>Ga0207689_10000091_pt1 | contig 73260 bp, 71 predicted proteins | sample KBSMisM52_FD_184312 | JGI IMG/M metagenome (GOLD analysis project Ga0207689, IMG submission 184312) | Miscanthus rhizosphere microbial communities from Kellogg Biological Station, Michigan, USA - KBS Miscanthus M5-2 (SPAdes) (version 2) | ecosystem: Host-associated > Plants > Roots >...
ACCCGACAGCGACCGCATGTTCGCATCGGCCTTGCCCGTGAGATCGAGATGGTGGAGCAGCTCATCGATCCACGCGTCGTTGTGGCGCAGGCCGAAGTAGCCCGACTGGATGCGCAACGTCTCGCGCACCGAGAAGAACGGATCGAATACGAGCTCCTGCGGCACCACGCCGAGCGCGCGGCGCGCGGCGCGATAGTCGGCGCCCACGTCGTGGCCCAGAATGCGCACGCTGCCGCGATCGGCTCGCACGAGTCCGGCGAGAATCGAGATCAGCGTCGTCTTGCCGGCACCATTCGGCCCCAGCAGGCCGAAAAACTCGCCCTTCTCGACCTCGAGATCGACGCCGGCGAGCGCCTGCACGTTCCCGAAACGACGCTCGACGCCGATCGCCTCGACGGCGTTGACGCTCATCGAACCGGGGCAAGACGAACGCGCGGATCGGCCTGGCAGCGCCTGCCAGGCTTACGACGCGCGTTCAGGGGCGGCGTCCACCAAGAAATGTTCGACGCCGTAGACCACCGCGAGCGAGCGCAGCGACGCGGGCAGGCCTATCAGCGTCAGCGTGCGCCCTTCAGCAGCTGCGCGCCGCTTCAGCGCCATCATTACGGCCAGCGCTGCGGAGTCCGCGTGCATCAGCCCGCCGAAGTCGACGACACCACGTTCCGGCAGCGCAAGCGCTTGCGACGACTCCAGAACTTCGGCCGCGTCGTCGAGCGTCAGCGCGCCGCCGAACACCCAGCCGCCGTCGACGATGGAGAACGCGCCGCCTTGCGCGGCCGCCGATTCGGGCGCGTCGATCACTTGGCCGCGCCTCCGGCATTCTTCGCCGCGAGCGACTTGATCAGTCCGTCGACACCACCCGCTTGCACCTGCTGCGTAAACTCGTCGCGGTAGTTGGTGACGAGCGAGACGCCGCCGACGATCACGTCGTAGGCTTTCCAGCCGTCCGGCGTCTTGCCCATGCTGTAGTCGATCTGCACTGGCGGCTGGCCGGACCGGATGACCTCGGTGCGCACGATGGTGTCGGTCGCCGCGGGATCCATGCGCAGCGGCTTGTAGTCGATCGTCTGGTCGCGGTACTGGTTGAGCGCCGATGAATACGTGCGGATCAGCAGCGTCTTGAATTCCTCGCCGAGCCGCTTCTTCTGCTCGGGGGTCGCAGACCGGTATGCACGCCCCGCCGCAAGCGCCGTCATCCGGTCGATGTCGAAGTGCGGCGTGAGCTTCGTCTCGATCAGGTCACGAATGCGCGCCTGGTCGCCCGCCTGGACCTTGGGGTCGGTCTTGATGATCTGCAGCGCCTCCTGCGAAACGCGCTTGACCAGCGCGTCGGGCGCTTCCTGCGCCAACGCGGGGATCGCGAGGGCGAGCAGCAGCACGCCAGCCGCGGTCCGAACGCCTGCCAGCGCACGCATCGCGCCCTTGCGCTTGACGGGTGCTTCGATGGAGATTGCGTGAATCGTCATTCGTCGTCGTCCTTCGGTGGGGGCGGCGCGCCGTCGAACACGAGATACTGGCGCCGCTGCAGGTACGCCCTGCGTAGGAATGTGTAACGATCGAGCGACGCCTGGTCGAGGATCGACTCCGCCTGCAACGCCTGGGCCCGCTCATTGAGGTAGCCGATGCCCCACAGGATGTTGCGCGTCGGCACGTCGGGGATATAGCCGATCGGCGTCGTGTAGGCGCGGATCACCCACCCGGTTCCATCACGCACCGTCGTGGGCCCGAGCAGCGGGATGAACAGGTACGGTCCCTGGGGAATTCCCCAGTACCCGAACGTCTGGCCGAAGTCCTCGTTGCCTTTCGGAATGCCCGCTTCCGACGCGATGTCGATCAGTCCGAGCAATCCGAAGCCGGTGTTCGTGATGACGCGCCCGAGGTCGTGGCCGGCCTTCTCGGGCTTGTTCTGCAGCACGCCGTTGATGAACGAGAAGAGGTCGTCGATGTTGCCGAAGAAATTGCTGATGCCTTTCTGGACGAGACGCGGCGCGTAATCGACATAGGCCTGCGCGATCGGCTTGACGATGTTGCCATCGACGACCTCGTGCACCGCGTACGCCGCGCGGTTCATCGGCTCGAACGGGTCATCGCGCGACGGCGCGGCCGCGCAGCCTGCCAGCAGTGCGATGCAGGACAGCATCGCCGCCGCGCGCGAGATCGTCGGCGCGCCTTTCACGTCGTTCATTTGGCCCCACCCACAATCGCGGTACCTGTCTGAGCCGGTTTCGGCGGAGCCTTCGGTGCATCGTTCGCCATGGGCGCCGTCGTACCCGACGCGGCCTTGTCGAACATGAACTGGCCGATCAGTTTCTCGAGCACCATCGCCGACTGCGTCTTCGCGATCCGCCCGTTGTCGGCGAGCATCTGCGTATCGCCGCCGGAATCGAGCCCGACATACACCTCGCCGAGGAGGCCCGACGTCAGGATCGACGCGATCGTGTCCTTCGAGAACTGGTAACCCTGGTCGACGCGCATCGACACGAGGGCCTGGTACGACTGCGGATCGAGCGTGATCTTCTCGACGCGCCCGACGACCACACCGGCCGCCTTGACCGGCGCGCGCAGCTTGAGCCCGCCGATATTGTCGAACGCCGCGTCGAGGTGATAGCCCGGAGCGCTGCTGACCGACGTCAGGTTGCCCACCTTGAGCGACAGGAACGCGATGGCAGCAAGGCCGATGACGACGAAAATGCCAACCCACAGATCTATAGCGGAGCGGTTCATTAGACGCCTATGCCGCGAAACATGAAAACGGTCAGGACGAAGTCGAGGGCGAGAATCGACAGCGAGCTCGCGACGACGGTTCGCGTCGTGGCCGTTGAAACCCCTTCGGCGGTCGGCCGTGCGTTGTACCCTTCGAAGACGGCGATCAAGCTGACGGCGATGCCGAACACGACGCTCTTGATGATGCCGTTTGCGATGTCGCGCCGGAAATCCACCGCCGACTGCATGTTGCCCCAGAACGCCCCGGCATCGATGCCGATCAGCTTCACGCCGACGAGATAGGCGCCGAACACGCCGAGCGTCGAGAACAGCGCAGTCAACAGCGGCATCGAGATGATCCCGCCGAAAAACCGCGGCGCAACGACGCGCGCCAGAGGATCGACCGCCATCATCTCCATCGCCGATAGCTGCTCGGTCGTCTTCATCAGGCCGATCTCGGCCGTTATGGCGCTGCCGGCACGACTCGCAAACAGCAGACCCGCAACCACCGGCCCGAGTTCCCGCACCAGCGACAGCGCGACGAGGACCCCCAGCGATTCGTTGGCACCATAGCGTGTCAGCACTTCATAACCCTGCAGCGCGAGCACCATGCCGACGAACAGTCCCGACACCATGATGATGACGAGCGACAGCACGCCGGCGAAATAGATCTCGCGCATCGTCAGCTGGATCCTGCGCAGCGCCGCCGGTGAGTGTGCCAGCACGGCGAGCGAGAAGCGCGCGGCGAAACCTACGCGCTCGATCCAGCTCAGCGTCCGCTCGCCGACGCGCCGCAATGCCCACGTGAGCGCGTCAGCTCGCACGCGCAAACTCCCGCTCGAGCGCCTTGGCTGGATAGTGGAAGGGCACCGGACCGTCGGGTGCTCCGTCGACGAACTGGCGGACGAACGGATCGGTCGACGCGCGAACGTCGGTGGGCGTTCCCTGCGCGATGATCCGTCCCTCCGACACGAAATAGATGTAGTCGACGATCTTCAGCGATTCGTAGATGTCGTGCGTGACGACGACCGACGTGATGCCAAGCGCGTCGTTCAGGTTGCGGATCAGTTGTCCGATGACGCCGAGCGAAATCGGATCGAGCCCGGCGAACGGCTCGTCGTACATGACGAACATCGGGTCGAGCGCGATTGCGCGCGCGAGCGCGACGCGCCTCGCCATGCCGCCCGACAATTCGGACGGCCGCAACTGCGCGGCACCGCGGAGGCCGACGGCGTTGAGCTTCATCAGCACGAGATCGCGAATGAGCTCGTCGGGCAGCTCCGTGTGCTCGCGCAGCGGGAACGCGATGTTCTCGAACACCGACATGTCCGTGAACAGCGCGCCGAACTGAAACAGCATGCCGATCTTGCGCCGCAATGCGAACAGCGCGTCGCGGTCGAGCGACATCACATCCTGACCCGCCACCGTCACCGATCCGCGTTGCGGCCGCAACTGGCCGCCGATGAGGCGCAGGATTGTCGTCTTGCCACAACCGGAGCCGCCCATGATCGCGACCACCTTGCCGCGCGGGATGACCATGTCAATGCCGCGCAGCACGGGGCGCCGCCGGTCGTAGCCGAACGACACGTCCGTCAACTGAACAGCCGTTTCAGTCGGACACGTCGGGGCGACGGCGCCGGGCTCGGTCATGGGCATCGGGATCGCGAAAAATGCGGAACGCGGATTGTAGCCGCTGGGCGGAAATCCCGGAAATCAGCAGCAAATCCGACGTCGCTCGGGGGCGACAGTCCGCTCGGCCGCACTCGGTCCGTCCAAGACGAGGCGGCTAGTCCCCATCCAGCAATCGTTTCTCGGCTCGGTCGAGGTCGACCGGCTTGCCGAGCAACACCACGGCGTCGCCGGGCTCGAACCGCCACTGCGCATCCGGCGCGACCGAGCGCGCCCCGCGCCGGCGCACGCCGGTGACCTCCACGAAGCCGCCAACGCCGAGGTCGTCGAGCGAGCGGCCGATCGCATGCGCGCGCTCGTTGAGCAGTACGGTGTGCAGTCGCGGCTGCAGGTTCTCGGCGGCGTCCGCGAAATCGCTCGCGCCGTGAAAGAACCCGCGGAAGAGGCCGTAGCGCTCCTCGCGAATCGTGCGGATCCGCGTCAGCACGCGATTGAGCGGGACGCCGAGCACCAGCAGCGAATGCGACGCCAGCATCAGGCTGCCTTCGAGCACTTCGGGGATCACTTCGGTCGCCCCGGCCGCGAACAGCCGGTCGAGTTCGGAGTCGTCGCGCGTGCGCACGATGACCGGAAGCTCCGGCCGCAGATGCTGGACATGATGGAGGATCTTCAGCGCCGTCGGCGTATCCGCGAACGTGATGACGACGGCGCGCGACTTCGCGATGCCGGCCGACACCAGCGTCTCGCGCCGGCTCGCATCGCCGTAGATGACGCTCGTGCCGTCCGCCGCTTCGCGCACGCGCTGCGGGTCGGAGTCGAGTGCGAGGTACGTGATGTCCTCGCGCTCGAGCAGCCGCGTCAGGTTCTGGCCGCTGCGGCCGTACCCGCAGACGATGACATGACCCTGCCTCGCCATCGTCAGCGCGGCGACCTGCGTCATTTCGGCGGCACGCGCGAGCCAGTCATTGGCAGTTAGCTTGCGCACCCATGTGTTCGCATACCCGATCAGCAGCGGAGCGAGCAGCATCGACAGGATCATCGACGCGAGGATCGTCCGCATGAAGTCCGGCGACAGCAGTCGATGCGTCAGTGCGAGCGACAGCATCACCAGCGCGAACTCGCCGGCCTGGGCGAGATAGAAACCCGTGCGCAGCGCCGTGGCGAGCGGTGAGCCGAAAAGCCGCGCGAGCACTACGATGAGACCCAGCTTCGCCGCCACCGGAACCACCAGCAGCGCAACGAGCGCGACGACGTGAACGCGGGCCTCGCCGAGGTCGAGCATCATGCCTATCGTGATGAAGAAGAGGCCGAGCAGCACATCGCGGAACGGCTTGATGTCCTCCTCGACCTGATAACGGTATTCGGTCTCCGAAATGAGCATGCCGGCGAGGAAGGCACCGAGCGCGAGCGACAGTCCGGCCATGGCGGTCAACGCCGCCATGCCGAGCGTCACCAGCAGGACGTTCAGCACGAAGAGCTCCGGCGAGCGCTGCCGCGCGACTATGTGGAACCACGCGCGCATCGGACGCTGGCCAATGAACAGGATGACCGTGAGCGCGATCGCGGCCTTGAGCACCGCGAACGCCAGCGCGCTGCCCATCGCCTCCCCCGAGCCCGCAAGCGAGGGGATCAGAATCAGGAACGCGACGACGGCCAGGTCCTGAAACAGCAGAATTCCCATCACGTCGCGACCGTGCGGCGTGCCGAGCTCCGAGCGCTCCGCGAGCATTTTCGACACGATGGCAGTCGAGCTCATCGCAAGCGCGCCGCCGAGTACGATGCCGGCGCGCCAGTCGTAGCCGAGCGCCTGCACGACGATCATGCCCGCGACGGTCGTGATCGCGACCTGGGCAAATCCGAGCCCGAACACCGCACGCCGCATCGCGCGCAACTGCGGCAGGCTGAACTCCAGCCCGATCGAAAACATCAGGAACACGATGCCGAACTCGGCGAGCTCGCGCGTCGCCGTGTCGTCGGCAACGACGCCGAGCGCATGCGGCCCGAGTGCAATGCCGACCAGCAGGTAGCCCAGGATGGGCGGCTGGCGCGCAGCGCGGCAAACCGCAACGACGACGACCGACGCCGCGAGCAGAAGCAGTATCAGCAGCAGCGTGTGGGGCATCGGTTCCTTCGCGTCGGCGGCGATCGGACGTTATCACGCCACCCTGCCCGCATGCCGGTCATCCGAACCCCGGCGGTATACTTTGCACGATGACTGCCCAAGCGGACGTGCGTACCGATGCGCGCAACGCTCAACTCCGCTCCGTCGATGCGCCGCGCGCGCTGGCGCTCGCCCGCGACGTGCTCGACACCGAGGCACGCGCGATTTCGTCGCTCGGACAACGACTGGGAGCCGCGTTCGTCGCCGCGCTCGAGCTCATGCTGCAATGCAAGGGCCGGGTGGTCGTCTCGGGCATCGGGAAATCGGGGCACGTTGCGCGGAAGCTCGCGGCAACGCTGGCGTCGACCGGCACGCCCGCGTTCTTCGTCCATCCCGCCGAAGCGGGACACGGGGATCTCGGCATGATCACGGCGGACGACGTCGTCGTCATGCTGTCGAATTCCGGCGAGACCGACGAGCTGATGCTGCTGACGCCGCACCTGAAGCGTCAGGGTGCCGCGTTGATCGCGCTCACCGGCAATGAGCTCTCCTCGCTCGCGCAATCGGCCGACGTGCATCTGGATGCGGCCGTCGATGCCGAAGCGTGTCCGCTCGGACTCGCGCCGACGGCGAGCACGACGGCGGCCTTGGCGCTCGGCGATGCGCTGGCGCTCGCGCTTCTCGACGCGCGCGGATTCTCCGTCGAGGATTTCGCGCGTTCGCACCCGGGCGGCTCGCTCGGACGACGGTTGCTGACGCGCGTATCCGACGTGATGCGCACCGGCGCCGCGGTTCCACAAGTCCCGGATACCGCCTCGCTCGCCGAAGCGATCGTCGAAATGAGCGGCAAGGGCATGGGCATGACGATCGTCACCCGCGCTGGCGCCGTCGCGGGAATCTTCACGGATGGGGATCTGCGGCGGTGCCTGGGCAGCGGCGGCGATCCAATGCGCCGCGGCGTGGCTGAAGTGATGACGCGCACGCCGCGAATCATCGAAGCCGATCGCCTTGCCGCCGATTGCGTGCTGCTGATGGAAACGCCGCCGAAAGTGACGCAGCTCGTCGTCGTCGACAACGCCGGTGCGCTCGCAGGTGCCGTGCATGTGCACGACCTCTTTCGCGCGCGGGTCGTCTAGATATGGCCGACGCAGAGCTCATTGCCCGCGCGAAGCGCGTGCGCTTCCTGACGTGCGACGTCGATGGCGTGCTGACCGACGGGCGCATTTACGTCGACGATCACGGCCACGAGTTCAAGGCGTTCAGCGCACTCGACGGCGTCGCGATGAACCAGCTCGCGCGTGCAGGCATCGTCGTCGCGTGGATCACCGGCAGCGCAGCGCCGGCCGTCACGCATCGCGCGCAGCAGCTGCGCATTCCGCACGTCGTGCTCGATGCGCACGACAAGCTCACGCCGTGGGAGCGCCTGCGCGGCGAGCTCGGTGTCGCAGCCGACGAATGCGCGCACATCGGCGACGACCTGCCGGACATCGCGCTGCTCGAAGCATGCGGACTGGCCGTGACCGTGCCGCACGCGCCCGCGGCGGTGCGTGCGCACGCGCATTACGTGACGACGCGCGAAGGCGGCAGCGGCGCCGTGCGCGAGCTGGCCGACCTGATCCTTGCCGCACAGGGGCGTGCCGCCGAGAACCGGCTCGCGCAATTGCCGCCCGTCGAGCTCGCCCGCGAAGTGCGCTGACGGAGAGGAAGCATGGACAGGACACGCGAGATCATCGACCGGTTCATCGCCTGGTCGCCGGTATTGCTGCTCGGCGCGCTGGCGGCGCTTACGTACTGGCTCGATGCGCAGGTGACGGCGCCGGCCGCACGCCGCGACGGTTCCACGCGCCATGACCCGGACCTGTTCCTGCAGGACTTCAAGGGGATCACGTTCGACGCCAAGGGCAACCCGCTCGAAACGCTGTCCGCCGCGCGCGCCGAGCATTTCCCGGATGACGAGAGTGCCGAGCTCACGCGCCCGCGGCTGTCGCTGGCCGAACCCGGCCGTCCGACGCTGACGGTGACCGCCGACCGGGGCCGCATCGATGGCGACAAGAGCAACGGTGATTTTTCAGGGAACGTGCGGGTGGAGCGCGCTGCCGATCCGAGCGAATCCGGCGACGGTCGCCCGTCGGGACCGGTTACGCTCACGACAAGCGCGCTCCACGTTACGACGAAGGAACAGCGTGTGCACACCGATCAGCCGGTGACGATCGAGGATTCGCGTGGAATAATCCGCGGCCAGGGCCTGGAGTTCGACAACAAGGCGAAGACGCTGAAGCTCAACTCTCGAGTCAGCGGCACGTTCCAACCCCAAGACGTTCCCAAATGATCCGACGTTTCGATGCGGCGCGGCGAGCCATGGCGCTGATGGCATGCGCGCTCGGCGCAGTGCTGGCGGCGCCCGCCGGCGCCGACAAAGGCGATCGCGAGAAGCCGATCAATTTTTCCGCCGACCAGCCCGCCGAGGTGGACTTCGAAAAGCGCGTCGGCACGCTGCGCGGCAATGTCGTCATCACCCAGGGCACGACGACGATTCGCGCCGACCGGATCGAATTCAAGCAGAACGCGGACAACTCGCTGTCGGCCACGGCGTTCGGCAATCCGGTCAGCTTCCGCCAGAAAAAGGATGACTCGGACGAGTATTTCGAAGGTTTCGCACAGCGCGCGGTCTACGACGGCCAGAAGCAGCTGCTCGAGCTTTTCGACCGGGCGCTGCTGAAGCAGGGCAGCGACGAAATCCGCAGCAACTACGTGTCATACAACAGCGCCACCGGGATCTTCAAGGCCGAGGGTCGACCGGATGCGCCGGGTGTCGAGGGGCCCGGTGATCGCGTGCGGGGCATCTTCCAGCCGAAGTCGGACTCGCCGTTCACCGGCAAGGCGCCCGCGAAAGGCGACGGCGCCGCACCCGACAAGGCACCCGCCAAAGATGCCAAGGCGACGTCCGAGCCGAAAGCGGCACCCCTCAAGCTGACGCCGTCGCCTTCACCGCCCGCCAAGTGAACTTGAGCGAGCTTTCGGCAGCGCACCTTCGCAAGCGCTACAAGACACGCACCGTCGTCCAGGACGTCTCGCTCCACGTAAAAAGCGGGGAAGTCGTCGGGCTGCTCGGCCCCAACGGCGCGGGCAAGACGACGTGCTTCTACATGATCGTGGGGCTCGTCGCCGCGGACGGCGGCGAGATCGCGCTCGACGGCGAAGACCTGTCGCGGCTGGCGATTCACAAGCGCGCGCGCCGCGGGCTTTCGTACCTGCCGCAGGAAGCGTCGATCTTCCGCAAGCTGACCGTATCGCAGAACGTGCGCGCGATCCTCGAGCTGCAGGACCTCGACGCCGACGCACTGTCGAACCGGCTCGACGCGCTGCTGGAGGATCTTTCCATTTCACACCTCGCCGACGCGCCGGCCGTGTCCCTGTCCGGCGGCGAGCGCCGCCGGGTGGAGATCGCACGCGCGCTCGCAACGCGCCCGCGGTTCATCCTGCTGGACGAGCCGTTTGCCGGTGTCGACCCGATCGCCGTGCTCGACATCCAGAAGATCATCGGCTTCCTGAAAGAGCGCGGCATCGGCGTGCTGATCACCGATCACAACGTGCGCGAGACGCTCGGCATCTGCGACCGCGCTTACATCATCAACGAAGGGCGGGTGCTGGCTTCGGGCGCTCCGGGTGAGATTGTTTATAATGAAGATGTGCGGAAAGTGTACCTCGGCGAACACTTCCGGCTGTAAGGCACTACACGGTCCCGATGAAGCAGACGCTCCAACTCAAGCTCTCTCAGCATCTGACGCTGACGCCGCAATTGCAGCAGTCGATCCGGCTGCTGCAGCTGTCTACGATCGAGCTGAATGCGGAAGTCGAGCGGATGCTGCAGGAGAATCCGCTGCTCGAGCGCGCGGAATCGGAGGAAGACCGCGCGGCCGAAGTGCCGCTCGCAGGCCCCGGACGCGTCGGTGAGGAGATCGAGCGGGGACCGCGCGACGCGCCGGCAGTTGCCGACGACAGCAGCGAGATGCGCAGCACGCGCGACGACGGTCCCGAAGTGTCGGACTTCGCCGACTATGGCAGCGGCAGCGACAACGACTGGGGCGGCGGCAACAGTTCCGACGACGACGACTTCCTGCCGCAGCAGATCGCGACCTCCACGCTGCGCGATCACCTCAACGGCCAGCTCGCGCTGCTGAACCTGCCGCTACGCGACCGGCATATCGTCACCGCGCTGATCGACGCCCTCGACGACGACGGGTACCTGCCCACGCCGCTCGAAGAAATCGCCGAGCTCTTTCCCGCCGAGCTCGAGATAGAGCCCGAGGAATTGACGATCGCACTCAAGTTCGTGCAGAGCTTCGAGCCGGCCGGGGTGGGCGCGCGCGATTGCGCCGAATGCCTTGCGCTGCAACTGAAAACGCTGCCGCCGGATACTGCATTCATGGCGGACGCGCTCAAGGTCGTCGATGGCCACCTGCCGCTGCTCGCCAACCGCGATTTCACGAAATTGAAGCGCCTGCTGCATACCGACGACGCCGGCGTGCGCGGCGTGCGCGACCTGATCCGCAGCCTGAGTCCGAGACCCGGCGCCTCGTTCTCCAAGGCCGAAGCGAACTACGTGATACCCGACGTTGTCGTACGTAAGGTGCGTAACCAATGGGTCGCGTCGCTCAACGAGGCGGCGATGCCGAAGCTGCGGCTGAACCGCATCTACGCCGATATCCTGACGCGCAATCGTGAAAGCTCGAACCAGCAGCTCGCCGCACAACTGCAGGAGGCCAAATGGCTGATCCGCAACGTGCAGCAGCGCTTCGACACGATCCTGCGCGTCGCGAAGGCGATCGTGGAGCGGCAGCGCCGCTTCTTCGAGCACGGCGAGGTCGCCATGCGACCGATGGTGCTGCGTGAGATCGCCGACATGCTGTCGCTGCACGAATCGACGATCTCGCGAGTGACGACGCAGAAGTACATGTTGACGCCGCGCGGCACCTTCGAGCTCAAGTATTTCTTCGGCAGCCATGTCGCCACCGACACCGGCGGCGCGGCGTCGGCCACGGCGATCCGTGCGCTGATCAAGCAGCTGATCGCTGCCGAGAACACGAAGACGCCGCTGACCGACAGCAAGATCGCCGACATGCTCGGCGAGCAGGGCATTCTCGTCGCGCGCCGCACGATCGCGAAATACCGCGAGGCGCTGCAGATTCCGCCGGTGAACATGCGGAAGGCGCTTTGATCGTCGACCCGAACGAAGGACCCGCCTTTCGCCGGTAGTCCGATGCCCTTCTTCGAAACCGCTTCCGCCATCCGGCGTCACGCGTTTCGCGCTGTCTACCGCTGTTCCCCGAATTCCGTCCGTCCATCGACGCCTACGCACTGGCCCGCCGCTTGCATGCATCTCGCGGCAGGGCCGGCCCGTGCGCGTGCCCGGCGCACCCGGCGCCGCCTACGAAGTCACAAGGAGGAGAGCCTGATGAATTTGAACCTCACCGGCCAACGTCTCGAGATCACCCCGGCGATCCGCGCCTACGTCGTCACCAAGCTCGAGCGCGTCAACCGACATTTCGACCATGTGATCGACGTGAGCGTGGTGATGTCGGTGGACAAGCTGCGACAGAAGGTCGAGGCGAACGTGCACGTGCGCGGCAAGGACATCCATGCGGAGAGCGTCGACGCCGACATGTACGCCGCGATCGACGCGCTCGCGGACAAGCTCGATCGGCAGGTGTTGAAGCACAAGGAGCTCCTGAAGGACCACCGCTGCGACAATGCGGCGATCGAGCGGGCGGCCGCCGAGCCGGTCGTCGAAGGCGGCGGATCGGCGCGCGGCGACTCCGTATAATCGAATCCGCTATCCGGCGGGCGACGAACCTCGTGCCTGGCTGCCGCGCATTGCAGCGCGGGCAGGCGGCGGTTCCGCCCGCCGGTTCATGTTCGGACCTCCGATGACGATGCGCGTCCGGTATCCATGAATCAGATCGCTGCGCTGCTCCCGGCCTCCAACATCGTCGTCGACGTCGACGTGTCGACGAAGCCGCAATTCTTCGCGACCATCGGGGCGGTGTTCGAGAGGAGCGCCGGGCTCGCGCAGGCGAGTGTCGCGGCGAGCCTCGCGGCACGGGAAAAGCTTGGATCCACGGGACTCGGCCAGGGCATCGCCATTCCGCATGGCAGGATCCATGGCCTCACCGACGCGCTCGGTGCGTACGCGAGGCTGCGTGCTCCGGTGCCGTTCGACGCACCCGACGGCAAGCCCGTCCAACAATTGTTCGTGCTGCTCGTGCCCGAACACGCGACCGACCAGCACCTGCAGTTGCTGTCCGAGCTTGCGCAGATGTTCTCGGAGCGCTCGTTCCGCGAGCGGCTGATGCAGGCGCCGGACGCCGCGACAGTCGCCGGCGTCTTTCGCGACTGGAACTCGACGGCCTGACCGGCCGGCATCGGAGAGCCGACATGCGCCAGGTCAGCGTCGAGACATTCCTCGAGGACAACCGCGAGCGGCTCGGACTTGTGTGGCTCGCCGGGCGCGACGGCGGCGACCGGATGCTCGTGGGCGAGAGCGCGCTGCGACCGACGATCGGCCAGGTCGGGCACATGAATCTGATCCACCCGTTTCGCGTGCAGATCCTGGGCGCGGCCGAGCTCGCTTACCTTCGTGCATTGCCGGAGGACGAGCTCAACCGGTCGATCAACCGCCTGTTCACCACCGAGCTCGCTGCGATCGTCGTCGGCAACGGCGAGCAGGTGCCGCGTCACCTGCTCGACATGTGCAACCAGCACCGCGTCGCGCTGGTGACGTCGCAGCAGCCGTCGCCGCACATCGTCGACGTCTTCCGCATCTACCTGTCGCGGGTGCTCGCGCAGTCGACGACGCTCCACGGCGTGTTCCTCGACGTGCTGGAGCTCGGCGTGCTGATCACCGGCGCGTCGGCGATCGGCAAGAGCGAGTTGGCGCTCGAGCTCATCTCGCGCGGCAACGGCCTCATCGCGGACGACATCGTCGAGCTGTTCCGGATCTCGCCGGACACGATCGAAGGACGCTGCCCCGAAGTGCTGCGCGATTTCCTCGAGGTTCGCGGCATCGGCATCCTCAACATCCGCACGATCTTCGGCGAAACGGCCGTGCGACCGCACAAGCTGCTGCGGCTCATCGTCCATCTCGAGGACCACGGGAACGAGGCGATCTCGGACCTCGACCGGCTGCAGGTCAACGCGACGTTCCAGGAGGTGCTCGCCGTGCCTATACGCAAAGTGACGATACCGGTCGCGGCAGGCCGCAACCTGGCCGTGCTCGTGGAGGCGGCGGTGCGCAATTTCGTGCTGAACCAGCGAGGCATCGACAGCACGAAGGAATTCATCGAGCGCCAGCAGAAGCTGATGAACGAAGGATCGACGGAGCTTTGAGCCGACGACGATGGACCTGCTGCTGATCGGCGGTGTTTCGGGCTCGGGCAAGAGCGTCGCGCTCGCAGCGTTCGAGGACGCCGGCTACTACGCGGTCAACAACCTGCCAGTGCCGCTGGTCGTGGAGACGGCCGACTATCTGGCGGGCGCAGGACAGCAGCGTGTTGCCGTCGCACTCGACGTCAAGACGGGGCCCGGACTGCCCGGACTGTCCGACGCGATGAAGGCGCTCGCGCAGCGCGGCTGGCAAGTGCGCTTCATCTTCCTCGACGCAACGGTCGAGACGCTGGTCAAGCGCTTTTCGGAAACACGGCGCCGTCATCCCTTTTCGAGCGTCGACCGGACGCTGACCGAAGCGATCGAATACGAGCGAGATCTTCTGGCCGACGCGCGCCAGCTCGGCATGCCGTTCGACACGTCGGGGCTGCCTGCGGCGGGCCTGCGCGGCTGGATCAAGGACTTCGTGTCGGTCGATCCGTCGCAACTGACGCTGCAGCTCGAGTCTTTCGGCTTCAAGCACGGCCTGCCGCTCGACGCCGACACCGTGTTCGACGTCCGGTGTCTTCCCAATCCGCATTACGAGCCGGCGCTGTCGCCGCTGACCGGCAAGCACGCCGCCGTCGTCGCCTTTCTCGAGACGATTCCCGAAGTTGACCGCATGTATGGCGATATCTATCACTTCGTCGCGAGCTGGCTGCCCGACTACGCGCGCGACAACCGCAACTATTTGACCGTCGCGATTGGCTGCACGGGCGGTCAGCATCGGTCGGTCTATCTGGTCGAACGGCTCGCCAGGCACTTCTCGCCGCGCTACCAGGTGCTCGTCCGGCATCGCGACATCTCGCCGTCGGACCGCCGTGCGGTGACGATCCCCGTCGCCGACGACCGTCGCACCTATTGATGCGCGCGACTTCGATCACCCAGGATCCCGGCGCATGAACGCGCCCCGCCGGATGACGCTTGCGTTCACCGGCGCGTCGGGCATGCCATTCGGCTTGCGGTTGCTCGAATGCCTGCTCGGCGCGGGCGTGCAGGTCGACCTCGTCTATTCGAGCGCAGCACAAATGGTCGCGCGCCAGGAATGCGACCTGACGTTGCCGTCCCAGCCGCGTGAAGCGACGCGGATGCTCGCGGCGCGGTACGGCGCGAAGGACGGTCAGCTTGCCGTGCACTCGCGCGACGACTGGATGGCGCCGATGGCGTCGGGATCGAATCCGGGTGACGCGATGGCAATCTGCCCCTGCACGATGGGTACGCTCGGCGCCATCGCCAACGGCATGGCCGACAACCTGATCGAGCGTGCGGCGGACGTGATGCTGAAGGAACGCCGGCCGCTCGTGCTCGTGCCGCGCGAAACGCCGCTGTCCGCGATCCATCTCGAGAACATGTTGAAGCTGGCGCGCGCAGGTGCCGTGATCCTGCCGCCGGCACCGGGTTTCTACACGCATCCGCAAACGATCGCGGACCTCGTCGATTTCGTCGTCGCGCGCGTCCTCGACCATCTCGCCGTGCCGAACGCGTTGCTGCCGCGCTGGGGCGATGCCGCCGACCGATGATCGAGTCACCGCGCAAGGACCGCAAGCCCTGGACACTGCCGCTGTTTCCGCTGCGAACCGTGCTGTTTCCCGGTGGGTTGCTGCCGCTCAAGATCTTCGAGCAGCGCTACATCGAGATGACGAAAAGCTGCCTGCGCGACGAGCGGCCGTTCGGCGTCTGCATGATCACGGAGGGCAACGAGGTCGCGCAGCCGGACGGCACGACGCCACAGTTCGCCAGCGTCGGCACGCTGGCGCGAATCATCAACTTCGACATGCCGCAGCTCGGCATCCTGCACGTGCAGACGCAAGGGATCACGCGCTTCGAGGTGCGGAACAGCACCGTCGATGCCACGGGGCTCTCCATCGGCGAAGTGACGACGATCGCCGACGAGCCTTCGCATCCGCTGCCCGACACGTACGCGCCGCTCGCGCGAATCCTCGGCGTGATCGCCGCCAAGCTCGGCCCGGAGAATTTCCCCGCGGTTACCGCTTACGATGACGCTTCGTGGGTCGGCTACCGGCTCGCCGAGCTGTTGCCGCTGCCGCTCTCCATCAAGCAGCGGATGCTCGAAGTCAACGACGCGAACGTGCGGCTGACGGCGCTCAACCAGTTTCTCGAGCGGCAGGGACTCGTATAATCGGACACGAAAGCGCGATCGGTCCGTGCAGCACATTTAGATGGGTTTCTCATGGCAGGCCACAGCAAGTGGGCGAACATCAAGCACAAGAAGGCAGCCGCGGACGCGAAGCGCGGCAAGGTCTTCACGCGGCTGATCCGGGAAATCACTGTCGCGGCGCGACTCGGCGGCGGCGATGCGTCGGCCAATCCGCGACTGCGCCTGGCGATGGACAAGGCGATGGATCAGAACATGCCGAAGGACACGATCGAGCGCGCGATCAAGCGTGGCTCGGGCGGCCTCGAAGGGGTGCACTACGAAGAGATCCGCTATGAGGGCTACGGCATCAACGGCGCCGCGGTGATCGTCGACTGCATGACGGACAACCGCACGCGCACCGTCGCTGATGTCCGGCACGCGTTCTCGAAGTACGGCGGCAACCTCGGCACCGACGGTTCCGTCGCCTACCTGTTCAAGCACTGCGGGCAGATCGTGTTCGAGCCCGGCGTCGACGAGAACGCATTGATGGAGGCGGCGATCGATGCGGGCGCCGACGACGTCGTCACGCACGACGACGGCAGCGTCGAGGTGACGACCGGTCCGCACGACTTCATGGGCGTCAAGGACGCGCTCGTGAAGCGCGGCTTCAAGCCCGCGTTCGCGGAAGTGACGATGCAGGCGCTGGTCGACGTCGAGATGCGCGGCGAAGACTCGCAGCGAATGCAGAAACTGCTCGACGCCCTCGAATCTCTCGACGACGTGCAGGACGTCCACACGTCCGCGGTGCTCGCCGAGGCGTAGCGCCTGATGCGACGCATCCTCGGCATCGACCCTGGACTGCGCGTCACCGGATTCGGCGTACTGGAAGCGCGCGGCAATACGCTCGTCTACATCGGCAGCGGCTGCATTCGCGCCACCGGCTCGAGCCTGCCCGTGCGGCTCGGCGTCATCGTGCGCGACCTGGCGCACGTGATCGCCGAGCTCGGTCCCACCGAAGTCGCCGTCGAGAAGGTCTTCGTCAACATCAATCCGCATTCGACGCTGCTGCTCGGCCAGGCGCGCGGCGCTGCCATCGCCGCCGCCGTGCTGGCGGGGCTGCCCGTCAGCGAATACACGGCGGGACAGGTCAAGCAGGCGGTCGTCGGCGCGGGGCGCGCGCTGAAGCCGCAGGTGCAGGAAATGGTCCGGCGGCTGCTCGAACTGCCGGGCCTCCCGGCGTCCGACGCTGCCGACGCACTCGCAGCGGCGATCTGCCACGCGCATGCGTCGACCGGCGTTGGCGCGCTGGCCCGGAACGGCTATCGAGTCCGTGGCGGTCGGCTGCTCGTCACCTGATCCGGCGGGGATCTCGCGTGAGCTGCGACTCGGCGTGGGCCTCACGCGCGACGATCGCGCGGCTCGCATGCGATAATCGCGGCGTGTCGATCCAAACACCATGATCGGACGCCTCTCCGGCACCCTGCTCGAAAAGAATCCGCCGCAATTGCTGCTCGATGTGCAAGGCGTCGCGTACGAGGTGGATGTGCCGATGAGCACGTTCTACAACCTGCCGCAGAGCGGCGAGCGGATCACGCTCTTCACGCACCTCGTCGTCCGCGAGGACGCGCACCTGCTGTACGGTTTCGGAACGGAGAACGAGCGGCGTGCGTTTCGTCAGTTGCTGAAGGTCAACGGCATTGGCGCGAAGATCGCACTGGCGCTGCTGTCGGGCCTTTCGGTCGCCGAGCTCGCGCAGGCCATCACGTTGCAGGAAACCGGGCGCCTGACCCGCGTGCCGGGCATCGGCAAGAAGACAGCCGAACGGCTGCTGCTCGAGCTCAAGGACAAGCTCGGCGCCGACATCACGCAGGCCGTCGGGGTCAACCGGCCGGCACCCGCAACGTCGGACATCACGCACGCGCTGCTGTCGCTCGGGTATAGCGAGCGCGAAGCCGTCGCCGCCGTGAAACAGCTGCCCGACGGCGTCGGCGTTTCCGACGGCATCAAGCAGGCACTGCGCCTGCTCGCGAAACCGTGACGACGACGCGCAGCGGCCATCGCTTGCTCCGCACGCCATGAGCTCCCGCAATGGCCATTGAGAACGACGTCCTCGCGCGCGTGGTCACCGCGAAGACCGCCACTCCGCAGGAAGAGGCGCTCGAGCGCGCCCTGCGTCCGCGCCGGCTCGACGAATACATCGGCCAGGAAAAGATCCGCGAGCAGCTCGGCATCTTCATCGAGGCGGCCAAACGACGTACGGAAGCGCTCGACCACGTGCTGCTGTTCGGACCGCCGGGACTCGGCAAGACGACGCTGTCGCACATCCTCGCGCACGAGCTGGGCGTCAACTTGCGCCAGACGTCGGGTCCCGTGCTCGAAAGGCCCGGCGACCTCGCGGCGCTGCTGACGAACCTCGAGCCGCGCGACGTGCTGTTCATCGACGAGATCCATCGGCTGTCGCCGGTCGTCGAGGAGATCCTGTATCCGGCGCTCGAGGACTTCCAGATCGACATCATGATCGGCGAGGGTCCCGCCGCACGCAGCGTCAAGATCGACCTACCGCCGTTCACGCTCGTTGGGGCGACGACGCGCGCCGGCATGCTGACCAATCCGTTGCGGGATCGATTCGGCATCGTTGCGCGCCTCGAATTCTATTCGCCGCAGGAGCTGACCAGGATCGTGACGCGTTCGGCGCAGCTATTGGCCATACCGCTGGCCGACGAAGGCGCACTCGAGATCGCCCGCCGTTCGCGCGGCACGCCACGCATCGCCAACCGGCTGTTGCGCCGTGTGCGCGACTATGCGGAAGTGCGCGCCGACGGCAACGTGACGCTGAAGGTCGCCGATGCCGCGCTGTCGATGCTCGACGTCGACCGTTCCGGGCTCGACGTCATGGATCGCAAGCTCCTTGCAACGGTGCTCGACAAGTTCGGCGGCGGACCCGTCGGCGTCGACAACCTCGCGGCGGCAATCGGCGAGGAACGCGATACGATCGAAGACGTGCTCGAGCCGTACCTGATCCAGCAGGGCTTCCTGCAACGAACATCGCGTGGTCGCGTTGCCACGGCGCTCGCGTACAGGCACTTCGGACTGGCGACGCCCGCGTCGGGCGCCGACCTCTTCCCCGGCACGTGACGCTGCGCGCATCGTCCGGCAATCGACGCCGTGCGAGCGCGCGATTGAACGATCGTCCGGACGCCCCGGTCGAAGCGCTCGACCGCGATGCGCCGGAACTGATCACCCTTCAATGACTTCGAGCCCGACCGCGTGAACGTCCATGCCGACCTGTCGTTCCTGACGCTGATTCTCAATGCGTCGGTCATCGTGCAGGCGATCATTGCGCTGCTCGCCCTGCTGTCGATGTGGTCGTGGTGGCAGATCTTCCTGAAGATGTTCCAGTTGCGCAGGATCCTCCGCGAGACCGACGCGTTCGAGGACGAGTTCTGGCAGGGCGGCAATCTCGAGACGCTCTATCGGAGCGCCGGGCAGGCGCAGGTCGGAGGCGGGCTCGAACACATCTTCACCGCCGGGTTTCGCGAATACTCGAAGCACCGCAAGCAGGGAAGTCCGTCGGTCGTGACGCTCGACGCGGCGCGACGCGCGATGCGCGCCGCCTACCAGCGCGAGATCGACGCGATCGAGGCGCACTTGGCCGGTCTCGCGACCGTGGGATCCGTGTCGCCGTACATCGGCCTCTTCGGAACGGTGTGGGGAATCATGAACGCATTTCGCGGCCTGGCCAACGTCAGCCAGGCCACGCTCGCGAACGTCGCGCCCGGCATCGCCGAAGCGTTGATCGCGACGGCGATCGGCCTCTTCGCCGCCATTCCTGCCGTGGTCGCGTATAACCGCTTCACGCACGACGTCGACCGTCTCGCAGTGCGGTTCGAGTCGTTCATCGAGGAGTTCTCCAACATCCTGCAGCGGCAGGGCGGCGTCGCGGAATGAACACGATGCCGAGCGCCTTCCAGCCGCCTGACTGACCCGCTATGCGCCGCACTCGCAAGCCGATCAACCAGATCAACGTCGTCCCGTACATCGACGTGATGCTCGTGCTGCTCGTCATCTTCATGGTGACGGCTCCGCTCGTCGCACCGGGCGAGATCCAGCTGCCGTCGGTCGGGAGCAAGCTGACGCCGGCGATCAATGCGCTGCGCATCAGGGTCAATCCCGACAAGTCGATCGTGCTGATCGACGAATCGGCCAGCACGAAGCAACAGGTGAGAGTCTCGCTCGACTCGCTCGTTTCCCAGGTGCTGGCCATCCAGGCGGGGCGCGACCAGCCGGTCGTCATCGACGCCGACAAGGGTTCGCGCTACGAGGACGTGATCGGGGTGCTCGACCGGCTGCAGCTCGGCGGCGTCAAGCGCGTCGGGCTGCTGGCGCGGCCTACGCCGTCGTAATGGAAGGGGCGGCGGGCATGCTTCACTTCACGTCCGATCGTCCGGCCGGCGCGGCGCGCGCGCGCGGCAAGTGGACGGCGCTGATGCTGGCGCTGCTCGTCAATCTGTTGTTCATCGCCGTGCTCGTATTCTCCGTATCGTGGCAGAACCGCAAGCCCGAAGCCGTGTCGGCAGAGCTGTACGCACCACCACCGGTGAACACGCCGCGCCCCCAACCGAAGGTCGAGCCGGTTCAACCGCCGAAAATCGAGCCGCCGCCCGAACCCAAGCCGGTGCCCAAGCCTCCCACGCCGATCGTCGAAAAACCGGATACGCGCGAAGCGGACATTGCGCTCAAGGCAAAGCGCGACGCCGAGCGCAAGGCGCAGGAGCAGGCGGAACGCGAGCGCGTCGAGCAGGAGCGCGAGCGGCGGGAGGCCGAGGCGAAGAAGGCGGAGGAAAAGCGTCAGGCGGATGCGCGCCAGCGCCAGCAACAGCAGCAGCTCGAGACGATGCGTGCGCAGGCGCAGCGCGAGACGCAGCTACGTGCGGAAGCGCAGCGCGAGACTCAGCTGCGCGCGCAGGCCGAGCGCGAATCGCAGATGCGCGCGCAGGCGGACGCGGAAGCGCGCGGCCGCGCCGCGCAGGCGGCGGCGGGTGCAGCCCGCAACAAGTCGCAGCTCGACTGGATCGACAAGATCCGCAGCCGGATCCGCGGCAACATCAACCTGCCGCCGGACATCGTCGGCAACCCCGAAGCGATCTTCGACGTCGTGCAGCTGCCCACCGGCGAGATCATCGACGTCAAGCTGCGCAAATCGAGTGGTGTGCGCGCCTACGATGACGCCGTGCAGCGCGGGATCCTGAAATCGTCGCCGCTGCCCAAGCCGGTACCCGCCGACCTGTTCCAGCGCAACCTCGAGCTGCGCTTCCGGCCGCTCGATCAATAGCGGGCCACTCGAACGCTGCTTCCGAAACGACGCGGGCAACCGCGCGGGCGCGTTTCAGCAGCGCGTCAGCTTCTCGACGATCGATATCGCGATCCAGCTCCAGTCGGCGCGCTGCTCGACGAGCTGGCGCATTGCGACCGTGTAGAGCGAGCGTCCGGTTGTCAGTATGATCTTCCGACCCTCGGCATATTCGTGCGTCGGAATGATCAGGGTCTTGACGACGAGTGGCTTGTCGGGACGGGACGGCGGCGGCAGGTACAGCCCTTCGATCTTGGGTCCGAGCAGCGATGCGTCGAAGCCGTTCACGACAATGCCCATGTCCTGCTTCACTTCGCGTTTCGCGTTGAGGGTCACCGGAACGACGCGCTCGGCGATCAACGACACGCCGGCCTCCACTTCGTCCGTCGAAAGCTTGTTCAGGCGCCGGACGACGCCGAGCACCCACCCGGACACATCCGATTGCCGGACGCCGACGAGCGCGCCGAGCGCCAGCGATTGGCCAACGCCGCTGCCCGCATAAATTCGAAGGCCGGCGACACTGCGGTCCTTGACCTGCCAGACCGGATCCGAAAACGTTGCGAGACTTGCGGATAGTGTGTCCGCTTCATCGGTTACAGGACGCGTCGCGCGAACAGGGCCCGCGACGGCGTACACCTCGATCTGCTCGTTGTTGCCGACGACAGAATCAGCTCTGTCGGCATCGCCCGGAGGCTTGGACAGCTCGTGCAGGATCCGCGGCAGGCCGATGCGCACACGCGCTGCGACGACACAGGGCGTGCGCGGATCGCGCCGCATGTCCGTGTTGAGATTGGGCGCGATCGCCGCGCGCGCCTTGTCGAGGATCAGTGCGCGCTGCTGGTTGATCGGGCCCACGGGGCCCTGGTCGGTCTCTTCCGAGTGGCGCAGCGCCGCGAGCGTCATGTCGAGCTGCTCGGCGAGCGCCGTCGTATCGAGGTAGCGCAGCATCGCGCCCGAATCCTGGCCCGTGCGGCGCAGCAGCCCGGTGCGGCCGGCGAGGTCGACGAAGAAGCCCTCCATCGTCTTCGGGAGCGCAGCGAGCTCAAGGCGCCGGCTCCACGTGCGAATCTGCGAAACGGCCCAGTCGAGGTTGGGCGGCGACAGGTTGCCGCTGTTGAGCTGATGCACGAGCAGCGCGTAGACGTACTCCTGCTCGACGGACCACTGCGTGCCGCTGCCATGGTTGCCACCGAGCGCCGTCGCGACGCGCTCGACGCCGAGCTCGCTCGCGCGCATGTACGTGCGGTGCAGCTCGACCCATTTGGCCGGAATCCAGTGCTCGTGCTTGCATACGCGAAGCTTGGCATCCGTGCCGTAATAGTGGACGAGGCGCGCGAACAGGATCGGAACCTGAGGCTTCCAGCGCCCGAACGACGATGGCGCCAACGCGGTCTCAAGCACGTGCTGGTACGCAGCGATGAAGCCTTGCGCGAGATCGAGGCTCGCCTGCCACAGCCGCTCGGACACCTTCGGCTTGGATTCCAGGCTCTCGACGTATTGCTTGAACAGTTGGCGGCGATCGGCACCGAGCGCCGCATCGAGGTATTGCAGTGCGTGTGCGCGGGAGAAGTCGACGGGCCGGCGCGATTGGCGCATCCCTTCCAGGGCACGCACGACCAACTGCTGGCGCGCGACGATGTCGAGCGAGGGCATCTCCCGCAGCCATCCGGCGGCAGCCTTCGGGGAGACAACGGGGTCGCTCGCGTCGCGAACGCTTGGGTTCAGGAAGCCGAACATGATGCCTCGGATAAAATATGCGACGCGCCGCCCTGCAGCACTCGCCGCGGGCGCCTCTCGTCGTCGTTCCCAAAGGTCTTGTAGATGCTCATGCGAATCCGGTTGTTGTCGTCGCCTTTGTTGAAGAACGTATGCGCGTCGCTGGCGCTGGCCGCGTCCGCAGCGCTGCTCTCTGCATTCGCGCTCCCTTCTGCCGCTCAAACCCCCATCACGCAAGGAAATAGCAAATTGGATGCCACACCAAACGATCTACAGAAAATTGAAGTTAAACAAGGCACTGGCACGGAAGCCACCTCAGGCAAGGCAGTTGTAGTCCACTACACAGGCTGGCTCTACGACACAACGAAGCCGAATTCGCACGGTGCAAAGTTCGACAGCTCGCGCGATCGCAACGAGCCGTTTGGGTTCGTGCTCGGTGCCGGACGCGTGATCAAGGGCTGGGATGATGGTGTGGCAGGCATGAAAGTGGGCGGCCAACGGACACTGGTGATTCCGCCGCAGATGGGCTATGGTGCGCGCGGCGCCGGCGGCGTGATTCCTCCGAACGCGACGCTGATCTTCGACGTCGAGCTCCTCGAAGTGAAGTAGACGCACGGCCGATGTCCGCATCGATGGTGCCGCGTGACGCGCGCGGCGGGGCCAAACGCCGCGCCGACTACCGGCCGCCGGCGTTCGTCGTCGACGAACTGGCGCTCGAGTTCGACCTCGATCCCGACGCCACCACGGTCACGGCGACGTTCGGGTTTCGCCGCAATGCGGCGGCGGCGGACGTCGATCGGCGCGCGCCGCTGGTCCTCGACGGCGAGTACCAGCAGCGCCTGCGGATTGCGCTCGACGGCAAGGCCGTTGCCGACGACCGGCTGGTGATCACGCCGTCGACGGTCACGCTCCGGGACACGCCGGACGCAGGAACGATGACGGTGCGCTCGGTCATCGCTCCGTCGCGCAACGTCGCGCTCGAAGGCCTCTACGTTTCGTCAGGCGTGTTCTGCACGCAGTGCGAGCCCGAAGGCTTTCGCAGGATCACGTGCTTTCCCGATCGCCCCGACGTGCTCGCGCGCTACGACGTGACGCTGCGTGCCGACCGTGCCCGCTATCCCCAGCTGCTGTCGAACGGCAACCTCGTCGCCGCCGGGCCGCTCGACGGCGGTCGACACTTCGCGCGATGGCGGGACCCGTTCCCTAAGCCGACCTACCTGTTCGCACTGGTCGCAGGCGACCTCGCAGTGCTCGACGATGCGTTCGTCACGGCAGGGGGCCGTCGCGTCGCGCTGCAGATCTACGCGACGCTGGCCAACGTCAGCCGGTGCCGGCACGCGATGGAGTCGCTGAAGCGCGCGATGCGCTGGGACGAGGAGCGCTACGGCCGAGAGTATGACCTCGACACGTTCATGATCTTCTGCGCCGATGATTTCAATCTCGGCGCGATGGAGAACAAGGGCCTCAACATCTTCAACAGCCGGCTGCTGCTCGCCGATCCCGCGACGGCAACGGACGACGATTTCAGTGCCGTCGAGGCGGTGATCGCGCATGAATACTTCCACAACTGGACCGGCAACCGCGTCACGTGCCGCGACTGGTTCCAGCTGTCGCTGAAAGAGGGCCTCACCGTCTTTCGGGACCAGGAGTTCTCGAGCGACCAGGGCTCGCGCGCCGTCGAGCGCATCTCCGCTGTCGAGTACCTGCGACGCGAGCAGTTCGGCGAGGACGCCGGCCCGATGGCGCACCCGGTGCGCCCGGACGAGTACGAGGAGATCAACAACTTCTATACGGCTACCGTCTACGAAAAGGGCGCCGAGCTGATCCGGATGCAGCATGCGCTCCTTGGCGAGTCTGGCTTTCGCGGCGGGATGGATCTCTACTTCGCGCGCCACGACGGACAGGCGGTCACCTGCGACGAGTTCGTCCAGTCGATGCAGGATGCGTCCGGCGTCGATCTCGCGCAGTTCCGCAACTGGTATTCGCAGGCCGGAACACCGGTTGTCACCGTACGCGGCAGCTACGATGCGCCGGCGCGGGCGTATGTGCTGGACGTCGAGCAGAGCGTGCCCTCCTCGACCGGCAGCCGCCGCCGTCCCCCGCTTCACGTACCGCTCGCGATCGGGCTCATCGGACCCGATGGCCGCGACATGCCGCTGCGCCTCGCCGGCGAGCCACCGTCTGAAGCGACGACACGGATCCTCGACCTCACGGCAAAGGCGCAGCGCTTCGAGTTCGTCGACGTGGCCGCCGCTCCAGTGCCGTCGCTGCTACGCGGCTTTTCGGCGCCTGTGCGAGTGGCCTACGACTACGACGACGAATCGCTCGCATTGCTCGCGTCGCACGACAGCGACGCTGTCAACCGCTGGGATGCGATGCAGCGCCTGTTCACCAACGCGATCCTGCGCCTCGCGGATGCGCATCGCGGCGGCGCACCGCTCCTGCTGCCGCCGGTGCTCGCGCGCGTGGTCCGGCAAATCCTCGGCGACCACGCGACCGACCCGTCGCTGCTCGCACTCGCGCTCGCGATGCCCGACGCCGCGTATGTCGCGTCGCTCGAACCGGTGATCGATCCGGACGGGATCGTCGCCGCGATTCACTACATCGAGCGCGCGCTCGCAGCGTCGCTGCGCGACGATTTCGTCGACGCCTATCGGCACTTCCGGCCCCGCGTAGCCTACGCGTGGGAGCCCGGACAGGCGGGCCAGCGCAGCCTGGCCAACCGATGCCTGCGTTATCTGGGCGTGCTCGACGACGATGCCGCGCATGCGCTCGTGACGGAGCAGTTCGACACCGGCGACAACATGACCGATTCGATCGGTGCGCTCGCCGCGCTGCGCGATTCGCAATCACCGGTGCGCGATACACTCTTCGCGCGGTTCCAGACCCGGTGGCACAACGAGCCGCTGGTGCTCGACAAATGGTTCGAGCTGCAGGCGCAGAGTGCGCGCGACGACACGCTTGGCGTCGTGCGCGCGCTCCTCGCGCACCCGCGCTTCAACGCGCGCAATCCGAACCGCGTGCGCTCGCTGGTCGGCGCATTCACGCTGCGGAACTTTGCGCGCTTCAACGCTTCCGACGCCGCCGGCTACGCGTTTGCCGCCGAACAGGTGCGCGCGCTCGACGCGATCAATCCGCAGCTCGCGTCGGCGATCGCCGGTGCGTTCAACCTGTGGCGCCGGTTCGGCGAGCCCCGGCGCACGCAGATGCAGCATGGTCTGCAACGGATTGCGCGCATGCGCGGCCTGTCACCCGACGTTGCCGAAGTGGTCACTCGAACGCTGGCTCGCTGAGCCCATCCTCGGCCTCCTCATCACGTCATGCTGATACGGCACGACGGAGTGTCGGCCTCGAGCGCCGACTCGCCATGGCCGTCGATCCCCGCTGCGCGCGGCCCCTCGCCGGCTGCTCGCGGCGCTACCAATACGTTTCGAGCGTGATGTGGCCCGGCTCCTTGCGCCGATGACGCCGCATGCCGCGCGAAGCGAGCACCTTCTGCACGTCGTCCACCATCGCCGGATTCCCGCACAGCATCGCGTGCGCGTTTTCCGGCGTCAGCGACAAGCCCACGCGCGTCTCCAGCCGGCCGTCGTCGATCGCGTTGGGGATGCGCCCGGCGAGCGCATGAGCGTGCGTGCCGCGGCTGACCATGGGCACGTAGTCGAACGCTCCGGGATGGTCGCGCTCGATGCCGGCGATCTCGGCACGATAAGTGAGTTCCTCGGCGTAGCGGACGGAGTGCACAAGGACGACACGCCCGAACTTCGTCCACGGGTCGCCGGTGCGCAGCATCGACAGGAACGGCCCGACGCCGGTTCCCGTGGACAGGCACCACAGCGATTCGGCTTCCGCCGTTTCGGCAATGCTGAAGAATCCGTTCGCGCGCGGCGCCAACCAGACGCTCTCGCCGGTGGTCAGCGTCGCGAGCCGCGGCGACAGCGGACCGTCGGGCAGCACGATGAAGTAGAACTCGTGGGGTTGCGCCGTCGGCGGATTCACGAACGAATAGGGCCGGCCGATCATCGGCTCCTTCGACTCGGGCGGTGCGGGCAACGCGATGCGGGCGAACTGGCCGGCGACGAACGTCAGCTGCGGCGCGTCGACCTGCAGCGAGAACAGGCTGTCGCTCCATTGCCGGCGACCCGCAACGCGGCCTTCGACCCACGAACTCATGAATTTGCCGGTTGCTAAAATAGCCATTATGCCAATGCGCAAGAATTCGTCGCCGCTGAAGGGCAAACGGGTCCACCTGCGACCGCCCCGGCGCAGGGACGAGAAGGCGTTCATCGCGCAGGCACGCGCAAGTCGTCTGCTGCATTCTGGCTGGGTGCAGCCGCCGGCGACACCCGGCGCGTTCGCCGCATACGTCGCGCGCTACAGCACGGCAACGGCCGATCCGCGGCATGCGGGCTTCCTCGTCGTGCGCAACGACGACGAGGCGCTTGCCGGCGTCATCAATTTCTCGGAGATCGTCCGCGGCGTTTTCCACAGCGCGTACGTCGGCTATTACGCGTTCGCGCCGCTCGCCGGTGACGGATACATGGCGGAAGGCTTCGCGCTTGCGCTCGAGTTCGCATTCGGCCAGATGAAGCTGCATCGTGTCGAAGCGAACGTGCAGCCCGCCAATCGCCGCTCACTCGCCCTCGTCGAACGCCTGGGCTTCGAGCGCGAAGGCTATTCGCGCCGCTACGTGAAGATCGGCGGTCGCTGGCGCGATCACGTCCGATTTGCGATGCTCGCCGAGGATTGGGCCAGGCAGCGCGCCGAAATCAGACGCGGGCTCGCCGCGGCGCAGAAGAGCTGACGCGTGCGGGTGCCCAGCGCCGCCGTGTTGCTGGCGCTTGGCGTGGCAAACTGCACGACACCGCCGATTGCACCCGGCGAGCCGCGCGTCGTCGATCGCGTCGTCGTCTCGCCCTATCAATCGCACGACGAATGCATGCGGCTCGCGCGCGGCGACCGGCTCGACTGGCGCTACGAGAGCAGCGAACCGGTCGCTTTCAACATCCACTACCGCGAAGGCAACGCCGAACTGTCCCCGGTGGTCCGGGAGCGCTCGACGACCGACGCCGGGACGTTCGAGGCACGCCTCGACGAAGACTATTGCCTGACGTGGGAGTCCGGACCGCCCGGCGCGATCATCGGCTATCGCATCCTGCTACGACCCGCAGCCCGGTGAGATTGGCCCACAGCAGCCGCGCCACACCCGCTTACAGCTCGGCGTAGCGGTACGTGCGGCCGTGCTCGACGGGTGCGATGACGAGCCGGGCGACGATCTTGCGCGCGACGACATCGGGTGCCACGAGGTCGCCGCTCGCGTGAAAGCCCTTGAACAGGTCGAGGCTCGGCAATGTCGTCTTCGACTGCGTCCGGGCGAATGCCTGCATGGCGGTGTCGATGATGCCGGGGCGCACAGTGATCGCCCGAAACCGCCCGGACGAATGCTCGGCGGCGAGCGACCGCGTCAACATCTCGAGTCCCGCCTTGGCGATGCAGTACAGCGACTCGCCGGCAAGCGTCGAGTCCGCGGCGCCCGATGATACGTTGACGATGCGTCGCTCGATCGCGTCGTCGTCGAAGACGTCGCAGAACAGGTTCGACAGCACGGTCGGCGCGACGAGGTTCACGGCGATCGCCGTCGCAATGTCGGCAGGCGCAAGCGCGCCGAGCACACCGACACCGTCGATCGTCGCGGCGTTGTTGACGAGGCACACGGCCTCGGGCCGCGACGCGGCGATCCCCTCGAATGCCGTAAGCATCGTGTCGGCGAGCGTTGCAGTATCCGCAAGGTCGCAGCGGATGAATCGATAGCTGCCGTGCGCGACGCGCGATGGCGTCGTGCGAGCGAGACCGACAACCTGCCAGTCGTGCGCGAGCAACTCGGTGACGAGCGCATCGCCGAGACCGCGCGACACGCCAGTGACGATCGCCGTGCGCATCAGGTCTTGCCGGCCAGCGACATCACGATCACCACGACGATGAAGATGGCGACGACGAGCAACGCGATCTTCCACGGGCTCTTCGGGTACTCGCCGCGAACCGCACCCGTAACGCCGTTCATCACGCACTGGAAGCGCCGGGCGCCATAGTTGTAAGTGAGCAGCCAGACCGGCGCAAGCGTGTGCTTGAACGTCTGCTTCGAGTAGTCGGCATGAACGACGAGATTGCGAAACGTATCGCCGGGAATCTCGCGCGCGCAGAGCGCCTGCAGCTTGGCGTCCATCGCGGCGCGCGCGCGTTGCGCGGCACCGACGAGATCGATCTGGTAGCGCTCGACGACCCACCCTGCGACGTAGCCTGCGTCGTACGGCTTCAACTCTTGCGTGGGGAACGGCTCAATGCCTCGCAGGAGCCCGGGTGCAACGCCGACCGAGGCGCAGACGAGATCGTCGTCGAAGAAATGCGAAACGTGCCCGGCGGCGGGCACCCATCGTACCCGCTGGACCTGGCGGGTCCGCGTCTCGCCGTTGGCGACGTAGGTCTCGGTCTCGTAATAGTAGTGGCCGGCGTCAGCGGTCCAATCCGCCTCGACCTGCGCGTCGAACGTCCAGTACGGCAGGTAGACGCCGCGCACGGTGTCGGTCAGTGCGCGTCGCTTCAGCGCCGACGGTGCGAGCCACAGCTTGCCGTACCAGGCGCGGATGCCGTCGCGCGCCTGCGTCTCCGAATGGCGAAACGGCAGCACGCTCTCGGGACGAAACGCCGGCTTTGTTTCCGTGTACGCGACGAGTTGCGCCGAGCCGCAGAACGCGCACGTCTGCGCCTGACGCGACGGATCCAGGACGGAAATCGCGTTGCAGCTCTGGCAGCGCACCTGGCGCGCGTCGCTGGCGAAGCCGCGCGCATCGTCGGGGATCGCGCGGATCGCCGCGACGAGGTCGTGCTCGGCGATCACGCCGTCGACGGCGAGCGGCGCAGGCGACTCGGTGCCGCAGAACGGGCAGACGAGCTTGGCTTTCGCCGGATTCCACACCGCCTCGCCGCCGCACGCCGGGCACGCGAACTTCGGCTGAGCGGCCTGCGCTTCCGCGTCCTGTGTTCGACCGGCCGGCGTTGCGGGGGCCTCGCGCGCCCCCGGGTTCACGAGTGGATGAACGCTTCGACCGCGGACTTCGGCACACGCCACTGCGTGCCGATCTTCTTGCCCTTGAGATCGCCGGCCTCGAGACTCGCGACGATGTCGGATTCGGCGACGCCGAGCATCTGCGCAACCTGCGCCGGATTCATGAGCTCGAGCGTGCCGCTCCCAGCACCCGCCGGTGCGGAAGGCGGTGCCTCGATGCCCTTCGTCGTCTGCGCCATCAAGCCACCCGACTGATTCATCATCTGCTGGGCCATCGCCATGCCGACCGCCATTTCAGCCGCGACACCGCCGGCGCCGCCGCTGCCGCCCTTCTCCATGCCTTGGCCCATCTGGTATTTCACGTAGTCGTTCAGGTTGCCGACGGCGGCCATGCTCGACCGCTTGTCGATCGCCTGCTCGACTTCCGGCGGCACCGATACATTCTCGAGGATGAACGACGTCATCGCGAGGCCGTATTTGTCGCCGAGGATCGGATTGATCACCGGCAGCAGCGCTTCGCCGAGCTCCGAATAGCGCGCCGCGACATCGAGCGCCGGCACCTTCGCCTGCGCGAGCGCGTCGCTGAATACGCTGACGATCCGCGAGCGCATCGTGTCGTTGAATTCATCGAGCCGGAAGTGATCGTCCGTGCCGGCGACCTCCTTCAGGAACTTCTGCACGTCCGCGACGCGGAAATCGTACGTGCCGTAGGCGCGCAACCGGACGATGCCGAAGTCCTGGTCGCGCATCATCACCGGGTTGGCCGTCCCCCATTTGTTGCCCGTGAACAGCCGGGTGATGACGTAGTAGACGTCCGCCTTGAACGGGCTTTCGAGGCCGTACTTCCAGCCCTTGAGATCGGTGAGGATCGGGATGTTGTCGGTCGTCAGCGTATGCCGGCCGGGACCGAACTGGTCGCCGAACTGGCCGAGATAGACGAACTGCGCGACCTGCGATTCGCGGACGATCAGTTGCGCGCCGTTCTTGATCTCGCGGTCGTCATCGGGAAACCGGTACGACAACGTATCGCGCGAGTCGTCGGTCCACTCGATGATGTCGATGAACTGTTTCTTGATGAAATCGAGTATCGCCATCGTCGTCGCTCCTTGCGCTGCGAGTTGGACCCATCCGGCGCGCGCTCCGTCGCGCGCACCTCCTGCACGCCAAACTGGCCGTTACTTCGGCGCGGCGGCGACCTTCTTCGCCTCGACTTCGGCCGCCGCGATTTCCTTCTCGATCTGCGGCAGCGGCAGCGCGCCGGGAATCATCGTGCCGTCGGCAAACACGAGCGTCGGCGTCGCGTTGATCTTGAGCGAGTTGCCGAGCGCCTGCGTCTTCGCGACCGGATCGCCGCAGTCGCCCTTGTTGTCCGGTACCTTGCCCGACGCGAAGAACTCGTCCCACGCCTTAACCTTGTCGGGCGCGCACCAGATCTGCTTCGACTTCCGCGCGGCGTCCGGATGCAACTGGTCGATCGGGAACAGGAACGTGTAGATCGTCACGTTGTCGAGTCCCTTGATCTCGTTCTCCAGACGGTGACAGAACGGGCAATCGGCATCCGAGAACAGCACGAGCTTGCGCGATCCGTCACCCTTGACGCGCTTGAACGCGAGATCGTAGGGCAGCTTGTCGATCGCGACGCGGTTCAGCCGGCGCGACCTCGCATCAGTGAGGTTCTGCTTGGTTGCCGTGTCGTACATCGCGCCGACGAAGATGTAGCCGACCTTCGCGTCGGTGTAGACGAGCGTGTCGTCGAGCATCACCTCGTAGAGCCCGAGATAGTCGGTCTTCGCGACGTGCTTGATGTCGGCACCGGGAAACTTAGCCTCGAGCGACTTGCGAATCGCCGCGATTTCGGGCGATGCCGGCGTGGCACTCGTCGCGGCGGGGGCCGGTGCCTTGGTTGCGGGCTGCGCGAACGCGGCGGGCGCGACGCACAACAGTGCCGCGACGCCGGCGGCCAGCGCGTACTTCGCGCGGCGACGGAAACCAGTGAAAGGGATCGGATGCATGTTGTCGTTCTCCACGAAAGCTTGCTTGGGCGTCGTCTAGCGCAGCGCGGGTTGCGCGAGCGCACGCTTGATCATCGGCAGCCGGTCGACGGCGAACAGACCGGCGTTGCGTAGTGTCTTGAGCCACGGCGTGCGCGGACCGAACATCCGCACGAGACCGTCGGTTACCGTATGCATCGCCAGCACCGGCTCCGCGCGACGGCGCGCAAACCGCTCGAGCAGGATCGGCGCACCGGCGTCGCCGACCGGACCGCGGTCGGCCAGCACGCTCGAAAGCGCCTGCGCGTCCCCGAAACCGAGATTAACACCCTGGCCTGCCAGCGGGTGCACGCCGTGCGCCGCATCGCCGACGAGCGCCATCCGGTGGGCGATGGACGTAGGCAGCCGCAGCGACTGCAACGGAAACGCCGCGGGTGGCGTGATCATCGTGAACTCACCGAGCACGCGCTCGCCGGCCTCCGCCACCCGCGCGGTGAACGCTTCGGGCGGCAGCGCGAGCAAGTCACGCGCCTGGGCATCGGGCGACGACCACACGATCGAGATTCGGCGACCTGGCAGCGGCAGCCACGCCAGCACCCCGCTGTCGGCGCGAAACCACTGCCGCGCAAGGCCGTGATGCGCGACCTCGCATTCGAAATTCGCAACGATGCCCTGTTGCCCGTACGACTTCGGCTCGGCGACGATGCCCGCCGCGCGACGCACCCACGAGTTGAGGCCGTCCGCACCCACGACGAGGCGCCCGGCGAACGCACGATCGTCGGCGAGCGTCAACGTGCCCTCGGTCGCGGAAAAGGCGAGCGTCGCGAACGTGACACCCGTGATGAAATCGATGCCCGGCACGTGAATCGCCGGCCGCAGAGCCTCGCGCAACGCGCGTTCCTCGACGATCCACGCGAGCGCGCGCTCGCCAAGCTCGTATGCCGAGAAATCGAGCGTCGCCCCGGTATCGCCGGCGATGCGCATCGATTCGATCGCCGCGATGCGTTCGCACGGCAGCGCCTGCCATGCGCCGATACGCTGCAGGAACGCAGCGCTGCCCGGGCTGATCGCGTAGACACGCGCGTCCCAGGTGTCGGGATCGGCGGACGGCAACGGTTGCTGCCGATCGAGCAGCGCAACGGTCAGGCCGCCGCGCGCGAGTGCCGCGGCGAGCGCCATGCCGACGAGACCGGCACCCGCGACGATTACGTCGTAGCGCGCAGCGCTCATGCGTCAGCCTCATTGCAGCACTTCGACCTGCGCACGCTCCCGCGTCGGCCTCGCGCAATCGCGCGGCGTCGCCCCCTCCGGGCCTGCGCTTCGCGCGCCGCGCTCATGCGTCCAGACTCTCGATGACGATCTGCTGGTTCGTATAGATGCAGATCTCGCCCGCGATGTTGAGCGCACGTTCGACGATCTCACGCGCGCCGAGCGCCGTGTTGCCAAGCAGCGCCTGCGCCGCCGCCTGCGCGTACGGTCCGCCCGAGCCGATCGCGACGATACCGTGCTCCGGCTCCAGCACATCGCCGGTACCGGTGACGACGAGCGATGCCGTTCGATCGGCGATCGCCAGCATCGCTTCGAGGCGCCGCAGCACGCGATCCGACCGCCAGTCTTTTGCAAGCTCGACCGCCGCGCGCGTCAGATGTCCCTGATGCTTCTCGAGCTTGGCTTCGAAGCGCTCGAACAGCGTGAACGCGTCCGCCGTTGCGCCCGCGAATCCGGCGAGGACCTTGTCGTGATACAGGCGCCGCACCTTGCGCGCGGTCGCCTTGATGACAACGTGCCCGAGCGTCACCTGACCGTCGCCGCCGAGCGCGACGGCGCCATCGCGACGAACCGACAGGATCGTCGTCCCGTGAAAGGTCTCGGTCACTCGCAGGCCTGCAACCGTCAGTCGACCTTCTTGACGAAATGCCGCGGCGAAATGCCAATGAGCAGCAGCAGCGCGCGGACGATCGGTGTGGCTCCGGTGATCTGCACGGCCTTCCCGAGTGTCTCGATCCGCGTGATCGCGTTGAGCAGCGCGCCGGCGAAGATGAAGTCGACACGGTCGACGTCGGTCATGTCGATTTGCGCAACCGACGCGGCTTGCGCGACACCGGTGAGTTGCGCGAGTTGCTGGGGCATAGGACCGGCAAGCACGCCTTCCCAGACGACGTTGTCCTGGTCCGTGGGCGCGCGCCCGCTCGCTTCGACCGTCACTTTGCCGGCGGTCGCCACGGCGTCCTTGTCGCCCATGCGCGGCGGCGGCTCCCAAGATGGGGGCGACAATTCGAACGCGACGGCGAAATCGACGGCGCGCTCGTCGAACTTCGCCTGCTCGTGTTGCCATTGCAGCAGTTCGAGCGACAGCATCCACGCACCCTCGCCACCCTCCTTGCCGCGCGCGACCGCCGCCTCGAGCGCGGCGACGAGCTTCTCGGGGCGCTGGATCGCAAGCTCCATTCGCTGGCCGCGCGCCCGCGCGAGATCGGCGGCGAGCACCTTCGCGCCGGCGTCGTCGAAACCACTGACCGACGAGAGGTCGATGCGTGCGCGCGGCACGCATTTCTCGAGCGCACGCTTCAGTCCTTCGAGCTGCGCGGATGTGCCGCTCGACAATTTGCCGGTGACGGCGATGTACCCGCCGCCGCCGTGCTTGTCGTCCGTCGACGGCTTGACGCGCTCGTCCCACGACGGCGCCGAACGCTCGAACTGCAGTACGTATTGCATCGACAGCCGGTCGAACGCAGTGCGATCGTTTGCCCGCTGCATCAGGTCGAACAGCGCGAGCCAGGCAAGCGGGGACAGCTTGGTATCGGCGTCCGTCTGCACGCCCTGATCGAGTAGTTCGCGCGCCGCTACATCCTGTCCGTTGGCAAACAGCAGCGCGGCGTTCTCGAGCACTGCGCACAACCCGGGATTGGCTTGCGCGACCTCGATGGCCTTGGGCGCCGTCGACCAGTCGATGATGCTCGCCCCGCGCAGGCTGGTCTCCCCGAGCGGTTCGAGACCGCGCGGCTTCTCCGCCTTGCGATTAGCGACCTGCGACGCTAGTTCGCGCGCCGATACGACGTGCGCGCTGCGCTTGACGCCGCGATCGGTCGGCTTGGGCAACTGCACCTTCTTGGCCGGCGGCTTACCGAAGATCGCCATCTGGAACGCGAAACGCCGTTCGAAGGAAAGGAATGATTATCGTCTTACGCGAAGGAGCGGACAAGGCAGCGCTCGACGCGGCGACTGCAGCGCGGCGATTGCGAACGGCCGGATGACCGGCCGCCGCTCGCGCTCGACGATGCGCGGAAAAAATCAGGCGCGCGCCAGGTTTTCCGCGGCGAAGTTCCAGTTCAGCAACTTGTCGATCACGGCATTGACGTGATCGGGCCGACGGTTCTGATAGTCGAGGTAATACGCGTGCTCCCATACGTCGATCGTCAACAGCGGCGTAGCGCCCTTGAGGAATGCGGGCTCGGCGTTGGGGGTCTTCATGATCTTGAGCTTGCCGCCTTCGGCAACCAGCCAGCCCCAGCCGGATCCGAACTGCGTGACGCACGCGTTGGCGAAGTCCTTCTTGAACGCATCGTAGCCGCCGAGATCGGATTCGATCATCTGCGCGATTTTGCCGGTGGGCTTGCCGCCACCGCCGCCCTTGAGGCAGTTCCAGTAGAACGTGTGGTTCCACACCTGGGCCGAGTTGTTGAAGAGGCCCACCTTGTCGGCCTTGCCCGCCGTATCGCGGATGACCTTCTCCAGCGGGGCCGATTCGTACTCCGTGCCCTTCGCCAGATTGTTGAGGTTGTCGACGTAAGCCTTGTGATGCTTGCCGTAGTGGAACGACAGCGTGTTCGCCGAGATTACCGGGTCGAGCGCATTTTCGGCGTACGGAAGTGGCGGCAGCGTGAACATGGCGTCGTTCTCCTTCAATCGATGAGTGGAAAGGCGGAGCGCATGGCGGTCGCGTGCGCATTCAGACGGCGGCCGCCCGGGACGGCGAGGTCGTGCTTTGCGGCGAATCAGTCGCCGTAGAGCTTCTGCACTCGCTCGCGACGTTCCTGGGCTTCTATAGACAACGTCGTCATCGGACGCGCGATTAGACGTGGCACCCCGATCGGCTCGCCCGTTTCCTCGCAGTACCCGTACGAACCGTCTTCGATCATCCGCAACGATTTTTCGACCTTCTTCAGCAGCTTGCGTTCCCGGTCGCGCGTGCGCAGTTCGAGCGTGTATTCCTCCTCGAGCGTCGCCCGGTCGGAGGGGTCGGTCGTGATCTCGTTTTCGCGCAGGTGCTCGCCGGTGTCGTCGGCGTTGCGCAGGATCTGGTCGCGCACTTCCTCCAGCCGCTTCTTGAAAAAAGCGAGCTGGGTGTCGTTCATGTAATCCTTCTCCGGAGCCTTGAGGATCTCTTCCTCGGTGAGCTCGCGGGGCTGCTTCTTGACGGCAACTGCTGTTTTGGCGGCCATGTTTTGTTCCATCCGTGAACTTCGTACCGATGGGACGTCAGGCATTTGCAACCCCCGATACGCCCAAGCGGCAATAAACTGCGCATTATAGCCCGCGTCGCCGTCGCAAGCGACCCCGTTCCTCGGCCTGCCGCGCGGAGCACGCTTTGCGCGTCGACCTATATACTCTCTAATAATCAGTACCTTCCGATGTCACTCTCCACCCTGACACTGCGGCGCCCCGACGACTTCCACGTCCATTTGCGGGATACCGCACAGATGCGGGCGGTGGTTGGCGCGACAGCACAGGTATTCGGCAGAGCAATCGTCATGCCGAACCTCAAGCCGCCGATCACCACGACCGATGCGGCCGCGGGCTACCGGAAGCGAATCCGGGATGCGCTCCCCGCGGACAGCCGGTTCGAGCCGCTGATGACCCTTTACCTCACCGATAACACGTCCGCGGACGATCTTGCTCGCGCGAAGGCAAGCGGGTTCGTGCACGCGGTCAAGTATTACCCGGCCGGCGCGACGACGAACTCCGAATCCGGCGTCACGTCGCTTCCCCGCGTCAATCACGCGCTCGCGGCGATGGAGCGCCTCGGCATCGTGCTGTCGATCCATGGCGAGGTCACCGACGCCGACGTGGACGTGTTCGATCGCGAGCGCGTGTTCGTCGAGCGGCACCTGGGGTCGATCGTCCGCGACCATCCGGGCCTGCGCATCGTGCTCGAGCACATCACGACGCGCGAGGCCGCGCAGTTCGTCGCCGACGCTCCCCCGCGTGTTGCGGCGACGATTACGCCGCAACACCTGCTCTATTCGCGCAATGCACTGTTCGCGGGCGGCCTGCGCCCGCATCTCTATTGCCTGCCCGTACTCAAGCGCGAGACGCATCGGCAGGCGCTCGTGGCGGCCGCGACATCGGGCAATCCGAAATTCTTTCTCGGTACCGATTCCGCGCCCCACGCGACGGACACCAAAGAGCATGCGTGCGGTTGTGCGGGCTGCTATTCGGCGCCGATCGCGATGCCCCTTTATGCGGAAGCGTTCGAGGATGCGGGTGCGCTCGATCGGCTCGAAGGCTTTGCGAGCGTACACGGCGCGGCGTTTTACGACCTGCCGCGCAACGGCGATACGATCACGCTTGCGCGCGGAACCTGGCCGGTGCCGGAGACGCTCGCATTCGGTGCAACGAGCATCACGCCGCTGCGCGCCGGGGCGACGCTGCGGTGGAAGGTCGTCTGACACCCCGATCGAGCGCTGGCCCGCCTATAATGGCCCCGCGAAGCCTGCCAGATCGTCGCTGCCCCGGGAGTAATTCCGGGGGAGAGGAAAGTCCGGGCTCCACAGAGCGGGATGCCGGGTAACGCCCGGCCGCAACAGCCGAGGCCTAGCGGCCGACGCGAAGGCGAGGAACAGGGCCACAGAGACGAGTCGCTTCCTTCGGGAGGCGGGTGAAACGCGGCAACCTCCATCCGGAGCAACGCCAAATAGGCGGACGACGACGCTGCTCGCCGAGTCCGCGGGTAGGCGGCTCGAGCCCATCGGCAACGGCGGGCCTAGAGGAATGACGGTCATAGCGCGTGGGAAGCCGCGCGCCGTAACAGAACCCGGCTTATCGGCGGGCTTCGCTTTTCATCCGGACGAACGGGTCGCGCGCGTGCGGCGTCGGTCGCGCCTTCCCGCGTCCTTCAGGATCTCGCGCGCGGCGTTGCGGCCCGGAATCCCCGTGACGCCCCCGCCCGGATGCGCGCCGGAACCGCACAGGTAGAGATTCGTGATCGGCATCCGGTAGTCGGCATTGCCGAGCACGGGTCGCGCCGAGAACAACTGGTCGAGCGACAGCGCGCCATGGAAGATGTCGCCGCCGATCAGCCCGAACTCGCGCTCGAGGTCGAGGGGCGAAAGCACGCGGCGACCGATGACACTGCGCGCGAAGTTGGGTGCGACGGCGTCAACCGTCGCGATCATCAGGTCGGCGACTTCATCGCGATGGTCGTCCCACGTGCTGCCCGGCCGCACGTCGCCGATGCGCGGGTTCGCATGCTGGCAGAAGAGGCTCGCCACGTGCATGCCCCGCGGTGCGAGCGAATCGTCGACGATCGACGGGATCAGCATCTCGACGATCGGCTCGCGCGACCAGCCCGAGACCTTCGCGTCGAAATACGCGCGCTCCATGTACGCGAGCGACGGCGCCATGATGATGCCGCTGCCGTGATGCGGCTGTGCCGAGCGACCCGGTGCGCACGTGAAGTCCGGCAATTCCGACAGTGCGACGTTCATCCGGAACGTGCCGGAACCGCAGCGGTAGCCGTCGATCCGTGCGCGGAAGTCCGCGTCGACGTGCTCGGGTGCAACGAGGTGCTCGAACAGCAGCTTCGGATTCACGTTGGCGACGACCCGCGCCGCGACAATCGTTTCGCCGCTGTCGAGCGTAACGCCGGATGCGCGTCCGTTCTCGACATCGATGCTTCGCACCGCGCACGCCGTGCGGATCGTGACGCCGCGTGCGACGCATTCCTTCGCCATCGCCTGGGTGATCGCACCCATGCCGCCGAGCGCGTGGCCCCACTGGCCGCGCTCGCCGTTCACTTCGCCGAACACGTGATGCAGGAGCACATAAGCGGATCCCGGTGCGTAGGGGCTCTGGAAGTTGCCGACGACCGCGTCGAAGCCGAAGGCCGCCTTGATTGGTTCGCACTCGAACCACCGATCGAGGATTTCACCCGCACTCTTGGTGAAAAGGTCGAGCACGTCGCGCTGCCCCGCGCGATCGAGCGCACGAAACGGCTTTGCCGTCTTCCATGCGTCGAGCGCCAGCGCCAGCCGACCGCCGCGTCGCGCGCCGACGTTGGGCGGCGTCACGTGCAGCAATTCGCGCAGCACGTCCGCCACACGCGACAGCATCGCGTAGTAGTCGGGCAAGCGCTGTGCGTCGCGCGGCGAGAATTTGGCGACCTCCGCCTGCGTTGCCGCGAGTCCGCCGCCGACTTTGAGGAAGGCGTTGCCCGGCAACGGCAGGAAGTTCGCGAGCGAGCGCTTGACGATCGCAAGCCCGTGCGCATGCAACCGCAGGTCGGCGATGACCTCCGGTGCGAGCAGGCTCACCGTGTAGCTCGCCGTCGAGTTGCGAAAGCCGGGATGGAACTCTTCGGTGACCGCCGCTCCGCCGACGACATCACGCCGCTCGACGACACAGACCGACAGGCCGGCGCCGGCGAGATAGGCCGCGCAGGTCAGTCCGTTGTGCCCGGCGCCTACGACGACGGCATCGAAACGAGCGGGCGTCATCGGCGCCATCGCGAAGTTACGCGTGCACCGCGCGCGGTTTCGCCGTTATTCCGCGAGTCCGGCGGCGACGTTGGAGAATCCGCAGTCGACGTACGTGACCTCGCCGGTAATCGCACTCGACATCGACGAGAAATAGAACGCGGCGACGTTGCCCACTTCATCGATCGTCACGTTGCGTCGCAGCGGCGCCGTGTGCTCGACGAACCCCAGGATCTTGGAGAATCCGCCGATTCCCGCGGCCGCGAGCGTCTTGATCGGCCCGGCCGAGATTGCATTGACGCGCGTGCCTTCTGGACCGAGCGCTGCGGCGAGATAGCGAACGTTCGCCTCGAGGCTCGCCTTCGCCAGACCCATCACGTTGTAATTGGCGAGCGCGCGCACCGAGCCGAGATACGTGAGCGTCAGCAGCGACGCATTGCGACCCGTCATCAGCGGGCGCGCACCTTTTGCGAGTGCGGCGAAGCTGTAGCTCGAGATGTCGTGCGCGACGGCGAACGCGTTGCGCGACAGCGCGTTCAGATAGTCGCCGGCGAGCGATTCGCGCGGCGCGAATGCTATCGAATGCAACAAGCCGTCGAGCCCGTTCCAATCCCCGCGCAGCGAATCGAACAGCGCCGCGATCTCGTCGTCGGAGGCGACGTTGCACGGGAGCACGGGACACGGACCGAATTCGACAGCGATCTTGGCGACGCGCTCGCGCAAGTCCTCGTTCGCGTATGTGAAGGCGAGCGTGGCTCCTTCGCGATGGCACGCCTTGGCCACGCCGTAGGCGATCGAGCGCGTGGACAGGATGCCGGTGATCAGGATCCTGCGATCGGTGAGCAATCCCATGGTGATCGGCCGGTCGTGACGATAAGCGGTCGCGTCAGAACGCTAGCAGGCGCGTCGGCTCGAACACACCGCACGCGATGGCATCGTTGCGAACATCGGGCCGGATTTCCGGGATGCTGGTGCCGTAGTACAGCACGACGCTGTGCCCGGCGACGCCGTTCGGCCCGTTCGCGTGCAAGCCGCTGATCCGAAGCCCGGTTTCGACGCGCTGCTCGGCGTTGCCGTACTGAACGGGGATGAGCTCCTGCGGCGTCTTGCCCGACGACGGAGGCGCCCATGGAGCGCCGGCCGAAAACCCGTTCGGCGACGAGCAATTGGGCGTTTCGTGGATCGCGATCCGGTACGCGCCCGGCGGCAGGTTGAGCAACGAAACGAGGATCGAAGCGCCGTCCCCGCGATCGATCACGCGGATCTTTCCCGACAGGGCCGAGCCGCCGATCGCGCGCAGCACCGCCTGCTGCGATGCATCGGTCCGCGTGGCCTCCGGCGGCGCCGAATCCGGGTAGCTGGCCATCCGAACGTTGCAGCCTGCCACTAAGACAACTGCGCACAGCGCCGGCGCCCATCGCCGCGGCACGCGTGCGCAAGTTTGGATCGCTTGCGTCATCGGTCGCACCGCGCCGTCAGGCCGCGGCGATGACCCCGCACGCAACGCGGGCGCCCGAATTGCCGGTCGGCTGCGTCTGGAAGTCGTCGGGGTCCTTGTGGACGATCACCGCGCGGCCGATGATGCCGTTCGCGTCGGTGCCGAGCGTGATGGTGTCGAGCGTCACGTCGAGCGTCGCATTGCCGGCCGCATCGGCCTCAAGCATTGGCATGTCGCCGCCGTGATGCTCGCCCGCCGCCGGATTGCCGTGCGCCTTGCCCGTCGGATTGAAGTGGCCGCCTGCGCTCATGCCATCCGGCGCGCTGCAGTCACCCTTCTCGTGGATGTGAAAGCCATGCGCGCCGGGTGCCAAACCGGTCACCTTCGCCAGCACGCGCACGCGATCGCCGTTGGGCGAGAACGCGACCGTGCCTGTGGTCTTGTTGCCTGCGGTTGCCGCGAGCGCAGCCGACGCCTTGGGCATCGTCGGTGCCATCGATGCGCACCCCGCCAGCAGCAAGGCAGCGGCGAGGGGAACAACGTAACGCGTCATGGCAGCGCTCCGGATTGACGTCGACTCCGACGAACTCGATTGTCGCACGCGGTCGGTGCAGCCCCGCGAACGGTTGAATTTTTGCGGGCACCGCTTGTCGGCAACTTGAAGGACGACTCGCATCGAGCGACGATTTTCGCTAGCATCCGCGAGCCGCGCGCGTCGAATCGGTCGATTCGGCCGGCGCGCGAATCGAAACCGGGAATCGCATGGAGCGACCAAACCGCGGACGCGAGACGTCGGCTCCGCGCGGTAAAATGACGCGGCCGCCGATTCTCCGGCGGCCGTTTCATTTGGTGACCTGAAATGCCGCTCCCCATGATGCCCGAGGAAATCGTATCCGAGCTCGACAAGCACATCGTCGGCCAGGATGCGGCCAAACGCGCCGTCGCGATCGCGCTGCGCAACCGCTGGCGCCGGCAGCAGGTTCCCGAGCCGCTGCGGCAGGAGATCACGCCGAAGAACATCCTGCTGATCGGCCCCACCGGTGTTGGCAAGACCGAGATCGCGCGCCGCCTTGCGCGCCTCGCCGACGCGCCGTTCGTCAAGGTGGAAGCGACGAAGTTCACCGAAGTCGGCTACGTCGGCCGCGACGTGGACACGATCGTGCGCGACCTCGTCGAAGTGTCGGTGAAGCAGACGCGCGAGGCCGAGACGCGGATGGTTCGCGATCGCGCGGCGGACGCGGCCGAGGAACGCGTGCTCGACGTACTGCTGCCGCCGGCGCGCGAAGTGAACTTCGACGACATGAAGCCCACCGATTCAGCGACGCGGCAAAAATTCCGCAAGATGCTCCGCGAAGGGAGCCTCGACGACAAGGACGTCGAAGTCGAAGTGGCCGTCTCCACGCCGCAGATGGAGATCATGGCGCCCCCCGGAATGGAAGACCTCACGTCGCAAATCCAGGGGATGTTCCAGCAGATGGGCGGCGGCCGGCGCAAGCTCAAGAAGATGAAGGTTGCCGAAGCGCTGAAGCACCTGACGGACGAAGAAGCAACGAAGCTCATCAACGACGACGACATCAAGGCGCGCGCGCTTGCCGCAGCCGAGCAGAACGGCATCGTGTTCATCGACGAGATCGACAAGATCGCCGCGCGCACCGACACGCACGGCGCCGACGTCTCGCGGCAGGGCGTGCAGCGGGACCTGCTGCCCCTCGTCGAAGGCACGACGGTGTCGACGAAGTACGGCATGATCAAGACCGATCACATCCTGTTCATCGCGTCGGGTGCGTTCCACCTGTCGAAGCCGTCGGACCTGATCCCCGAGCTGCAGGGCCGCCTGCCGATCCGCGTCGAGCTGTCGCCGCTGTCCGTCGGCGACTTCGAGCAAATCCTGACGAGCACCGATGCGTGCCTGACGATGCAGTATCGCGCGCTGCTCGAGACCGAACAGGTGCATCTGGACTTCCAGCCCGACGGCATCCGGCGAATCGCGGAGATCGCGTTCGCTGTCAACGAACGCCAGGAAAACATCGGTGCGCGGCGGCTCTACACGGTCATGGAGCGCTTGCTCGAGGACGTCTCGTTCCACGCCGCTCGCCGCACGGGCGAAACGATCGCCATCGATGCGGCGCTGGTCGACGCGCGTCTCGCGGGCATCGCCGGGGACGACAACCTGTCGCAGTACATACTTTGAGCGGGGCGAAGGTTCGCTCGCGTCGCTCGCACGATGGCTTGCGCAGTCGATGTTAGAGCGAATCCTCGGCATCATCCTGCCGGTCTTCTGCGTCGTCGCGCTCGGCTGGCTGTTCGCGCGCCGTGTGAAGCCGGACATGACGTTCGTCAATCGAATCAGCATGAACGTGCTCGCGCCGGCTCTCATCTTTTCCGCACTCGCCAGCAAGGATTTCGACGTCGGCGCGAACCGGATGCTGCTCGTGGGCAGCATCGGTGTCGTGCTCGGCTCCGGACTGCTGGCGTGGCCGTTCGCGCGGCTGATGCACGCGGACGCGCGGACGTTCGTGCCGCCGATGATGTTCAACAACTGCGGCAACATGGGGCTGCCGCTGGCTGCGCTGGCCTACGGCACCGCCGGCTTCTCGCCGATGGTCGCGTTGTTCACGATCTCGAACCTGTTGCAGTTCACGCTCGGCATCTGGATCATCGATCACCACGCGCGCTTCGGCAGCCTGCTGCGCAATCCGATGGTGATCGCAACGGTGCTCGGGTTTCTGTTCGCGATGACGCACCCGACGCTGCCGGAATGGCTCACGGTGACGATCAAGCTGGTCGGCGACGCGATGGTGCCGATGATGCTGCTGTCGCTCGGCGTGCGCCTGTTCGAGGCGAGCCTCAAGGACTGGCGGATCGGCCTTCTCGGGGGCATCGTCTGCCCGCTGACCGGCCTCGCGATTGCTGCGCTGCTGGCGGGGCTCCTCGATCTCGACTCGACGCAGCAAGGCCTGCTGATCCTGTTCGGAAGCCTGCCACCCGCCGTGCTCAACTTCATGGTCGCCGAGCAGTTCCGCCAGGAGCCCGGCAAGGTCGCGTCGATCGTGCTCATCGGCAATCTGCTGTCGATCGTCTTCGTCCCTCTCGGGCTCAGCATCGCACTGCGCGGTTGACGCACCGGCGCGCCCGGACCACCGAAGTCGTCACGACGACTCGACCGCACTGAACCCACGTCGCCGCTCCGCGCGCATAATCGCGAAGAGCCCGGCAACGGCGAAAGACAGGAGGCGCGATTGACGACGATGCGCACGATCCGCGCGACGATCGCCCTGCTCGCGCTCGGGTTCGCCGCCTCCCTCGCCGCGGCGGTGCATCTCGTGCCCGTCGTCGGTGGCCTGGCGTCGCCCGTGTTCGCGGGCAACGCCGGCGACGGCTCCGGCCGCTTGTTCATCGTCGAGCAAGGCGGCGTCATCCGCGTGCTGCAGTCCGGCGCCGCGACCGCGAGCGTCTTTCTCGACATCCGTTCGAAGGTGATCGCCGGTGGGGAGCGGGGCCTGCTCGGCCTTGCATTCCATCCGCAATATGCGTCGAACGGCCGCTTCTTCGTCTATTACACGCGAAGCGGCGATGGCACGATCGTCGTCGCCGAATACGGCACGTTGTCCGATCGCAACGTCGCCAGCGCGATCGAAACGACGCTGCTCGCAATCCCCCATCCGATCAACGCGAACCACAACGGCGGAATGCTCGCATTCGGACGCGACGGCTACCTGTACATCGGTGTCGGCGACGGCGGATCCGCCAACGATCCCCCCGACAACGCGCAGAACCTCGAATCGCTGCTCGGGAAGATCCTGCGGATCGACGTCGATCGCACCGCATCCGGCTTGCGCTATGCGCTGCCGCCGGACAATCCGTTCGTCAATACACCAGGCCGCGACGAGATCTACGCGTACGGGCTGCGCAACCCCTGGCGGTTCACGTTCGACCGCGTCACCGACGTACTATGGGTCGCCGACGTGGGCCAGAACGCGCGCGAGGAGGTGAACATGCCGGTCGTGCGCGGTGGCAACTACGGCTGGCGCGCCTACGAAGGTTCGTCATGCACCGGCAACGACCCGCCACTGTGCAACCCGGCGAACTATCGCTTTCCGGTTCTCGAATACGCGCACGACGAGGGCCGCTGCTCGATCACCGGCGGCTCGGTCTATCGCGGCAACCGGCAGTCGTTGCCGGGCGGCACGTACGTGTTCGCCGACTTCTGCTCAGGGGAGATCTTCGCGTGGGATGGCGCCGCGCAGACGGTGCTGCTCGACACACCGGGCAACATCTCGTCCTTCGGCGAGGACGAGCACGGCGAGATCTACGTCGTCGACCTCGGCGGTACGGTTAGCAGGCTCGCCGCCGCCACATCGTGCACGTACGCGATCGCACCGGCGCGCGAGACGTTTGCGATGGCGGGCGGCGCCGGCAGCATCGCCGTCACTGCGGGCGACTCGTGTGCGTGGACCGCCGCCACCGGCGACGCATGGATCACGCTCGGGGGAGCCGCGGAAGGTACCGGCAACGGTACCGTGACGTACGCCATCGCGCCTTACACCGGCAAACCGAAGGTTCGCACCGGCACGATCGTCGTGGCCGGCAATACGTTCACGATCACGCAGAATCGCTTGCGGCTGCTCGTTCGCGGCGGCGGCGCCTAACGTCGACCGGGGGCATCCGCCGCAGCGACCGCTCATCGAATCAGCGCGAGCGTCCGCGCATCGACGCCGGATGTCCCGGCAATGCCAGCGTCTTGCCCGTGTCGACGAGGCGCTCGCCGTCGAGCTTCAGGATCGAGATGTCGCTCGTCTGGAAGTTGCCGACGTACAGGTACTGGCCGTCGTCGCTCCAGACGACACCCTCCGGCAATCCGCGGACGTCGATGTACTGGACGCGCGACACGTTCTTGCCGTCGATCTTCAGGAGCGCGATCGCCCCGTTGGGCCGGTAAAAGAACGCCTTCTTGTCCGAATTGTTGCCGCGCAACAGCGCCGCGGCGGCGAACTTGCCGGTCGGGCTGATCGCGAATCCCTCGGGTGCCTCATCGACGACGATCTTGTCGATGACACGCGGCGGATTCGATTCGATGTCGATGACGCTGATCGTGTCGACATTGCCGTCGGCCGATCCGGCGAAACCATTGTCCGCCGTCAGCGCCAGCCTGCCATCCGGCGTCACGTCGACGTTGTACGGCCACAGTCCGACCGGCACGTCCTGCTTGTCGTACGTGACCTTCTCGCCGTTGACGTCGAGCAGCGCGATCTTGTTGCCGGGAAACTTCGCCGCCAACGCGCGCTTGCCGTCCGGCGTAAAGACGACGTGCGCGACCTGCTCACCCATCGCGACGGTGTCGACGAGCGTGACTTTCGTGCCGGCGATCCGCAGCACCGAGATCGAGTTGTCGGCGCGGTTGGCGATGAGGCACAGCGTGCCAGCGCGATTGATCGAGAGCCCCGACGGCTGCTTGCCGACCTGCACGGTGTCGATCAGCTTCGGCGGATCGGTCGTCAGGTCGATCACGTAGAGCTTGTTGTCGGGCGAAGGCTTCCAGCCGGCGCCGTCGGCGACCCAGTCCATCGAGTTGGCGACGAGTGCGAGCTTGCTATCCGGCGTGATCTGCAGATTCGTCGGCGGCCCGAAGATCGTGTTCATTAGCGGAAGGCGCGCGACGATCTTGGGCGCGAGGCGATCGCTGCCGATGTCGACGACCAGCACTTCGTCCTTGCCCGCCAGGCCGTTGACGGCAGCGCCCGCATCGTTCCAGTTCGTTTTCTCGTCGTTGCCCACGAGCATCAATTCGCGCGCGCCGGCGCACCCGTTCAACAGCACGACGGACAGCAGCACTGCCGTGCACAGCGACGCGCGCAGCGACTCGCCTTTGACGATCATGATTTCTCCCTGGTTGAACGGGCGACAAGCATAGCCGTCTTCGGCCGCGCGCCGCTACGAGCCGCCGATCGCGTCGATCAGCGCCTGCCGCTGCAGGACTTCGGGCAGCAGCAGAGGCTCGCGCCCCTTGCGGTAGAGCACGTAGACGGGCACGCCGCTGCGGCCGAGTGCCGTCAGCGCCCGTGTGATCTCGGGGTCGCGGCGCGTCCAGTCGGCACGCAGCAGCGCCGCATCGGCGCGCGCGAACGCACTCTTCACGCCGGAATCGGAGAGTACGAGCCGCTTGTTCACTTGGCACGTCACGCACCAGGCGGCAGTGAACTCGATGAACACCGGCCGTCCCTGCTCGATCCGTTCGGCAACGCGCGCCGCCGAATACGGTTCCCAGCCGTCGCTCGCGACCTGGGATGCCGCTCGACCCGCCGCACCGGCCGCGGGATCGCGGTCCGCGCCGACGAGCGGCCACGCGACGATTGCACCGCCAATAGCACCGATGATCGCCGCTGTCGCCCACGCGAGGCGCCCGCCTCCGCGCCATGTTCGCCAGGCCCACAGGGCGAACGCCACCAGCACGAGGGTCGCGCCGATGCGCATGACGGCGTCGTTGCCGACCTGGGCGCCCAGCACCCAGACGAGCCATGCCACCGTCGCATACAGCGGAAAGGCGAGCGCCTGCTTCAACTGGACCATCCACGGACCGGGTCGCGGCAGCACCCGCCGCCATTCGGGGAACCACGCCAGTGTCAGATAAGGCAGCGCCATGCCGACGCCCAGTGCCACGAAAACGCCGAGCGTCACGTGCGCGTTCTCCGCCAGCGCATAGCCCAGCGCCGCGCCCATGAACGGCGCCGTGCAGGGCGACGCGATCGCGACGGCGAGCAATCCCGACGCGAATGCGTTCGCACCGCGATTCGAATGCGACCACGTCGCAACACTGGATGGCAGCAGCGAGCCGAACTCGAACACGCCCGACAGGTTCAGTGCCATCACGAAGAACAGCAGCGCCAGCGCGCTGACGACCGCAGGAGATTGCAGCTGGAAGCCCCACCCGAGCTGCTCGCCGGCGGCGCGCAGTCCGACGATCGCAGCGCCCAGCAGCACGAACGCGACGATGACGCCGGCCGCGAACGCGACGCCTTCGCGGCGCATCTCAACGCGGCCGTGCGCACCCGATCCGACCAGTGCCAGCGCCTTCAGCGACAGCACCGGGAAAACACAGGGCATCAGGTTCAGCAGCAGTCCGCCGCCGAGCGCGAATGCGAGCGCAAGCGGCAACGACAGCGCGGCCGCGGACGTCGACGCCGAGAAATCCGTCGCAGTACCGCCCTGTGCGGGCTTGGGGCCTGCTGCAGGCGTTCCGGTGACAGCGACGTCGAGCGCCACGGCATTGACGACTCGACCGTCGACGCGGAAGCCGGGGTCGGCCGTCAGCACGCCCTGCAGCCGCGAAAACCCCGGCGCGAGCTCGTGCGAAACCGGCAGCGTCAAATCGATGCGGCCAGCGCGCTGAGCGACCGTTTGCGGTGCGGACGGCTCGATCTCCCGTTCGCGATCGGCGAAGAACGAAACGCGCCGTTGCGACTCGTCCCCCGCAGCGAACTGCAGCGCGATCGTCGCCCCGGACGCCGTCGCCTGCGCCTTCCACGCCGCCGGTGCCGCGCGCGGCAGCGCATCGCGCGTGGATGCGATGCGCGACCCCCAGCGGCTGTCGACCCGCGCGTGGGCCGCCACGGGCAGCGTCAGCCTGATGTCGGCGCCCTCGGGTATGCACGTCTCCTTGCAGACGAGCCACTCGGCGCGTGCGGCGAGCGTTGCGGGCGCTCCTTCCTTTGCGTCCGCCGGCACCGTCAGCGGCACGAGATGGAACACTTCACCTTCGTAACCATAGTTGACGAGCGGACCCGCCGGCAGCGCGCGGGGCGCCGGCCACGCGATCGCACCGGCCGCGTAGCCCTGGGGCAGGCGCCAGTCGAGCGTTGTCGGCAGCCCCGATTCGCCCGGATTGCGCCAGTACGTGTGCCATCCAGGCTCGATTGCGAGCCGCAGCGCCACCGTCGCGGTCGTGCCTGGAACGAGCGCGTCCTGTTCGGCGACGAGCTCGGCCGTGACGTGGCCGGTTTGCACGGGTTCCGCCACGACGATGCTCGCGCGCCCGAACAGCGCCAACGCGACGGCAAGCGCCGGCACCGCAGCTCGCGCGGTACGCATCAGCGTGATGGCTTTCGATTCGAACACGGCGTCGATGGTGCCAATGAACGTCGGATCAGCGGACCGGAATTCCATCCGCGCCCCGGCGCATTCGTCGGGCAATCTATAATTGTGCCACCCGCCCCGTGCATGCGGCCGAGTTCCCGGGCGCAAGCCTGGGGCATCTTTCGGCCGCGAGCTGTCGCCGCCTTCCCAAGCGCTGCCGCGGGCCGACCGGCGGCCATCTCGTTCACTCCCCAACTCATGCTGACCGCGTTCCTGGTGTCCGTGGCTGCGATCGCCATCGGCGAAATCGGCGACAAGACGCAACTGCTCGCGCTGATGCTCGCTGCGCGCTACCGGCAACCGTGGCCAATCGTCGCGGGAATCCTGTGCGCGACGCTCGCCAACCACGCGCTGGCCGGGATCTTCGGAAGCTGGGTGCGGCATGCGGTCGACCCCGGGATTCTGCGCTACGCGATCGCGCTGGCGTTCTTCGCCGTCGCGGTGTGGGCACTCAAGCCGGACAAGCTTGACGCGCACGATGCGAAAGCGTCGCGACTAGGCGTATTCGCAGTGACGACGGTCGCGTTCTTCCTCGCCGAGATGGGCGACAAGACGCAGATCGCGACGGCCGTCCTCGCGGCACGGTACGACGCGCTCGTTGCTGTGATCGCCGGCACGACGATCGGCATGCTGCTGGCCGACGCACCCGTCGTGTTCGCGGGCAAGCTCGCGGCGGATCGGATACCGTTCGGCGCATTGCGGAAACTCGCGGCGGGCATCTTCTTCGTCATGGGCGCGTGGGTGCTGTGGAAGGGTGTGTGATCGTCGATTGCGCGGGTCGCCACAGCCCGGTAGCGAGTAAGGCGGCCGGTATAATCGGGCGCCTGCAACGATAACAGCGCGCGTCCCGTGCGCATTCCCCTCTCACGATGACGACGCCGTTCGACCCCGCCTCGATCGAAACCGCCGCGCAGGCAGCCTGGAAACAGGGCGACGTCTATCGAGCCGTCGAAAACGATCCGCGCTATCCGCAAGGCAAGTACTACTGCGTGTCGATGCTGCCTTATCCGTCGGGCAAGCTGCACATGGGCCACGTGCGCAACTACACGATCAACGACATGATGTACCGCTATCTGCGGATGCGCGGCTACAACGCGCTGATGCCGATGGGCTGGGACGCGTTCGGGTTGCCCGCCGAGAACGCCGCCATGAAAAGCCGGGAAGCACCGGCCCGATGGACCCACGACAACATCGCCTACATGAAGCGACAGTTGCAGGCGATGGGCTTCGGCATCGACTGGTCGCGCGAGCTCTCGACCTGCGATCCTGCGTACTACCGCTGGAATCAGTGGTTTTTCCTGAAGATGCTCGAGGCGGGCATCGCCTACCGCAAGAGCGGGACGGTGAACTGGGATCCTGTCGACCAGACGGTGCTTGCCAACGAGCAGGTGATCGACGGGCGCGGCTGGCGTTCCGGTGCGCCGATCGAAAAGCGCGAGATCCCGATGTACTACCTGCGGATCACGCGCTATGCCGACGAGTTGCTCGATGCGCTCGATTCGATGCCTGGCTGGCCCGAACGCGTGCGGACGATGCAGGCGAACTGGATCGGCCGCAGCGAAGGCGTGCGCTTCGCGTTCACGCACGCGATCCGCGATGCGACCGGTGAGCTGATCGGCGACGGCCGCCTGTTCGTCTTCACGACGCGCGCCGACACGATCATGGGCGCGACGTTCTGCGCAGTCGCTGCCGAGCATCCGCTGGCAACGCTCGCGGCGCAGGGCGACCCGCAACTGCAGGCATTCGTCGACGAATGCAAGCGCGGCTCGGTGATGGAGGCGGATCTCGCCACGGCCGAAAAAAAGGGGATGGCGACGCGCTTGACCGTCACTCACCCGCTATCGGGCGATGCAGTTCCTGTGTGGGTCGCGAACTACGTGCTGATGACGTACGGCGACGGTGCCGTGATGGGCGTACCTGCGCACGACGCCCGCGATTTCGAGTTCGCGAACAAGTACGGACTGCCGATCCGCCAGGTCATAGCACCTGCCGATCCGCAGGCGGCGCCGCCGTTCACGACCGACGTGCTGCAGCCGTGGTACGAGGACAAGACGGTCGGTGTCTGCATCAACTCCGGCAAATACGACGGCCTCGCCTACGCTGCTGCGGTCGACGCAATCGCCACGGATCTCGCCGCACTCGGTCTGGGTGAAAAGAAAACGACGTTCCGGCTGCGCGACTGGGGTATCTCGCGGCAGCGCTACTGGGGCACGCCGATCCCCATCATCCATTGCGACCATTGCGGCGAGGTGCCGGTTCCCGAGGCCGACCTGCCCGTGATCCTGCCGCCCGACTGCATTCCGGACGGCAGCGGAAATCCACTCAACCACCGCGAGGATTTCCTGCGCGTCGACTGCCCGCGCTGCCGCGCACCGGCTCGCCGCGAGACGGACACGATGGACACGTTCGTCGACTCGTCGTGGTATTTCATGCGCTACACGTCGCCCGGGGCGGCGACGATGACCGACGCGCGCGATGATTACTGGATGCCGATGGACCAGTACATCGGCGGCATCAGCCACGCGATCCTGCACCTCTTGTATGCGCGGTTCTGGACGAAGGTGATGCGCGACTTCGGCATGCTCGCGTACGACGAGCCGTTTACGCGCCTGCTGACGCAAGGGATGGTCCTCGCGCACGCGTTCTACCGCCGCAACGACAAGGGCGGCGTCGACTACATCGCGCCGTCGGACGTCGACACCTTGCGCAACGAGCAGGGTGCGATCACCGGCGGCCGCTCGAAGGCCGACGGGCTCCCGGTCGAGTACGACGGCTTGGGCACGATGTCGAAGTCCAAGCTGAACGGTGTCGATCCCCAGGACATGATCGATCGCTATGGTGCCGACGCGGCGCGATTGTTCGTGATGTTCGCAAGTCCGCCGGAGCACACGATCGAATGGTCCGACACCGGCGTCGAGGGCGCGCACAGGTTCCTGAAGCGGTTGTGGAACTTTGCGCACGGACGCGGCGCGAAAATGCGCGACGCGGACGGCGAATTCGACTGGCGCAGCGCCGCCGATCCGATTCGCACGGCGCGGCGCGAGCTGCACCTGACGTTGAAACAGGCGGACTACGACTACGAGCGCGTTCAATACAACACCGTCGTGTCCGCCGGCATGAAGATGCTGAACACACTCGAGGCGATCCACGCGGACGTAGCGGGCGCGGATGCACTCGTCGGCGAAGGCCTGTCGATCCTGTTGCGCGTGATCTATCCGGTGGTCCCGCACATGACATGGGTGCTGTGGAACGATCTTGGACTCGCCGCGCGATTCGGCGACCTCCTGAATGCCCCGTGGCCCGCAGTCGACGACGCGGCGCTCGCCCGCGAGGAGATCGAGCTCGTGCTGCAGGTCAACGGCAAGACGCGCGGCAAGCTGTCGGTGCCATCGTCGGCCGATCGGTCCGCGATCGAGGCCGCGGCGCGGCTCGCACCGGAAGTCGCGCGGCACGGCGACGTTGCTGCCGTCAAGAAGGTGATCGTGGTGCCGGGACGGCTCGTCAATGTCGTCCTCTAAAGTGTCTAGAAGACGGTTCGTCGTCGCCGCTGCGATAGCGATAGCACTCGCCGGCTGCGGCTTCCACCTTCGCGGCGACGCGACCTACACGTTCCACACGATATTCGTCAATGGCACCGGTGCGCCGACGCTCGCCGCCGAGTTGCGCCGTGCGCTCGTCGCAACCGGCAGCGCGAAGGTCGCGACGGACGCCAAGGACGCGCAGGTCATCCTCGACATTCCGGTCGTCACCGACGACAAGGAAGTGCTCACGCTGTCCGGCGCCGGCAGCGTGCGCGAATACCTGCTGATCAAGCGCGTGCAGTTCCGCCTGCACGACAGCGATGGCAACGAATGGCTGCCGCCGGGCGAGATCACGTTGCGCCGGACATACTCATTCAGCGAAAGCGAAGTGCTTGCGCGCGATACGCAAGAGCAGCGGTTGCTGAGGGAGATGCAGACCGACGCGGTCCAGCAGATCGTCCGGCGGTTGCAGGCCGCCAAGAAGCCGGCGTGAACGTGGACGGCGGCCTGCAGCTGCGTCCGGCCGAACTCGGCGCGCATCTCGCACGGAAGCTTCTGCCGCTCTATGTCGTCCACGGCGACGAGCCGCTCGGCGTGATCGAGGCGGCCGATTCGATCCGCGCCGCCGCCCGCCGCGCGGGCTGCGACGAACGCGAAGTGTTCATCGTCGAGCAGCACTTTCGCTGGGATGCGTTCGTCGCCGCCAACGCCAATCTCGGCCTGTTCGGCTCGCGCAAGCTGATCGACCTGCGGATTCCATCGGGCAAGCCCGGCACCGAGGGCGCGCAAGCGCTCGAACGGCACGCCCGGAGCCTCGATCCGGACAACGTTACGCTGATCACGTTGCCGCGCGCCGATCGCACGACGCAGTCGTCCGCGTGGTTCGCGGCACTCGCCGGCGCGGGCGCAACCGTTGCCGTAACGCCGCTGGAACGCGCAGCGCTGCCGGCGTGGCTTACCGAACGGCTCGCCCGCAACGAGCAGCGCGTCACGCGGGACACGCTCGCGTTCCTCGCCGAGCGTTGCGAAGGCAATCTGCTGGCGGCGCGGCAGGAGATCGACAAGCTGGCGCTGCTGCTACCCAAGGGAGCGCTCGCGCACGATGACGTCGAGCGCGCGGTCGCCGACGTCGCGCGCTTCGACATCCAGGAACTGTCCGAGGCGTGGCTCTCGGGCGATGCGGCGCGATCGCTGCGAATCATCGATGCGCTGCGCGGCGAAGGCGAGCCGATCACGCTTGCGATCTGGCAGCTTGGCGAGGACTTGCACGCGCTTGCCGGCGTCCGCGACGCGATGGCGTCCGGCCAGTCGCTGCAGACCGCAGTGCGCGGGGCGCGCGTGTGGGGCAAGCGCCAAGGTGCGCTCGAGCGCGCGGCCCGGCGGGCATCACCGGCACAGATCGAGCGCCTGTTGCACGCGCTCGCAGCCCTCGACGCGCTCGCCAAGGGCATCGGCCAGCGCGATCCGTGGGACGTGCTCGTCTCGCTCGCGCTCGACCTCTGCGCGCGACCTGTTCCGATCGACGTGGTCGACTCGACGAGCTGAGGAATCTCGATGGAGGCGCCGTCGGCGGCGCGTCGAGGCGGGCACGTGCGGAGCGCTACGTGACACGCGTAAACGCTGCCATGCCATCGCGTGCGCGGATCGTCACGACGATGATGATCGGGACGATCTCGACCATTCTCGCGGCGACGATCATCAACGTCGCATTTCCCGCGTTGATGGCCGAGTTCCACGTGAGGCACGACACGCTGCAATGGGTGGCAGCCGGATTTCTCGCGGCGACGACGGCGACGATGCTCGCGACGGCGTGGCTCGTCGAGACGATCGGCGAGCGTGCGACGTTTGCCGGGACGATGGGCCTGTTCCTCGCGGCGTCTTTGCTTGCCACGTTGAGCTGGAGCGTGGAATCGCTGATCGCCGCGCGGATCGTGCAGGGTGCGTGCGCCGGGATCCTGCAGCCGCTCGCGATGATCGTCCTGTTCCGCGTCTATCCGGTCGACGAGCGCGGCCGCGCGATGGCGCTTTACGGCTTCGGCATCGTGCTCGCGCCGGCAATCGGGCCGGCAATCGGTGGCGCGCTGCTCGAAGCCTTCGGCTGGCGCTCGATATTCCTGTTGACGGTACCGTTTTGCATTGCCGGCCTGGTGCTCGGCATGACGACGCTGCCGCGCCATGCGGGACGAACGTCGTCGCGCTTCGACTGGCTGGGCTGGGGGCTGCTGCTCGGCGCCCTCGTCGCGCTGCTGAACGTGCCGGTCGTCGGCCATCGCGAAGGCTTCGCGACGTCGAGCTCGATCGCGCTGGCGCTGGTGGGATGCGCGCTCGCCGCCGCGTTCGTCGGCTGGGAGATGCGCGCACCCGCTCCGCTCCTGCCGGTCCGCCTGTTCCGTCACCCACCGTTCGCCAATGCGTCGCTCGTCGCCTTCGCCTATGGCGTGGGGCTGTTCGGGACGACGTATCTCGTCCCGGTGTTCGCGCAGGACATCATGCATTTCAACGCAGCCGATGCCGGTTACCTGCTGGCCCCGCCCGGGGTCGCCCTCGCGTTCGCGATCGCGATCGGCGGACGGCTGACCGACAAGCTGAGCCCGGCGCCTATCATCGTCTGCGGACTCGCGCTGTTTGCCGTGTCGAGCCTGCTGCTCGCGTTCTCGGGCGCAGCGACGGGCTTCGCGCTGTTCGCGCTATGGCTCGTCATCGGCCGGGTGGGCCTCGGCATGCTGATCCCCGCGCTGAACGTGGGGGCGGTGCAGTCGCTGGCGGGCGCCGAGCTCGCCTACGCGTCGTCCGCCGTCAATTTCGTCCGCCAGCTCGGCGGCGCGTTCGGGGTCAACCTGCTCGCCGTCGTGCTCGAATGGCGTGCGGCCGCCACCGGGGCGGCAAGCGCCGCACGGCCCTTCCACGAATGCTTCGCGATTGTTACGCTCGCGTTTGCGCTCGCGATCGTTCCCGCCTGGTTCATCCGCAAGCACGGGAGGTAGCCATGTACCAGAAGATCCTCGTCGCGTTCGACGGCTCCCCGGAAAGCCGCGTTGCCGTCGATGAATGCTCGCACCTGATGCAGGTGTCGGGACGCCAGATCCACCTTGTCTGCGTCTTGCACGACCCGTCGCCCTACCTGCTGGCCGGGGAGTTCGTGCCGGAGCCCGCCCTCGCCGTCGATCGTTCGCGGATGGAAGCGGACCTGAACCAGGCGGCGGGGACGCTGACCGAACGCGGCTTTTCGGTGACAACGCACCTGCAGGACGGCGAGCCCGTCGACGTGATCTCGCGCATGGTCGAGTCGCTTGGCATCGACCTCGTCATCGTCGGCCACCGTCGCAGCAAGAAATTCGCGCTGCGCTGGTGGCGAGGCTCGGTCGATTCGCTGCTGATCGAGCGCGTGCGCTGCAGCATCCTCGTCGCTGGCGAACCGCACGCGAAATAGCCGGAACCAATCGCCGAACCGGACGGCGATAAGCGCGGTGTCAGGAGGCGTCTCCCGCAAGCGCGTTGACAGTCGCCAGTGCCGCGAACGCACCGGTCTCCGCGCGCAGCACACGTTGGCCCATATGAACCGGCACGATCCCCGCGTCGCGGGCGAGTCGCAACTCGGCAGCGTCGAAGCCGCCTTCGGGTCCGATGACGATCACGTGTGGCGCCGTGCTGGCGGCGAACGCCGCGAGCGAACGTTCGCCCCCGACATCCAGCATCGCGATGGGTCCTGCCGGCAACACCGCTTCGATCCACTGCGCGAACGTCACGACCGGAACGATCTCCGGAATGCGATTGCGGCCGCATTGCTCGCACGCGGCAGTCGCGATGCGCCGCCAGTGCGCGAGTCGGCGCTCGGTGCGCTCGTCGGACGCGTGCTGGCTGCGCGCCGCCTGCAGCGGAACGATCGCCGCGGCGCCGAGCTCGACCGCCTTGCGCACGACCAGGTCCATCATGTCGGCGGCGATGATCGATTGCACGAGCGTGACAGGCCACGACGTTTCGCGCTCGACGGGATCGTGGTGACCGATGCGAAGCGTGACGAATCGCCGGTCGATGCTGCGGATCGTCGCCGCATATTCGCCGCCCGTCCCGGTGAACAGCGCGACGGAATCGCCGACGCGCATCCGGAGCGCCTGGCCGACATGTCGCGCAAGCGCATCGGCAAGCGCATAGTCGCAACCGGGCACCGGCGGCTGCGGTTCTGCACCGACGTACAGGCGTGGCGTGAGCATGACGGTGCTACGATTGTCCCATGCCCGCACCGCCTGCGAAGGAGAGCCCCATGCCGGACAACGCTTCAACGCCGATCGCACTGGGGTGGCCTGCGGCGCAGTTCGATCTGCCGGGCATCGACGGCCGCCGGCATTCGCTCGCGACGGCGCGCGGACCGAACGGGCTCGTCGTCATGTTCATCTGCAATCATTGCCCGTACGTGAAGGCGGCGATCGAACGGATCGTCCGCGACGCCGCTGCGCTCGAAGCGCTTGGCATCGGCAGCATCGCGATCATGAGCAACGACGCCACGGCCTACCCGGCGGATTCGTTCGACAACATGAAGGCGTTCGCCGGCGCACACGGAATTTCGTTTCCGTACGTCGTCGACGAGTCGCAGGAGGTCGCGCGCGCCTACGATGCCGTGTGCACACCCGATTTCTTCGGGTTCGATCGCAACCTGACGCTCGCCTACCACGGCCGGCTCGACAGCGGCGGCCGCTCGGTCGACGTGACGGCGAAACGCGACCTCTACGACGCGATGGCGCAAGTCGCGCGCACGGGCCGCGCACCGGTCGAGCAGCATGCGTCGATCGGATGCACGATCAAGTGGCGCAAGCCGCCGTCGTCAAAGGAATGGGCGTAGCGCGTCCAGCACCTCGCCTGGACGTTCGGCCATCAGGCTGTGGCCGGTTTCGGCAAGCGTCACCGTCCTTGCGTTCGTCAACGCGGCAAGCAGGGCCTTCGCGTTGCGCAGCGGCGCCATCACGTCGCGGGCGGCGAGGATGGCGAGCGTCGGGCACCGGACGGCGGCTGCCGCCGCAAGCCCATTCGCATACCGATGACAGGCCAGGAGGTCAGTCGACAGCACACCGTCGCGACAGCGCTCGAGCAGGCGCATCGCGTTGCCGGTCATCCACATCCCGGGCATCTCGTTGCCGCCGAGCTGCCCGCCCGGGCTGAACGACCACCCATTGATGAGTTCGTACGCGACGTGATCGTTGCGCGCCGCCGCGGCGAGCAGGTCGTCGCTGACGGTCATCGGCACGGCCGGTCCGAGCAGCGCCAGGGCGCGCACGCGATCCGGGTTGCGCGCCGCGAATTCGAGCGCCGCGAGCGATCCGAGCGAATGGCCGGCCACGCTCGCCGTCTCGAGCGCCGCCGCGTCCATAACGTCGCGCAGCCAGCCGGCCAGCGCTTCGACGCTCGGCAGCGCCTCGCCGGCCGAACGGCCGTGGCCCGGCAAGTCGACGGCGAGCACGTTGCGCCCGTGCCACGCGAAGTACCTCGATTGCAGCGCGAAGACGCCGTGGTCGTTCGCAGCACCGTGCACGAAGAGCACCGTCGGTTGCGACGGATCGAACGGGCGCGACCCGGTGTACGCGTACACGGCCTGACCGCCGACGACCAGATTCATCCGGCCTTACCCGCCGCGTACAGCGCGCGGCTCAGGTCCTCGATGAGATCGGCGGGATCCTCGAGGCCGATCGACAGCCGGATCGTACCTTCGGTGATGCCCGCGCGCTGCAGATCGTCGGCCGACATCCGGAAATGCGTCGTCGACGCCGGATGGATGACGAGCGACTTCGCGTCGCCCACGTTGGCGAGGTGCGAGAAGATCCGCAGCGTCTCGATGAAGCGGCGACCCTGGTCGCGCGTGCCGCGCAGGTTGAAACTGAACACGGCACCGCAGCCGCGCGGCAGCAGGCGCTGCGCCAGCGCGTGATCCGGATGGTCCGGCAACTCCGGATAGCCGATGTTGCCGACCAGCGGATGCTCGCGCAGGAACGCGACGATCGCGCGCGTGTTCTCGACGTGGCGCGCCATCCGCACCGGTAGCGTCTCGATGCCCTGCAGGATCTGGAACGCCGTCATCGGCGCCATGCACGCGCCGAAATCGCGGACGCCTTCGCGCCGCGCACGCAGCAGGAACGCAGCCGTCGACGATTCCTCGGCGAACACCATGTCGTGAAAGCCGGCATAGGGTGTGGTCAGCGTCGGAAACTTCTCGCGCGCGGCGTCGGCGTTCCAGTCGAACGCACCCGAATCGACCAGCAGTCCGCCAATCACGACACCGTGGCCCGACAGGAATTTCGTCGCGGAATGAAACACGAGATCGGCGCCGTGCTCGAACGGGCGCATCAGCCACGGCGTGGTGAACGTCGAGTCGACGAGAAGCGGCAGGCCGTGCTCGTGCGAAAGGGCTGCGACGCGCCCGATGTCGAGCACCTCCAGTCCCGGATTGCCGAGTGTCTCCCCGAACAGCAACCGCGTGTTCGGCCGCATCGCGCTGCGCCATCCGTCGATGTCGCGCGCGTCGACGAACGTCGTGTCGATGCCAAAGCGCGGCAGCGTGTAGTCGAGCAGGTTGTGCGACCCGCCGTACAGTGAACGCGACGCGACGATGTGCGAGCCCGCCGACAGCAGCGTGACGATCGCCAGGTGCAGCGCCGCCTGCCCGCTGGCGGTCGCGATCGCGCCGATCCCGCCTTCGAGTGCCGCGATCCGCTCCTCGAGCACCGCGCAGGTCGGATTGGACAAGCGGGAGTAGACGTGGCCGGCGCGCTCCATGTTGAACAGCGCGGCCGCGTGATCGGTGTCGGGGAACACGAACGACGACGACTGGTAGATCGGCGTCGCGCGCGCGCCCGTCACGGGGTCCGGCCGAGCGCCGGCGTGCAGCGACAGCGTGTCGAACTGGAGCGTCTTCGGTTTGGTCGTCACGGCCTATTGTCCATCGGTCGAGCCGCAGCCGGTGCGGCATCCGGATACAGCGCGGCAAGCACCGCCAGCGTAATTTCGCGCAGTTTGCGCTGCCAGGCGGTCGCCAGCGACTGGACGTTGCAATTGTCCGCTGCGCGCAACGCGACGATCGTGGCAACGCCGCCGGTCCGCGCGACCGCATCGACGACGGCGTCGCGCCAGAACGGCGGGTACTCGCTTGCGACCCATTCGCCGCGCCCGCGCCCGTAGTGCGCCACGGCGAGATAGCGCAGCACCGCTGCCGGCACGAGTGCCGCCACGAACTCGTCGCTCCAGCGGATCGACGCCTGCGTCTTCCCGCGCACGAGGTTGAACCCGCGCGCAACACCGGCAGCGCCCACGGCGCCTACGATGCCGCCCGCGAGCAAGCCTGCGCCGAAGGTCAGCCCACCCGACGCGATGTCGGCCGCCAGTCCCGTCAGCGCGCCGGACACGAAGCCGCCGATCACCGCCGCCTTGCGCTCGTCGACGGGCGCCTCGGCCGTGACACTGTCGGCGAGTCGCGTCATCACCTCGGCGGCAGCCCGACCGTCGAGACCGTGGATTGCGATCAGCCGGTCCGTGCCCGAGCGCGTATCGGCGTCGAGGCGATCGGCGAGTGTGCGCATCGCCACCTGCTTCGCCGGGTCGACGCGATCGTTTGCAAGTCCGATCGCCTTGCCGACTTCGACGAGCGAACCGCGCAACCCCGCGTCGGCGAGCGGCGCGCGGTCGCACGCCGCTCGCGCGATGGGTTCGGCAATCGCGGCCATCGCGGCGTCGAACTGCGCTTCGCTGTCGGCCTGCCATGCGGCGGCGAGCCGCGCGAACGCCGGCTGCTTCGCTTCGGACAACGCAGCCGCCACCGCGCGCAACCATGTGCGCTCCTGCACCCAGCAGCGCGCGAACGCATCGAGCGCGAGGACGCCGTGCATCCACGAACGCGATCCGAGCGCCTGGCGCCAGCGTTCGATTTCGGCAGCCTCGACGGCGGGTGCGCGTGGCGTTCCCGTCTGATTCAGCAGCGCGACGACCGGTTTTCCAAGCCACTCGAGGATCTGCAGTTCGGGCGCGAGATAGCCGGCATCCGACGGCGTCTCCGACGCATTGACGAGGTACAGCACGACATCCGCATCGTCGCGCACGTTGCGCATCGCCTGCTGGCTCGACCACAGCGCCGGCTCGCGCCAGCGATCCCAGACCATCGCCAGGAAGCCGACGATGGGCCGGTCGAGCGTTGCAAGCCGCCGCGCGAGGCGCGCGCTGTCGCCGAAGCCCGGCGTGTCCCACAGGCATAGCGTGTCGCCCTGGGGCGTCTCGATCATCGTGTGGCGCTCGGCGACAAGGGTCACGTGCGCGTCATCGCGGACCTCACCCACGTCGCGCTTGAGCAGCGTGCGCGCGAGCGCCGTCTTGCCGACGTTCGTGTGCGCGATCAGGCTCAGCGCGATCGCCGTCGGTGCTTCGCTCATGCGGTCGAATGCGTAAAGCGCAGCGCCAGCGCGGCGCCGTCGCGCGCGACGTCCGGACGCGCAAGCTGGATGAACAGCGGCTCGCAGCCGGCGGGTGCCAATGCGCGCAGCCAGCTATCGGTGCGCTCGGCGATGCGCCGCGGCTGGTCGCCAAAGCGCGCGACGAACTCCGACGTGTCGACGAGCGCGATCAGCGGTGCATGCTTGAGCGCTGCGAGTGCGCGCACGAACTCGCCGTGGGCCTCGGGCTCGGGCGTCGCGCCGAGATTGAATACCGCGATGATCGCCGTCGGTGCCGGCGATTCGATTCGCGGCACGTCGTCGGCGCCGTAGGCGGTTACCGGCAACCAGTCGATCTCGACCGTCGATTGCAGCGCACGGGTCAGCACTTGCGCCAGGCCCTCGGCGTTGACTTTCGGAATCGCGTAACTGTACGCAAGTGCCGCGATGCGCGCCGTGCCCTGCCGCCAGCCGCGCAGCAGTCCCTGGAAGTACGGATCGCGCAGCGACAAAGGCATCGCATCAGCGCGTCGTCGTTGTGCAATCCATGCAACCGCGGCAAGTGCGAGCCTCGGCACGATGACGAGCAGGAGGATCGTCGCGGCGTACAGATGAATCCACGGCGCCGCGTTCTCGCCCGCGCCGTCGCCACTGATCGTCTGCAGATGGTCGGCACCGGGGATCGCGATGCCCGTCAGCCACGCCCCGGGCGCCAGCACGACGTGAAGGACGCGCGCGACGTCCCCGGCGTCGAGGAACGTGCTTTGCCAGCCCACGCGGTACTCGAGCGCGATGCCGCGCAGATACAGACCGGCGATGGCGCCCGCCGCCAGCGACGCCGCGCACCCATGCAGCAATGCAGCGACTCGCTGGCGCACGAGCGGCGCCGCGAGCGGCGACCACGCGGTCGTGAACCGGGCGAATGCCGCCATCAGCGGCGCGGGCACGGTCGACTGCCTCGGCGCCGTCGCGACATCGCGCATCCATGCGACAAGCGTCCGGCGCAACGGTCCGTCCCATGCGCCCGGTTCGGCGCGCCGCGCGACGAGCACGCTGGCGATCAGTGCTGCATAGACGGCGATATTCCATGCCAGCAGCGCAAGCACGGGGGGTGCCAGCAGGTTGATCCGATGGGCGGGCCCGATATCGACACCGGCGACGCCGATGACGAACGCACCGATCGCCGCTGCGGGGGCGACCCAGGCCTGCAGCGGACGCGCGCGCGCCAGCGCCACGAATCCGGGATGGCGCTTACGCAACCGCTCGATGACGAGCGCTGCACGACGCCCGAGAAACGCATCGTCGGTCGCGGATTCGCCGACCGCTTCTGCCGCCGCGCGGCCGGCCCACACGCGATCCGCATCGCTCCAGATCTCGCGCGCCCCATCGGCCGACTCGAGCGCACGGACGATGATCACGTCGCGCGCCGCCGGCTCATCCATCGGCGAGCCCGGGGGCGTGCAACGGATGCTGCGCGGCTTGTCGTCCGCGCGTATTGCCCATCGGTGCCGGCTCGGTCTTCACGAAGACGCGATATTGCCACTGCGGCATTGCGGTGCTGGTTTCGCTTGCGTGCCAAGGCTGTGGTACGGTTGAAAGCGCGGCGCCCGGGTGCCGCGGGCAGGCCGGTCCCGCAGAACGCGGAACGACGCACTGCCGGCCCAGCCGCGAGGAGAATCCGTGTATCCACCGCCGCTGCCGCGCATCCGCGGCCTCGAGAAGAACCGGCTCGAAGCGCTGATCGATGGCGTGTTCGCCGTCGCGCTGACGCTGCTCGTACTCGACCTCAAGCTTCCGGACGACCTGGCCCCCGCGACCAACAGCGAGCTGTGGAAGTACCTGCTGGGCCTCGAACGGCACTTCGTCATCTACGTGATCAGCTTCATCGTCATCGGAATGTACTGGATCAACCACCACATCCAGTTCCATTTCGTCGTTCACACCAATCGAACCCTGATCTGGATAAACCTCAGTTACCTGCTGCTGGTCAGCTTCCTGCCGTTCGCCACCGATCTCATCGGCGATCACAAGGACCTGGTGCTCCCGTGCGAAATCTACGGCGTGACGCTGCTGGCGTTGAGTGCGACCAGCTTCGTGCACCTCGCGTACCTGTCGCGTCATCGCGAGCTCGCCTCGGCCGCGCTCACGCCGCACGTGATTGCCATAATGATGCGACGCATTGCGTTCTTCGCGCTGCTGCCGCTGTTGTCGATGCTTGCGGCACTGGTCAGCACGCACATCGCGGTCTACGTATACCTGCTGCTCGTCGTCGCGCATTTTTTCCCGGGGCACGTCGACGCGCACATCGCCACGGCCGATCCGACGTAGCGGCCGGTTCGCTTAGTCTCAATTCGCCGGCCCGGCGGGTCCGGCGACGCCGCCACCCGCTGTACATCGGTCGCTCGATACCGTATATTTATCCGGTATGAAGCCCACGATCATCGCGCCAAAGCCGTGGCGATCGAGCACGCTGAACACGAAATGACGCAACGCGACCCCCCAACTCCGCCCGTCAAGGGGCGCGGCGCGACGTTCAACCCGGCCAACCGGTTTCGCGCCGACACGCGCGAGCGCTACGACGACGGCTGGCCCGCGCAACCCGAAGCCGACGACGAGCTGCCGCCGCTACGCACGACGGTCACGATCCAGCGCGCGCGAACGATCATCGCGCACAACGAATCGCCGGACATCCCGTTCACGCAGTCGATCAATCCGTACCAGGGCTGCGAGCACGGCTGCGTCTACTGTTACGCGCGGCCTTCGCACGCGTACCTCGACCTGTCGCCCGGGCTCGACTTCGAGACGAAGCTCTACGCGAAGCCGGACGCCGCGGCGCTGTTGCGCGTCGAGCTCGCGAAACCCGGTTACCGCTGCGAGCCGATCGCGCTCGGCACCAATACCGATCCTTACCAGCCGATCGAGCGCGAATGGAAGGTGACGCGCTCGGTGCTCGAAGTGCTCGCCGAGCATCAGCATCCGTTCACGATCGTCACCAAGTCCGCGCTCGTCGAGCGCGACATCGACATCATCGCGCCGATGGCCGCGCAGCGGATGGCGCGCGTCTACCTGTCGGTGACCACGCTCGATCGCGAGCTTGCGCGGAAGCTCGAGCCGCGCGCAGCCGCGCCGCACCGGCGGCTGCAGGCCGTGAAGACACTGTCTGCCGCAGGCATCGCCGTCGGCGTCATGGTCGCCCCGATCATTCCGCAACTGAACGACCGCGACCTCGAGGCGATCCTCGACGCAGCCGCGGCCAACGGCGCAGGCAGCGCGGGCTGGGTGCTCATCCGCCTGCCGCGCGAAGTCGCCCCGCTGTTCCGCGAATGGCTCGACGCACACTATCCGCAGCGGGCCGAGCATGTGATGAGCCTCATCCGGCAGATGCGCGGCGGCCGCGACTACGATGCAACGTTCGGCACGCGGATGCGCGGCGAAGGTGAGTTCGCCGCGCTGTTCGAAAAACGCTTCGGGATCGCGTGCCGTCGGCTCGGTCTCAACCGCGGCCGCGAGCAAACGGGACTCGACACGTCGCGCTTCCGCGCACCCGCGCGTGCGAACGACGCCCGTCAGCGTTCGCTGTTCTGACGTCGAACGAGCCGGCTCAGAACTGCGCGCTCACGCCCACCGCATACGACCGGTCCGCCACAAGCTGTACGCCGTTGACACGCTGGTACACCGGTAGCTGCACGAACGCATAGACCTGCACCGTCGGCGTCAACGCGTACGTGAAGCCGGGGCTGATCGACAGCGTCCGGCTTCCCGAATCCTCCGGCTCCGCCTCGGCACCCGAGTCGCGCGCCTTGTAATGCGCGTTGAGCTGCAGCATGAGGCCGAGCTTGTCGGTCGCCTCCCAGCGCCCGCCGACGTCGATCAGCACCTGGTTGCCCGGCTTGAACTCGTGATACGTGTTGAGCGGCAACTGCAGGTTCGCCTGCACGAACCACGACGCGTTCAGGTTGCCGAGCGCTTCGCGGTAATAGGCACCGAGCAGCGCATCGGTAGTGCCGGTGCCGGGCTGCAGCGTGCGCTCGGCAACCTCGCCATCCCCGTTGGCGACGGTCGTCCGACCGGTCGGCAACTTGAGGCCGCCGGTGACGCCGGCAAAGCCCACCCGCGTCCCCTGCGGATCCATCGTCGTCGCGGCAAACTGGTAGCGCGCGACAACGCGCATATCGCCAAGGCCCGAGAACTGCCACCGCTCGGGTTCGGGCTCGCCCTCGTGGTTATGGATGTGCTCGTGCTCGCGGTCGATCCACGGCACGATGACCGACACGCCGAGCGCCTCCGAGAATCCGTAGTCGAGCGTCGCGAACAAATTGCGGTTGATCGTGCGCACTTCGTCGTGATGACGCGGGATCTCGCCTACGGCTACATTCTGCGTACCGGTACGCGGCTGATCCTGGTCGATGTATTCGAACCGGAGGTCGCCGCGAAATCCGGGCTCGTTCCATACGCCTTGCACACCCCAGTTCGTGTTGACCATGCAGAACGCGGAGCCGCACGAAGCATCGACGGCGCTCGACGCGACGACGGATGCGACGGCTGCGGCGAGCGCCGCCTGTCGATTGAACATGGCATCTCCGTACCGTGCATTGAGCCGGCGACCTCGCGGTGGCCGGCGACGAGCCGCCGGTGGTCGGCGGCGCTTCATTGCACTACGAAGAAAGCGGCGGGGCGCGCGAACCTACGGTGCCGACGGGAGGGCGATCGGCAATGGCGCTGCAGCTGCGCGCCAGCACGGGGGCGCCGCGTGTCGGCGCCCGCGGCTTGACCTGCGCCGATGGGGCGAGTGTCGGCAGCGGCTGCGGAGAGTTCGTGCAGCGATCGGGGCCGCACGCGCAAGGCAGGCCGTGGTCGTCGGCCGGGCAATGCGACTGGGCGACCGTCTGCGCAAGCGAATCCGAGTCGTGCGACGGACCGGCCGCTGGCTGCGCGTGGCCCGTTCCAGCAAGTTCGTGGGACCCGCCGTGCGCGGACGTGGCGGGACTCCACAGCGCCGAGGACGCCGCTGTGAGGAACGCCGCAAGAAGGTGTGCGAAGCGCGACACGCCGCTTCTATATCACACCGCGGTGCCCACAGGTACCCCGCCGTCGTGCGTGACGGCGGGGGATTCTGCCGATTACTTGAACGTGTACGACACCGTCGTATACAGGAAGCGTCCGCGCGGATCGTAATACGACGGATCGAAGCCGAGGATGAACGTGCTCTGCTGATTCGACTTCGGCGGATCGCGATCGAAGAGGTTCTTGACGCCGAGCGCGAACCTCCAGTTCTTGAACCCGGTGTAGCTCCCCTGAATGTCCCAGAGGCTCAAGGAGCCCACAGTACGCGGATTCCCGTTGAGATCCACCTGCTGGTCGGTGTACGACGTCTGGTAGGTCTGCGCGAGCGTTGCTGACCACGGTCCCTGGTCCCACGTCGTCGATATGTAGTGTTTCCAACGCGGCGTCACGCCGGTGACCGCCGTGCCGAGCGTCGTGCCGACGGCACCCGTATACGAGCCATCCGGATTCTGCGCGTCGTAGCGCAGGTAATACGTGCCCTGCAGGCTGAACGACAGCCGTCCCCAAGGCTGCACGGGTGCGCGGTAGCGCGTCTCGAAATCGACGCCCTGGATCCTGATCGCACCGAGGTTGATGAACGTCTGGTCGATCGTCAGGATCCGCCCCGGCAATCCGGGGAAATTCGGATCTTCGGGACCGCGCGTCACCAGCGAGCCGAATTGTGCGAGATCACCGAGAACGACCGACGGCGTGATCCCGTTCACGATTGCATTCTTCAGGTTGATCTTGAAGTAGTCGAGGCTCATCGACAGGTTGGGGATCGGCTCGAACACGATGCCGAACGTCGCCTGCTCCGATTCCTCCGGCTTCAGCGCGGCGTTGCCACCAAACGTCACGCCGAACTGCGTACTGCAGTCGAGTCCGGTGTCGTTCGTCACGGGACACCGAATCGGATCGGTCTGGCCCGTCTGCGTGACGCCGCCGAACTGCGGCGTGAACAGCTGGTAGAGGCTCGGTGCTAAGAAGCCGGTGCCATAGGAGCCGCGCAGCAGCAGGGTATTCATCGGCTGCCAGCGGAGGCTCACCTTCGGGTTCGTCGTATTGCCGAAATCGCTGTAGTGGTCGTAGCGGAGCGCGACGTCCGCTTCCAGGTTCTTGACGATCGGGATGTTGAGCTCGGCGTAGGTCGCCCACTGCTTGCGGTCCTTGTCGCGCGTCGACTTTATCGGTCCTCCGAAGCCGGTGATGTTTCCGCTCTCGAGGGCCGGATCCATGATCTGGTCGAATTCCTCCTTCCGCGCCTCGACGCCGAACGCCAGCGCGAGGGGACCGGCCGGAAGCTTGTAGATTTCGCTGGACGCCGTCGCACGCGCGCCGTAGTTCTTCGACGTGCCGTGGAACGCGTCGCCGACGAAATTGGCCGTGCGCTCGAGCGCGATCACGTCCGGTGTGTTCGGACCGAAGAAATTGACGACGCCGCTGTTCAGGATTGGCAATAGCCTCGTGTAATCCTGGAAGCCGCCGTTGATGTGCTGCTTCGTCTTGCCTTCCGAGTAGAACGCCGCACCGTCGAAATCCCACTTCTGCCACGTGCCCTTGAGCCCGGTGATGAGTTGCCAGTTCTCGTTCGTATCGGTCGTGTCGCGGAAACCGTTGTCGAACGTGCGATAGCGGATGTCGAGCGGCTGACCGTCGACGCCGGCGTCGGAGGCGATCTGGTGCGGGTAGAACGGACTATCGGGCTGCAGCGTTACCGTGGAAGGAATGTTATTCAGCGGGCCGTACGTGAACAGGCTCGACATCGGCCCTGGCTGGATGACGAGGTTCACTTCGTCGCGCGAGTACATGCCCGTAACGTACGCCTGCCAGTCGTTGTTGATCTGGAACCGCGCATTGCCGAACAGGTTGGTCGATTTCTGGTGCGGAATCATCTGCACGCCGTGAATCATCGACGGATCGAAGAAGCAGCCGGTGCCCAGGTTGTTGTCGTTGTAGAACTGGCTCGTGCCGCACTCCTGCTTGTTGCTGGCCAGGATGGGCGTGCCGGTCGAATTGTTGACGACACCGATGCCGCCCGTCGTGATCAGCGCCGGATTCGTGTTGCTCGAAATGCCGATGAGACCGATGTCAGGGATGTACGACGATCGCGAGAAATTGCGGTCGACCTGGTCGAGCGACTTCTGCTCGTTGTACGAACCCGATATGAACGCGTTCCAGTGGTCCTTCGTCAGGTCGCCCCAGCCGGCGGAGACGGTTCCCTGCCACTGATCGCCGCCGCCGCCGCGCGTTGGCGTTCCGTAGAAACCCGTCACTTCCGCGCCGGTGTAGTCCGAGCGTGTGATGAAGTTGATGACACCGGCGATCGCGTCGGAACCGTAGATCGCGGATGCGCCGTCCTTCAGGATTTCGACGCGCTCGATCGCCTGGAACGGGATGTTCGCCAGATTGACGCCGCCGACACCCTGTACCTCGCCGGCGAAACTGTCGATCCGGTTGCCGTTGATCAGCACCAGCGTGCGCGCGCCGCCGAGACCGCGCAGCGATGCCGTCTGCGCCGACAGCGTCAGCGCGCCGACCGAGTTGGAGATCGTCGTCATCCCGGCGCTGTTGTTCGCCGAGATCTGCTGCAACAGTTCCATCGGCGTCGTCGCGCCCGATCGCTGGATCTCCTCCCGCGTGATCACCGTCACCGGCAGCGCGCCCTCGCCCTCGACGCGCTTGATGTTCGACCCCGTCACTTCGACGCGTATGTCGGGCGTCGTTGCTTGTGCGTAGACCGCGGACGTCGACACGGCGGCGGCTGCGCCCGTCGCACAGGCCAGCGCTGCAGCGAGCTTGGTACGTTGCAAAATCATCTGGAATCCCCCACGGAAGACGCGTTTGGGTGCGACCTGTGATCGGAAGCGTACGAGTCGCGACAATCGAGCGTAGGTGAGCCCAACGCAGCGCCGCAATAGGTTGTTCGTGAACCGCCGCGCGCAGAGGGCGGACCGGTATTCGCATGCGGCGAACGGGAAACCGCGCCGCGCAGGCGACGCTCATTGAACGGATGCGCGGCCACGAATTTGCACTTGCCGCACTCCATCGGCGTGCGACGCACTTCGTCGGCACTGCCGGCATCCCATCGGATGCATGCACCGCGTGGCGCGAAGCGCACACCGTAGCGGTACGACGCGTGGTTGGCCGGGTAGGCGACCCGCGTCAGGACCGGGCGAAAGGGCGACCTGGGGCGGTGAATGGTCGGGTCGCTTGCCCGTCGCCGAATTTCGGGTTAACGTGCTGGCATGAATATGTATGTACATGTATATCCGGAACGAGCCGCAGATGACGCGGCCGCGCAACTCGAGTTCGCGCCGGGCGCCCACGAGTGGCTCGCCCGCATCCCGGTGCGTTCCGTCAACCGGATCGTCATCGTTCCTGTCGGGGAAATCGTCCGGCTCGAGGCGGAGGACAACTACGTGCGCATCTGGGCCGAGCGCCCGTACCTGCACAAGGAGACGCTGACCGGGCTGATGCAGCGGCTGAACCCGGCGTCGTTCCTGCGCATCCACCGTTCGCACGCGGTGAACATCGCACTCGTCCGCGAGTTGCGCCCGCAGCTGCATGGCGAGTACGTCGTTGCGCTTGCCGACGGCACCGAGCTTACGTCGGGACGCAGCTATCGCAACCGAATCCAGCGGGCGTTCGGACTGTCGCGCACCACCGAGCCCTGATCGCGGCCCGGCGGATCCGTGCGATGAGAAGCGTGCCTATCGATCCGCTAGTAGCCGACGACGCGCGGCATCGCGACGACATCGACCGTTTCCCGCGGGTCGAGCACGCGACGGGCACGCCGCGCGCGCAACACACGCCGGCCCGTCAGGTCGGCGACGTCCAGCGCGCTTTCGTGCCGTAGCAGCCACCGTTTGCGGGCCACGCCACCCGGATAGCTCGCGAGGTTGCCCGATGCGGCGACGACGCGGTGGCACGGGATGAACAGCGGTGCCGGATTGGTGGCGAGGCACACGCCGACGGCACGCTGAGCGCGCGGCATGCCGAGGCGATCTGCCAGCGCGGCATAAGTCGACAGCGTGCCGGCCGGCAGCGTTCCGACGAGTGCCCATACGCGACGCTGCATCGGCGTTGCCGCGATGGCGAGCGGCATGTCGGCCAGCGCGTCGAGCGTTCCGTCGAAGTACGCATCGAGTCGGCTCGCGATGTCGTGCGGGTCGCCCGGCACGACGTTGAAGTACGGGCCGAACACGCGCCGCAGCCGCGGCTCGAGCGCCTGGTACCGATCGTCGAACACCGCGGCGCAAAGGCCCTGCGGCACCGTCGCGACGTGCATCGGTCCAAGCGGCGTTGGCACGGACGCGATGGTCACCGTGCTCTCGAGCGTGTCGTACGACAGCGTGGCAATCGTGTTCAACCGCACCTCCGGAAAGGAAGACTGTAATCGTGCGCGTCGACCGGTACGCGATCGAGCCACTGTATGCCGGCTGCGTGCAACGGCGCCTGAAATTTGGCTTACGGGCCGGGAGCGCAGGCGAACCGGCGATGCGGCCGCGCGAACCGCCAGTAGGCTCGTGCAGCGTGATCCGACGCGTCGGCCGTCGGACGCTCCGTGCGATCACGGATGTTTTACGGCCTGTGTTCAAATACCGGCTGCATAACGACGACTGGAGGCAACGATGAATGCAGCGCGGCATATTGCGGTGTGGATCGCGGCGATCGTGTTCTTCGTGCTTGGCGCCATCTGGTACACGGTGCTCTCGGCGCGCTGGCTCGCGGCGATCGGCAAGACGATGGAGCAGATCACCGCCGAGCAGGGTGGCTCGCCGCTGCCTTACGTGATCGGGTTCGTCGCGATCCTGGTGATGTGCTACGCGCTGTCATGGCTGATCGAGCGGCTGCAGGCGACGACGCTCGCCGGCGGCTTGCACTTGGGCGCCGCTGTTGCCGCCGGCTTCATCGCCGCGAACCTCGCGCTGAACTACGGCTTCGAGTGGCGCTCCGTCACACTGTGGCTGATCAACGGCGCGTACGCGGTCGTCGGCCTCGCCATTGCGGGGGCAATCATCGGCGGCTGGAAGCGGCGCGCGTAGGCCGGCAATCGGAAGGCGAACCGATGACAATCGACGACGACGCAACACTGGCCGCCCGTCTTGGCGGCTGCTACACGGGTGCCGTGCACGACGTGCTACGGATGATGGGCCACGATCGCATTGCGCTGCCGCCATCGATCAAGTCGATCGCGCCCGGCGTGAAGCTCGCCGGACCCGTCTGGACCGTCGCCGGCCATATCGACCGCACGAAGACGCGCCACGAGTGCCTGTTGGGCTGGTGCACGCTGCTGTCGAAGGCGCCGCGCGGGCACGTTGTCGTCTGCCAGCCGAACAACCACGAGGTCGCGCTCATGGGCGAGTTGTCCGCGCAGACGTTGCAGGCGCGCGGCGTACTCGGCTACGTCGTCGACGGCGGCTCGCGCGACACCGACCTCGTGCTCGAGCAGGGATTTCCCGTGTTCTGCTCGTTCCTGACGCCGACGGACATTGTCGAACGATGGGTTCCCGATCGCTTTGCCGAGCCGGTGACGATCGGCGATATCACGATCCGCAGCGGTGATTTCCTGCTCGGCGATCGCGACGGGGTCGTCATCATTCCGCGCGCCGCTGCAGCCGAGGCGATCGCGCGAACCGAAGCCGTTATGGCCACCGAGACCGAGATGCGCAGCGCGCTGATCGGCGGCATGGATCCCGTCGAAGCGTACAACCGGTTCGGAAAGTTCTAGGGCTGCACGCATTGCCTCGTCAGCGGCGGGTTGTCTGTCACGTTCTTCCACCGTCCAGAAATGGACAGAGCCGCGCAACCGCGGCGGCTATGCGCCGCTCGGACAGCGCCGAATAGCCGAGCAGCAGGCCATTGCGCCGCGCCGGTGCTGCCGAGTAGCGCGACAACGGCAGCACGCGGATGCCTGCACGCGCCGCGCGCGCCGCAACGTCCGCATCGTCACCTCCCGCGTTCCATTCGAGCGTCGCGTGCATGCCGCACGCGAGCCCGCCGATTTCGACGTCCGGCGCATGGCGAGCAAACGCTTCCATCAACGCGTCGCGGCGAGCCGCGTACAACGCCCTCATCCTGCGCACGTGGGCGGAGAAATGGCCGCCGGCGATGAAATCCGCCAGGACTGCCTGCATGAAGCCGTGCGTGTGGTCATCGAGCTGTCGCCGCACGGCCTGGAATACGTCGACCAGCGACTCTGGGAGAACAACGTACGCGAGGCGCAACGAGGGGAATACCGTGTGGCTGAAGGTTCCGGCGTAAAGAGTCCGGGCACCCCGATCGAGCGAGAAAATGGACGCCGTGGGCCGCGCCGACCACGCGAACTCCGCCTGGTGGTCGTCCTCGACGATCCATGCCTGCGACCGCTCCGCAACCTGCAGCAGCGCAAGACGCCGGGCGAGCGACATGACGACGCCGGTCGGGTATTGGCATGACGGCGTGACGCAGATCAGCACAGGCGCCTTCCGCTCGCCTGCCGTGCTTTCGATCGCGAGACCTTCGGCGTCGACGGCACACGGTACGACGCGAATGCCGGCCATCGAGAGCACCGCCCGCAAGTTCGGATAGCACGGATCTTCGATCCACGCGACGTCGTCCCGCTCGCCGAGCACGCGCGCGATCAGGTCGTGGGCCTGCATCGCGCTGTTCAGGATCATCACCTGCCCCGCGTTGCAGCGGATGCCGCGAGCCGCAGCGAGATGTTCGGCGATCGCGGTTTGCAGCGGCGGGTACCCGGACGCGGGCAGGTAGCCGAGCAGCGTCGTGCCGCTCGCGCGCCAGCAGCGTGCAGCCAGCCGCCGCCACGTTTCCATCGGAAAGGCGTCGAGTGCCGCGAGTCCCGCGACAAACGGCACCGGGCGGGGGACGCTGCCGGCGGCAAACGGTCGCGCCGCTTCCGCACCCCGCGCCGACGCCATTCGCAACGCCCGCTTGCCGATCGCCGCGGGCTTGCG
>Ga0207689_10000092_pt1 | contig 73254 bp, 70 predicted proteins | sample KBSMisM52_FD_184312 | JGI IMG/M metagenome (GOLD analysis project Ga0207689, IMG submission 184312) | Miscanthus rhizosphere microbial communities from Kellogg Biological Station, Michigan, USA - KBS Miscanthus M5-2 (SPAdes) (version 2) | ecosystem: Host-associated > Plants > Roots >...
CAGAGCGAGCGATTGCGACGCTGCATAGTCGCTCGCCGCGTGCGGAATCGGCTTGGCGCCTAGGTTCGGGACCGAGGCACAGGCGCCTGTCAAAAGGACAGATGTCAGCATTGCCGCGCGGAGGCCCCGCGAAGGAGAGAAAAGCTTCATTATGGATGTCCCTGTTAGTTCGTAACTGTACTGTACGGTTTAGTTACGAGTCGTGGGCTTGTCAACGCAAAAATAAACTGTAACGTACGGTTATAGATTCGAAGGAGTTAGCGTCGGTTATGCGCGTAAGGACCGAGGAGAAGCGCCGAGAGATCGTCCGGGTGGCGTCCGATTTGTTCCACGACAACGGGTACGAGCGAACCTCGATGTCGATGATTTCGGAAGCGCTCGGAGGTTCGAAGGCGACCCTCTATGGCTATTTTAGCTCCAAGGAGCAGTTGCTCGCGGCAACCCTCGTTTACGACGTCACCGAAGAAGCCGACCGGCTGATGAACGAGTTCCTGGCGGAGGAGGATCTTCGCGGCGGACTCATCAAGCTCGGCGTCGCTTATCTGATGCGGCGCCTGTCCTCGGGCCCGATCGCCAACGTGCGCATGGTTTCCAACCAGCCCGCCGATTCGGACATCGGCAAGACCTTCTATGAGAACGTCCTGCGCCCCGCTTGGCAGCGCTTGGCCAACCGCTTCGAAATGATGATGGACGAAGGCATATTGAAGCGCGCGGACCCATGGGTCGCGGCGATGCACTGGAAGGGGCTCAACGAATGGGACTTCTTCGAGAAACGCCTGCTTGGAGCCATTCGCGGGCCGCCGGACAATGTTGCAGAAGTCTCCACGCTGGCCGCGGATGCGTTCCTCGAGATCTATGGGACCAACGGCAAGAAGGCCGGCAAGCGCTCAACGCCCAAGGGCCCGCTGAAGAAGAAGAAATGATCGTTCGCCCGTTTGAGCTTGGAGACGCCCCTGCTCTCGCGCAAATATTTTACCGGGCAATCCACGAGGTCGCGCGCCAGCATTATTCTCGGGAACAGGTGGATGCCTGGGCTCCGGCGGTTCCCGCCCCGGAACGCTTCCTTGCGCGGGGCACTGATGGGCGGATCCTGCTGGTCGCGACCGACGATGATGGCGAGCCGCTCGCCTATGGCGACGTCGAAGCAGACGGCCACATCGACCATCTGTTCTGCAAGCCCGAGGCCGCAGGAACGGGCCTAACCGCGGCACTCTACGGTGAGCTCGAAGAGGCCGCCCGGAAGCGCGGCATCGCCCGCCTCTACGCCGAGGCCAGCAAGCCGGCGCAGCGCTTCTTCCTGAAGCGCGGGTTCACGACGATTGAGCGCAACGACTTCGAGCTGAACGGCGTCGCGATCCACAATTTCCGAATGGAAAAACGGCTGGTTTAGCCGGCCATCCTCTTGGCGCCGAGACCGACGACCATCTGGTTCGCGCGCTCGTAGGAAAGCGGCTTGCCGAAGAGGTAGCCCTGGATGGTATCGCAGCCGAGATCGCGCATGCGCTCGAAATCCTCGGCCGTTTCGACGCCCTCCGCCGTGACCGACATGCGGAAGCTCTTGGCGAGCTGAACGATCGACTGGATGATCGCAACATTCTCGGGCCGCGAGCCGGCCTCGCGGACGAAGCTGCCGTCGATCTTCAGCTTATGGAAGACGGCCTTGTTCAGATAGCCGATCGACGAATAGCCCGTGCCGAAATCATCGAGCGCGATGCCGACGCCGAGCGCACGCAGACGCTTCAAGGTGTCGAGCGTCGAGCCATTGTCGCCGAGGAACACGCCCTCCGTCACCTCGAGCTCAAGGCGGTTGCCCGGCAGTTTGTGACGAGCGAGCGCCTCGCTGACGACGTTGGGCAGGTTCGGCTGGACGATCTGCTTCGGGCTGATGTTGAGCGCGACCGTGATCGGCTCAGGCCAGGTTGCCGCGGCGCGCGTCGCTTCGTCAACGACCCACTCGCCGATCGCCGGCATCAGGCCGGTCTCCTCGGCGACCGGGATAAAGATGTTCGGCGGGACGAAGCCGCGCTGGGGGTGGTTCCAGCGAATGAGCGCTTCGAAGCCGACCAGTTTTTGCGTCTTCGCATTGACCAGCGGCTGGAAGTTCAGGTGAAATTGCTTGGCGGCGATTGCCGAGCGCAGGTCGGCCTCCAGGCGGACCCGGTCCTCCTGCTCCGACTGCAGTTCCGACGAGAAGTATCGAGCGCAGCCGCGGCCGGCGTCCTTCGCCTGGTAAAGCGCAAGGTCGGCCTTGAGGATGAGGTCGTCGACCGTCGCACCGTCGATGGGGCCAAAGGCGCAGCCGATCGAGACGCCGATCCGAATTTCGGTCTGGTCGATCATGTACGGTTCGCGGATCGCCTTGATGATCCGGTCGGCGAGAGTCTCGACGGTTTTGCGGCTTTGCGCGTCGGTGACCACGATCGCGAACTCGTCGCCACCCATGCGGCCGACGTGGCCCGAGTCTCCAACCTCATCGACCAGTCGCTTGGCCACAGCGCGAAGCACCGCGTCGCCCTTGGGGTGGCCGAACGTGTCGTTGACCGGCTTGAATCCGTCGAGGTCGAGGAACATGATCGCACATGGCACTCCGCCGCCCGTCGAGCCGCGCAGCGCTTCGCCGAGCAGTTGGCGGACTCGGCCGCGGTTGGGCAGGCCCGAAAGCACGTCAACGTTGGCGAGATGCGTTAGCCGCTCCTGCGTCTGGCGAATCTCGGTGATGTCGGAGCCGACGCCGCGGAAACCTTCGAAGCGGCCCGCGGTATCGACGATCGGGTCACCGGCGATTGAGATCCAGCGCGAGCCGCGTGCCGTCGGAAGCTCCATCTCAAGTGAATTGAACTGCTGCTTTTCGAGCAGGACTTTACCGAGCTCGGCATGACCGCCGAGCAGCGCCGGGAAGGAATGGCCGAGAAGCTGGCCGGCCGGCTTGCCGAGCAGGGCGCTCATCCGGCTGCTGATGTAGGTGACGCGATTGTCGGCATCGACCGACCACAGCCAGCCCACGCCGCGCTGCTCATATTCCTGCAAGAGCAGGCTTGCGCTCTCGCTCTGGCTGCCGACGTCGGCGTTGGTCTTGAGCTGGTGGAAAGCCCAGCGCGCGACCGTCAGAACGCCGATGATCGATACGCCCATCGTGAAGAGGATCGACAGCTGATGCTGGAAAGGAACGGTGTGGCGGCCGAGAAGGAGTGAGCCACCGACGCCGACGGTGAACGCAACCATCCAAGCGGTGGCGCAAGGCGGAATGACGACGAGGCCCAAAGCGCCAATGCCAAGACCGGCCATGACCGAGGCCGAGATGATCTGGCTCGCCGGATCGAGGGTCGGGAAGAAATAAACTGGAAGGCTGAGCCACAGCGCCCCACGAACGGCGACCTCGGCCACCAAGGTCCAGATCGGGACGCGATGACCTGACCGACCGACGCAAGTGATCGACTGGTGACGGGCAAGCTGCATCGCGCCGAGGTTCACGCCGGTGACGGCCAGCACCCACGGCCACACCCACTCGCTGGGTACGACGCCCCACAGGTTCGTGGCCATCATCAGCGCGGCAAGGATGTTCGCGGTAGCGAAGAAAGGAGCGAGCTGCGCCCGCGAAATCAGCTGGACATCGCGTAGCGGTGAGCCCTCGGCCTCAGACTGACGTGTCGCAAGGCCAGCCGACTCCCCTCCGGGAAGTCGAGCCGAAATCAAACGCTTATACCTGTCTGGAGCTTCGTACATCCGCCCGCCTGTCCACGTCCGGGAAAAGCAGTAGACAAAGAGCGTTTAAGGCCGGTTAAGGCCGCCAATTATCCTGAGTTAGAACAAATCGGGAATTAGAGGCTCAGTTTGTCGAGCCCGCGCGTCACCAGCGGGTGGTAGAGCGGCCGGGCTTTCGGGTAGATCCGCCTGGCGATCGGCAGGCCCCACTGCTTGTCTTTCGCCAGCGCCCTGATCAGTGGCCCAACGAACTTGCCGCGCCCTTGCGACGTCAGGAATTGCTCAATTGACGGGACGGCGGGGTCGTACCGGTTGCCCACCGCTAGATCGAGCCAGGCAAAGCGGATTTCGCTGTTTGAGGTGCCATTGAGTCCGAAAGCGGATTGAATCGCATCGAGGCGGCCCTTCGGCAGCCTGCGCGGTAGTCGGTTGAGGAAGCGCAGGCGCTCGTCGGTCGTCCAATTGGCCCAGGCCTGGGGGGCTTGTGAGCCCACAGCAAATGCAGCGGACGCTTTGTCCTGTTCGACAAAGGTGCCAGCGGGCGGGCGGGCGATGTTAGGCGGGATTCCGGGCTGATAGACCCAGCGACCGAGCATCAGCTTGTTTTCAAGGGCCTTATCACCCTTCACGAGGTTCTGCCGGATGTCGGCGAGGAACATCGCCGAGGTCACTGGCTGGAAGCGATGACGATCGAACCAGCCCTTGAGCCACGCGTCGAACTTATCGCGCCCGACGATCGCCTCGATCGTGCGCAGGAACGCCGCGCCCTTCTCGTAGGCGATGTCGGTCAGGCCCTCGTCGGAAGCCCGGTTCTTGAGATCGAGGTGAAGTCGCGTGTCAGCCTTGCCCGGCCCACCCGCGTCCGCGACGGCCTTGTTCATGGCGTCGATTCCGAGCTCGATCTGCTCGTCAGCGACCCTCTTGCCATACAATTGCTCGACGATGCGCCGCTCGGCGTAGGTCGTCATGCCCTCATTGAGCCAGAAATCGTCCCACGTCGCATTGGTCGCGAGATTGCCTGACCAGCTATGCGCTAGCTCATGCGCAATGAGGCTCACGAGGCTCTTGTCGCCGGCGATGAAGGTCGGCGTCAGGAACGTCATCGTCGGGTTTTCCATGCCCCCGTAAGGAAAGGATGGCGGGAGGACGAGGACGTCGTAGCGGCCCCAGGCATAGGGACCGTAGATCTTCTCCGCCGCGGCAACCATTTTCTCATTGTCGACCAGCTCGCGCGACGCAGCTTCAATCGTCGCCGGCTCTGCCCACACGCCCGTGCGCGGCCCGAGCGACCGGAACGCAAGATCACCAACAGAGATCGCGATCATGTATGATGCAACGCTGTGTGGCATCTTGAAGGTGAAGACGCTCTCGCCCCCCTGGGTGATCGGCTCCGCCGATTTTGGAGCGCTCATCACCGCCGTCATTCCGGCCGGAACATGGATCGTGGCTTCCCAACTCTGGCGGATTCCGGGCGAATCCTGCGTCGGAATCCAGCTGCGGTTCTCGATCGATTCACCCTGGCTGAACAGGAAGGGCAGCTTCTTGCCGGCGGTCTGCGCGGGCGTGAGCCATTGAAGCGCTCCGGCTTCGGGCGCGCTCTTGTACCGGATGACCAGCCGCTGCGTATCGGGCCGAAGCGTAACCTCAAGCGGAGCGCCCAAATTGGGATCGGTTGCGCCGACGTTGAACGGCAATTCCTGGCCCGAACCGTCGGCAATCCCCTCGATTTCCAGGCCCTTGTCGTCGAGGATGATCTGCTTCGCGTCGGGCTTGCGGTCGATATCGAGGGTCGCCGTCCCGGCGATGCGCTTCGTGTCGAAGTCGACGTTGAGATCGAGCGCGACATGTTTGACACGGGCTTCGAGCGGCTTGGCAAAGCTGTGGTCGTCAACTGCATCCGGTGTCGAGAGGATAGGCGCTGCCGCTGCTTCGACATTGTTATCCGGCGCCGTCTTTTCCGAGGCGTGACAACCGGCGACGAGCAAAGCGGCAAAGAGAGGGGCGATAAGCTTCATTTGGATCCTTGGGCGAGCGATTCTTAATTGGCGAACGCCCGTCGCGGGTTCCGGTGCCGCAATCAAGACTTGAGCCTTTCCCTTGGGCTTCACGGACCGCTGGCCTATATCGGCACCGATGGCGACCGACAGCGCGACCCTCGACCGGCGAGCGGAGACGCCAAGGCGCGTGTCCGACGCTCCAAAGATCCAGTCGCCGGCAGACCCGATCGCTCGCGGAATTGGCTTAAATCGGCCATTTTTCGAGGACAAGAACCGCGCCTTCTGGATCCTGCAATCCATAGGCTGGGGCGGCTATTTCTTCCTGAGGACGCTGTCCGGCTTTGCCAACAACCTCGGCTGGATTCTCCTCGTCCACACCCTGCTGCTGACGGCGACCGGCTATTCGCTGACGCTGCTGATGGGGTCGTTCTTCCGCCGCGTCATCAAGATGAAGCCAATCTGGACGCTGGTCCTGTCGCTCGCCGCGGTGATCATCGCGTCGGTCGCCTTCTCGATCATTGAAACGTGGAGCGTCGCCACGTTCCTGAGAACCGACTTCAAGCCCGAAGGCGTCGCCTATCTCGGAGCGCTTCCGATTGGCTTCTCGCTGCTCGCCGCCTGGGCGGCGCTTTATTACGGAATCAATTACTTCCTCCTGCTCGAGGACCAGATCCGCTGGCGCGAGCGGCTCGAGAGTCAGGCGTCGAGCGCCCAGCTGGCGATGCTCCGCTACCAGCTGAACCCCCACTTCCTGTTCAACACGCTCAATTCGATCTCGACTTTGGTGCTGCTGAAACAAACCGAGCGCGCCAATGCAATGCTGGCTCGGCTGTCGTCATTCCTGCGCTACACGCTCGCCAACGAGCCGACAGCTAACGTCACGCTGGCGCAGGAGGTCGAAACGCTAAAGCTCTACCTCGAAATCGAGAAAATGCGGTTCGAGGACCGGCTCCGGCCCCACTTCCGGGTCGAGCCGGAGACGATCGGTGCCCGGTTGCCGTCGTTACTGCTGCAGCCGTTGATCGAAAATGCGATCAAATATGCGGTGACGCCGGCCGAGAATGGCGCTGATATATGGATTACGGCGGTGCGCGAGGGACAGGCGGTTCGCATCGAAGTTGCCGACAACGGCAACGGCGAAGGCACCGAAATCGCGGCCAGTCCGTCGACTGGAGTCGGACTGGCGAACATTCGCGACCGTTTGACGCAAGCCTATGGCGCCGCACACCGTTTCGAGACGAAGAAGAACGAACGCGGGGGGTTCAGCGTTATCCTGGAAATTCCATACGAAACCGGAGACAAATCCGAATGAGCATCCGGACCATTTTGGTCGATGACGAGCCCCTCGCTACGCAAGGCCTGCAGCTTAGGCTCCAGGCCCACGAAGACGTCGAAATCGTCGCAACCGCGGCCAATGGCCGCGAAGCCATCCGCCAGATCAAGACCCACAAACCCGACCTTGTTTTCCTCGACATCCAAATGCCGGGTTTCGACGGGTTTTCGGTCATCCAGGGCCTGATGGATATTGAGCCGCCCCTATTCGTGTTCGTCACGGCATTTGGCGAACACGCCCTGCGCGCCTTCGACGCGCAGGCCGTCGACTATCTCATGAAGCCGGTGGACGAAGACCGGCTGGCAGCGACCATGGACCGCGTCCGGCAGCGTCTCTCAGAGAAGCGCAGCGCCGAGGAATCGGAGCGGCTGAAGGAAGCATTGGCCGAGCACGCGCCGGAAGCGGCCGAGGAACTGGCCGAAGCCGCGCCCGAAGGCCCGGCCGCCAATCGCTACGAGAAAATGATCAACATCAAGGACCAGGGACAGATCTTCCGGGTCGACGTCGACACGATCGAACGGATCGACGCTGCCGGCGATTACATGTGCATCCAGACGGGCGAGAATACGCTGATCCTGCGCGAGACGATGAAGGACCTCGAAAAGCGGCTCGACCCACGCCGGTTCCAGCGTGTCCACCGCTCAACGATCGTCAACCTTGACCTCGTCAGGCAGGTGAAGCCCCATACCAACGGCGAGTGCTTCCTCGTGCTGGATTCGGGCGCCCAGGTGAAGGTGTCGAGGTCATACCGCGACGTGGTGGCGCGGTTCGTCCACTAAGCGGACGCTGATTTATCTCAATTTACAGGCCTCGACGCGACAATTTATAAGCGCGCCCGTAACTTAGGTCGGGATTGCCAATGCCTGCGCTGGCCGGACGACGGATTTTGGTGGTGGAGGACTCGCCCGTCGTGGCGCCCTTTACCGTGAACGTTCTCGAGGACCTCGGCTGCCACGCTATTGGCCCCGCGCCCACTTTGGCTGCCGCCCGTGGGCTGATCGAACGGGAAGCGTTCGATGCAGCAATCATGGACGTTCACATCCGCGGCGAGCGCGTGTTCGGCCTGTGCGACTTGCTCGACGCCCGGGGCATCCCGTTCCTGCTGACGAGCGGCTATGCCGACTGGCAGGTCCCGGACGAGTGGCAGCGGCGGCCGAGGCTGCAAAAGCCCTACACCTTCGATCAGCTGCGTGACGCGCTGCGATTGCTCGTGAGTCCGGTCGAGCGCGAGGCAATCGCCGGCTAGGACGCTGCGGCGGGCAGCCGGACGGATACGCTGGTCCCCTCACCCACGATGCTCTTGATGTCGAGCGTGCCGCGATGCCGTTCGACAATGTGCTTCACGATCGCGAGCCCCAATCCGGTCCCTCCGGATTCCCTGCTGCGCGCGGGATCGACGCGGTAGAAGCGCTCCGTGACCCGCGGCAGATGCTCGCGCGGAATGCCCGGGCCATAGTCGGTGACGGTCAGCGTGACCCAGCCATCGGTCCGGGTTGCCGACAGGCGCACTTTCGAGCCCGGGCCTGTCGAACCGTAGCGAACCGCATTGCTGAGGAGATTGTCGACGACCTGCAGTAGTTGGGAACGGTCGCCCTGCACCGGCGGAATGCCTGGAGCGATATCCAGGATGAGCTCGCACTGGGCGGCCCCGCGAAGCCGGCTCGCGTTTCCGGCGGCGATTTCGACCACCTCGTCGATCGAGACGACTTCGTTCGGCGCTAGGAAGCGGTCGGCCTCGATCCGCGACAGGCTCATCAGGTCTTCGATGATCTGAAGCATCCGCATCGATTCTTCGCGGATCGTGGAGCCAAAGCGGATCCGGAGATCGGATGGAAGCTCGCCCTCCTCGCCCAGAGTCTCCGCATATCCAAGGATCGTGGAGAGCGGGGTTCGAAGCTCGTGGCTGGCATTGGCGACGAAATCGACGCGCATCTTTTCGGCTGACACGGCGGCCGACCGGTCGATCATCCGAACGAGCACGGAATGATCGTCGAGCGCCCGGATGATCAGCCGCCAGGACCGGCCGAGCTCGGCAAGCCCGGTGACATCGACATTGCCCGACCGTTCGCCGAGGATATGCTCAAGCGCCTGCGGATGGCGGATCGCAAGCCTGACGTCCCGGCCCTCCACTCCCCGCCCGAGGACGGTTCGCGCCGGCGCGTTGGCAAGGGCGACGATATGCCCGCGCACGATCAGCGACGGCTCTTCCAGCGCGTCGATGAGCGATCGTGCATTTGCCTCGTTCGAAGCCATGATCGCGTCTGTAACGATTTGGTCCAATGGCGCCACGTCAGAAGCGGGAGTGGCCCTCCCGTCACGAGGACGAGAGGGCCGCCTTTCGAGCCGAAGGGGAGAGAGGGACCGAAAGGCTGAAGTTCGCTTCACACCCCTTAGAAGTCGACCTGAGCGCGGACGCCGGCCATATCGACGTGGTACTTACGCTTGTTGATCGGCGTCAGGTCGAGCGGATCGAACAGCGGCGCCACGGCGCGCGGTCCGCCGGTCACTTCCATGTGCGAATATTCCGCAAGGAAGCGCAGGTAATCCGTCGGGTTCCAGATCAGGCTGCCCTGATACGCAACCTGCTTGCCGCCATTCACGTAGAACGGAGCGGCGAGCGAGGAGCTGCTGTTGTCGACGCGGTCGCGAAGCTCGAGCAGGTCGACGCGGGCGTTGACCTGGAAAGCACCCCAGCCGCCCTCGTTGAAAGGATGCAGGACTTTGGTGCGATCGAAACGACCGTTCTTATACCCGCGGGTTTCGCCGGTCAGGTAATAGCCGAGCTCGGCATAGGCGCTCCAGAAGCTCGGGTTGCCGTTGAGCAGCGCTCCGCCGCCGGTCCCGTTGTTGGATCCGAAGGTGTCGCCAGGCTCGATCGTGTTGATCCACAGCTTTTGGGCTTCCGCCGCAAAGTGGAGGCTCTTGTGAATCGCCGCCAGCTCGACGCCGGCATGCCAATCGCTGTCCGCCGCGATCGAGTTGGTATCGACCAGGCGCTGGTCGGTGATCTGCGTCTCGGGACGGGCGCGGAGGCGCTCATTCTGAGCATCGCGGTTGTTGACGCGATAGTGGGCGCTGGCACCGACGTGCAGGCGCGTCGAACCGAGTGTCGGCGAATAGACCGCGCGCAAGTCCGCTTCCCAACCCGTGCGGTTGAAGTTGGCGGCTTCGTTGATCGGCTGGTTGAACAGGCCGAGCTGGACGATCCAGCTGTCGTTCTTCTTGTCCGAGAAGGTCGCGCCGAGGCCGAGACGCCGGTTCATGCTGAATGCGTCGGTGAAGGCCGCGCGCTCCATGAACGACGTGAACTTCGAGCTGGTCATCGTCTCGAGGCTTGAGAACGGATAGATGTTACCGATCTGGAGAGTCAGCGGGACAGACTTGAAGTCGTAAGCAAGGAAGATGTCCTCGTAATCGACCGTGCCCTGGGCGAAGTTGAACTCGGCGCTGTAGCGGAAGCCGCCCGGAAGCGTGCCGTCGGCCCCAATGAGGATACGGCGGGCGCGGCTGTTCCAGCCGAGGTTGTTGTAGTTGAGGCCGCCGACGGTGCCATTGAGGTTGTCGCCGTTCGGGAAGCCGACATAGCCCGCGTCGAACTGCAGCGCGCCGCGCGGCTTGAAGCTGAAGCCCGCGTCCTTGTCGTCGAACTGCGGACCGCCCTTCCACGACGGCGTGGCCTTCACGAGCTGGCCCTTCAGCGCCTCGATCGAGGATTGCAGGGAGTCCACCTGCGCCTGCAGGAGCTCGATCTTGGCGGCGGCATCGTCGACCTGACCGGCGTTCTGGATGGCCGCATCGGCAGCGGCGTCGGACTGATCCGGCTCGGTCGGCTCGGGCTGAGCAGCCGGAGCCGGAGCCTGCGTCGCGGCGAACGCCGGAGCGGAAATGGTGAGAGCGCTACCAGCGAGGAGCGCAGCGACAAACTTCGACTTCATGATCAAACCCTTTCCCCCGCCTTCCTCCCGGGAAGGCCCGTCATTGTTCTGAGTGAGACCGGGGCGGCGTCGTCGCCACCCCGAAAATTGCACCAAATGCTACTTGAGGCTCGCGAGGTTGAGCGGAGCGAGACCCCGAGCAGCCTGCTGGCTACGCGCGCGAATGTTGTTCGGCGCGGAAATCAGGCCGGCTTGCTTGAGGTAGCCGTTCGGTCCGAACGCGCTCTCCTTGGTGAACTCGGCCGCATAGGCACGAACCGCCGGGATGGCGTTGGCGTGCGCATTCTTGATGTAGATGTAGAGCGGACGAGCACCCGGATATTTGAACGAGCTGATCGCATCGTAAGTCGGGTTGACGCCGTTGATCTGCAGCCCCTTCAGGCGACCCAGATTCTCCTCCAGGTACGAATAGCCAAAGATGCCGATCGTGCCGGCGTTGGCTTCGATCTTCTGCACGATGAGGTTGTCGTTTTCGCCGGCTTCGATGTAGCCGCCGTCCTCACGCATTGCAGTGCAGATCGCCTTATACTTGTTCTCGTCGGCTTTCTTGACCGCGGCCATGCCCGCATTCGAGTCACAGCCCGTGGTCATGATCAGCTCACCGAGCGCGTCGCGCGTCCCCGAAGTCGGCGGCGGGCCGTAAACGCGGATCGGAATCGCCGGATACTTGGCGTTGACGTCCTTCCACGTCTTGGCCCGGTTCGGCTTGCCCCAAGGCGTCTTAGCGAGCGCCATGTAGATTTCACGGGTCGTCACGTTCGACAGCGGCGTGCCCCTGCCAGTCGCGAAGCTGATCCCGTCGATGCCGACCTGGATCTCGGTGATCGCGGTAACGCCGTTCGAGGCGCAGAGCTTGGCTTCCGACGCCTTCATCCGGCGCGAGGCATTTTCGACGTCGGGGAAGCGCTCGCCGACGCCGGCGCAGAACAGCTTCATCCCGGCGCCCGTACCCGTAGATTCGATGATTGGCGTGCCGAGGCGCGGATTGGCGCGCGCAATGCGTTCGGCGACAATCTTTGCGAACGGATAAACGGTGGAAGAGCCGACGGCGCGCATCTGGTTGCGGGCTTCGGCCTGAGTGGAAATACTGAGCGCGATCACCGCCGTTGCGGCGAGGCCGAATGATTTGAGAGACATTTTCGATACCCCGATTTGACGGACTCGAATGTCGTCCGCTGAGTCCCTGCTAGAAGGGCCCAGCGACAGAGAATTGACGTTATTGTTTCAGTTTCGTGACGACCTAAGCTTCGGCGTCGAGCGAATATCCGGCCGAACGAACGGTGCGGATGAGGTCCGAGCGGCCGCCATTGTTCAGCGCCTGGCGCAGGCGCCGAACGTGAACGTCGACGGTCCGGGTGTCGATGTCGGGATCGTGGCTCCAGACGGCATCGAGCAAGCGTTCACGCGAGAAGACGCGACCGGGATGCTCGAGGAAATGCTTCAGAAGGCGGAACTCAGTCGGGCCGAGCGCGACCTGCTCGCCATGACGGCGAACGCGATGCGAGGCGACATCCATTTCGAGGTCGGCATAAGCGAGCTGCTCGCCGGCAAGCGCCGGACGGACGCGGCGCAAGACCGCGCCGACGCGGGCGACGAGCTCGCGCGGGCTAAACGGTTTTGTCACATAATCGTCCGCACCAGTGTCAAATCCGCGGATCCGGTCGCTCTCCTCGCCGCGGGCGGTGAGCATGATGATTGGCGTATTGGCGCTGGTTGGCCGGCGACGCAGGCGGCGGCAGACTTCGATTCCGCTGATGCCCTCGATCATCCAGTCGAGGAGGATGATGTCGGGCTTCACTTCCTCGGCGAGAATCAGCGCCTCTTCACCGTCGCCAGTGCGAGTCACGTCATAGCCCGAACGCTCGAAGTGGAAGCTGACGAGATCCGCCAACGCCCGATCGTCCTCGACCAAAAGCAAACGCGTGCTTGTCATAGACCTACTTCGCCGATTTCCCCGGACGGTCGGCCATGTGCTGACCGGTTGCCGCATAATAGACCATTTCGGCGATGTTCGTCGCGTGGTCGCCAACGCGCTCAAGATTCTTGGCGACGAACAACAGATGCGCCGACTGACTGATGTTGTGCGGATTTTCCATCATGTGCGTGAGAAGCGCGCGGAAAATCGAATCGTAGAAGTCGTCGACCTGCTGGTCGCGCTCGCAAACCTGGACGGCGACATCGGCATCACGCTCGACAAAGGCATCGAGCACGTCATGGACCATGCCCGTCGCGATGCGCGCCATTTCCGGAAGCAGCGAGAGCGGCTCGATCTTGGCAGGGCCGTCGAGCAAGGGAACGCGCTTGGCGATGTTCTTGGCATAGTCGCCGATGCGCTCGACAACGCCCGAAATCTTGAGCGCAGCGACGACGTCGCGAAGGTCGCCGGCCATCGGCGCCCGAAGCGCGATGAGCTGGACGCCGCGGCGCTCGGCTTCGATCTCCAGGGCGTCGAGCTTCTTGTCTTCGGCGACGATCTGCTGAGCGCCTTCGAGGTCGCGCTGGACAAGACAGCGCATGGCTTCGCCGATGGCATGTTCGGCCAGGCCGCCCATCTGGCTGATGAGCGCGCGCAACCGTTCGATGTCTTCGTCGAACGCCTTGATCGTATGTCCGCTGGTCTGCTGCTGCATCTCGTTTGCTCCGATCAGCCGTAGCGGCCGGTGATATAGTCCTGGGTGCGCTGCTCGCGCGGGTTCGTGAAGATCTCGCTGGTGGTGCCGTATTCGACGAGCTCACCAAGATGGAAAAAGGCCGTGCGCTGCGACACGCGGGCCGCCTGCTGCATGTTGTGGGTGACGATCGCGATCGCGTAGCGGCCGCGCAGCTCGTGGATCAGCTCCTCGATCTTTGCCGTCGCGATCGGGTCAAGCGCCGAGCAGGGCTCGTCCATCAGGATGACTTCCGGATCGACGGCGATGGCGCGCGCGATGCACAACCGCTGTTGCTGGCCGCCCGAAAGCGCGGTCCCGCTTTCCTGGAGCCGGTCCTTGACTTCTTCCCACAGGCCGGCGCGCTTCAGCGAACTTTCGACGATCCCGTCGAGCTCCGACTTCGACTTGGAGAGGCCGTGGATGCGCGGGCCGTAGGCGACATTCTCGTAGATCGATTTCGGGAACGGGTTCGGCTTCTGGAACACCATGCCGACGCGGGCGCGCAACTGAACGACGTCCATGCTCGAGCTGGTGATGTCTTCCTTGTCGAGCGTGATCCGGCCGGTGACGCGCGCCGACGGAATCGTATCGTTCATGCGGTTGAGACAGCGCAGGAAGGTCGACTTGCCGCAGCCCGAGGGGCCGATGAAAGCCGTGACCAAATCTTCGTAGATCCGGATCGAAACGTCCTGCAACGCCCGCTTGGGGCCATAATAGACGCTGACATTATCGGCATACATCTTCGGCTCGCGCGCCGGATCGATATATTCGTCCGATGTGTCTTGGATGTTTTCCAGCTGCGCCATAGACAGGTTCGGCAGCTTGTCTGATCCATCGAGCGGCATGTCACTCCCTTTCGCGGAGCCTGAATTCGGCTTTGTGGTCGAGGGCCCGTTGCGATTGGCTTCGGCCTCGCCCGCCACGGAGGGCGTCGGCACCGGAGTGACGGGCGTGATCGGCTGTTTTTCTTTCATATCCATCACCAGCGGCGCTCGAAGCGGTTACGTAAATAAATGGCGAGGCCGTTCATCAGCAGCATGAACAGCAGGAGGACGATGATCGCGGCGCTAGTCTTTTCGATGAAGCCGCGGTCGACCTCGTCGGACCATAGGAAGATCTGGACCGGCAGGACGGTCGCAGGATCGCTGATCCCTGTCGGCGGCGCGGCGACGAAGGCGCGCATGCCAATCATCAGCAGCGGCGCAGTCTCACCGAGCGCGCGGGCGACACCTATGATCGTGCCGGTCAGGATGCCCGGGAGCGCAAGCGGAAGCACGTGATGGAAGGTCACCTGCATTTTCGAAGCGCCGACGCCGAGCGCCGCATCGCGGATCGACGGCGGAACGGTCTTGATCGCGTTGCGGCCGGCAATGACGATCACCGGGAAGGTCATGAGGGCGAGCGTCAAGCCACCGACGAGCGGCGCCGAGCGCGGCAGGTTCATGACGTCCAGGAAGACCGCCAGCCCGAGCAGGCCGAAGATGATCGACGGCACCGCCGCAAGATTGTTGATCGACACCTCGATGGCGTCGGTCCAGCGGTTGCGCGGCGCGAACTCTTCCAGATAGACCGCGGCCAGGACGCCGATCGGAAAGGCGAGCAGGATCGTCACCATGATCGTGTAGAAACTGCCCTTGAGCGCTCCCCATACGCCGACCGAAGACGGGTCAGTCGCATCGGCTCCCGTCAGGAACTGCATGTTGAAGGCGCGATGGAGCGCGTGCTTCTGGTTGAGCAGGTTGACCACCCTCTCGGCCGCCGGGTCGCCATTGCCCTTGGCGGCGACGTCAACCTTGCTTCCAACCGGCAACCACAATGTCGTCGAGCCGGTTAGAATGTTCGGATCGGCGACGATCTTGTCCGTCAGTTTCTCGACGGCGGCATCGCTGAACATCTCGGCCGCGTCACGGCCGTAGGCCGCCTGGGCCGCGCTCGACAGCGCCGTCGTCAGGTCCGCGCCAGCGACCGTCTCGCGAGCATCAGGGCCCTTCAACGCCGCCGGATCAAGGAACAGATCGGTCTTGGTGAAATCGATGGGCAGCTGGGCTTCATATTGCGTGAAGCCGCCAATGCCTTTCGAGCCCATGTTCCACAGCAGGAATGCGAGGAACAAGACCGACAGGCTGATCGCTGCGAGGCCGGTGCCGCGGAATATTCGCTCCGATATGTACCGGCGCCGAACGCGCCGGGTCATGGCTTCGTCGGTCCAGCGGCTCGAGGGATGCTGGGTCGCCGCACTCATTCGTATTGCTCCCGGTAACGGCGCACGATGTGCAGCGCGATGAGGTTCAAAAGGAGCGTGATCCCGAACAGTGCCAGACCAAGCGCGAACGCGGCCAGCGTCTTGGGGCTGTCGAACTCCTGCTCGCCGGTCAGCAAGCCGACGATCTGGGTCGTCACGGTCGTGACGCTTTGGAACGGGTTAAGGGTAAGGTTTGCGGCGAGGCCGGCGGCCATCACCACGATCATCGTTTCACCAATCGCGCGGCTGACGGCGAGCAGTACGCCGCCCATCACCCCAGGCAATGCGGCCGGAAGCAGGACCTTGCGGATCGTCTCCGATTTGGTGGCGCCCATGGCGAGGCTGCCGTCGCGCATCGCCTGCGGCACGGCGGCGATCGAATCGTCGGCCATCGAGCTGACAAACGGAATGATCATGATGCCCATCACCGAGCCGGCCGCGAGCGCGCTTTCGCTGCTGGCCGAGGTGATCCCGATCGAGAGTCCGAAGTCGCGAACGATGGGCGCGACAGTCAGTGCGGCGAAGTAGCCGTAAACGACGGTGGGAACGCCGGCGAGGATCTCGAGGATCGGCTTCAACCAGGCACGCAGCCGGCTCGGCGCATATTGCGTCAGATAGATCGCGCTCATCAGGCCGAGCGGCACGGCGACGATCATGGCGATGATCGCGCCGATGAAGAACGTGCCCCACATGAGCGGGATCGAGCCGAAGGCACCCGACGAGCCAGCCTGGTCGGCGCGGATGGCCATCTGCGGACTCCATTCCGTTCCGAAGAAGAAATCCTGGGCGGGATAGAGCCGGAAGAAGCGGAGGCTTTCAAACAACAGCGAGAGCAAGATCCCGAGCGTCGTCAGGATCGCGATCAGCGAAGCGGCGAACAGAACGACCATCGCCCAGCGTTCGACGCCGGTACGAGCCCGGAACTCAGCCGAGTTGCGGCGCAGCGCTAGGAACGCCCCAGCGAGCGCGATAAGGATCGCAGCAGCCCCGCCCATGACGGCGAAGCGCGATTCCTCGGCGCGGATCCGGGGCGCGATCGTCGAGGATTGCGGGTTGAAGCCCTGCTCGCGCTCGCCCGAAGCGATCTCGTGAGCCTCGGACAGGATCGACTCACGCTGCATCTCGAAATTGGGAAGCGCCTTGCCTTCAGGACTGGCGAGCACGGCCTGGTCGACCATGCGCCACTGCATCGGCGCCCAGGCCGCGATCAGCAGCAGCGCCGGAATGGCGGCCCACAGCGCCGCATAGGCGCCGTGGTAGGATGGGAGCGAGTGAAGCCTGCTCGCCGTACGCAGCCGGCTGGCCCGGGCGAATCCGAACCAGCCCGCCGCGACCGCGACGATTAGGATTGCGACGAGCGCAAGGCTAAGGCTCATGGCGCCCGCCGCTCCCAGTTACTTACTTGAGACCCGAAGGATCGAGAGCCTTGAGGTCAGTCGCCTGCTTGGCGGCCGCGTCGGCGTCAGCTCCGCCGAACGGGACCAGGCCAACGCGCTCGAGCGGACCGTCCTTGCCCCACATCTTTGAATATTGAGCGACGAAGTCGCGCATCTTCGGCTTCACCGCGAGATGCTCGCCCTTGAGGTAGACGTAGAGCTTGCGGGCGCCCGGATAGCTCAGGTTCGCGATCGTCTCCTCGGTCGGGGAAACGCCGGCGATCTGGACCGGGCGGACCTTGTCGGCATTGTCGGCGAGGTAGCTGAAGCCGAGCACGCCGAGCGTTCCAGCATCGCTCGATACCTTCTGGACGATCAGATTGTCGTTCTCGCCGGCTTCGACATATGCGCCGTCCTCACGGATCTTGGTGCAGAGGGCCTTGTGCTGGTCCTCATTGGTCTTGGCGAGGTCTTTCATCGCCGGATCGGTGTCGCAGCCCTTGGTCAGGTAGAGGTCAGCGAGGCTGTCGCGGGTACCGGAGGTCGGCGGCGGGCCGAGCACACGAATCTTCACGGCCGGAAGCGCCGGGTTCACGTCCTTCCAGGTCTGCGCCTTGTTCGGTCCCTTGCCGAACGGATTAGCGGCGAGCGCCTTGTAGATGTCGGCCTGGGTCAGGTTCATCGCCGGACCGTTGTTCGATTCGATGATCGTGAGGCCGTCGATTCCGACCGGCACTTCGATGATCGTCTTCACGCCATTCTGGACGCAGGTGTCGTACTCGCTCTTCTTGATCGCGCGCGACGCATCCTCGATGTCCGGGAACTTGCCTCCGACGCCCGCGCAAAACAGCTTCATGCCCGCGCCCGTGCCGGTTGATTCGACTGTGACGTTAATGCCCGCATTGGCGCGCATGAACTGCTCCGACACGGCCTTGGTGAACGGATAGACGGTGGAAGAACCAACGATGTGAATGTCGCTCGACGAACCGCCTCCGCCAGTGCCGCCAGTTTTTCCGCAGGCTGCAACGAGCGCCACCAGCGGCAACGCAATCAGGATCCTTTTCACGAGCTTTCTCTCCACTTGTCCGGAACTGTTCCCGGGAACCGCCGTAGCGATTGAACGGAGTCCGCCCTGTGACGGTCGTGTTGCAGTTTCATGACAACAGCCGGGAGCATTGCGTGGGGAGGTCGGCAGGCTTAGGCGGCGGCGCATGGCCAGCAAGTTCGAAACTTTCGCCGCGTTGCACGTGCCCGGCGACCCCGTCATCCTCTACAACATCTGGGATGCCGGAAGCGCGCTCGCGGTGGTGAAGGCCGGAGCGAAAGCGCTGGCAACCGGAAGCCATCCGGTGGCCGATGCCAATGGCTGGCCCGACGGGCAGCAAGTGCCGATGGAGTTTGCGTTCGCCAATGCGCGGCGAATCATGGATTCGGTTGACCTGCCGCTGACCGTCGATTTCGAAGGCGGCTACTCAATCGGGCCGGAGGAAGTCGCGGGTAACGTCGGGCAGCTGGCGGACACCGGCGCGGTCGGCTGCAATTTCGAAGACCAGGTTGTTGGCGGCGAGGGCCTCCACCCGCTCGAGCTGCAGGTGCGGCGAATCGCGGCGATCCGGCGCGCGGTCGGCGACCAGTTCTTCATCAACGCTCGGACCGACCTGCTCCTGAAGACCCAGACCTATGATGATGCTTTGATCGACCGGGTGGTAGAGCGCGGTAAGGCATTTGCCGATGCCGGCGCGAGCGGGTTCTTCGTCCCGCGGCTTGGCGATCCCGCACAAATCGAGCGCGTAGTTCGCGAAGTGCCGCTGCCGCTGAACGTGATCGCCTTCCCGGGCGCTCCGGATAAGAAGGTCTGGGCCGACGCCGGAGTCGCGCGGATCAGCCACGGCCCGTTCCCGCACCGGGCGCTGATGGCGACACTCGAGCAGATGGCGCGCCAAGCGATCGGCTAACACGCGATTACAGGGGACTGGTTGAGATCCGCTCCTCAATGCGCAACGACGCGTCCTCGTAAACCGGTGCCCGAATGGCCGTGCCCTTCGAGTCGCGGGCGGGGATCAGCCGGGCTTTCTTCTCGATGTCCTGGCAGACCCGGGCATCGAACTTCTGGTTTCCCGTAGGTTTGATGACCTGGCAGTTCTCAACGTTGCCGGCCGCGGTCGCCCAATAGAATAAGGTCAGGTTGAACCCGCCGAGAGGCAGATCCACCTTCTCAAGCGGCCAGCCCCGAGGTGGCGTGGCGACGGAGGCGACCACCGCCGGATCCACACCAAGCGCGTGATAGAGATCGTCCATGCAGGTGCTCATGACCCGCATCGCGTCCGGAAAGTCGGCGAGATCGAGCGCGAAGTCGCCGTGCCGCGCCTGGATCACCCGCAGCGTCTTTGCGGCATGGCCGACGTCGCGCTGGAAATCCTCGAAGAGAAACTTTCGGGTCGTTCCACCTTTCGAGTTCGGGAAAATGTTGAAGTGCGTCGGGTTGGGCAGTTTCGTGCCATCGACCTCTACACTGGCATTGCCGTCATCCATCTGCCGGCTCTTTTCGGCGCTTCCAATCCGCATCCAGGCTCGCTTTTCGATCGGCGCAAGGGTCAGCTGGAAATCGTAAGGACTGAGGCCATCGGTGAATTGCCGTGTCAGGACGCAGGTCGAGCTTGAATAGTCGACCTTCCATGGTGCTGCGGGGTTAAGTTTGATCGGTTCGGCGGGCTTTGCTCCGCTAACCCCGAGGGCAATTGCCAGGATTGTAAGCGCATGCATCAACGAACTCCCCCTGGAGCTTCGGCGGCGCCAGCGTGAATCACGTACGCGAGAAACGCCACCACTTCGTGCGTGGGCCGGACTTCAGCACCGTCTTGCGGAACAGGCTGGAGCCGAGCTTCAGGATAATCGCGACCCACAAAGCCTGCCACGCAAGCGCGATGACGTGCTGCCACAAATCGGGCCCCTGAGCGGCGCGGGCAACCATCGTCAGCGGGGAGGAGAAGGGGAAGATCGCAGCTGCGAGCGCGATACCCGAGTTGGGCGCGCCCACGGCAGTCGCTGCAAAACCGAAGATCAGAACCTGCCCGAACGTCACCGGCATGGACAGCGTCTGCACTTCGCGCACCGTCGAGGCCTGTGCGCCGATGGTCAGGAACAGGGCGCCGAGGATCAGATAGTTCATGCCAAAATAGGCGATGACCAGGGCGAGGAAGGTCGGCCAGCCGATCTCCGGCGTCGGCAGGGCGCCTAGCCCCTTGAACGAGGCAAGCACGGCGGCGCCAGCCGAAATCCAGACGATCAGACCGAGAACCGAGGCGGCGAGCATTGCGAACAATTTGCCGACGAAGAGAGATTCGATCGGAACGGCGGCCGCGACGACCTCGATGATCTTGTTCGATTTCTCCTCGACCAGCTGGGACAAGAGCATCGTCGATAGGAGCAGAGTGAAGAAGAACAACGCAGTCTGCGCGGCCTGGCCGGTGAGGGCGAGGTCGCGCGAGGTGTTGGCAATGCTTACGTCGGTATGGTCGACTGCGAGCGCAGCTTCGGCCTGCGAATCGCCCTCGGCGTCGGCAAGCATCAGCCGAAGCTGGCCCGCCGTCGTCCCGTCCGGTCGGATAGCTCCGGTCAATTGCGGGCGATCGGGGAATCCCATCAGCACGGCCTGGACCGGTGGGTCTTTCGACGCGAGCAGGTGACCGCGCTGGGCGTTGGGATCGGCCTCCGGAGCGAAGCGCGTCAGCCGGATGACATGCTCATCGTCGATTGCGGTCGCGAGGCGGCCGCGAGCAGCATCGAGGCGTTCAAAGTCCGCTTGCGAGGCAACGACGGCAACGACCGGCTTCTGACGTGAACTTGCAACCGACGCGCCGATTCCGCCGAATACGGCTCCGAACAGCAAAGGGAACAGCGGTCCCAAGAGGAAGAATAGGAAGGTCTTCGACAGGACGGTCGCGGAAAAATCGCGGCGGCCGATGACGAAGGCGCCGCGCAGGAGTTTGGTCATTGCGGCTTCTCCCGCGCCATTTCCGCTGCCGCCGATTCGCCGGCGATGGCAACGAAGGCATCGTGAAGACCGGGCCGCTCGATCGCCAATGCCTCGATGCCCGCGCCGCCGTCGATCAGGGCCTTGAGCAGGGGCTCGGGGCCACTTTCGGGAAGCTCGAACACGAAATGATTGCCCTCGGTGCGCGATGCCGCGGGGAGCGCGGAACGCCACGGCCCATCGCGCTCGCGCGTCGTTAGCCGGACGATCGGGCGCAACCTGGCGCGCGCCTCATCGACGCGGCCGTCGAAGGCGACCTTGCCCTTGGCGATGATGGCGACGCGCTCGCACAGGCGCTCCGCGTGGGCGATGACGTGGGTCGAGAAGATGATCGTCGCGCCGGCCCGTGCCTCGCGACGGATGAGCTCTTCCAGCTTCGCCTGGTTGATTGCGTCGAGACCCGAGAAGGGCTCATCGAGGACGATGAGACGCGGCTTGTGGATTATGGTGCCGAGCAGCTGGACGGTCTGCGCCATGCCCTTGGACAAAGTCCGGATTGGCTTCTTCGCCCAATCGCCAAGATTGTGCTCCTTGAGCAGCACGTCGGCGCGGCGACGGGCCTCGCGTAGCGGCAGGCCACGCAGCGCGCCCATGAAGGCGATCGCTTCGCGGGCGTACATAGCGGGGTAGAGGCCGCGCTCCTCGGGGAGATAACCGATTTCCTGCGCCGCCTCGAGCGGACGGTCGCGGCCGAGCACCCGGCGGCTACCGCTCGAGGGGTCGATGATGCCGAGCAGCATGCGGATGGTGGTGGTCTTGCCCGCGCCATTTGGACCGAGCAAGCCGTAAATGCTTCCACTCGGGACACTCAGGCTGACGCCATTGACCGCCCGCGTCGCGCCGAAATCCTTGACGAGATCAACGGCTTCGACGGCCGGTCCGGTCGACACTGATGCTGGCTGGACCTGCTGAAGCACTGAATTCCCTGCGAAATAGCGTTGGAAGCGACTAAGGGCATCGCGTGCATAAAGGTCAAAGCCTTGAGGAAGCAATAAGGGCGAAGGCGGCGGAGCTTGGCTTCGTCGCGTGCGGGTTTGCGCCCGCCGATGCCGCCGATGACGCGGGTATCGACCTCAGGGGCTGGATCGAGGCGGGCCATCACGGGACGATGGGCTGGATCGAAGAGCGGGCGCACCATCGCGTCAGCGCGCAGGCTTTGTGGCCCGAGGCGAAGTCGGCGATTGCGCTCGGAATGAGTTATGCGCCGGCGTCCGATCCGCTGGCACTCGGCGAGCGGCCCGAGCTCGGCCGCATCTCGGTCTATGCGCAGGGCCGCGACTATCACAAGACGGTCAAGAAAGCGCTGAAGGCGCTCGGCCGGTGGCTCGCCGAAAAGGCCGGCTGCGAGCTGAAGGTGTTCGTCGACACCGCCCCGGTGATGGAAAAGCCGCTGGCGCAGGCGGCCGGCATCGGCTGGCAGGGCAAGCACACCAACCTCGTGTCGCGCGAGCATGGCAGCTGGCTGTTCCTCGGCGTGATCCTCACCAGCCTGAAGCTGGAGCCCGACCCGCCGGCGGACCACGGCATCCATTGCGGGACCTGCAGTCGCTGTCTCGATGCCTGCCCGACGCAGGCATTCGACGGCCCGCACCGGATCGATGCGCGGCGCTGCATCTCCTATCTCACCATCGAGCATGACGGGCCGATCCCCGACGAATTCCGCTCGGCGATCGGCAACCGCATTTACGGCTGCGACGATTGTCTCGCGGTTTGCCCGTGGAACCGATTCGCCGATGCGGCCGCGGCGAACCGCGCCTTCCTGCCGCGCGCCGAACTGGCCGCGCCGAGGCTGAAGGATTTGCTGGCGCTGGACGATGCCAGCTTCCGCGCGATGTTCTCAGGATCGCCGATCAAGCGGATCGGAGTGAAGCGGATGATTCGCAATTGCCTGATCGCGGCGGGCAACAGCGGTGACGTGAAGCTGGAGCCGTCAGTCCGCGCACATCTCGATAATAGGGACCCCGTCGTTGCCGAGGCTGCGGGATGGGCGCTCGCTCAGCTCGGGTTTTCGAGCGCCGAGATACAGGCCGCCTGATCCGCCGCCGCGCCTGAAGGCAGCCGCGTGTCGATATAGCTGACCCGAAGGGCCCCATTCGGCGAATTCTCGGGTGGATAAAGGAAAGCGTCGAGCACGCAGCGCGAGGAGCGGAACTGCAGCTTGAGGCTATTCCCTTCCCGGATCTGCAGCGCCGGATGGCCGAGATGCCCGACCAGTTCCTGAACCGACAGGCCGGTGAGGCTGGTCGTGCGCGGTCGGCTCGGCTGGGGAATGGTCGTGGGTTGCGAGACCACGGGTGGCGTCTCCACCCGCGGAGCGCAGGCAGCGACAACGAGAGTGATGGCGAGAACGAAACGGCGCACGGACGGAGGATGCATGCCCCTTCCTGCCCGCGCAAGGTTGCGGTGCAATGAATGCATCGGTAGGCGGCGCGCTTTCCCGCACCCGGAGCTTTCATGACCGACACCCGCCTCGACGTCCTCACCATCGGCAATGCCATCGTCGACGTGATCGCTGATGCGACCGATGACTTCCTGGAGGCCGAGGGGCTGACCAAGAGCTCGATGCGGCTGATCGACGCGGAGGAGGCCGAACGGCTCTACGCGCACATGGGCGTGGCGCGACAGGTGAGTGGCGGCTGCGCTGGGAATACCGCTGCTGGTGTGTCGGCGTTCGGCGGCCGCGCAGGCTTTGTCGGGCAGGTTGCGCCCGACCAATTGGGCCAGTTTTATCGGCACGACCTGACGGCGGCCGGAGTCGAGTTCACGACTGCAGCGCTCGACGTCGGCGTGCCGACCGCGCGCTCGATGATCTTGGTGACGCCCGACGGCCACCGGACCATGAACACTTTCCTCGGCGCCGCGCAGCATCTGCCGACGAGCGCGCTCGACGAGCAGCAGATCCGCGATGCAGCGGCGATCTATCTTGAAGGCTATTTGTGGGACCCGGAGACCCCGCGTTACGCGATGATCCGGGCAATCGAGGTTGCACGCGAAGCGGGCCGTAAGGTCGCTTTCACGCTTTCCGACACGTTCTGCATCGACCGCCACCGGGACGGCTTCAACGATCTCATCGACGGCGGGCGGATCGACGTCCTGTTCGCTAACCAGGCCGAAATCGAGATGCTGGCCGGCGTCGCGCATCTCGAAAGCGCGATCGAAGCGATTCGCGGAAAGGTCGAGACTTTGGTCGTCACGCGGGGAGAACTTGGCGCACTGGCAACGCGCAGCAGCGAACGCGCGGAGGTTCGCGCCGAGCCAGTGCGCGAAGTCGTCGACACGACCGGCGCCGGCGATCTGTTCGCCGCCGGATTCCTGTTCGGCTACACGAATGGCAAGAGCCTGGAGCAATCGCTGAAGCTAGGTGCGATCGCCGCCGCCGAAGTCATCCAGCATTATGGCGCGCGCCCCGAGGAGGATCTCAGGGCGCTCGCAGGTGACCTAGCCGTTTAACCGCGATCCTCTGGCGGGACCGGAGCACCCGGCATCGGCGCGATGCCGATCGACCCAGGGGCATCAGCTGCAAGCTCGGGCACGTCGACCACGCCGCGCGCCACGTGGCTGTGGCGGTAGCCGTAGAGGAAGTAGATCACCAAGCCGATCGCTGTCCAAGAGACGAACAGCAGCTTCGATTCGTTGTTCAGGTTGATGAACAGAAGCAGGCAGCCCGCGATCGACAGCGGTGCAATCAAGTAGATCGCCGGCGTACGGAAGGGCCGCGGACGGCTCGGGTCCCTCTTGCGCAGGATCATGACGCCCAGCGACACGGCGGCAAATGCGAACAAGGTACCCGCGTTCGAATAATCCGCCAGCGTTCCTACCGGCAGGAACGCCGCCGCGATGGCGACGAAGATGCCGGTGACGATTGTCACGACGTGCGGCGTCTTGAAGCGCGGGTGGACCGCCGACAACCGCTCGGGAAGCAGGCCGTCGCGCGCCATCACGAAGAAGACGCGGGTCTGGCCGTACATCATCAGCAACACGACTGACGGGAGTGCGATCGCCGCGGCGAGGCCAACGAGCCGGCCGAGCGTCGGCGTTGAAACCTGGCGCATGATGTAGGCCAGGGCTTCCTTCGAGCAGACCGTCGGAGCGTTCGCTGACTGGCAGGCGGCCGAAGCGTAAAGCTCAGGCGAGCCTTCCTTGAAGGCGAGGCCGGTGGCCGGGTCGATCAGCGGCTGCGCACCGTATGCACCAACCACGCCGCCGGCGACGAGCAGGTAGAAGACGGTGCAGATGAGCAGCGACCCGATCAGGCCGATCGGCACGTTGCGCTGCGGGTTCTTGGTTTCCTCCGCCGCGGTCGAGACCGCGTCGAAGCCGACGTAGGCGAAGAAGATCGAGGCGGCCGCGCCGAGAATACCGGTGCCGGACGAGCTCAATGGGTTACCCCACCCGCGCGGCGCGAAGGGCTCGAAATTGCTCGCATGGCCGCTGATCATCGGCAGGGTGACGATGAGGAACAGGATGAGGGCTGACACCTTGATCAACACCAGCACGGCGTTGACGTTGGCGCTTTCCTTCGTGCCGATCACAAGCAACGTCGTGACCACCGCCACAACGAGGACGGCGGGCAGGTTGAAGATCCCGCCAGCCTCACCTCCCTGCAGGAAGCCGAGATGGATTGCTGGTCCCACCTTCAGGGCGTGGGGTAAGTGAACCCCCACGGAATCCAGCAACCCGGTTATAAATCCTGACCAACCGACCGCGACCGCGCTCGCCCCCAGGGCATATTCGAGGATGAGCGCCCAGCCGACGAGCCAGGCGACGATCTCGCCCATGACGGCGTAAGAATAAGTGTAGGCCGAGCCGGCGACGGGGACCATCGAGGCCAATTCCGAATAGCAGAGCGCCGCGACCGCGCAGACCGCGCCGGCGACGATGAAGCTGACCATCATCCCCGGGCCGGCCTTCTGGGCGGCCGTCGCCGTCAGAACGAAAATACCGGTGCCGATGACCGCACCAATGCCGAGCAGGGTCAGCTGGAATGCTCCAAGGGAGCGCTTCAGCGCCTTCTTCTCGGCGGTCGCAAGGATGGAATCGAGCGGTTTTACCCTGCCGATCCCTCCGCCCGGTGCTGTTGTGGCCATTGATACTCCCCTCTGAGCAAGATCTCGTGACGCGAACCTAACGGCTCGGGTCGTGAGGGCAATCCCTCTTCGACCAGCGCCCTATCGAGACAGCATCGGACCCAGCGGACGGCCGCCAAAGATATGTGCATGTAGGTGCGGGACTTCCTGCCCCGAGTTCATCCCGACGTTGACGAGCACCCGATAGCCGTCGCCAACCAAATTCTCGTCGCGGGCAATCTTGCCCACCGCCCGGACGAAGCCCGCGATCTGCGCGTCCGAGGCTTTCTCGGAGAAATCGTCCCAGCTGACATAGGGCCCCTTGGGAATCACGAGAATGTGCGTCGGCGCGGCCGGATTGATGTCCGGAAACGCATAAGCGAATTCGTCTTCGTAGATCTTCGTGGACGGGATCTCACCGCGCAGGATGCGGGCGAAAATGTTGTTCTCGTCATAGGGTTGGGTTGGATCGATGGGCATGACGGACGACTCTGCTTGACCGGGGATGTCCGACCGCTACCACGACAGGCGATGACCGACGAGACGCCTGAAAGCCTGATTCCCTACGACGAGATTGTGCAGGACGCGCTGCGTGCCGTGGTCGGGAGGGTACTGGGCGAAGTCGAACTGTCCGGCGGCCTCCCCGGCGAGCACCATTTCTACATCACCTTCAAGACCCGAGCGCCGGGCGTTTCGATCCCAAAGCATTTGATGGAACGCTTTCCCGACGAGATGACGATCGTCCTCCAGCACCGCTTCTGGGACCTCAAGGTCGAGGAAGACAACTTCACTGTCGGCCTTTCGTTCGGCGACGTGCCGGCGACTCTCCATGTCCCGTTTGCCGCAGTGACCCAGTTCCACGACCCTGCGGTCGAGTTCGCTTTAACCTTTCAGGCTGGCGATGAAGAACCGCAGGAAGAGCATGACGCGGCGGAGAATGACCTGCCGAAGGTCGAAAAGGCCGACGACGGCTCGAATGTGGTCTCGGTGGACTTTACCCGCAAAAAATAACAGGAGCCGCTGCGAAGGCTAACGCAGAGGAACCATGCCCGATACCCGTACCGAAACCGACAGCTTCGGCCCGATTCAGGTCCCGGCCAATGCCTATTGGGGCGCCCAGACCGAGCGGTCGATCGGCAACTTTCCGTTCGGCCCGCGCGAGCAGATGCCGCTCGAGATCGTGCACGCTCTGGGCTTCATCAAACAAGCAGCGGCGCGGGTGAATGCCCGGATCGGCGGGCTCGAAGCGCACCTTGCTGAAGCGATCCAGCAGGCGGCCGCTGAGGTTGCTCGCGGCGACCTCGACAGCCAGTTCCCGCTCGTCATCTGGCAGACCGGGTCGGGCACCCAGTCGAACATGAACGCCAACGAGGTGATTGCGGGGCGCGCCAACGAAATCCTGTCGGGCAAGCGCGGCGGCAAGGAGCCTGTCCATCCCAACGACCATGTGAACAAGAGCCAGTCGTCCAACGACAGCTTCCCGACCGCGATGCATATTGCCGCGGCCCGGTCGGTTCACGGACGCCTCCTGCCGGCGTTGAAGATGATGCACGCGCGCCTCGCCGGTCAGGCGAAGCGGTGGGACTCGATCGTGAAGATCGGCCGCACGCACCTGCAGGATGCCACCCCGCTGACGCTCGGCCAGGAATTCTCCGGCTACGCAGCGCAGATCGAGGATTGCATCGCTCGGGTCGAAGGTACGATGCCGCGGGTCCTTCGGCTCGCGCAGGGCGGCACCGCCGTGGGCACCGGGCTCAACGCCCCCAAGGGCTTTGCCGGAGACTTCGCCAAGGAAGTCGCGAAGCTGACGCAGCTCCCGTTCACCTCGGCGCCCAACAAGTTCGCCGAGCTCGCCGCGCACGACACGCTCGTCGAGCTGTCCGGGATCCTCAACGTGATTGCGGTCGCGCTGAGCAAGATCGCCAACGACATCCGCCTGCTCGGTTCTGGGCCGCGCTGCGGACTAGGCGAGCTGAGGCTTCCCGAGAATGAGCCGGGCAGCTCGATCATGCCGGGCAAGGTCAATCCGACCCAGGCCGAGATGCTGACGATGGTCGCTGCCCAGGTGATGGGCAACCACGTCGCGGTGACGGTCGGCGGCCTTCAGGGCCACATGGAGCTGAACGTGTTCAAGCCGCTGATCGGCGCGAACGTGATCCGCTCGATCAACCTGCTGTCGACGGGGATCGAGAGCTTCACCGAGCGGATGCTCGACGGCACGGAACCCGACGAGAAGCGTATCTCCGAGCTGATGAACCGATCGCTGATGCTGGTGACCGCGCTCGCGCCCGAGATCGGCTACGACAATGCCGCGGCGATCGCGAAGCATGCACACAAGACCGGCCAGACATTGAAGGAAGCGGGGATCGAGCTCGGACTGGTCGACGAGGCGACCTTTGACCGCGTCGTTAAACCCGAAGGGATGCTCGGCCGGTGAGGAAGCTGGCGGGCGTCACGGGCTTAAGCCTGCTCGTCGCCGGGTGCGGCACCGCGCCCCAGCCGGAACCTTATCGGCCAGCGCAGCGGTCTCGGCCACCGGTCGTCCGCTCGATAGCGATCAGCCCGGCGCAGTACGTTTCAACTGCGTCGTCCGCTTCGCTCTATGTGATCAAGGCGTCAGAGCTTGTCTCGCAACGCGCCGGCGGAAGTCGCGTCGGCAATATTGCGCGCCAGTTCGCGGCCGATCAGGAAGGCGTCGGGGCGCAGCTCTCCTTCGCCGGGCGGCGGTTGGACCTGCTTCCTGCTGCGGCGCTCAATTCGACCCATCAGGCCATGCTCGATGCGCTCTCAACGAGCTCAGACCCGGCCACAACTTATGTCCGGCAGCTTTCGACGCTTCTCCGCCAGACCGCGACCTTCCATCGCCAATATGAACGCTACGGTACAAGCCCGACGCTGCGGCCGGTCGCGTCGATGGCCGCGCCCGTGTTCGAGCGCGAACTCAACCAGCTGCGCGGGCTCTAGAGCTTCAGGTTCAGTCGAACGCCGAGATTGTCGATGCCGGGATTCTGCCGGCCGAACAATTGCGCGTGGCTCATGTGGACCCAGCTGGCCTCGACGCTGAGGCGATCGTTGAGCCGGGCACCAACGCCAATCTCCGGCTCGAACAGAATGCGGCTCCCGAACTCGATCTTGTCATTGGTGGAGTCCTGAAAATCTTTGGTAGATCCGGTGTGGACCGCGATCCCCAGGCCCGGCCGAACGTAGACCTGGCCTCCGAATTTCGCCGACAGCCCGACCGCCGCATAGTTGGTGTCCCCCGCCGTATTCACCGCACCGAAGATGTACGGCTGGAGCGGCGTCAGGCCGATGTTCCCGCCGCGCCAGCCGAGCTGGATGTCGGCTCCGCTTTCGACCCCGCTCTTGTCGAGCGGCGTCTTGACGTCGTGAGCGTAGATGCCGCCGAACACTTCGGAGGCGGCGGAGGGAGTGGGCATCGCAAGCATGGCGACAAATGCGTAGGGAAAGATTCTCATGTCGCTTCAATGCTTAACATGAAAGTTCGTGCCATCACCCCGCCGCTTGCCAGGCCGCGATCGATTTATTCGGTGCAAGCAGCATCCAGACATTGAGCGTCAGATTGTCGCGGATCACGAACAACGGAATGAGTTCGAGCACCAACAGCAAAGTGATGGTTGCCCAAACAGGCAATTTGCGAGCGATCAGGAAACCGATCGCCATCATCATAATGTCGGACACCGAATTGAGGACGCTGTCGCCAGAATAGCCGAGCGCCGCAGTCGCCTCGCGGTAGCGGTCGATGATCAGGGGCGTGTTCTCGACGATCTCCCAGCTTGCCTCGATCACCACGGCGGCAAGGAAGCGCCACTCGACCGGCCAGCGGCGCGCGATGAACCACAGCGCGGCGTAGAAGAGCAGCCCGTGGACGATATGACTGAAGCTGTACCAGTCGGCGAGCATCTGGCTGGTCTTCGGACTGTCGCGCCCTCCGACCCACGGATCGATCGTTCCGCAGGTGCAGATCGGATGACGGCCCATCGCCAGCAGGATGGCGGCAGCGGCGGCGATCAGGACAAGGGCCGCGATCGCGGCCCGGCGAGTGCGGGTCATTGCCCTAAGGCTTAGCAGAGCGAAGCGGCTTGCAAAGCATTGCCGTTCAAGGGACACACACGCGCATGCTGCGAACGTACGGACCCGGCTGCGACGGAAGTGTGGTCGAGGCGAACTCCGAGAAAATTCCGGACGGCGCGACGTGGATCGACCTTGAGGAGCCGACCCATGAGGAAGAGCGCCTCGTCGAACGCTGCGTCGGACTGAATGTCCCGACCGAGGCCGAGATGGCCGAAATTGAGCCATCGAGCCGCCTCTACGAGCATGAGGGCGCACTCTACATGACCGTCAGCGTGCTTCGTGGCGTCGAGGACGGCGGCGTTCCGGCAAGCACCCCGATCGGCTTCGTCCTTGCCAAGGACCGGCTCGTGACCGTCCGTTATGCGACGCCCAAGCCGATCCGGAAGTTCGAGGAGCATGCGCGACGCGATCCCGCGCTGGTGAGCGATGCGCCGCAAGTTCTTGTCGGGCTGGTCGATTCAATCATCGATCGCCTCGCCGACGAGCTCGAGAAGATCGGCGGCGAGATCGAGCGGCTGTCATCCATCGTCTTCCAGAGGAATGTCGACGACCGCCGCATCCCCGCCGACAAGCTCACCAAATTGCTGACCAGCATTGGTCATGTGCAGACACTGCTCGCCAAGGTTCGCTACACTGCGGTCAGCATGAGCCGGATGCTAAGCTTTCTCAGCGGCTCCAAACGCCTCCACGAGGCCGGCTACGAGGACTTCCGCCATCATCTCGCCAGCCTGACGACCGACATTACGTCGCTGGGCGAGCACGCGACATTTCAGTCGGACAATCTGACGTTCCTGCTCGACGCTTCACTGGGACTCATCAGCATTGAACAGAATGCCGCGATGAAGCTCTTTTCGTGGGCGGCGGTGATCTTCCTTCCGCCAACGCTGATCGCCGGAATCTACGGGATGAACTTCCACAATTTCCCGGAGCTTAGCTGGCCGTGGGGATATCCAATGGCGCTCGGCCTGATGCTGGCGAGCGCGATCCTGCCGTTTCTCTATTTCAAATGGCGGCGCTGGATTTAGTCGGCGACGACGAGCGGAACCTCTTCGGCCTTCTCGGTCCGGGCCGCGATCTCGGCCTGGCGGCGAGCAAGCGCGGCATAGGCCAGCGCCAGGTCACCGGCGACTGCGGCTCCATCGCCGTCATGCTTGGAAAAGGCAGCGGCGCGCGCTTCGGCGGCGCGGCGGCGGAAATAATCGCTGTCGTGGGCCATTGCCCGCTTCCTCTTGTCATTTTCCCGGCCCCGTGCCGGTCATGTCGTATCTATTGCGACGCCGTGATGATTGCGAGTCGCACTACGGCACTCCGCCGCGATCAATCCTCGATTCGGCGCAACCGATCGCTTCAACAGCCGTTATGCCGCGTAAATGGCTGAAAAAAACGGAAAAAGCTGGTTTGAATCAATGGGCTGCCGGATATCGGCGGTCGTCGCCGATCTATCCGCTCATCCTTATGCGCAGATCGCCTTCATCATCGTCTGCGTGGCCTGGTTCGCAATCGGCTTCAACATCAACATTTTGACGGCAGCGCTGTCGATCATGGCGATCACGCTGACCCAGATGGTGCTGAACAACCAGAACGAGCGCGAAGCCGAGGCCCGACGCCGCGATATTGCGATGCATGCCAAGCTCGACGAGCTGATCGCGGCCAGCCGGCAGGCACGGAACGAGCTGGTCGGACTCGAGGAAAAGGACGAAGAAGAGATCGTCCAGCTTAAGGAAGAAGTGAAGGAAGCGATCGAGGAAGCGGCCGAGGACGCAGTCGAGGGTGCCCCCAAGCGCGCGAATGGCCGCGGACCGCTGAAACCGTCAGCCACGACCGCCTGATTTGCGGGGGAGCATTTGCGGGGATGGGGGTCGGTTGCTAAGGGCGCGCCAACCCCAAAATCTGCAGCGCAGTCCGCTGCACCAGACCCACGCGAAGGACAGCAATGATCCCCACCGGCCAGGACAGCCTGAAGACGCGTTCCGCGCTCCAGGTCGGAGACAAGACTTACTCCTATTATTCGCTCGACAAGGCCCGCGCCCAGCTCGGCGACGTGTCGCGCCTCCCCTTCTCGATGAAGGTGCTGCTCGAGAATCTGCTGCGGTTCGAGGACGGCACCACCGTCACCGGCGACGACCTCCAGGCGATGGCCGATTGGCTGAAAGAGCGGAAGATTGCCCGCGAGATCCAGTATCGCCCGGCGCGCGTGCTGATGCAGGACTTCACCGGAGTCCCCGCAGTGGTCGACCTCGCCGCGATGCGCGACGCGATGAAGCAGCTCGGCGGCGACCCGCAGAAGATTAATCCGCTCGTTCCAGTTCACCTCGTCATCGACCACAGCGTGATGGTCGACGAGTTCGGCAACCCCAAAGCGTTCGGCAAGAACGTCGAGCTTGAATACCAGCGTAACGGCGAGCGCTACGAATTCCTGAAGTGGGGCGCGTCGGCGTTCGACAATTTCCAGGTGGTCCCGCCCGGAACCGGCATCTGCCACCAGGTGAACCTCGAACATATCGCGCAATGCGTCTGGTCGGGCGAAGACCAGACGGGCGAGACGGTGGCCTATCCGGACACGCTTGTCGGCACCGACAGTCACACGACGATGGTCAACGGCCTCGGCGTCCTCGGTTGGGGCGTCGGCGGGATCGAGGCCGAGGCCGCGATGCTTGGCCAGCCGGTATCGATGCTGATCCCCGAGGTCGTCGGCTTCCGCCTTTCCGGCGAGCTAAGGGAAGGCATCACCGCCACCGACCTAGTGCTGACGGTCACCCAGATGCTTCGCCAGAAAGGCGTCGTTGGCCGCTTCGTGGAATTCTACGGCCCGGGCCTCGACGGCCTAACCCTCGCCGACCGTGCGACCATCGCCAATATGGCGCCCGAATACGGCGCGACTTGCGGCTTCTTCCCAGTCGACCAGCGCACCATCGACTATCTCGAGCTGACCGGGCGCGATGCCGACCGGATCGCGCTGGTGAAAGCCTACACGCAGGCGCAGGGGCTGTGGCGCGATAGCAATAGCCCCGAGCCTTTGTTCACCGACACCCTCGGGCTCGACATGAGCTCGATCGAGCCGTCGCTCGCCGGACCGAAGCGGCCGCAGGACCGGGTGGTGCTGTCTGAAGTCGACGACCAGTTCAACCAGGAGCTCGAAGACACGTACCGCAAGGGCCAGGAGCCGCGCGTCGCCGTCGAGGGCGAGAGCTTCGACTTCGGCAATGGCGACGTCGCGATCGCGGCAATCACCAGCTGCACAAACACGTCCAACCCGTCGGTGCTGATCGCGGCGGGCCTCGTCGCCCGCAAGGCCCGCGAGAAGGGCCTGAGGTCCAAGCCGTGGGTCAAGACCAGCCTCGCGCCAGGAAGCCAGGTGGTCACGGACTATCTGAACGAGAGTGGCCTAAGTGAGGATTTGAACGCGCTCGGCTTCGATCTTGTCGGCTACGGCTGCACGACCTGCATCGGCAATTCGGGCCCGCTGTCCGAGCCGATCAGCAAGGCAATCAACGACAATGATCTCGTCGCGGTCAGCGTCCTGTCGGGTAACCGCAACTTTGAAGGCCGAGTGTCGCCCGATTGCCGCGCCAATTATCTCGCCTCACCACCCCTCGTCGTCGCCTACGCGCTCAAGGGCACGGTGCGGTCCGACATGGTCAATGAGCCTCTGGGGCACTCTACCAATGGCGAGCCGGTCTACCTCAAGGACATCTGGCCGACGAACGAGGAGATCCGGAACCTCATCGACGCCCACGTCCATTCGGAGATGTTCAAGCGGCGCTATGCCGACGTGTATCGGGGCGACGAGCGCTGGCGCGCGATCGAAGTGACCGGTGGCGCGACCTACAGCTGGCCGATTTCGTCGACCTACATCCAGAACCCGCCTTACTTCCGCGGCATGTCGATGACCCCCAAGCCGCTCGAAGACATCGACGGCGCCCGGGCGTTGGCGGTGTTCGGGGATTCGATCACCACCGATCACATCTCGCCGGCGGGCGCGATCAAGCCGGACAGCCCGGCCGGCCGCTATTTGCTCGAGCATCAGGTCAGCCGCGCCGAGTTCAACAGCTACGGTGCGCGGCGCGGCAATCACGAAGTGATGATGCGCGGCACCTTCGCCAACATCCGCATCCGCAATCGCATGCTCGACAATGTCGAGGGTGGATTCACCTGCTACGGCCCGACCGCCGAAACCATGCCGATTTACGACGCGGCCATGGCCTACGAGCATGACGGCACGCCGCTGATCGTGCTGGCGGGCAAGGAATATGGCACCGGCAGCTCGCGCGACTGGGCGGCGAAGGGCACCGTACTGCTCGGCGTCCGCGCCGTGATCGCCGAGAGCTTCGAGCGCATCCACCGCTCGAACCTGGTCGGCATGGGCGTGCTGCCGCTGCAGTTCCTGGAAGGCCAGAACGCCGAAAGCCTCGGCCTCGCCGGCAACGAGACTTTCAGCATCGACAATGTCGCCGACATCGAGCCTCGCCAGGACGTCGAGGTGAAGGTGGAGCGGGCTGACGGAAGCGAGACGACGATAAGCGCCCGTTGCCGCATCGATACCTACAACGAGCTCGAATATTTCCGTTCGGGCGGCATCCTCCAATACGTGCTGCGGAGGCTGGCGGCGGCTTGATGACGCTGCCGGATTGGGACGCCACGCGCTGGGTGGTCGAGGTCGTCGGCTGGGGCGGCGCTCTGCTGATCCTCGCCGCTTATGCCTTGCTGTCGGCCGGCACGCTCACCGGCAAGTCGCGGCTCTATCAATGGATGAACGTGCTCGGCGCGGCGGGGTTCGTAGTTAACGGCTGGTGGCACGGCGCGCTACCGTCGACGACGCTCAACGTCGTCTGGATGCTGATCGGGGGAATAGCGTTATGGCGGATCGCACAGAGATCATCGACCTCAGCCACGTGATTGAAGAGGGCATGGTCACCTACAAGGGCCTGCCCGGACCGCACATTTGCGACTTCTGGGAGCGCGAGGCGAGTGCGGCCAATTACGACGACGGCTCGACGTTCCAGATTGGGCGGATCGACATGGTCGCCAACACCGGCACCTATCTCGACAGCCCGTTCCACCGTTATGCGGACGGCGCGGATCTGTCGGAGCTGAAATTGCCCTCGCTGGCGGACTTGCCGGGGATCGTTGTCCGGCGGCCGTGGGAAAACGGCCTAGCGATCGAACCCAAACATCTCGAGGCGCTCGATGTCGCGGGCAAGGCCGTACTGATTCACACTGGGTGGGACCGGCACTGGCGCACCGATGCTTATTTCGGCGAGCATCCGTACGTCACCGCCGACGCCGCTGACTGGCTGGCGGAGCACGGCGCGGTCATCGTGGGCATCGACAGCTGCAACATTGACAATATGCACGTCCGCGCGCGACCGGTGCATACCCGGCTGCTCGGCGCGGGTATCCCGATTTGCGAGCACATGACTGGCCTCGGCAGCCTGCCCGACGAAGGCTTCCGCTTTGCTGCCGTCCCGCCGAAGGTGAAGGGAATGGGGACGTTCCCGGTGCGAGCCTACGCCGTCCTCGGCTGAGCGAGCGACATCTTCAGCCAGTCGGGAACGATCGCATTGTCGGGAATCGCGTCGACGCGCGCGTGAACGACCGACAGTCCGACTTCCGAATATTCTACGCGGGTGCGCTCGCCACCGCCTTCAACGACGAAGAGGCGACGGTTCACCTTCTGCCGCCAGTTCATGCGCGCGGTATTTTCCTGGCCGACGAAGCATCCCTTGGTGAAACTGACGCCATTCAGTTCGACCGCATTGCATTCGAGCCAGAGCAGGTCGCAGAGCTCCGCGCGGCCTTCAGCGACACCGAGCCGGAGCCGATGCTCGAGCCAGCCTGACGCGGGATCACCGGCGGGCGCAAGCCAACGCCGGCCGAGTTCCGACAGACGTGGATCGGGCAGACCCTCATCGCCATCTCTCGACCAATGCACAGCCAGATTGTCGTCGCGCTCGATCTTGACCGGACGGCGCAGCCGATAGATCGACAGCCGCTTGATCAGATCGTCCGCCGCCTCTGTTTCGCAGTCGAGCAGCAGGTCGTCGCCATCCGCCCACACCATGAAATCGAACAGGCATTTGCCCTGCGCGGTCAGCAGCCCCGCCCACACTGGCAGATCGCCCGCGACATCGCTCGTCGCCAAGCCCTGCACGAACCCGCGCACGTCCTCGCCCGAAAGCCGGACGATGGCGCGGTCGGTGAGGGTGGAGCCTGTTTGGCTTCCTTGGGTCATGGCGTTCAGTTAGGGAGCGCCACGTGGCTTCGCAAACGCTGACCATCCGACGGCCGGACGACTGGCATGTCCATCTGCGCGATGGCGAGATGCTGAAGACCGTCGCGCCTTACACCGCGCGGCAGTTCGCCCGCGCGATCGTGATGCCGAACCTGGCACCGCCGATTGCGACTGCCGCTGCCGCCTCCGCCTATCGCGACCGAATCGTCGAGGCCGCGGGCGCGGGCTTCCTACCGCTGATGACGTGTTATTTGACCGACAGCATCAGTCCCGACGAGGTTGACAGCGGACACGCGAACGCGGTGTGGGTCGCGGCCAAGCTCTACCCCGCCGGTGCGACCACCAACAGTGCCAGCGGCGTCACCGACATCGCCAACATCTACCCGGTCTTGGAGCGGATGGAACAGATCGGGATGGTGTTGTGCGTCCACGGTGAAGTTACCGACCCCGAGGTCGACGTGTTCGACCGCGAGGCCGTGTTTATCGACCGGGTGCTGAGCCGGGTGGTGCGCGATTTTCCGGCGCTGAGGATCGTGTTCGAGCATATCACGACGTCCGAGGCCGCGGACTTCGTCCAAAGTTCCGGGCCGAACATCGGCGCAACCGTCACGCCGCAACATCTCATCATCAACCGCAACGCGATCTTCGCCGGTGGCCTCAGGCCCCACGCCTACTGCCTGCCGGTCGCCAAGCGCGAGCAGCACCGGCTCGCCGTGCGCAAGGCCGCGACTTCTGGCTCGCCGAAATTCTTCCTCGGCACGGACAGCGCGCCGCACAGCCGCGAGGCGAAGGAATCGTCCTGCGGCTGCGCCGGAATCTTCAACGCCCCATTCGCACTCGAATCGTACCTGCAAGTTTTCGAGGATGAGGGCGCGATCGAGCGCTTCGAAGCGTTCGCGTCGCTGAACGGTCCGAACTTCTACGCCCTGCCGATCAACGAAGAGACCGTGACTCTGGAGCGCGCCGAGCAGGTCGTGCCCGATGAAATCGACGGATTGGTGCCGTTCTGCGCAGGCGAGTCTCTGCGCTGGAGATTCGCTGGCTGATCAGTGCGTGCCGTGGCCGCTTTCGCCGATCACTGCCGCGAAATGATCCTCGAGCCGCCGGTAGCACTCACAGGATCTCTTCTCGAGTTTGCTGCGGTCGATGACTCGCACCACGCCGCGTCCCGTCGCGACGATGGCGTCGGCCTGGAAGCCCTGGATTACTGCGTTCACGGTTGTCCGCTGGACACCCAGCAGCGCGGCAAAGGCTTCTTGCGTCAGCGCAATCCGGTCGCCGGCCCGATCCTGGGCATGAAGCAGCCAGCGCGCCGCCCGTTGCTCGATCGTGTGGAAGGCATTGCAGGCCACGGACTGCATCGCCTGCGAGAGCAGATAATCCGAAAAGCGACAGAAGAGATTGGAGATGAACGCGGATTCGCGCTTGGCGTTTTCGAGCGCGCTCATGGGAACGCGAAGTGCTGGTCCGCCAACAAGGACGATGGCCTTGGTGAAGGCCGGCGCGTGGCCGCAGCTGATGATCCCGCCAACCGCGCCGCGGCGGCCGATGAGCGCCGTTTCGACAGTGCGACCGCCGGAGAGTTCGATGGTGAAAGAAATAGTCGTCGGCTGAACCGGGAAAAGCGTCGAAAGGACGAGGTCGCCGCGATTGAGGACGATCTGGCCCGTCTCGAGCTCGACCAGTTCGCCATAAGGCTCGATGAGTTCGCGCGCGCTCGAGTCGAAGGTCGCGAGCAGGCGGTTGCCCGCGAAAATCTCATCCAGACGATTCAATTCGTGGACCGCAATGTCGGCCATCAGCACCACCTCTGTACGCTTACTCCCCGCGGCACTCTCACTACGCTTGTAGCGCGGTGCCGTTCCATCAGCGGTAGCGCTCACATCGTTACGGATTCAACCATTTTTCGTCGTCCGGCGAGCAGGCAATCCGCCACTAGCCGCAAAGGCGCGACGTCGACGTGGCTGCGATGCTCATCGATCAGGTCGGCGAATTGCGCGTAGATATCGGGATATTCGCCGGGACCTTCATCGAGATGAAACGCGCCGTTGAGGTGAAGCTTCGCGCCCCCCTCCTCCAGCCGCACCATGGTGCCGTCCACCGCCTCGACTTCGATCGTCCATTCCTCGCCTTCGGTCCGGCGCCAGTCGAGGCTGGCAGTCAAAGGTCCATCCGCATCCGAGCTGGCAAAGGTGATGTCTACTGCAATCGGGGTCTGTGCATTCTCTGGCACGCTCAATGTCGCGTTCCGCACGAGCAGCGAGCCCGGGAAAATCTTGGTTGCGATCGAGAAAGCGTTGATGCCCGGGTCGAATACGCCGAACCCGCCCGGGTCCCAGATCCAGGTCTGGCCGGGGTGCCATTTGTGGACGTCCTCGTGCCACAGGATTTTCATCGACTTGATGCGCTTACCGGCGAGCGCGCGCTCGGCGAGCTCCACAGTCGAATGGTGCTGCGCATGCCACGTCGTGAACAGCGACACGCCATGCGTCTGGGCGAGGAGATCGAGGTCGGCGACCTCGCTCAATCCATCGCTGGGCGGTTTCTCGAGCAGGCAATGGAGGTCGTTCCGGATGCACTCGCGCGCAATGTCGTAACGCGGCGACGGCGGCGTGGTGATCGCAACCGCGTCCAGCCCCTCGACCTTGTGGATCATCTCCCTCCAGTCGGTGAAGACCGGTTGAGGACCTTGTCCCGAGCGGCTGGACACGGCGGCCAGTTCGAACCGCGGATTGCCGGCGATCGAGGGGATGTGCTGGTCCTCGGCAATCTTGCCGTAGCCGATGATGGCAATTCGCATCGGACGCATCAGGCCTTCACTCCCGCAACATAGGCGCTCGCCCTCTCGAGAGTTTCGGCGGCAGTTTGTCCGGGCCGGTAAAGCCCGCCACCGAGCCCGAACCCTGAAGCGCCGGCATCGATCCACGGCCGCATATTGTCCGGCTTCACGCCGCCGACGACCATCACCGGCAAGTCCTTCGGGAGCACCGCCAGCTGCGCCTTGAGCACCGCGGGGCTTGCGGCCTCTGCGGGAAAGAGTTTCAGCGCCGTCGCGCCGGCGTCGATCGCCGCAAATGCCTCGGTCGGCGTGAAATAGCCGGGCGATGCGACCAAGCCGGCCGCGGCGGTCGCGGAAACGACGGCGAGGTTGGCGTTGGGGGAGACGATGATGCGCCCGCCTGCCGTCTTCACGTCGGCGACCTGGTGGGCATTGAGCACGGTGCCCGCGCCGACAAGCATTCGATCGCCGAACTTATTTGCCAAAAGCTCGATGCTCTTCAGCGGGTCGGGCGAGTTCAGCGGCACTTCAATGATGCGCATGCCGGCTTCGTAGATTGCATCGCCAATCGCGTCGGCCTCCCCTGGCGTTACGCCCCGGATGATCGCCACCAGCGGACATTCATCGAGGTAACGATAGAGGGTTTCTCTCGCGCTCAATTCATCCTCTTTGCGATTTCGGTGATCCCGGCGAGGAAGCATTTCTCGCCGTCGAGCTCGACCGCCGTGCGATCGGTCTGCGCGATCGCCGCTGCGTAAAGCTTGGTTAGTTCGGGACGGCCGATCACGACAATGTCCGCTGCAATTGGCGTTGCGAGACCGATGCGGACGTCCGTGCCGATGAGCAACCCGCTGGTGTAGGAAGCGGCATCCTCTTTCTTCGCCTCGCCCAGGATGACGTTGGCGCGCACGGAAAACAGATCTGCGGGAAGGGCCTCATTGTTGATCGCATAACGTGCAGCGGCGCAGAATGTATCGTTCACGCCAACTTCGCCAATCAACAGGTCGGACAGGATGCTGTGGTCCTTGAGCAGGCTGAACAGCTCACCGGTCATGATCGTCTGGAACTTGTGGATGCGGCCACCGCGCAGTTCGGCCCACTTGTTATGCGTGCCCGGATGACAGACCACAGCATCCGGATCGACCAGCCCCGCGGCGACAGCACCGAGAAGCTGGACCTCCTCACCGCGCATCACGTCGCCGCGGCCATCCGCGATGTAGGAGACACCTGGCACGATCGCTTCGCGCTTGTCCGCCCAAACCAAGTTTGCCACGAGATCGTCGATTCCGGCGGGGCACGGAACGTAGGGCGCTTCCTTCCAGCCACGGTTCGAGCCGACCATTCCGGCAAGGAGCATCGGGCGATCGCCGAGCTTGCCGCGGATCTCCGCGACGGCCGCAGGGAATTCGCTCGTACTGACGGACAGAACGCCCTTCGAATCCTCGAATTCGTTGCTGCAATGACCTGACGAGTCGAGCAAATAGGCACGCCGGTTCGTCGTGCCCCAGTCGACTGCGATGAAACCTTCCGCCCAGCGCATGCTTTAGTGCCATAGCGCAAAACTTTACGGAAGCGACTTCGCTCCCGTTTTTCTTTTTCCGGAGCGGGACTATCGACGCGCCATGGCCGTTATGGCCTAGCGACGAAAACGGAGCTTCAAGGAGACTGAACCATCGCCAACTTCATGTTCGCGACGGGGATCGAGAACAGCATCCCGACGATCAACAACGGCGAGACCCGAGTCGACGAGATGGAGGTCTGCGGCCACTACGAACGCTGGCGCGAGGACTTCGACTGCGTCCAGGAAATCGGAATCAATTTCCTTCGCTACGGGCCGCCGATCCACAAAACCTATCTCGGCCCAAACAAGTTCGATTGGGAATTTTCTGACCTTACGTTCGCCGAGCTCAAGAAGCGCGACATCACGCCGATCGTCGATCTCTGCCACTTTGGCGTCCCCGACTGGATCGGCAATTTCCAGAACCCGGATTTCCCGCGCCTGTTCGCCGATTACGCGGGAGCCTTCGCCGAGCGCTATCCGTGGGTGCAGCTCTACACCCCGATCAATGAGATGTTCATCTGCGCGGTCTTCTCCGCGAAATACGGCTGGTGGAACGAGCAGAAGAAGGACGACAGGTCCTTCATTACGGCGCTGAAGCACATCGTCAAAGCGAACGTGATGGGGATGATCGCGATCCTGAAGCGGCGCCACGACGCGATCTTCATCCAGTCGGAATCATCCGAATATTATCATGCAGATTCACCCGGCGCGATCGGCCGCGCTGAAGTGCTGAACCAGATGCGGTTCCTGAGCCTCGACCTCAATTACGGCCGACGGGTCGATAGCGGCATGTACCAATACCTGCTCGACAATGGGATGACCCGCGAGGAATATGAGTGGTTCCTCGAGCACCGGCTGAAACAGCACTGCATTTTCGGCAACGACTATTACCAGTTGAACGAGCATCGCGTATTCGCCGACGGCCATACCGTCGCTGCCGGCGAGACCTTCGGTTACACCGAGATCACGCGCCAATATTACAACCGCTACCGGCTTCCGGTGATGCACACCGAGACGAACCTGTGGGAAGGCCCACACGGCGACGAGGCGGTGAAGTGGCTGTGGAAGGAGTGGGCTAACGTCCTCCGGCTGCGTAACGTCGGCATCCCCACTGTCGGCTTCACCTGGTACTCGCTGACCGACCAGGTCGACTGGGACACCGCGCTCCGTGAAAAGAATGGCAACGTCAATCCGCTCGGACTGTTCGATCTCGACCGCAAGATCCGCAACGTCGGTCGGGCCTACAAGCAGCTAATCGCCGACTGGCGCAACGTGCTTCCGGCGCAGAGCGTGTGCCTGATCGTCCCGATCAAGAAAATCGGCGAGCACGACGAAGGAGATGACGATGCCGCGGGACGGCATCTCGGCGGTGCCGGAACCCAAGCGAATGACGCGAATGCTTCGGACGACGGCACGGATTCGAAAGAGGTGAAGGTGTGACGGCTCGCAAGATCGACAGGATCGAGACCTTCTTCGCGCCGCCTCGCTGGCTGTTCGTACGCGTCGAGGCCGACGACGGCGCGTTCGGCTGGGGCGAGGCGAGCCTCGAGGGTTGGGCCGAAGCCGTCGACGGCGTGTTCGAAGCCTTCCGCGACCGCTTCATCGGCGGCGATCCCTTCAACATCGAGGACATCTGGCAGGTCGGATACCGCGGCGGCTTCTATCGTGGCGGGCCAGTTTTGATGTCGGCACTGGCCGGGCTTGAGCAGGCGCTCTGGGATTTGAAGGGCCGCGCACTCGACCTGCCGGTGTGGCAAATGCTCGGCGGCAAGGTCCGCGACAAGGTCCGGTCCTACGCCTGGATCGGCGGCGACCGCCCGCACGAAATCGCCGATGCCGCGGAGGGGCGGAAAAACCAGGGCTTCACCGCGGTGAAGATGAACGCGACGGCCGAGATGAACTGGATCGGCACGCCGTCCGAGTTCGACGAAGTAGTGAAGCGCGTCGAGGCCGCGCAGGCGCAGGGCATGGACGTCGGTCTCGACTTCCATGGCCGAGTGCATCGGCCGATGGCGAAGCAGCTGGCGAAGGCGCTGGAGCCACTGGGGCTGCTGTTCATCGAGGAGCCGTTGTTGTGCGAGAACCCGGAAGGGCTGGCGCAAATCGCGGCGCTGACCTCGACCCCGATCGCGCTCGGCGAGCGGCTATTTAGCCGGTGGGACTTCAAACCCTTCTTCGAGCAGGGCGCGGTCGACATCATCCAGCCGGACCTCAGCCATGCCGGCGGCATCCTCGAGGTCCGCAAGATCGCGGCGATGGCGGAGGTTTATGACGTCGCGGTCGCGCCGCACTGCCCGCTCGGACCGCTAGCGTTGGGCGCTTGCCTCCAGATTGCGGCGTGCACGCCCAACCATGCGATCCAGGAAATCAGCCTCGGCATCCACTACAATACCGGCGGGCATGACCTGCTCAATTTCTGCATCAACAAGGAGGCGCTAACCCCGGTCGGCGGGTTCCTGCCGGTGCCGGAAGGCCCGGGTCTCGGAGTCGAGATTGACGAAGCAGCGGTGCGGGAAGCGGACAAGGACCGCCACCGCTGGCGCAACCCGATCTTCAGAACCAGCGACGGGGGATTTGCCGAATGGTGACGATCGCACTCTTGCTCGCCGCGGCGACGCCGTCGGCGGAAGCGCTGACGCTTGGCCGGCAAATCGCCGAGCACGGCACGCTTGGGACCTTGCTGCCGATGATGCGGCAGAAGGAAACTGAGGAGATGGTCGCGGCGCATCCCGAGCTGAACGCCACTGAACAGGCCAAACTGCGGACGACCTCCAAGCGGGTCTTTGAGGCCGGCCGCGACAGGATCATGCAGTCCGAAGGACGCGCCTGGGCCGAGCAGCTATCACTGGCTCAGCTTCGGGCTGTCGCCACTTTTCAGGGCAGCGCTGCCGGAAAGCACTACCAGGCGGCGATGCCGGTGGTGATCGGGTCGACGATGAAGTCGATCGGCCAGATGGACTTCAAGGGCGACGTCTCGACGGCGTTCTGCAAGGAAACCGGGAAGCTCTGCGCCAAATAACCTAGTGGCATTTGAAGCGGTCGAACGGCTCCAGGCAGGATTTGCAGCGCCATTGAGCCTTGCACGGAGTCGAGCCGAAGCGGCTGACTTCCTCGGTCTCCATCGACCCGCACCGCGGGCATTCGGCGACCGCTGATGGATTGGGCGGGGCGATGCCGTAGGCCTTTAGCCGCTCATGTCCCCGCTCGGTGATCCAATCGGTGGTCCAGGCAGGGAACAGCACGCGTTCGACGTGGACGTCCTCGTAGCCCGCTTCGTCGAGCGCCGAGCGGATCATCTGCTCGATCGCGACGGTCGCCGGGCAGCCGGTGTAGGTCGGCGTCACCAGCACCCGCGGCGGGTTTTCGGCGATGCCGCGAACGATGCCGAGGTCGGTGATGGTCAGCGCCGGAATCTCGGGATCGGGCACACGGTCGAGCACGGCCATGATCGCCGCATGATCGAGATGTTCCGCCGCCGTCGCCACGGCCCTCAATTTACACCCGTTCGAGGGCGAGCGCGATTCCCTGGCCGACGCCGATGCACATGGTCGCGAGCGCAAGCTTGCCGCCGGTGCGCTGCAGTTCCTCGGTCGCGGTGAGGGCGAGGCGCGCGCCCGACATGCCAAGCGGATGGCCGAGCGCGATCGCGCCGCCATTGGGATTCACGCGGGCATCGTCGTCGGCGATGCCGAGCTGGCGAAGGACGGCGAGGCCCTGCGCGGCGAAGGCTTCGTTGAGCTCGATCACGTGGAAGTCACCGACCTTTAGGCCGAGGCGGTTCATGAGTTTCTCTGATGCAGGCGCCGGGCCAATGCCCATGATCCGCGGCGGAACTCCGGCGACTGCGGCGCCGAGAATTCGCGCCTTGGGCGTCAGGCCGTTGCGCCGCGCCGAGACTTCGTCGGCGATGATCAGCGCCGCAGCGCCGTCGTTGACGCCCGACGCGTTGCCGGCAGTCACGGTGCCGTCGGGGCGAACGATCGGACGAAGCTTGCCGAGCGCCTCCATCCTCGTCGCGCGCGGATGTTCGTCCTTGTCGACGACGATCGGATCGCCCTTCCGCTGCGGGATTTCGACCGGGACGATCTCGGCGGCGAGCCGGCCGTTGGCCTGCGCCTTGGCCGCCTTGTCCTGGCTGCGGACCGCGAATGCGTCCTGGTCTTCGCGGCTGATCTGGAAGTCCTGCGCGACATTCTCGCCGGTGCTCGGCATCGTGTCGTCGCCGTACGCGGCCTTCATCTTCGGATTGACGAAGCGCCAGCCGATCGTCGTGTCGTACATCTCGGCATTGCGGTCGAAGGCGGAGGTCGCCTTCGCCATGACGAAGGGAGCGCGGCTCATGCTTTCGCTGCCGCCGGCGATAATCATGCCGGATTCGCCGCCACGGATCGCGCGCGCCGCCATCGCCACCGCGTCGAGGCCCGAGCCGCACAGGCGGTTGAGGGTCACGCCACCCGAACTGTCGGGAAGCCCGGCGAGCAGCCCCGCCATGCGCGCGAGGTTGCGATTGTCTTCGCCGGCCTGGTTGGCACAGCCGAGGATGACGTCGTCGATTTCGCTCCAATCGACGGTCGGATTGCGGTCGATCAGGGCGCGGATCGGGATGGCGGCGAGGTCGTCGGCGCGGACGCTCGACAGCGCGCCGGCGTAGCGTCCGATCGGGGTGCGGACGTAATCGCAGATGAAGGCTTCGGTCATGCGGCTCAGATCACCCCGCGGCGAATCTGGTCGAGCTCGATGCTCTCAAACAACGCCTTGAAATTGCCCTCGCCGAAGCCCTCGTTGCCCTTGCGCTGGATGATCTCGAAGAAGATCGGGCCGATCACGTTCTGGGTGAAGATCTGCAGCAGCAGGCCCTGCCCGTCGGTCGGCGCGCCATCGACCAGGATCGCACGTTTCTTCATTTCGGCGGTCGGCTCGCCGTGGTTCTTCACGCGGTCGTCGACCAGCTCATAATAGGTATCTGGCGTGTCCTGGAAAGCGATGCCGCGGCCGCGCAGGATATCGACGGCCTGGTAAATGTCCGAGGTGCCGAGCGCGATGTGCTGGATGCCCTCGCCCTTATACTCGCGCAGGAATTCCTCGATTTGGCTCTTGTCGTCCTGGCTTTCGTTCAAGGGGATTCGGATCTTGCCGTCGGGCGAAGTCATGGCCTTGGAGAACAGGCCGGTCTGCTTGCCCTCGATGTCAAAATAGCGAATCTCCCGGAAGTTGAAGAGCCGCTCGTAATAATCGGCCCAGACCGACATCTGCCCGCGATTCACATTGTGGGTCAGGTGATCGATATAGGTGAGGCGGCTGTCGAGCTGCTTCAGGCGGTCGGCGGCGTCGGGGAAGAAGTCGAAATCGACGTCGTAGATCGAGCCCTTGTCGCCGTAGGTATCGACCAGGAACAGCCGCGATCCGCCGATGCCCTTGATCGCCGGAATGTCCATTTCGCCATGGGCGACGTCGGTCTGGACCGAGGTCGCGCCGAGGCTGATGGCGCGGTCGTGGGCGAACTTCGCGTCCTTGACCCGGAAGGCCATGGCGCAGGCGCTGGGGCCGTGATCGCGGGCGAATTGCTCGGCATAGCTGCCGGGTTCGGCATTGATGATGAAGTTGATCTCGCCCTGGCGGTGGAGCGTGACGTCCTTGCGCTTGTGCTTCGCCACCGCGGGGAAGCCCATCTTGGTGAACAGCTCGCGCAAGAGCTGCGGGTCGGGCGCGGTATATTCGACGAACTCGAAGCCGTCGGTGCCCATCGGGTTCGCGAACCCGGTGGCGGTCGTTTCGTCAACGGCGGTGGCCATGTCAGTCTCCTTTGGCGGCCAGTTGCTCTTTGGCGAACAGCATTTCAAGGGAGTCCGACGAGTCTGCAGGGCTCGCATTGACGGCGGAGAGGTGACGATGAATGCGCCGGAAGGATGGACGCTCGAGGCCGGCGGCAAGGCGCTGGTCCGGACATTCAAGTTCAAGGATTTCCGCGAGGCGTTCGGCTTCCTGACCCGGGTCGCGCTGCACGCCGAGAAGGTCGATCATCACCCCGAGTTCACCAGCGTGTGGAACCGCGTCGATTTCCGGCTGACCAGCCATGATGCAGGCGACGTGACCGAGCGGGACGTCAAGCTTGCCGAGGCGATCAATGATTTGGCGTAATGTCTGGGTCGGTGTGGCCGCGCTCGTGACGGTTGGGTGCACGACCGTTTCCCTTGCGAAGCCTGACCAAGTCTTGAGCGAGAATCAGACAATCGATTTGTTGAAACATTCGAACAGATGGGTCGGGAGAACCGTCACCCTCAAAGTCTACCCCTACGATAACGGCCATACCGGATCGTATGTTGCGTGTTTCGAGTCCTGCGACGCGCGCCTCGCTGACAGAAGTATCACCCTGATTTACACGAAGCCGGACCGCTTCAGAGGATATCGAGGGGACCACCCGGAAATCGTGAAAGCGGTCTTTGGAAAGATTTGCCCTGAATCGATGCCTATCTGCCTTGATGCTCCGATTAGGCTCTTCGCCCTCAATGAAGTGCGCTGATGGCTCAAACTGAGCCATTGTGCGTTCATGCTTGGCATGAGATACGGATGCGCAATGACTAACCGCTCGATCAGCGCCCTTTATTATTATCCCGACGGGGTTGGGATCGGCTGACGCGCGCCTAGAGCTCAGACGACCAACCTCGACCCGCCCGGCCTCCGCGGCGGGTTTTTTGTTGCCCGAGAAGGACGAGACAATGCTCGAAGATGTAGAGACCAAGGACACAGCCGTCACCCCACCCCCGGCCCTTCCCCATCAAGGGGAGGGGAGGCATTGGGAGAGCTATGTCGTCGCGCAGAATTGGGAGTCCTTTACCGAAGACGACCATGCTGTGTGGGACCTGCTGTTCGCGCGGCAGGTCGAGCTGCTCGGGACGCGCGTGGTGTCGCCGTTTCTCGATGGCATCGACCTGCTGCGGCTATCGCACCCCGGCGTTCCCGACGTCGAGGGGCTGAATGTGATCCTGGAGCCGCGCACCGGATGGCGCACCGTTGCGGTGCCGGGGCTGGTTCCGGACGAGATCTTCTTCGCCATGCTGAGCGAGCGAGTGTTCCCGGTCGGCAACTTCATCCGCACCCGCGAACAGCTCGATTACCTCGAAGCGCCCGACTGCTTCCACGACATGTTCGGTCATATCCCGATGCTGGCGAACCACGATTTCGCGGAGATGACTCGGCATATCGGCGAACTGGGGTCGGCCGCGATCGCCGCCGACCAGGGACACAAGGCCGCTCGGTTATACTGGCACAGCGTCGAGTTCGGGCTGGCCGAGGAGCATGGCGAGCTGAAGATCCTCGGCGCGGGCCTGGCCTCCAGCTTCGGCGAAGCGCATTTCAGCCTGGAGAGCGACGTGGTCGAGCGGATGCCCTTCTCGGTCAGACGAGCCATCGACACGCCTTACAAGCATGACGCGTTCCAGCCGCGGTATTTGGTGTCTGAGACGCTGGAGCAGACGGTTGCGGAGGTGTTGGCGCTGAGCGCGATGGAGTTGCTGGCGCTCTAGCTCTAAGCGTTCGTCCTGAGGGGAGCGCGTAGCGCGTAGTCGAAGGGCGAACGAACGCATTGCCTTAGAATCCCCGCTCGCCGGCCGGACTGCCACCCTGCGGCGGAAGCAGCAGGTTCAAATAGACCGTCTCCAGCGCGACCCGCTGCGCATCTTCCTCCGGAACGATGCCGGCGGCGTGGCCGCCCTCGATCGCCTCGTCGTAATAGAATTTGTCATGGCAGGCCTCGAGTTTGGCGGCGAGCTTGCGCGCGTGGCCCGGATGGACGCGGTCGTCGCGGGTCGAGGTGTAGATGAACGGCACCGGATATTTCACGCCGCATTTGAGGTTCTGGTACGGAGAATATTTGCTGATGAAGGCCCAGTCTCCGGGAACGTCGGGATTGCCGTACTCGCCCATCCACGAAGCGCCGGCGAGGAGGTGCGAGTAGCGCTTCATGTCGACCAAAGGCGAGCCGATGATCGCGGCGCCAAACAGGTCGGGGCGCTGCTCGATCGCGACCGAAGCCATGAGCCCGCCGTTGGAGCGTCCCGAGACCGCGATCCGGCCCTTCTGCGTGAGGCCGCGGGTAATCAGGTCCTGGCCCACGGCATAGAGGTCATCATAGGCCTTCTGCCGGTTCTCGCGCAGCACGGCATTGTGCCAATTAGGCCCATATTCGCCGCCGCCGCGGATGTTGGCGAGGACGTAGGCATCGCCTTCCTCGACCGCGAACAAAGCGATCGGGCCCGAGCGATAGGGCTGCGAGACGAGATAGCCGGGGGTCTGGGCGGCTTCGAACCCACCATACGCATGCATGAGCACCGGGACCGGGCCGGTGGCGTCCTTCCGATGGACGAGGAAATAGGGAATTTTCGTCCCGTCGAGCGAGGTCGCGAAATTCTGCTCGACCACCATGTTCGAGGCGTCGAACTGCGCGGGGAGCGCCTGCACGCGATTGGGGGCGACCGTCGGCTGGACCGCAAACAGGGTCGGCGGGGTCAGCATGCCCTCGACCGTCGCGAAGGCAAGATCGGAGCCGGTCGCGGTCGCGTTCAAGTGTACCGTCGACTTGTCGGCGAGCGGGATAACCTTGCCCGCCCAGGTGCCGTCGGGCGAGCGCTGCATCGCCATCAGCTTGCCCGAAACGTCGTCGAGATATTTGACCCAGAGCGCCGACTTGCTGGCCGAGACTTCCTCGACTGCCTGATGATCGTTAGGGATGAATACGGTTTCGACCACGGGGCGCTCGCCGGCGAGGAGGTCGGGGATCGAATAAGCGACGAGCGCGCCGGCCGGGCGGCCTTCCCACGGCGTCTTCAGCGAGGCGATCGCGCGCCCGTCGAGGATACCGTAGATCTGCGCGTCGTCGGGGAGAATGGTCGGGACGAGCCGGCCGTCGGGCGCGATGTGGCTGACCTTGGCGTGGTAGAAGTCGACGCCGCGGTTGAGGATCGGCCAGAAGGTGCCGTTGTCGTAATTCGTGTAGGCCGAGACCGATACGTCGGCTTTTTCGCCCTGCGACAGCAGGGTCGCGGCTGACAGCAGCGTGCCGCGCTTCCAGACCTTCACGATGCGGGGATAACCGGAATCGGTGAGGCTCCCGGCGCCGTAATCAGTGCCGACGAACAAGGTATCGGGCCCGGCCCAATTGACGTTCGACTTGGCGTTCGGGACGAAGAAGCCGTTTCGTATGAAAGCGCCCTTGCCGAGATCGAATTCGCGTATCTCGACCGCGTCGCCGCCGCCGTTGGACAGGCTGACCATGCAGTCGGTGTAGGCGGGAGCGAGGCAGTCGGCGCCCTTGAAAACCCAGTTCTTGGCATCGGCCTTGCTCATCGCGTCGATATCGATGAGCGTCCGCCATTGCGGCTGACCCGAGACGTAAGCAGCGAGCGGCGACACGCGCCAGATGCCGCGCGGATGCTGGTCGTCCTGCCAGTAATTGAGGACCTTGTCGCCGATCACCTGCTCGGGCTCGGCGATCTTCTCGTTGGTCGAGAGGAGGGCGAGCGCGCGGCTGCGATAGTTGGCAAAGCCCGGCTGCTTTTCGAGCGCGGCGCGGGTGGTGGCGTTCCACGCCATGACCTTGGCCAAAGCCCGGGCCCCATCGACCTGTTCGAGATAGAGGTTGGGATCGGGCGCGGCTTGAGTCGAAGCGGTGGTGATCAGAAGAAATGCGGCGAACGCGCCCCGAACCATGTGATACCCTCCAGTGAAACAATTGCCGGCTAGCTATCGCGCCTCGCAATGGCAGTCGAGGACGCTATAGCCAACGGCATGGTGGAGACGACGAAGGGCGAATACCGGACCGGCCACGATCCGCGCACGCTTCGCGATGCGCTCGGCTGCTTCGCGACCGGAGTCACGATCGTCACCTGCCTCGATCCCGCCGGGAAGCCGTCGGGAATCACCGTCAACAGTTTCACCTCGGTCTCGCTCGACCCGCCGCTGCTGCTGGTGTGCATTCACAAAATGTCGGTCGCGGCGGAGACGCTAACCACGGGCCCATGCTTCGCGGTCAATGTCCTGCAGCGCGAGCAGCAACCGGCGTCGATCACCTTCTCGACGCGCGCCGAGGACCGGTTCGGGAACACGGCCTGGTCGTGCGGCGAAGCGGGCGCCCCGATCCTCGAGGCGTCGCTCTGCGTGTTCGAATGCGAGCGCCACGCGGTGCATGACGGTGGCGACCATCACATCCTCGTCGGACGGGTGGTAAAGGCCAGCTTCGACACCAGCCTCGATCCGTTGCTGTTCTTCCGCGGCAGTTACCGCAGGTTGCACTTCGACTAGCATCCGCTAGCTACGCCCACATGCTGGCGTTGGACTTCATCAAGGCGAACCGCGAGACGGTTGAAAAGGCGATCCGCGACAAGGGCGTCGAGCTCGACCTCGACGCGCTGCTGGCGCTCGACGCCGAGGTGCGCGGGGCGAAGACGCAAATCGACCAGCTCCGAGCCGAGCGGAATGCGGTCAGCGCCAAGTTCAAGGACGCAACGGCGAAAGAGAAAGCCGAGCTTGGCCGGCAGGCGAAGGAAGCTGGGGCGCGGGCGTCGGAGATCGAGAGCGGGCTGGAAGCCAAGGAGGCCGAGCTGAAAGCGCTGATGCTGAAGCTCCCCGGAATTCCCTACAAAGGTGCGCCGGTCGGGCCGGACGAGAGCTTCAACACGGTCATCCGCACCGAGGGCGCTGTCCCGAAGTTCGACTTCGAGCCGCTCGACCATGTCGCGCTGATCGAGAAAAACGGCTGGGGCGATCTCAGCCGGGTGACGCAGGTGTCGGGCAGCCGCACCTATTGCCTTAAGGGCGCGCTAGCCCTGCTCGAAATCAAGCTGATGGCCTGGGCGCTGGAGAAGATCGCCGCGGGTGGCTTCACGCCGATCACGGTGCCGGCAATCGCGCGCGAACAGGCGTTCCTGAACCAGGGCCAGTTCCCCGGCCACCGCGAGGAAACCTACGAGCTTCCCAACGACGACCTGTGGCTGGCAGGCACGGCCGAGGTCGTGTTGACCTCGCTCCATTCGGGCGAGATCGTCGAGACTGACAAACTGCCGATCCTGTACGCCGGCTACTCGCCTTGTTTCCGACGCGAAGCTGGCAGCGCGGGCAAGGACGTGCGCGGGCTGCTGCGCGTCCACCAGTTCGTGAAGGTCGAGCAGTATGTCATTTGCGAAGCCGACGACACGCAGTCGGCCGAATGGCATGCGACCTTGTTGCGCCTCGCTGAAGGACTGCTGCAGGCGATGGAGATCCCCTACCAAGTGATCGAGACGTCGACCGGCGACATGGGCCTGGGCAAATATCGCATGAACGATATCGAGAGCTGGGTGCCGAGCCTCGGCAAATATCGCGAAACTCACAGCTGCTCGACCCTGCACGACTGGCAGGCCCGGCGGGCGAACATTCGGTACCGCGGCAGCGACGGGAAGGTGCGGTTCGCGCACACGCTCAACAACACCGCGCTGGCGTCCCCGCGGATCCTCGTGCCGCTGCTCGAAAACCATCAAACGGCCGACGGGCGAGTGAAGCTGCCCAACGAGCTGAAAGAGCTGATGGGGCGCGAATTCCTGTAAACAACCCCAAGCCCCCGCATCCGTGGGAAGGCGACGACGCGCCGCCCAAGCATGGCAATTGGGGCGAGCTCGCCTGGAATTTCGGGCGAATGCTCGGCACCTTTCGCAAGCGCGGGCCGCGCGGTCCTGGCGGCGGCCAGCCGGTGCTCGTTATCCCCGGCTTCCTGTGCAGCGACCAGACGACCTTCTCGCTTCGGCGCGAGCTGGCGCGGGCCGGCTATCGAGTCCACGGTTGGAAGCAGGGCTGGAACTTCGGCGCCCGCCCCGACACGCTGGAAAAGCTCGCCGAGCGGATTGACGGCCTCGGACATGACCGACCGATCGTCATCGTCGGGTGGAGTCTCGGCGGCCTCTTCGCTCGAGAATATGCACGATATCACCCGGAACAGGTACGAGCGGTGATCACGCTTGGTTCGCCCTTCTCCGGCGACCCGCGGCAGAACAACGTGTGGCGGCTGTACGAGAAAGTCGCAAAGCACCCGGTCGACGACCCACCGATCCCGCGCATCACTGAAAAGCCACCAGTCCCGCACCTCGCCATCTGGTCGCGGCGCGACGGGCTGATCGCTCCGCGCGCGGCGCGCGGCCTGCCGCATGAGCGCGACAAGGCGGTCGAACTCGCCTGCCACCACATGGCCTTCGCCATCTCACCCAAGGCGTCGAAGGACGTGGTGCGCGAAGTCGGAAAGTTCCTCGAAGAGCACAGCTGAGGCCTTTCGGCCACTGTCGCGGGAACTTCCCAATTCTGTCATCTGCCAGACTCATGCCGCGCGGATAATTGCCGTCATACCGACCACGCGCTCGGGAGATGGGAATGACAGCTCACACACGACTGCCGGTTCCCGGGATTCCGGGAGCGGCGGCCTGGATTGAAGAACCCGTACATTTCGAACGCACCAGGCCCGCCTTCGCCTATCGCGCGATCTGGGTATCCGACACGCATTTGGGGACATCGGGCTGCCAGGCTGAGATGCTGCTCGACTTCCTGAAGTCGACAGAATGCGAGACGCTCTACCTCGTCGGCGACATCGTCGACGGCTGGCAGCTGCGCAAAGGCTGGTACTGGCCGCCGCGACACAACGACGTGGTGCGCTGTGTGCTCAAGAAGGCCAAGCACGGCACCCGCGTCGTCTATGTGCCTGGCAATCACGACGAAGTCTTCCGTGACTATGTGGGTCTGAACTTCGGCGGCATCGAGCTGTTGCCGGAAGCGATTCACGAGACTGCCGACGGTCGCAAATTGCTGGTGCTTCACGGCGACCAGTTTGACGGCGTCGTACTCTATGCCCGCTGGCTCGCCTTCCTCGGCGACCATGCCTACACGCTGCTGTTGAAGTTTAACGGGCTGATCAACAGTGTTCGCAAGCGGCTCGGCCTGCCTTATTGGTCGCTTTCCGCGCTGATCAAGAAGAAGGTCAAGAACGCCGTCCAATTTGTCTTCAGCTTCGAGCAGGCGGTCGCTCATGCGGCGGTCGAGCGGGGCGTCGACGGTGTCGTCTGCGGCCACATCCACACTGCGGAAATCCGCCAGGTCGGCAACGTCACTTATTACAATGACGGCGACTGGGTGGAGAGCTGCACAGCGCTGGTCGAGCACCCTGACGGACAGATGCAGATCGTCGACTGGGCCGAGCACAAACGGTCCGTGACGAGCGTGCCGGTTACCGAGCCCATCGCCGCGTGAGGATCGTCCTGGCGACGGATGCGTGGCATCCGCAAGTTAATGGTGTCGTCCGCACACTGTCCACGACCGTGGATGGGCTGCGGGCCGAGGGTCACGAAGTTGAGGTCATCGAGCCCTCGCGCTTCTGGACGATGCCCTGCCCGACTTATCCTGAGATCCGGCTGTCGCTGGCCTGCGCTCGGCGGGTGCGCAAGATCCTCGACGAAGTTCAACCAGACGCGATCCACATCGCGACCGAGGGGCCGATCGGCTGGGCGGCGCGGCGCTGGTGCCTGAAGAACGAGCGGCATTATACGACGGCGTTCCACACGCGTTTTCCCGATTACGTCTCGATCCGCACCAGAATCCCGGTCGAGTGGATCTGGCGGGTGATGCGCCGCTTCCATGGCCGCGCCGACCGGACTTTCGCCGCGACCCTGTCGCTGGCAGAGGAATTGAATTCTCGAGGTCTCGAGCGGACCCACATCTGGCCGCGCGGCGTCGACCTCGAGCAGTTTAACTCAGATGTCCCGCCGCATCCGGCGCTGGCCGACCTGCCACGCCCGATCCTGCTCAATGTCGGCCGGGTCGCACCGGAGAAGAACATCGAGGCGTTCCTCGAGCTCGACGTTCCGGGTACCAAGGTTGTGGTCGGCGGCGGGCCGGCGCTCGAGCGTCTGAAAGACGAATATCCCGACGTCGTCTTCCTCGGGCCGAAGCACGGCGCCGAATTGGCCTCTGTCTACACCGGCGCCGACGTGTTCGTATTCCCGAGCCGCACCGACACCTTCGGACTGGTCAATATCGAGGCGCTGGCGTGCGGGCTTCCGGTTGCGGCCTATCCGGTGCCGGGGCCGGGCGACATCGTCGGATCGGACGAAAAGGGCATTCACGGCGGCAAGGGCCGGATCGGCGCGATCGACGAAGATCTCGGCGAGGCGGTCAGGCGGGCGCTGATAGCCGACCGCAAGGCGGCGGCGAAGGAAGCGACGCATTACAGCTGGGGTCATTGCACCAGCCTGTTCTTCCAAGGCCTGGCGCGGGAGCCGGAGCGCGAGGCCGCCCAATCGTCTTGAAACAAGCCGGTCACAGCGGTGTCCCGACTCGCTGCCATAGGGCGCGAATGGAACAGGTATCGTTCAACGTCATCGACTACGTCCGCCGCCGCGAAGCGCAGGAGCGGGCCGCCGCCAAGCAAGCCGAGACCCTGGCTGCCCGCCGCGCGCACCAGGAACTGGCCCAGCTCTACGCCCAACTCGCGCTTCGTTAGCTGGGTTGATAAGGCGCGTCCCGTCCAGGGAGGCGCGCAGTGCTCGAATTTCTTCGGCAGGTGATCGAGGATTGTGACGGTGCCGCGCCTGTCTCAGTCCTGATGGCGGGCTATAGATCCTACGCGCCGATGACCCTGCATGCGGTCGACGAAATCGGCATGGTGGCAAGCGACGAGCAGCGGCCGGGCCGGAAGAAGGCCTATCCCTGGTCGGCGGTGGCCGCGATCAGGCCGGAAATCGAATAACCGAGTCGAAGGATTGACTCTTTCATCCGACTCACCGGATAAAGAACAAAAGTAGAACAAAAACGTTGTGAGTCGTGTGGCAAGAGGCTTGTCTCTGGTCGCCGGCGGAGCTGTCTCCGCGCCAGTCCGGCCGGCCATTTTGGATCGTCTCCCCAGCGGGTTGGGCGAGCGTTTGCACTTGCCTGCGCCGCCCAGCCCCACCCTGTCCGAGCTGTTCGCCGTCCACCCGCGCGATGGTGGCTGGGTGGGGTTCTTGGCTGCGCAGGTGGAGGGGACCAAACCGTTGCTGTGGGTCCAGGACCGGATGGCGATCCTTGAAGCGGGGCGGGTCCACCCGCCGGGATTACCCAATCGCAATCTCATCCATGTCGAAGCGCGCGACGCCAAGGACGCTTTGTGGGCGATGGAGGAGGGGCTGAGATGCGCGGCGCTTTCCTGCGTCATCGGCGAATTGTGGGGCGACCCCAAGGTGCTCGATTTCACCGCGACACGGCGGCTCGCGGTCGCTTCGGAGCGGTCCGGCGTGACCGCCTTTTTGATTCGGCTTGGCGGCCACGCCAATCTCAGTGGGGCGCGGATGCGCTGGCGGATTGCGAGTATGCCGTCACAACACAACCCGCTCGATCCGCGAGCGCCGGGATTGCCGGCGTGGGATGCCGAGCTGTTCCGCGCCCGAGGATTACCGCCAGGGCGCTGGAGCATTTCGCATGAGGCGGATCGCTTCCATCTGGTTACCGCGGTTGGCGATCGAACGGTGGGCGAGGACCGCCGATTGCGCGCCTGACGCCTCTCCCGCGCGAAGCCGAGGAGCACCAATCGTCCTGACCGTCGAGGGGACGCACGGACCGATCATCCATGCTGTAACGAAGGCCGCTGCTGAGCGCGGCGCAAGGCCGGGTACGCGAGTGACCGATGCCAAGGCGCTCGACCCGGAGCTGGTTGCGATGCTTGCCGACCCGGACGGCGATGCGGCGCTGGTGCAAATGCTCGCTCGCTGGGCCGGCCGGTGGTCGCCGTTGGTCGAGGTTGATGGCGGCGATGCACTGCGGCTCGATGTCACCGGAGTCGCGCATTTGTTCGGCGGCGAGTGCGGGCTGGTTCGCGATGTGCGGCGTTGCTTTGCGAGGGTCGGGCTGACGGTTCGCGTGGCGATTGCTCCGACCGCTGCGGCGGCGTGGGCGTTGGCGCGATACTCACCCTCCCCCCTGCGTGGAGGAGGGTCGACTCATGCGCAGCATGGGCGGGGAGAGGGGGCTGGTTGTTTTTCTACATGTCCTCTCTCCCCCACCCCTCTCCCGCGAGGGGAGAGGGGCTTATTGGAGCAGCTGGCGCTGCTGCACGTCTCGGCACTCAGGCTCGAGGCCGACACAATACGCACGCTCGAACGGCTGGGGCTGAAGACGATCGGCGCGCTGATGGACGTACCGCGCCTCGCGCTGGCGCGGCGTTTTCGCGGTGGCGAGGACGTGGTCGATGCACTCGACCGCGCGCTTGGCCGCAAGCCAGAGCCGCTGACCGCCGCGCCAACCGATCCCCCGCCACGGGCGTTGCTCAAGCTCGAGGAGCCCGCGACGCATCCCGAAGCGCCAAACCAGGCGCTTGAGCGGCTGATCCCCGAACTGGTGCGCCAGTTGCAGCAGCGAGACCTGGGTACGCGGCGGTTGTCGCTGACCGGGTTTAGGGTCGATGGCACAACTGCCGTCGCCTCAGTCGCGACGTCGATCCCGAGCCGCGAGCCTAAGCACCTCCAGCGCCTGCTTGCCGATAAGGCGGCGGAGCTGAACCCGGAGTTCGGTTTCGATGCGTTCGCGCTGACCGCCGACTGGACCGAGAGCCTGTCGTCGGCGCAGGACAGCCTGGTCGAAGAGCCAGGCGGGGAGCGCGAGCTGGCGCGGCTGGTCGACCGGCTGACGGTGAAGCTCGGTCCCAGGCGCGTGCGCAAGCCGCAGCCGCAGGAGAGCCACCTGCCCGAACGGGCGAGCGGATGGGTCAGCGCGTTGCAAAAGCCCGAGCCAGTCGAGCTGCTGCCCGTGCGCCGGCCGCAACGCTTGCTCGACCGACCCGAGGCGATCAACGTCATTTACGCCACGCCCGAAGGCATGCCGCGGCGGTTCGTGTGGCGGCGCGCGGTGCATGACATCGCCCGTGCTGAAGGGCCGGAGCGGATCGCGCCCGAATGGTGGCGGCAGCCGTCGTCGGCTCGGCTGCGCGATTATTACCGCGTCGAGGATGCAGCCGGGCGGCGGTATTGGATCTACCGCGAGGGCGTGATCGGCGATGGTCGCGGCGGAGCGCCGAACTGGTTCATCCACGGGCTGTTTGGCTGATGCCGGAGAAATCGATTTTCTCCCGGTTGAAGCTGGTCCGGACGAGCGACACGCCGCCACCGCCGATTGCGCCCTCCGCTTTTGTCGAACTTGGTGTCAGCTCGCCTTTCTCCTTCCTGCGCGGAGCATCCGATGCGATCGAGCTGGTGCGGACGGCACTCAGCCACAGCTATGACGCCATCGGTATCGCCGACCGCAATACATTGGCCGGAGTCGTGCGGATGCACAGCGCTTGCGATGCCGTCGGGCTGAAGCCGCTCATCGGCTGCCGGCTCGACCTGACTGATGCGTCGAGCCTGCTCGCCTACCCGATCGACCGCGACGGTTATGGGCGGCTGTCGCGGCTGCTCAGCCTCGGCAAAATGCGCGCCGAGAAAGGCGAGTGCGAGCTGACTTTGAGCGACGTCGCCGAGCATGCCGACGGCATCGCATTCATCGCCTGGCCCGAAGAGGATGTGGACGCATTCGAAGGCGAGCTGCCGCGGCTTCGCGAAGCTCTGCCGTCACTCCGCCATGTGGCGGCGTCGTGGCTTTATCGCGGCAACGACAATGTCCGGATCGAGCGGCTCGACCGGCTGGCGCGCACGCACGATTGCACGATCCTCGCGACCAACGACGTGCATTATCATGTGCCCGACCGCCGGCCGCTGCAGGATGTCGTCAGCTGCATCCGCGAGAAGGTGACGATCGCGACGGCGGGATATCTGCTCAACCCGAACGCTGAGCGACATCTAAAGGCGCCGGAAGAGATGGCGCGGCTGTTCGAGCGCTGGCCGCATGCGATTGCTGCGACGCGGGAATTTGCCGATGTGATCCACTTCAGCCTCAGCGAGCTGCGCTACGAATATCCCAAGGAGACGGTGCCAAAGGGGCGGACTCCGCAGCAGCATCTCGAGCATCTGACGTGGGAGAAGGCCCATAAATTCTGGCCCGGCGGCATTCCGGAAAAGGTGCTGAAGCAGCTGAATTACGAGCTACCGCTGATCGATCGGCTGGACTTCGCGCGTTACTTCTTGACCGTCCACGACATCGTCGATTTCGCGCGGAGCCTCGATCCGCCGATCCTGTGCCAGGGGCGTGGAAGCGCGGCGAACAGCGCGGTCTGCTTCTGCCTCGGCATCACCGGCGTCGACCCGTCGGTGAACGAGCTATTGTTCGAGCGCTTCATTTCCGAGGAGCGCAAGGAGCCGCCCGACATCGACGTCGATTTCGAGCATGAGCGGCGCGAGGAAGTGATCCAGCACATCTACGAGAAGTACGGCCGCGACCGCGCCGGGATCGCCGCGACCATCATCCATTACCGCCCGCGCTCGGCGATCCGTGAAGTCGGCAAGGTGATGGGCCTTAGCGAAGACATATGCGGAGCGCTCGCCTCGACCGTGTGGGGTAGCATGGACCCGGAGCTGGAGGATGCGCGGGCCAACGATGCAGGGCTCGATCTGTCCGACCCGCACCTACGGCGGACGATGAAGCTTGCCGAGCAATTGATCGGCATGCCGCGCCACCTGTCGCAGCATGTCGGCGGGTTCATCCTGACCGAGCGGCCGCTGACCGAGACGGTGCCGATCGGCAATGGCGCGATGGAGGACCGGACCTTCATCGAATGGGACAAGGATGACATCGAGGAGCTCGGGATCCTCAAGATCGACGTGCTCGCGCTGGGCATGCTGACGTGCATCCGCAAATGTTTCGATTTGATCGCCAAGCATCATGGCGAGCGATGGGAGCTGGCGACCGTCCCGCAGGAGGTGCCCGAAGTCTACGACATGCTGTGCCAAGGGGATTCGCTCGGCGTGTTCCAGGTCGAAAGCCGCGCGCAAATGAACATGCTGCCGAGGCTGAAGCCGCGGCGTTTCTACGACTTGGTGATCGAGGTCGCGATCGTCCGCCCGGGGCCAATCCAGGGCGACATGGTCCATCCCTTCCTGAAGCGGCGGTCAGGGAAGGAGCCGGTGACCTTCCCCTGCCCCGATCCCGATCATGGCCCGCCCGATGAGCTGGAGCGGATCCTGGGGCGGACGATGGGCGTGCCGATCTTCCAGGAGCAGGCGATGAAGATCGCGCTCGATGCGGCGAAATTCTCCTCGCAGGAGGCGAACGAGCTGCGAAAGGCGATGGCAACGTTCCGCAGCCGAGGGAACATCGACGTACTTCAGGACAAGATGGTCGGGCGGATGGTCGGGCGCGGCTACGATCCAGATTTCGCGCAACGTTGCTTCGACCAGATCAAGGGCTTCGGCGAATATGGCTTCCCCGAAAGCCACGCGGCGAGCTTTGCGCACCTAGTCTACGTATCGAGCTGGCTCAAATGGAAATATCCGGCCGCGTTCGCGTGCGGCCTGCTCAACTCGCAGCCGATGGGATTTTACGCGCCGGCGCAGATCGTCCGCGATGCGAAGGAGCATGGGGTCGCGGTGCGGGAGGTCGATGTGAATCACAGCGACTGGGACTGTACGCTGGAGCCTCCCCTCCCGCTTGCGGGAGGGGCCGGGGGTGGGCCCACCCCCCAACCCCCTTCCGTGCACGGGAGTGGGAGCATGGTGCTACGGCTGGGACTGCGCCAAATCGACGGGCTGCAGCGCGAAGCGGGTGAGCGACTCGTTGCCGGGGGGCCGTACCGGACGGTCGAGGAATTGCGAAGCCGCGGACAAATACCGGTTCACGCCATCCAGCGACTGGCGGCGGCGGATGCGTTCCGCTCGATGGGGCTAGACCGTCGGGCGGCATTGTGGGACTCGCGCGCGCTTAGGCAGGCGCCCGATCTGCCCTTGTTCGCTTATGCCGAGGCGCACGACGAAGGGTCGGAATCAGAGCCTGCGACGCTTCCGGCGATGCCGCTCGCCGAGCATGTCGTGAACGATTACCAGACCGTCCGGCTATCGCTGAAAGCTCACCCGATGCGCTTCCTGCGCGAACAATATGCGGCGAAGAAATTCATCACCGCCGACCGGCTGAAGAGCATCCGCGACGGCAAGCGCCTGTCGATTGCGGGGCTCGTGCTGATTCGCCAGCGGCCGGGCAGCGCTAAGGGCGTGGTGTTCATCACGCTGGAGGACGAGACGGGGATCGCCAATTTGGTTGTCTGGCCCGACGTGTTCGAAAAGCAGCGCAAGATCGTGATGGGCGCCCGGCTGATGGCGGTCCACGGCATCATCCAGAAGGACGAGGATGATGGCGTAATCCACGTCGTCGCGCGCCAGCTGGAAGATCACACCGATATGCTTCGGCATCTCAGCGACGAGCAAATGCCGGCCACGCTCAGCCAGGGCGACGGCGCCGGAAGCTGGCGGCCACCCGCCGCTCGTCACCCCCGGGATGTCGAAATCATCCCGAAAAGCCGTGATTTCCACTGATTGCGGTTCATGTGAGCGCAAGCTCAGGGTGCCATTTCCGCCACAAAATTCCACTAGATCGGCAGCGTGATTCGGATTTTGACCAAGGCTTTGCTCGTCCTCACGGCTATTGCCGTGCCCGTCGGCGCGTCCGCGCAGGCGGCACTCGAGGGCAAGTGGGCGAACCCCAAAAAGTCGGTGATCGTGAACGTCGCCAAGTGCGGTGACGCGTTGTGCGGAACCGTCAGCTGGGCCTCTGCCAAGAATCGCGACAAGGGCGCGACCCCGGGGACGCGAGTCCTGAGCGACCTCAAGCCGCTCGGGGACGGGACCTATCGTGGTCGCGCCTATGAACCGAAGCGCAAGATCAACGGCTCCGCGATCGTTTCGCAGCAAGGGCCAAACGTGATGGTCGTGAAGGGCTGCGCGCTGATGAACCTCATCTGCAAGGAACAGCGCTGGACGCGCGTCAGCTAAGCCAGACGCCGTCTTCGCCGGTGATTCCGCCGTCCACCACCGCGGCCTGAAGCGCTGCCATTTCGTCCGCCCAATAGCGATCCGCAGTGAACTGGGGTGAAAAGGCACGCACTTTGGCGTGGATCGCCTGGAGCTTGCCGGAAGTCTTCAGCGGTGCGTGATAGTCGATGCCCTCGGCAGCAGCCATCAGCTCGACCGCGATCACGCCGGCCGCATTGCGAGCGATCTGTCCCGCCTTTCGCGCTGCAATCGGCGCCATCGAGACATGATCTTCCTGGCCAGCCGAGGTCGGAATCGAATCGACGCTGACCGGGAAAGCGAGGCTCTTGTTCTCGCTGACGAGCGCGGCTGCGGTAACCTGCGGGATCATCAGGCCCGAGTTCACGCCGCTATCCTGCGTCAGGAAGGCCGGAAGACCGCTCATCTTCGGATCAACGAGTACGCTGATGCGCCGCTCAGAGATCGAGCCGACCTCGCACAGCGCCATCGCAATGGTGTCGGCAGCGAACGCGACCGACTGCGCATGGAAATTGCCGCCGGAGATGGCCTTGTCCTCGTCGGGAAAGACGATCGGGTTATCGGTCACCGCGCCTGCTTCGATGGTCAGCGTGCGCGCGGCGTTGGTGAGCAGGTCGAGCGACGCGCCCATCACCTGCGGCTGGCAGCGGAAGCTGTAGGGGTCCTGCACGCGGCTACACGCGACGTGGCTGGTCAAGATCTCGCTGCCATCGAGCAGGCGGCGGATCGCGGCGGCGACCTGGATCTGCCCCGGCTGGCCGCGAAGCTCTGAAATGCGGGGATCGAACGGCTTGGCGGAGCCCTTCAACGCATCGACCGACAGCGCTCCGGCGGCGATGGCGGCTCCGAACACGCGCTCGCCCACGAACAAAGCATCGAGCGCGAGCGCGGTGCTGGCCTGGGTGCCGTTGATGAGCGCGAGGCCCTCCTTCGGTCCCAGCTGCAGCGGATCGAGGCCGATGCGCTCGAGCGCCTTGGCAGCACTCATGATCTCACCGGTGACATCGATCCGGCCGTAACCCATCAGTGCTGAAATCAGGTGCGCGAGCGGCGCCAGGTCGCCCGACGCGCCGACACTGCCCTGCGCCGGGATCAGCGGCATGGCATTGGTGTCGAGCAGGCGCTGGAGCGCGTCGATCACTAGCGTCCGGACGCCCGAATAACCACGCCCGAGGCCGAGCAGCTTGAGCACGATCATCAGCCGCGTGACATGGCGCGGAAGCGCGTCGCCGAGGCCGGCGCTGTGCGACAGGATCAAATTGGTCTGGAGCTCAGCGAGGCGGTCGTTGGGAATGCGCGTGTTGGCGAGGAGGCCGAAGCCCGTGTTGACGCCGTAGACGGTTTCACCTCCGGCAACGATGCGGTCAACCGACTGAGCGGCGTTGGTCACGCGCTGCATCGACGCATCGTCGAGGCTCGCTTCCGCGCCGCTCCACAACTGGCGCAGGGTCGCAAGATCGATCGCTTCAGGATTAAGTTTCAACCAACACTCCGTTCGGGCTGAGCCTGTCGAGGCCCTGCCGTTTCCTTGAACCGTCCTAAGAACAAGTACAGCCCTTCGACAAGCTCAGGGCGAACGGTTGGCTCAGGGGACTAGCGCACCATCGGGAGGTCGAGGTCCTGCTCGCGCGCGCAGTCGATGGCGATCTCATAGCCCGCGTCAGCGTGACGCATTACGCCCGTGCCAGGGTCGTTCCACAGCACTCGCTCCAGCCGCCGAGCGGCATCGTCGGTGCCGTCGGCAACGATCACCATGCCGCTGTGCTGCGAATAGCCCATGCCGACGCCGCCGCCGTGGTGGAGCGAGACCCAGGTCGCGCCCGACGCGGTGTTGAGGAGGGCGTTGAGCAGTGGCCAGTCGCTGACAACGTCGCTGCCGTCCTTCATGCTTTCGGTCTCGCGATTGGGCGAGGCGACGCTGCCACTGTCGAGATGGTCGCGGCCGATCACGATCGGCGCCGTCACTTCGCCGCTCCGCACCATCTCGTTGAAGGCGAGGCCGAGCCGATGTCGCTGCCCAAGGCCAACCCAGCAGATGCGCGCTGGCAGGCCCTGGAAGGCGATCCGCTCACGCGCCATGTCGAGCCAGCGGTGGAGGTGCTCGTCGTCGGGTATCAGCTCCTTAACGCGCTGGTCGGTGCGGTAGATATCTTCGGGGTCACCTGACAGCGCAGCCCAGCGGAACGGGCCGATGCCACGACAGAAGAGCGGACGGACATAGGCAGGAACGAAGCCGGGGAAGTCGAACGCATGGGCAACGCCCTCGTCATAGGCTTCCTGGCGGATGTTGTTGCCGTAATCGAAGGTGGGGACGCCCATTTCCTTGAACGCCAGCATCGCCTCGACGTGCCGGGCCATCGATTGCTTGGCGGCCTCGGCGACGGCGGCGGGGTGGCGCTCGCGCATCTCCTGCCACTTGGCGACGCTCCAGCCGGCCGGGCAATAGCCGTTGGCGGGATCGTGGGCCGAGGTCTGGTCGGTCAGCGCATCGGGTCTGATTCCGCGTTCGAGCATCTCGGGCAAGATCTCGGCGGCATTGCCGAGCAGGCCAACGCTGATCGGTTCGTCAGCGGCGCGGATTATCTCCAGCGCCTCGTCGATGTTGGTCGCGCGCTTGTCGAGGTAGCGCGTCTCAAGCCGCTTCTCGATGCGGCTTTCCTGCACCTCGATGGCGATGCAGTGCGCGCCGGCCATCACCGCCGCGAGTGGCTGAGCGCCGCCCATCCCGCCGAGTCCGGCGGTCAGGATCCACTTGCCCTTGAGGTCGCCGCCATAATGCTGGCGGCCCATTTCGGCGAAGGTCTCGTAGGTGCCTTGGACGATGCCTTGCGTGCCGATGTAGATCCAGCTGCCGGCCGTCATCTGGCCGTACATCATCAGGCCCTTGCGATCCAAATCATTGAATACCTCCCAGTTCGCCCATTTGGGAACGAGGTTGGAGTTGGCGATGAGGACTCGCGGTGCATCCTGGTGTGTGCGGAAGACGGCGACCGGCTTGCCCGACTGGACGAGCAGGGTCTGGTCTTCGTCCAGGCGCTCGAGTGTCTCAACGATCTTGTCGAAGCATTCCCAGTTGCGCGCGGCGCGACCAATGCCGCCGTAGACGACGAGGCTTTGCGGGTCCTCGGCGACATCGTCGTCGAGGTTGTTCATCAGCATCCGGACCGCGGCTTCGGTCGTCCAGTGCTTGGCTTTGATGTCGCTGCCGCGGCGGGCGCGGATGTGGCGGCTGTTGTCGCGCCGATCTTGTGTGGTGCCGGTCATTGCGGGGCCGCTCTAGCGGCTGGAACGGCCGGAACCAATGGGACGCCAGCTGTCGATCCAGATCAGGAGCAAACCGGCGAAAACGAAGCCGACGGCGATCCCGCCGATGTTGAGCGCGGTCTGCGTCCAGCCGATCTTGGCGACGTCGAGAAACGGGTAGGGATATTTGTGATCGAGCTGCCCGCGGGCGAGAACATAGATGAGGTAGGCGAGCGGGTAAGCGATCCACCAGAGTGCGGCGCTGTAGCGGAGCTTGGCGCGCGGGGCGAAGAGCAGCCACCAGAGCGCCATCAGGGTCGGCGAGACCTTGTGAAGCAGGATATCGGCGATGAGGTGCCCGCCGGTCAGCACGCGCAGGCCCTGAAGCAGCGTCACGTAGACGACGCCGACCAGGATGATCGCCAGCGTCACGCCGCCGAGAAAGTTGACCGAGGGCCTTCCACCGATCGCGACCCAGGTCATCGTGACGGCGACGAGCAGGTTGGTGAGGATCGTAAAGAAGCGCCCGAGCGACCACAGGGTCGAGATCAGGTCGACATGGTCCGCGTAGCTCGCGGAAAACTGGATGCCGAGGCCGATCCAGCAGAAAATCGCGATGATCGCCGCGGCAAGTCTAGGCATCATTCCCGGCATAAATCCTCCGCTCTGGCCCGGGCAGGCCGACCCAATAGCCGAGTTCGGCGAGCCCCTCGACATTCCAGACGCTGAGGTCCGCCTGCTTGCCGGTTGCGATGATGCCGACGCTGTGCGCGAGGCCAAGCGCTCGCGCGGCGTTGATCGTCATTCCTGCGATCGCCTCCTCCGGCGTCAGGCCGAACAAGGTGCACGCCATGTTCATGACCAGGGTCGGCGACAGCATCGGCGACGTGCCGGGGTTGCAGTCGGTGGCGATGGCAATAGGCACCTTGTGCTTGCGCAGCAGTGCGACCGGCGGCTTTTTCTTTTCCTGCAGCGCGTAGAAGGCGCCGGGGAGGAGCACCGCGACGGTGCCGGCCGCGGCCATGGCCTTGGCGCCGGCCTCGTCGAGATGCTCGAGATGGTCCGCCGACAGTGCGCGATATTGCGCGGCGAGCGCCGCGCCGTGCTGGTTCGACAATTGCTCGGCGTGGAGGCGGACCCGGAGGCCATGGTGGGCGGCGGCCTTGAACAGCCGCTCGACCTCCTGAGGGGTGAAGGCGATGGTGTCGCAAAAGGCATCGACGCTGGTCGCGATGCCCTGTTTGGCCGCGGCGGGAATGAGCTTATCGACGATCTCGCCGACATAATGGGCGCGGCGGTCGGCCTGATCCGCCGGGATGGCGTGGAGCGCGAGCAGGGTCGGGACGATGCGCACGGCTTCGGCTTCGCCAAGCTCGTTGGCAATCTTCAGGAGCCGAAGTTCACTCTTGGTGTCGAGACCGTAGCCCGATTTCACTTCGACAGTCGTGCAACCTCCGCGCATCAAAGCGTGCAGGCGGCGGCGCGATTGTTCGAGCAGTTGTTCGTCAGATGCCGCGGCGGTGCGCTTGACCGTTGAGGCAATCCCCCCACCAGCCTTCGCAATTTCCTCATAGCTCGCACCGGCGCGACGCATCGCATGCTCGTCCGCGCGCGTGCCGCCAAACACGAGGTGCGTGTGGCAGTCGATCAGGCCCGGCGTGACCCAGGCGCCGCCGAGTGCATCGACGCTCTTCGCGCGGAAGCCTGCGAGCTCGGTCCGCTTGCCGACGCGCAGGATCTTGCCCTCGGCGATGGCAATCGCGCCATTCTCGATCAGGCCGAGCGGATTGCCGGGACGCTCCTCGAAGGTCGCGATGTTGCAGTCGACGAGCAGCCGGTCCCACATTGCACTGCCCTTAAGCGAGCCGAGTTGCTACGGTCAAAGCATGGCTGGCTGGCCCAACCTCACCGACCTGATTTCTGCTGCGAACCATGACGCGCCAGTCGGACTCGTTGGAGCCCCGCTCGGCCTTGGGTCAGTGACTCCGGGGCAATGCGATCTCGCTCCGAGAATATTGCGTGAGACGCTGCGGCGGATCGGACTTTACGATGTCGAAACCGGCCGTGAGCTTGAGACAAAGGTGCTTGATCGCGGCGATGCCGACATCGCGAACCTGACGATCGAGCAGGCGACTCCGATCATTCAGGAGGAGGTGGCGAAGAGCAGCCAGGCGCATTCGCTGACGCTTCTGGTCGGCGGCAACAATGCCGTGACGCGGCCCGGCGTAATCGGCCTCGGCGGCAAGTTCGACGAGATCGGGCTCATCACCCTCGACGCGCATTTCGACATGCGCGATCTCGACCAGGGACTCAGCAACGGCAATCCCGTTCGGGCGCTGATTGAGGACGGTCTTCCCGGCGCGAACATCGCACAGATGGGGCTCGCGAGCTTTGCCAACAGCCACCAGATGCACGATGACGCGGTCGAAGCCGGCAACCTCGTTATCACGATCGGCGACGTTCGCCGCGACGGCATCGCGCATGCGATCGATCGCGCTCTCGACCATGTATCGCATTGCGATGCGCTGGTGATCGATTGCGACATCGACGTGATCGACCGATCGCAGCTTCCGGGAGCGCCCGGTGCCCGTCCGGGCGGAATGGCGGCGCATGATTTCTTCCATGCCGTGCGGCGCTTGGCGTCGGATCCACGCGTGCGAGTGATCGATCTCACCGAATGGGATCCGCCGCTCGACCCGACCGATCTCAGCGCTCTGAGCGCCGCTCGCTGGGTCGCCGAGTGCCTCGCCGGCTACGAGATGCGCTGAACAACTCCTCAAGCTCCGATGGTCGAAGCTCGGGCGCAAGCTGGTCGAATGCGCACCGCTTTGGATCCTTGTCGGGTCGCCAGCGCAGGAAACCGGTGCCGTGCCGGAAACGCCGGCCGGTGACCTGGTCGTACCGCACCTCGACGACGAGCACGGGCTTCAGCGGGTGCCATTGGGTGCTGCGCTCATTGTTCCAGCGGCTCGGACTGCCCGGCGCGTTACCGGTGAAGCCTGGCGGCTCGATCAGTTTTTCGAGCTTCTTCGTCAGCGCGGGCCGGTCGGCCGCGGCGAGCGCGGAGGTGAAGCCGACGTGATCGAGCAGCCCTTCATCATTGTAGAGCCCGAGCAGGAGCGAACCGACTTCCCTCTTCTTTTCAGCATAGCGGAAGCCGCCGACCACGCAGTCGGCCGTGCGCTGCTGCTTCACCTTGATCATGGCGCGCTCGCCGGGCCGATAATCGAGGTCGAGCCGCTTGGCGATGACACCATCGAGCGCGCCGCCGCTCCGTTCGAGCCAGCCGAGCGCAATCTTCCGATCGATCGTGGCCGGCGACAGGTGCAGGCCCGGCGCGGCATTCTTGGCGAAGAATCTCTCAAGCGCTTTCCGCCGTTCGCGAAGCGACTCTGCCGTAAGCGGTGTGTCGTCGAGTTCGAGCAGGTCAAAGGCCATCACCCCAGCCGGTGTCTCCTTTGCCAACTTGCGGATCCGGCTCTCGGCGGGGTGTAGCCGCTGCTGCAGCGCATCGAACGACAGGACATCGCCAACCAGGATGATCAGCTCGCCGTCGAGCACGAAGCGCTTTGCTTCGAGGCCCGCCAGCATCTCGATTACTTCCGGGAAATAGCGGGCGAGCGGCTTGCCTGACTTTGAGGTCAGCGTGACCTCGGCACCGTCGCGCCTGGCGAGGCACCGGAAGCCATCCCATTTGGGCTCGAACTGCCAGTCGTCGCCCGCGGGCAGCTCGGCCGCAAGCAGCGCCTCCATCGTCGAGCCGTGGGTCGCTTTCCTCGCCATTCGTAGACAATCCCCGGTCGCTGGCAGTCGTTCCCGTTGCGCGCGCCGTCGCGGCTGTTACGCTGCCGGTTCGTTTGGGGGAGAACGTTGATGGCATTCGATCCGAACGCCGCGACCGCGCAATATATCAACAGCCTCGGTCCCGCCGCGCTGCAGAAGGCGCATGACTATACCGTCGGCGGGGAATGGATTCAGCTGTGGGGCTTCCTGGTCGCCGCGCTGGTGACATGGCTGATCATCCGCTCAGGATTGCTCGATCGGGTCGAGGGAAAAATCCGCGAGCGCCGCAAGAACCTCCGCGCGTTCGTCGTCAGTATCGCCTTTCTGGTCATGACGTTTGTCCTCAGCCTGCCGTGGACAATCTACGAAAGCTGGTGGCGCGAGAAGAGCTACGGCCGTACGAGCCAGCCGTTTCTCGACTGGTTCGGGCAATCCTTGATCGCAGTCGCCATCAGCACCCTGATTACTGCGGTCATCCTGATCGGCGTCTACTGGTTGATCCGGAAGACGGCCAAGTGGTGGTGGCTGTGGTCCGGCGGCCTCGTCGCCGTGGTATTCACCATCGTTATCCTGCTCTCTCCGATCTTGATCGAGCCATTGTTCAACAAATATGAGCCGGTACCACGCGGCAAGGTCCGTGACGCCGTGGTCGAAATGGCCGGGCGAGCAGGCGTTCCGCCGGAGCGGGTGTTCATGTTCAACGGCTCGCGCCAGTCGAACAATTTTACCGCCAATGCCGGCGGCGTCGGCAATACGGCCCGCGTCGCCATTTCCGACGTCGCGCTGAAGAATGCTTCGCTCGACGAGGTCCGCGCCGTAACCGGCCACGAGATCGGCCATTATGTGCTCAAGCACACCTGGTGGGGAATCCTGTTCTATTCGGTCGGGGCGATCCTGCTGTTCTGGCTCGCGAACCTGCTCTTCCCCCGCTTGGCCCGGCTGTTCGGGACCAATGCCACGATTGCCGACCCCCGCGGCGTCCCGATCCTCGGGTTCATGGTATCGCTTCTCGGGCTGCTTAGCCTGCCGCTCGCGAATACGTTTGGGCGGACTCTCGAGACGCAGGCCGATATGTATTCGCTGCAGACCGAGAACCGGCCTGACGCCTTGTCCACAGCGCTCGTGAAGACGGCCGAGTATCGATACCCGCGTCCGAAGGCGGTCGAGGAGTTCGTCTTCTACGACCACCCCTCCGTCGAGCGCCGAGTCCGCACCGCGATGGAGTGGAAGGCGAAACATCCGGAGCCGCCTACGCAATAGGTGAAGCTTTCACGTAGCCGCTAGCTGCGGCCCCGCTAGCTTGTGCAGTGCAGCAAGCGCGGGGGTGCAATGGCGAGTGAGCTGACCATCGACAGTGGTGACACGGCCTGGATGCTGGTGTCGACCGCCCTGGTGATGCTGATGATCCTGCCGGGGCTCGCACTGTTCTACGGCGGTCTCGTCCGAGCCAAGAATCTGCTGTCAGTGATGAGCCAGGTTCTCGGCATTGGCGCGGTCGCGATCCTGACCTGGGTGCTATGGAACTACAGCCTGGCGTTCAGTGGCGGGAATTGGCTGATCGGCGACCTGTCGAAGGCGGGTCTCGCCGGACTGGCTGACACGAGCGCTTGGGCCGTCGGGACTGAAGGGAATGCGATCCCGGAATTGGTATTCGCGGCCTTCCAAATGACATTCGCCGCGATCACCGCCGCGCTGGTGATCGGCGCACTGGTCGAACGTGTGCGCTTCGGGGCGATCGTGCTGTTCGCGACCTTGTGGTTGACCATTGTCTACGCGCCCCTCGCGCACATGGTGTGGTCGAACGACGGCCTACTGTTCAAGTTCGGGGCGATCGACTTCGCCGGTGGCACGGTCGTGCACATCAATTCGGGCGTCGCGGGCCTCGTCGGCGTCTATTTCGCGGGCGCGCGCATCGGCCATCTGAAGGAGGCGATGCCGCCCCATTCGCTGGCGCTGACCATGGTCGGAGCGGGGCTGCTGTGGGTCGGCTGGTTTGGGTTCAATGCGGGCTCGGCGCTCGAGGCGAATGGCCTCGCCGCGATCGCGATGATGAACACTTTCGTGGCGCCCGCAGCCGGGGTGCTAGCCTGGATGGCGGCCGAGCGCCTGATTTCGGGCAAGCCGTCGATGCTCGGCGGTGCGTCGGGCGCGGTGGCCGGACTGGTCGCGATCACACCTGCGGCGGGCGCAAGCGGGCCGATCGGAGCGATCCTCCTCGGCGCAGCCGCCAGCATAGTCTGTTATGGCTTTGTCGGGTCATTGAAGAACCGGCTTCGGCTCGACGACAGCCTCGACGTGTTCGGGATCCACGGCCTTGGGGGGATTACTGGCTCGGTCGGCACCGCGATCGTCGCGCTGCCCACGCTCGGCGGTCACGGTGCCGCGGATTATGATCTGGGCTGGCAGCTGGTGCGGCAGGTTAGCGCGGTCGGGGTCGCGATCGTCTGGTCAGCCGTCGGATCCGCGATTTGCTTCGGGGTCGTGAAACTCGCGATGCCGCTACGGCATGCGCGGGATGCGGAACGTGAAGGTCTCGACATCGCCGACCACGGCGAGCGCGCCTACAACTATTGATACTGGATGGCGACCTTGCCGGCGAATTCGCCGGCGCTTGAGCGCAGGCTGACGAGCCGCTCGTCGAGCTGATCGAAGCCGCGGCCGACGCCTTCGATTTCTTCGGCCACGGTCTCGGTGGTCGTGCGAATGGCGGCGATCGTATTCGACATGGAATCCGCGGTGAGCGCGGTCTCGTCGACGGCTGCCGCGATCATCCCGACCGTCTGGGCGCCGTTTTGAATGACCGACAGGATGCGCTGCGCAGCCTGGTTCACGTCAGTGGTAATCGCCTGGATGGATTCGCTGGTCGCGACCGCGGACTGGGTCGCCTCCTGGATGGCGATGATCTTCGCGGTGATGTCGTCGATGGCGTTGGCGGTCTGGCTGGCGAGGGTCTTCACTTCCTCGGCCACGACAGCGAAGCCGCGGCCGGCGTCCCCGGCGCGCGCCGCCTCGATTGTCGCATTGAGGGCGAGGAGGTTGGTCTGGCCGGCGATGTTGCGGATTAGGCCGAGGATCGATTCGATCGAGCGCGCGTGCTCCGACAGCGCTTCGGACATGCCGACCGCTTCCGCTGCCTCGGTTGCGGCGCGGGTGGCGATGGCGGCAGCACCCTGGATCTCGTCACTGACTTCCTCGATGGTGCGGATCAGCCCGGCGGTTCCCTGCGCTGCATCACGCATCGCGGTAGCTGATTGCTCGGCGGCGGCAGCGACCTCGGACACCTTGCCTAGTGCATCGCGGGCGGAGACGGCGCTCCGCGCCGCCTGGGCGCGTAACGCGCCGCCTTCCTTGGTCGCGGCCTCAACGGTGTCGCCGACGCCCGACTTGAAGTCGCTGGCAAGATAGTCGCGTTGGGCGAACGCATCGAAGCTCATGTACGCTGTGTAGAGGCTCGCATAGATGTCGCATTCGAGCGAGCGCATGCGGAAGAAAACGTCATTGATCTGCTGACGCTCTTCTTTCGAACAGTCGTAGCGTAATGACAGGACTTCGAGCATCTTGGCCGCGGCAGCGCTGTCCATCGCCAGTATCTTGGACAAGGAGACGTCGGCACCAAAGGCAATGCCGACGACGCGTTCGGCGGACTGGACCCAGTCAAGCTGGTCGAGGTCCATGTGGCGCTTGCGCAGTTCCTCCATGCGAGAGCTGAGCGCACGTTCTTCATTCTGAATCTCGAACAGCTGGCCGTCGCCAAGGGCCCAATGCCATTGCTCGAGCTGGATGGCGCAGATCTCTGCGGCGTCGGGCTCCATGATCGCCCACATCTTGCGGGCGACCGCGAGGTCCTCCTCGGTGAAGCCGAACAGGGCCAGGCGCGCGGCGAGGTCGAGCCGCATGCTCACGCTTCCGATTTCCGGACAATGTTTCAGCACCGACCGCTTCGCCCCCTCGTGATCCGAGCCGGTCAGCCCTAGCTGATTTGGGTTAATGCGGAGTTAGGCACACCTGAACGCGTCGATCGCAGGCAAGAAAAAAGCCGCCCGGAGGCGGCTCGTGTGGTTGGTTGCGGGGGCAGGATTTGAACCTGCGACCTTCAGGTTATGAGCCTGACGAGCTACCGGGCTGCTCCACCCCGCGTCACCAGTTATACTAAACAAAAATGCCGCCGCTCGGCGAGCCGGCAGCGGCATTTGAAAACATTGCGAATGGGTCTTGTCCCCGCCGCCAGCAAAGCCTGGCGACGACCTACTCTTCCACTGCTTAAGCAGTAGTACCATCGGCGCTGTCCGGTTTCACGGCCGAGTTCGGGATGGGATCGGG
>Ga0207689_10000099_pt1 | contig 69619 bp, 65 predicted proteins | sample KBSMisM52_FD_184312 | JGI IMG/M metagenome (GOLD analysis project Ga0207689, IMG submission 184312) | Miscanthus rhizosphere microbial communities from Kellogg Biological Station, Michigan, USA - KBS Miscanthus M5-2 (SPAdes) (version 2) | ecosystem: Host-associated > Plants > Roots >...
GATAATAGCAACGGCTACCGAAGGGGGTGCTACACTTTTTCCTATCTTTTATTATGATAGAGAAGCATTTTTGACTCAAAGTCCTCAGCTTTACAAGGAGCAGCTTACTATGGCATTTGAGAATGTATTTGAAATAGGCCCAATTTTTAGAGCAGAACCATCAAGAACTAACAGACATTTATCGGAAGCAACATCAATAGACGTAGAAAAAGCATACGTTGATTATAATGATGTAAGCGAAATTTTAGAAAGAATGATTCTTTTTTTGTGGAACGAGATAAAAGACAAAAATAAATCACATCTTGAATATCTGAAGATACAATTGCCGGACATAACTTTTCCTTTTAAAAGATATACTTACTCGGATTTAATAACAAAGTTGCAGAAATCCGGTCAATCTATTGAATGGGGTGATGATATTTCGCAACAAAAATTATCCAAGTTAAAAGATGATGACATGAAACTTTTTTACTTTATTACTGATTGGCCAACTTCAATAAAGCCGTTTTATGTAAGACCAAAGCCAACTGGAACAGAGTGTGAATCTTTCGATTTGATGTACGGTGATCTAGAGCTGTCTTCTGGAAGCACAAGAATCCATGATAAGGATGAATTGATACAAAGAATGAAAAAGCAAGGATTAAACATCAATGCATTTGATTTCCATTTGAAAGTTTTTGACTATGGCATGCCTCCCCATGCAGGTTTCGGGCTGGGACTTGAACGATTAATGATGAGCATGTGCGGAGTTGATAATATCAGAGATGCTGTATTGTTTCCTAGAGATATTGACAGATTGTCACCTTAAAAAATAATATATCTGAGGAATGATGACAGTATTATGATTTCAATCGAAGAATTAAAGTACCTCGCAGAAATATCCAAAATTAATCTAACCGAAGATGAAATTGATAAATTTCCTTCACAGCTGAATAAGACAATAGAGTATATTGATATTCTTGAAAATCTGGATTCCGATGAATCGATCGCTTTGGATTTGTATGAGATAAATTTTGATGAGCTAAGAAATGATATTGTCAAAAAGAGTGATGGGCAGCCAATAATCAAGAATTTAACGGAAGAAGGATTCTTGAGGGGACCCAAGATGAAATAAAATGAACCGTCTTCATGAATTGATGGCATATGAAGTCGTTGAAGGAATAAAGGACCAACAATTTACCGCTGAGCAGTACGTAGATTCTATAATTAAGAGAATAGAAGATGTAGATTCCAAGATTCGCTCATTTATTACTGTTGATACTGAAGGAGCCCTATCTTCGGCCAAAATCATAGATAGAAAAATTAAAGAAAAGGAAGAAATGGGCTCCCTAGCGGGAGTGACCATTGGAATAAAAGATAATATTTCTACAAAAGGTATCAGAACTACCTGCGCTTCAAAAATATTAGAAGGTTACGTGCCAAGCTATGATGCTACGGTCATAACTAAGCTCAAGCAAAATGGCGCAATAATATTGGGAAAATTGAACTTGGATGAATTTGGTATGGGCTCAACTACTGAATACAGTTCCTTCCATTCAACTCATAATCCATGGAATTTAGATTATGTCCCCGGTGGATCATCTGGAGGAAGTGGTGCTGCCGTAGCAGCAGGAGAGTGTACCGTTTCTCTTGGATCAGATACGGGAGGCTCCATTAGATGTCCTGCAAGTTTTTGTTCTGTTGTCGGCCTTAAACCTACTTACGGTAAGGTGAGCAGGTATGGTCTAATTTCCTATGCCAATAGTCTGGAACAAATTGGTCCAATTTGCAAGTCGGTAAAAGATGCTGCCATTATTATGAACATTATTTCTGGAAAAGATATGATGGATAATACGAGTATGAATTCGACTCCAATCGGAATTCATAGCAAGTTAGGTAAATTAAATATCGCGATAATAAAGGAGTTGATTAATGGAAGTGACAATGATGTTACCAGAACAGTTTATTCTGCCTCCGAAAAATTCAGAGATATAGGCTATTCATGCGATGAAGTGTCAATAAAAAATGTGGATTATGCATTGCCATCATATTATACACTTGCCAGTGCGGAGGCTTGCAGTAATCTTGCTCGATACGACAATCTTCGATACGGCTATGATTTCCCAATTGAGGAATACAAATGGGATGCTTATTTTAATAATGTTAGAAAAAACTTTGGTCAGGAAGTGAAGAGGAGAATATTGATAGGATCTTATGTTCTTTCATCTGGATATTATGGTAAATATTACCTCAAAGCAAAGATGTTGCGCTCGCTTTTGAAATCAGAATTACTAAAACTATTCAAAAAGTATGATTTATTGATTGGTCCAACAATGCCAATACTTCCATTTAAGATTGGAGAGAAAATAGAAGATCCATTTAAAATGTATCTTATCGACATAAACACTGTATTAGCCAACCTCGCAGGAATTCCTGCGATATCTATTCCTGTCGGATTTAGTGACGGTCTTCCTATAGGATTACAAATAATGGCAGCTCCATTTCAAGAACAGAAGCTTATTGATGCATCATTGGCCCTCGAAGACATTATTGATATTCAGAGAGGACCAAATACGATATGAACCTGGTTATGATAGGGTTAGAGATTCATGCTCAGATAACTGCGCTCAAAAGTAAACTCTTTTGCTCTTGTTATTGCAACTATCGTGATTTAAGACCAAATACTAACATTTGTGAGATATGTAGTGGCCTCCCGGGTACTTTACCACTTATTAACAAAAAAGCTATAGAGTATGCCACAATGACATCAGTTGCTTTGGGATGTAAAGTTCCTGATAAAATTATGTTTTATCGTAAAAATTATTTTTATCCGGACTTGCCAAAAAATTTCCAGATAACACAGTATAATGTATACGGGCTCTCAAGTATTGGGGCAGACGGTTTATTCGAATTAGATGATTCAAAGAAAATCAGAATTACAAGAGTTCAATTAGAAGAAGATCCTGGAAGAATTGTTTATTCTGATGAAGGTATGAATGTTAGGAATTCTGCACTTGTCGATTATAACAGGGCTGGAGCTGCTTTGATTGAAATAGTCACTGAGCCTGACTTTAATGATCCAAAGGAGGTTAGACTATTTTTGAATAAATTAACCTTGACGCTTGAGCATATTGGTGTGTGTGATACATTATTGGAAGGAGCAATTCGATGTGATGTGAACGTGTCCATGAAAGGTGGTAACAAGGTGGAGATTAAGAATATCAATTCCTTCAAGGAAGTTGAGAAAGCCATCAATTATGAAGTTACCAGACAAACCAATATGTATAATCGTAATCTCAAAATTGAAAATGAAACAAGACATTGGGATGATAGGAAAAAAATTACTTTTAAGGCGAGAAGTAAGGAAGAAGAACACGATTACCGATATTTTCCAGAACCCGATATTCCTGTAATTGTACTAGGTAACAACTTTGTTTCCAATCTAAGAGGTTACATGCCAGAACTACCAAACGAAAGATTCACTCGCTATTTATCAAAATACAAACTCACGGAGCATACATCTAATATTCTTATAAACGACAAGAAATTAGCAGATTTCTTCGAGTCTTGCGTTAAGATTTACTTTTCCCCGGTAGAGATAGCCAACGTTCTGATTACTGATCTTAAAAGCTTCATAGATAAAGACAGCGAGAGTACCGATTATTTGAATAATATGAAAGTGACGCCTGAACATATTGCCGAATTGGTGAAACTTATCGAAGGCAACAAGATTAGTAGGATAACCGCAAAAGATATTTTAATTAAAATAGCTGAAAGTGGAGTATCTCCAGCTGAAATTCTGAATAGTACAAATTCATTCAAGATAGATGATGAAAAAACTCTTAAAGATACAATTGATAAAATATTTGATAGTGAACCATCAGCAGTCAACGATGCAAGAAACAATCCTGAAGCCATAAATTTTTTACTTGGCAAAGTAATGAAATTTACAAAAGGCCGCGCAGATCCCAAAATTGCCGCAGATTTAATAGAAGGTAAGCTGAGAAAGTCGGAAAAATAGTCCTTTTGTTGAACGGAACCAACATTTGCTACCACTATGTTGACTGCGTTAGTTTATTGAAATTATTATTTCTTAGAAATTTGTTCCAATTGATTTAATACCATAGGCAGAAATGCTCCAATATCACTAACAACTCCTATCGCCTGTGTTGTCCCCCTATCTAGCAATTTTGTCACTACAGCTTGACTAATATCGACTGCAACTACTTTTACTCGTGCAGGTATCATATTTCCTACGGCAATTGAATGTAACATAGTAGATAGCATAAGTACCATTTTTGTGTTTGTCAATATTTCTCTATATTTATTTTGTGCCTCTATGACATCAGTAATTACACCTGGAATTGGACCATCATCTCTAATTGATCCACATAGTGCATATCGTACATTATTTTTGATACACTCATACATAATTCCAGATTTTAGAACGTTTTTCTTAACCATTTGTTCTATAGAACCAGCTCTGAAAACTTCGTTTATGGCTTGCATGTGATTTCTGTGTCCACGAATTGCTAAGGTTCCATTTTTTACATTCATACCCAAAGATGTACCAAATAGAGAATTTTCTATATCATGTACAGCTAATGCATTACCTGTGAGTAATCCATCAACATAGCCCATCCTTATCATCTTGGCCAAAAATTCAGCCGCACCAGAATGGACAACTACTGGTCCTGCCGTGACTACTATTTTTCCGCCTGTACTTTTGGTATTATAGATATCTCTAGCAATTTTTTTTGCAATTTGTTGAGTTGGTCTTTCACTTGAACTCGAACTACTCATGAATTGAAAGATATCTACGCCTTCTCGCGGTCGCTCTTCCGGTAATATCCTAACTCCCTTTTCACCAGTTACGATGCTATCTCCTTTTAGAATATCACGGATTTTTCTACATTCGGCACTCTTGTTTCTGATATCAACAACAATACATTTATCCATCATCATATTCTGAACATCAATCCATTCATTGTTGAGAAAGATCTGTGTTGCATTATTAGTAGTACTGTAGAAATCAACTGGCATTACCATATCATTGGGGGCGGGCTTTAGGTTTACCCCATCAATCTTGGTAGGTTGTGCTCCCTCGATATAGATTGATGCTAATAATTGGTCAAGATGTTTTTTGTCATTTCCTGATATCAATAATCTGGCATAACTTAATTCGTCTTTCTTTTTTCCTACATGAAATTCAAGAACATTAAAATCGCCTTTTAGATCCATAATCTTGTCGAAAATTCTTGTCAAGATCATTGAATCAATAAGGTGACCCTTAATCTCTATAGACTGTTCGTATTTTTTTTTCAAGGAATATCACTAATTAAATTTTCCAGGTTTAAATTGGAAGTATTAATTTTCCATTGTACTCAGGAATATTTTCATTCTTAATAATGTTATTAATAATCTCGTCCTTCTTAACTTCAATAAACCATTGAGCTACAGATTTTGCAATGCCATTCTTATCGCAAATTGCAATTAAATATCCATTTTGATCCCTTATATAAGCAAAATAATTCTCTTCTCCAACGGGTTCCCAGCTGTTATTATTATTATCCTTCAATGCTAGTGCCGGCATGGCAACATTTCCAGTATATTTGTTTAAAATATCTTGAGCTACTCTCACTCGTTTCTCGCCCATTTTAAGAGCCGTAAAATATTGCATTTATTGAGTATATATCCTGCTTTCATATTTGTGTTTAACTCGACTTAATTGGAGCACGTAATGCTTTCAATAAAGAGTCTGGAGCCGGAAACATTTTTTTTTGCATATTCCAATAGCGTCTGCCATTTTAATGCCCATTGATAGTCCTTGAGCGATTCTTTATTACCGCATCAGCAGTAGGTAGATTTATCTATTGTTGGACCAGACAGGCAAGGAATGTCGAATAATTTAGCTCCACTACATCACGTAGAATTATCTTTTGAATGCGGAGTTATGATTTTATCTGTAACTAGAATAAATTTTGGGACATAATAATAAGCAAAACTTTGGGTGGATTACCAAATAAGAGCATGGCTCATGGATACAGTTAATCATTTATACGATTGGTTATTTTGATTCAAACAAAACTATGCTCCTTTGCGAAGTAACGTAGTAGTCACTAACCATAAATATGACAGAAGTTACTTCATTTATTTCATATTGAATAATCGTTTATTTTTTGCAAAATTTTATACACTAAATCAGGGTCACTCTTTTCAATATAATCATTAGCACTTTTTAAGAACACTTGTAGTGATTCTTTGGAATATCCATCGAATTCATATTCTTTTGCTTGAATGGCCATTTCAAGTTTGTCCATATTATGAACAAACTTGGCACTATCAGTCGAATTATCGACGTACTCATTCCAAATATCAAGATATTTAGCACGCAGATGGCCGGGTAGTTTGGAAAGGATTTTTTTCATCGCCCTGCCTTCTATTAACTTTTTTTTCTCAGGTGATGTGCTATCAGGAATCATATCACCTACAAGAGATTCAGCTAGATCATGAAGATTGGCCATTTTCATTATATGCTCCGTATGTAAATTTAACATATCCGCCAGAACCATAGAGATAGTACACATTGAGTAGGAATGATCAGCAACCGATTCAGGCAAATCGATATCTAATTTGTGCATCCAACCTACTCTCTTTATTTTCTTAAGATTGCAAACAGTGCGGAAAAAAGATACAATATTTGATATCTGGCTTTTTTCTGAGTTCATTTACCAATATTTTAAAATTTAATTCATATTAATGTGATGAAACTCCCAAATCATATGTATTTGAATGTGGGAAATCCTGAGCAATCGAAAAATAATTAGGGACAAAAATGATGTTAGATACCATGTGATCAAGAAAATACAGTAAGAAACTGGTTGCCAAAGCCATGATGGTTGTAATCAAAATCAATAAGAGTACATTTCGAGTTTGCCGCAATGTTATACTGTTGGAATCTCTGTTTGTTTTTATTATTTATATCTACTTGATTTTAATTCAATTTCCACGGAATGTCATTTCGATTTTGTCGTTTATTGGTAACTCTTGCAAGAACAAAGAAAAGATCTGACAATCTATTCAGATATGTGAGAATTTGTTGACTTATTTTCTGTTCTTTTGTAAGTGCCACTGCAGCTATTTCAGCGCGTCTTACTACAGTCCTGCAAATGTGTAATAAAGATGATTCAATACTTCCACCTGGGAGTATGAAATATGTTATTGGGGTTAGTTCAGCTTCGAAATTATCGATATGTTTTTCGATAATGGAGATCATCTCTTCTTTAACTAGTAATCTATTTTCTTTCAAACTGCTGGGATTTGCCAATTCTGCTCCTACAACGAATAAATCCTGTTGAATGCCTACAAGTATTTCCTTTATATCTGTAAAAATAGAATTGTTTTCAATATTGGAAATCAGATATCCTAAATGGGAATTTGCTTCATCCACTTCTCCATATGCAATTATTCTCAAGTTCGATTTAGAAATGCGCGAACCATCAATTAGGCCGGTTTCTCCCTTGTCGCCAGTTTTAGTATAAATTTTCATTATTGAGATAAAATACAAACTACCATAAATTACTTTTACGACAGTTCTGATAAGAAAACTATTTGATTCTTATGTCAAATTGACGGCTTAGGGTGATTTTCCATTTCAATAAAAAAGGCCATTGGTATTCGAAATTTAGTAAGAGTGAACGTCTATTTTGTGTTCCTTTAGATATTTCTTTTTCTTAAATCGTTCGTTACACTTTTCACACTTGAAAGGCTTCTCAAATTCGATAAGGAATCTTTTCCTTCTTTCTTCAGGTGTTTCCACGACCACTTTTAAATCTGTATTATCCATTGTAACTAGAATAAAAAACTTGTTATAGTTTATTTACTTTAAGGAAGATAGTACTATAGTTAAAACTAGTTAAATAATTAGTTCTAATATTCTAGTTTCTGCGTCTATATTATATTCAACTCCCGGAAGAAAAAGAAGATGCATCTTTTGTAAACTCAATTAACACTTACGTTACTAGAGTTACTAGAAAAAACTATGAATATTATCTTTCTCATTCTTGGAATACTGTCTTCTAGATTTGGATTCTTTACATAAGCATCTCAACAAGTAATATCTTGCCTTATCATGAGGTATCTAGTATCTCAAAATCTCAAGCCACTACAGGACTATCGTAATCGCTGTAATAAAACCCGCTTGTGAGACGACTGACGCAATAAAGGATTGGAAGAAGTCAAAGAAACTGATTAAATCAGAAAAGACCGATAATGAGAATGGAAAAGACGGGGCAATACTTATGAAGAAATAAAACTATAATTGAGGTATTTAGAATCGAGATTAAAATACCGCCATATTATTCTGGTATCTACTGGCGTTAGAATGAGTGCTTTACCATCAATTAAACCCGCAAATTTAGAGCGAATTAACAATCTTTACAAAATCATAATTATACAAAATATAAGGGGAGTACATTACATTTTGTACTCCAGAATGTCTAAATTGATTCTTAGTTGAGGTTCAGGAAAAGACACTGTGTGATAACTAATCAAAATTCATCTTTTACTTGTAAAAAACTTGGTCGTCGTCCTACATAGGAAAATAATTTTGTGTTTATCCCTACCTCTCTCGAAAACTGATTGATGGAACTATTTACTCACTGATTGAATTTAGGTATTGTTGTGCTCCTCTAAATACAACCATAGATGATATACTCGGGCCCAAACATGTTCTCCCTGATAAGACTAGAATAATATCAGTCAATAAAATATAAAACATTGCGACAAGCAAGGAAAGTAGAATAATGATGAAGATCTAATTCAAAAAAATCAAGGCACCGGTGACATTTATTACTCTGAAATGAAACAAGATAAAGATACAAACATTAATACAACAAATAAAAGATGGGGCGCCATCTAGGCAGTCTGGCACTGGTTTTATGCTAACGGAACGACTTTTTCAAGTGCCTATCTTTACGATAGAGAATATGATGGCTGGAATATTAGGCTCGCCAGGCGGTGTAGTATTAATGAGACCGCAACCTTGATTGGCAGCAGATACTGACATCACTGTATTTATGGTATCATTCGCTTTCAATGGCATAATTGCTTGTGACACAAGGACAATGGTATCATTTACTACATTTACTGAAGCTCGAGTGTTACTATTAGCTACATACGCGCCATTTTGGCTAAGCCACAAATCAACATTACAAGTTGTACTACCTGACGTCTTTCCCACTTGAGCTGCTGCTACGACTAGGTAAGTTCCATCTTGATTGATAACCACATCTGCCGGGTTTCTAGTGCTACTGTGTGTAATCCCACCATTGATGTAATCGTTAGAGTTCATAATAACATATACTGGCTTGGTAACATTTGGTTGGATTGATTTAGTATGCGATAATTGTGCGGCTGATGTAAATGTACCTACTTGCGCAAAGGCTGGTGGTGAAATTAGAATCCATGACATAGCGGCTAATCCTAAAGCAAATACGCTTAAGATAATAACTTTTTCGTTTCTTCCCAATCTAGACATTCCCAAAATTAGGAAGAACTTCTTTATAAAGTTATTTAGATTTTTTTTGGGAATGTCAATTAAACACTCCTAATTACTAAAGTTACTACAAAGAGGGAAACTTATTTGTTTTTTGCTTATTTGCAATGAATATCGATGACACGGTTGTGATGCTTATCAGAATCCATTTCAAACCTTACATTTTGCATTTAATCTTATCATGGGGAATTGCTTAAGTTGTCATAAAATGAACGGGATGTAGTCATTCAATAAGTTTATTCGTCTTTGGCTTCGAATACTGATCGCGTAGTTAGTGTTTCAAAGATAAGTTAATTTGATAGGATTAACCAATTGCCAGTGTTTTGTATTTTTTTGGTTCTTTACAGACCTGATAAAATATTCAGTCCAGTAATGATTCATTGATTAATTATATTACAATTTATCTCGTATTTCTAGACATTTTCTATCTTATTGACTACTAATCTTATTAAATAATCAATGAAAAAATGATGTGATGGTAACGATAGAGCGTTACCTACTGAAAATTAAGGCGGTGTTATTGCTGAATCTCCGAATACATCATCATCGCCGTTAGCCGGAGAGGTAAGTACATTGGAGCATACAAAGTCATTGTTGTTAGTGGGGTTACCCATCGAACTTATTTTTTCATTTTCATTCTCTACCTTACAACTATTATCCTGTTTTAATTCATGGGTCCTTTCGTTACAGTTGTGATCATCATTGTTTTTGCATTCATTTTTGTCGGCAAATGCTGGTGCTACCTGTGATATTCCTGTTCCAATTAGTGCTGTCAATATTCCTAATGACAGTACCGCGAACATTAAGACGTTTTTGGTGTTCAAGGTTTGTTATCGTAAATTGATACTAAATAAAGTATAAGTGCATTGAGTAAGAACAATTGCTAAAAAAATTATAGAGTCATCTTTGCTACCTTATGTCTGAATTTAATCACAGAATTATTTTCACTCATATTGATCAATTTGCGAAGAGTGTTTTATATCTGGCGTTTTATTTCCATGCCATTTAGCAGTTTTTATCCATCTGATCGTTGCGTATTTATCATAAAAACTTCATCTATCACATGTTAAAAAAGTATTATTGGCATTTATGGCCATGAGTCCATTCAAGAAACCTTGTATATTTTGTGGTGGGTTTTATGAAGAGATAACTGTAGAAAGTAAGTATGGAGACTACCAGCTATCCTCTCTAATTTTTAATGAAAGAAGCAGCAAGTTGATGCAAATAGCAACTTGCATTGTTTACAGATGTTCGAGGTGCGGAAATATTCAATCATTTCTAAAGGATATGCCAGAAACTTAACCCTAACAAACGAGGAAAAAGAGAATGCAAAAAGTGTGATGGCTTTAAAAAAATGGAGGTTTGTGAAACGTCATAAATAAGCAAACGATGATTGGTGCGTATTGTATTAGAATTGCAGCAACCTCTTATCCTAAGTAATGATTCTAACTAAACTGATCAAAGCGTAAGCATTTGTTATATACTCTGCTGTTATACTAAATTCATGACGTTAAGATCTGTCTTTTCGCGGATCAGGCGTTCAAAACAATACCGAAAAGACCATGAACAAGAAATATTGGGCGAAGATGAATTAGAAACTTTGCAAATAGATAGTGAGTACGACAGCTAATCTGTCAGAACATGGTGATTATAGTCATAATATATTATGGGAGACATAATATATTATGGGAGACTTACTGTATGGACGTCATTATCACAATTTTTGCACATGTACCTGTGACAACTTACACACCAATCTACTTGATCAGATGTATTGCAGGAATCGCATATTGGCATCCTTATTGTGTCATACTCCTAGTCTAGTTCTGACCAGGTGGTTCATGTTACTAATGTCACCCTTAGTATCATTATTAACCAATATGACTTGAAAAATTACTTTCCATTAATTCCTTCTTTTATTTCACCGCTTATGTTACTTAGTATATCAGCAGCTCCGTTGCCTACTTTTTTTGCAGCGTCTTCTGTCTTATTTAATAGGTCGGTACCTACAGTACTCATATTTTGTCCAAGTTCCGTCCCTGCATTACTCATATTTTGTTTAAGTCTACCAAGTTCGGACCCTAATTTGTCCGCTGCTTTGTCCATCACTGAAGAAGCGTTTTGTCCAAGTTTTGAAGCAGCTTGGGCTGCGGAAGTAGTCATATTTCCTGCTGTGTTCGAGGCATTCGTAGTTACATTTTGAGCCATTATGTGATTTGTAGAGAATGCCAGAATCAAAATTGAAAGCATCGATCCTGTAAAAAGTAGTTTTTTATACATGATCATAATTGATTCAATTTTTATTTAACAGTTATATTTTTGAACTCCAATCGCACTTTTTAAAATCATTAAGACGAATAAACTATAGCGCAAAGGTCTTCTTTTGAAAGGAGTTGAAATAATTAATTTGGGTTCTAAACGACATAAATACTAATAGCAGCATTTTAGGGACTATTCATTAGGATCGTTACCTTCACTATCATCAACTATTTCGATGTGATCAAATGCCTTAAGATTTAATTTCTTTTTAATGATTATTGCTAGAATACTTTGTCCTGCGGCTGGAAGTGATTCTCCATGACGAATTTTGAATTTAAATTTTTTAACAATATCATTTGTATCTGATTTTTGTAAGAATATATACACTTCATTTTGAAGTTGAGATATTTCTACATTTTTTTCGTCAATTTTTTCCTGTTCCATTAAATACTATAATAGTTCATGGTCAGAAAGTTATAAAGAGATCCAAAACTATGAACTATATTATCCTGGTAATGGGCTCGAAAAGTCCACCACATATCAGAGTTTGCAAGGTAAAAATGACGTTCCAATAGAAACAAGTACCTGGATTATCACAACTGTGCTAGTGCTCATTTTCTGGTCGGTAATATTGCCGATGGATTCATATCTATGTGGGCTAAAAACATCGTAAGACCCGTTTTCTCCTTCCAGAATTTTACCTTTTTCCGACAATCACAAGTTAAAATTTACAATCCCTTCTGTTATGTATATCTTAGAATAATAGATTCAAGCCCAAATTTAGTAACGTGTCAGTATATCTTCTTTATATCTTCTTTACCATACACATCCTAGACAAATGTTTTATACACGTCTTACTGTTGATCCGATGACTGTATGGACAAGTGTAGTAAAGAAAACATTATAGAACCCAGATTTATGAAATTACCAAAAGGACCACATGACATAGCAGTAGATGAGAACACAAATACCTTATATGTTAGTTGCAAAAATTCTAACTTGATTCTCGTAGTAGGCGACACTGCCGGAAATGATCCCATTGTCAAGTCCATTAATATGAAATCTCCTTCTCAGATGCAAATCGACCAGAATTCCAAAAGACTTACGTAATCGGAAAAGATGATGGAAAGATTGTTGATACTGAAACAAGAGATTTCGTGCAAAGAGATGATCACAAAACTAGCACATTTTCTGTAAGACCCAACGGTCAAATGGTTCTCGATCCAACAAGGGGCCTTGCCTATATTGCACAAACAGGCTTGCTAGTATAGAAGTTGTCGATGTTGCTAATGGTGGACGCGTTAAAAAAGTCATTGGAACAAAGAAAAGCCCACTGCTATAGGGTTAGATTCTTCTGCAAATAGGATTATAGTTGGTAATAGAAGAGTAGAACTATACGTTATTGATGCAAATTCTCACCGAATTGCCGATACTATCTTTGCACCAGAAATGGTCCACAAATTTTCGTTTTTGCGACACTTAGCGGACGGAGCAAATTTGATGATCCCTAACTTTGTTTATCAACGCCCAAATAGAATTCTAGTTCCTGCTAACAAACTAACAAAGAATATTACATTCGGCTTAAAGAATAAAACATTCAGACAAATAATAATTGCCTGTGGATTGGGTCTCAAGAATTAATTCACTTTCAGTGAGATAAAGGATCTCATTGTGATTTGTTGAAGTATATATAGTGCTATGTAAACAAAGATACCATCAAATTCTTGGTGTTTCTGTGTATCGTTAAATGCTTCTCAAGACAAGATTATATATAATTCGTACAGAAGGTTAGCTATGCCGTCGTAGCTCAGCCTGGGAGAGCACTCGACCTATGTGGGGTGAAGCTGAAGACCGAGCTGTCGTGAGCTCAAATCTCACCGACGGCATAAAAATTTATCAAGATATCCACGTCATTTTAGAGCTTGAATTATGTCAGTCTTAAAGTTTCGAAAAATTAAAGAATACATCTGTGGACAAAATATAGATGACTTAGATTATCAATTATTGATTCATTTCATAAATCGCTCATTGCATTACGACAATTAGGTTCAAAGCCTGCTCGAGCTAAAAGTTTAATCTTCTTTAAGGTAACTATGTTTTTTGATTTAATGTTAGGGATTAATCTATAGACTTTAACATGAAGAGGAAATCAAAACCATCTTGATTTCCTGGACCTTGCTTAAATTTAAAAATCGCTAGAGCCACCCGCACTGAACTTGCTGCCCTTTATGCTAACTATGCCCTCTTGGTCATTTATCCACTTTAGAAACTCAAGATCAAGCGGATGACTCACGATCATTTTTGTACCACGTAGATAAAAGGCAGGAGTCATCCCTGTCTTATTGATGACATTATTACGAATCATTTCTGTGTCAAGTCCCTCTTTCAAAATAGTCTCCAGAGTGTAGATACTTTTCCCATTTTCGCTCCTATCAAATATTAAAGAAACAACCAAGAGTGGATCTACTTTGGAAAATATCTTTTTTAACATACCATCGAGTTCATTGAACTTGTTTACTACATCTTCTACTTCGCCCAAGAGTAGAACTTTTGATATTTCTCCTTTATAAAAATAGCTGAATTATATCGAACTTGAAAAAGGAATTACTAGCACCAATACGCTTTTGTAGATACATCTTTGGGTACGAACTGGATGAGTTGAAACGTAAAAATTATTAATTTTAACGACAAAACCATTATTATGTGTGTGAATGTAAGACATTTACATATGACGAATCCTATAGTCATTGCATTCAAGCGAATCCTTTGTAATCACGAAAGTACTTTTTCGTACAGAAAGTACAATGATTTTGATTTCTTTGAATATGATAAATGTACGAACTGTGAAAAAGTAGTCAGATGTCTTAGGGGCTTTGACGAAAGTATTAGAGGTTGATTATAATAGGCATTAATCTTCCGCTTTTGATTATTCTTTGGTGGGTAGGTGCCGTTATAGCCGGAATATCGCTCTTGATCCCACAATACAACTACTATCTTATTGGGGGATCACTGGGATGGATAACGGTTGTAATAACATCAGGGCTTATAATTTATGCAATAAAAAGAAATAATAAAGAAAGTCAGAAAAATACGCCGTCTAAAATTAATTGATTTCTTTTCCGCCTTGTTCTTCAATTACTACAAGAGTAACAGTAGACGTTATACCGGGAATCTTTCTTATTCTGCTAGTTATTGTGTGATTCATTGTTTCTGTATTGTCAGACTTTACCTTTACGAAAATATCATGAACGCCATATGTTCCACGTACTTCTCTTACATCAGGCAGCTTCGCGATTTCGGTGATTATTCTTTCTTCCGAACCTAAGGTGCAATTCACAAGTATGTATGCAGTAGACAATGATGTTTTTAGAAATTTAGTGTATTTTAGTCTTTTCTATGAACCGATTTCTTACGATAAAAATATCATACATTTACTATTTCAATGTATAAAGTTTGTAGAGTTCACCAGTTCTCTTGCTAACATAATTCCATTCTCTTGCACTGTAGTTAACTCTAACAAATTTTTGTCTCAATTCAGGATGTAACCTTACATACACGTCGTCGCCTATGGTGATATTATTCGACTTTGTTAATGATGTCATTTTTGATGAAACACTCATACAATATCCCAAAATATCCAATGGAGAAGTTTCATCACGTCCATACTGAACAATAATGTTTTCGCCCTCATCAATTCCAATTTTTGCACTTAAGTCTGGATAATCATATTGATTCAATATGGGATTTAGTCCATTTTTAATAATGGTTAGCATGGACATTCCACATCTGACAGCTCTATCACAAACTACAAACTTGTTAGATAAAGACGGAAAAAATGCAATTACTGCATCTCCTACATATTTCAAGACAAATCCTCCATACCTATACACGGCTGAAGACATTTCGTAGGTGAAGGCACGTATTATTGTGACTAGTTTGTCAACTGGTATCGTCATTGAGAGATTTGTCGAGCCTACTAAATCCACATACAAAATAACAAGCGGAATCTTGGAGTTGACATGATTTTTCAGGAAATTCTGTCCGGAATCCAAATTCGAATCATATTGATATCTTCTCTTAAGCGCCTTCCATATCCTGTCTTGCGTTTGCTTTATCTGGGTGTCAGTATCATAAATTGCATCTGCTTCCACCTTGGTTTTCTTTTCTCCTGTAATCATAGAGATAAAAGGAGATGTGTTTCTAGTCAGATCTTGAGACCTGGTGCTATCTGCTTCTTTAACTGTTGTCATAAGTTATGATCCCTCGATTCATTTGATAGCTATCAACCAATAATAACATAGTGCAATGGTTATACATACCAAGCGCTTTATAAAATCAAACCATATAAACCCTATACGGTTTTTCTCATATTAGAGACCCATAGATGTTGAAATTATTAAATAACAGTTGGGAAGGGTACACAATTTATTCAAATTCGCTGCAATTTCTTCCAATACACCAATCTTGTATTTCCACTGATTATGGTAAACAATCTCGTTACATTGAATATTCATGACTGAGCAATATTTGATAGCTTTTCAATGAAAAAATAAAGTTTCTAACATACCCGATTTTGAAAAATAATTTTCGTTGTAGGTTCTGTTCGCAAGAATGAATTTGTTTTGCACAAACATATCATATCTAATCAAGGCGATAGTAGCGCATTAAGAAATAGTATGATAGGCAAAGTATTAGGAATGATTTCATAATTCCAGATATGCCTTAGCCTTAACAAGTAATAGAAAGGCATGTCGTTACTAGCGCTACCTTTTTCCAACCCGATGTTTTGAATTGAAAGGCATGGACTTAATCAGGTCGTTCAATGACCCATTTGTAGGTTGAATGCTCTAGCGCCGTTCAAACTTTCTGTTTTTTGATGGGACAATGCATCATATTGATTTTCTAATTTGCATGTTGCAATCACTAAATGAGAAGCCAATGTAAATGACTAAAATATGTGACAAGTAGAAACATCCCAAACAACTTGACATTGGAATTTATCAGTTGGTATAACCTAGGCGAATCCTACCTATTGGCGCCTCGTTACGGGCATAATAAAATCCCAATTACGAAATCTCAATCTAAAGAAAGACTAATTAGGACCAAAGCATGTCTTTAGTAAGGATATCTTTTTTTGAGAATCCCCAATAGAGATGATGATGGCTATGCTAAAGTACTAAATGCTCTCTTTGTTAATATCGAAGATGCTTATTTGCGCAGCATGAAACCAATTCTAAATACAACAGAGATAAATGTGATGCTTCAGGATGGCTCTGTGACAAAGTCTTCCACTTTTGACCCACAATCCATAATTCAGTTTTATCGTTCTTTTCTTAAAGATCTACATAAATGGGAGGTAGAAGACATTCAAGAAACAACTGGCGAGCTAAATCGCATTTTTTGTCAGACTTTAGCCAAACTCGATAATTATACCATCAAAGGTTTTTTTGGGATACAATTCAATATTTTGCCCTATTATAAACCCGATAAACAAGTTATTAAGATACAAAAAGAACTCATCGATCTTTCGACAGAGAATTCCGCATTATTAGAATCAGTAGCAAATATTGGTAACAAAACGATAAAACAAGAATTAAAGAATATGTCACTTGATGATCTAGAATTTGAAGATTTATTTGAAAGGTTAATGCAAAATCAAGAATTGGTTGGGAATCTGGAAGAAAAAATCAAGAACATCGAAAGAAAATATCCACAGTTGGAAGGAGCTGAGAAAAAACGAAATTCATTGATTTACGAATTGAATGACTTGATCATTAAGGTTTACCAGGTTTCTCCAAACTTGATTGATTATAATAGGCTTATCCAGGGTGAAGAAGGGATCATAGTATATTTTGATATTGAACCCAAGATTGACCCTAAAGGAAAAAAATCAAGCAAATTGGTAGATTTTAAAAGGATGAAAGCTCCAGAGAAAAATGAAATTTCTGACCTTTTCAATGAAATCAACGCTTCTTTGAATAAAAAGCGTTTGTAACAATAAAAAATTGCTTATGGAATAAAAACAAAATTCATAATATTGGGCAAATAAGGTTATTTGGTTGAACGATCGTAGTAAGATGTACGTTAAAAATAAGATTCCGTCAGTAGAGGATATTTTTAGAGCTCAAAAATTAATGGACAAGGCAGCAGTGAGAAAGACGCCCTTATCAAGATCAAATACATTCTCAACAATTACAGGAACAAATATCTTCTTAAAATTTGAATCATTTCAGAGAACGGGCTCCTTCAAAGTTAGGGGGGCTTACGCAAAAATCAATTCCCTGACAGACGAGCAGTACAAATCCGGAATTATAGCAGCCTCAGCGGGTAATCATGCCCAAGGTGTTGCCTATGCTGCCCAGAGAAGAAATATTAATTGTAAAATTGTAATGCCAAAAAATGCTTCCCCTGCAAAGGTTGCTGCTACTCGCTCTTATGGCGCTCATGTGATACTTTCGGGCGACACATATGACGAATCATGGAAAACAGCCGATTCTTTGTCAAGGCAGTATGGATATTCAATTATCCATGCGTTCGATGATCCAATAGTCATTTCAGGTCAAGGTACAATTGGTCTGGAACTTATGGAAGATTTGATGGATATAGACAAAATCTACTTACCGGTTGGTGGTGGCGGTCTTGCCTCAGGCGTATCTTTAGCTATAAAGGCTAAAAGACCCAATGTCAAGATTATTGGAGTCGAGTCGAAACAGTTTCCAGCGATGAAAAAGTCAATTGAGCATGGGAGTCTATGCGATATTAAAGGCGGATTTTCTATCGCCGATGGTATTTCTGTCAAATCTCCTGGAGAGCTTACTTTTGAAATATGTTCAAAATATTTGGACGACATCGTTACTATAGATGATGTTGCTATTGTAGAGACTATGTTTATGCTTATGGAAAGAGAAAAGGTTGTAGTTGAACCTGCTGGCGCAGCTAGTTTGGCATATGTCATTTCAAATAGTAAAGATAAAAATAATCAAAACGTAATATCTGTCCTTTCTGGCGGTAATATTGACATGTATCTCTTAGGACAAATAGTATCAAAGGGATTAATGCAAATGGGGAGATTAGTTAAAATCTTTATTCAATTACCCGACAAACCAGGAGCTCTAAAAAATATAGTTGATAAAATAGCCGAACTCAGTGTAAATATAGTTCAAGTTGAACATGATCGACTAAGCTCCAATGTTGCGGCCGGTTCTGCTGGCGTATATCTAAGCTTAGAGTTAGAAAATGAAAAACATTCAAGGAAACTTTTAGATTTTCTAAAGAAGGAAAAAATGGTTTTTAAGATTGTTCCTTAACTGCAGTAGCAATATTCTCTGAATCCGGCTTTGTCTGCCGTAGAACCACCAATCTTGACCAGAACAAATTCATTTTTGGCCCTGGCATAAGAATCATTCAAATTTCGCTGATTTTCGCGCAAAATTTGATATTCATCCATAGATAATTTCTTGCGATCACCAATTTCATTTTCAAGATTCATATCCTTCACTATTTCCTTATATCCTGCTTGTACAACTCCACTAAATACCATGGCACTACTGCCACTCCCATAAGACGCAAATCCTATTCTATAACCTTCTATATCGTGATTTTTCTTGTACTCATATTCTAGTAAACTTCTTAATCCCATATACATAGACGCCGTATACAAATTACCTATGCTGTTAGAAGCTTCAAGGGAACTCGACATTTTTTTCTCATATACCTCATTGTAAAAGGAAGTTTGCATGAATGCTTTCCTAAATTGTTCATCAGCCTTCATAAACTCTTTATCTGCCAAGACTGATTCTATCGTTCCTCTACTATCATTTAGTATCGGTTCGTGAAATCCTATTTCTTTAATAACATGTTGCCATCGCGGCAGTGTTCTCCATTCATGTCTCAGCAAGTATGCAAGTGCCTTTTCTCCCATTCTTCTATATGGTAAATGCACTGTAAACAAATCAATGTAATCGGTAATAGATTCGCCATCCTTAAGATGAATCAGTCCTGTTCTCATTGCTTTTTCCTTATAACTATCAAAGGCCTTTCTAACCTGGATTAAATATAGTAAATTAGAATATAGCCCATTTACAAGGGGAGTTTCCTTCCCAAACGGTCTATAGAAATCATACTCATTTTTTATTATGGTTGAAGTGACTTTTGGATCTAGAGCAAGTAATCTTGGTTGCTCTTTTATTAAAAGCGCGACTGCACCTGCTCCTTGTGTATATTCTCCGGCTGACCCGATGTCGTATTTGGCAATATCACTCACAACAACAATGGCGGCCTTGTCATTGTTCTCTTCTGCCCTTATCCAATTGGTATTATCGTAAATCGCATAAGATCCGCTGACGCAAGCAAATTTACATTCTATTCCTCCAGCATGCTCAAATGAGCCATCACCGTATACCTGTTCTAGCATACCTACTACAAATGAATTTAATGCCTTTGATTCATCAAGACTTGATTCCGTTGCTACATACAACCTACCAATATCGTTAGGATGTAAGTTATTCTTCTTCATTAATTCAAGACATGCGTTGGATGCCATACATGCTGAATCTTGATTTGTATCGACCAGCGCCATTTTTTTTATGCCAATACCATGTTCTAATTTTTGGGGATCAATTCCTCTGGCCAGAGCAAAATCTTTGTAGTCGATATACAATTTTGGAACATATATAGCAAGGTCGTCAATGCCAGCTGGCATATTAACAGTTTTTCCCACTTAAGACATTTAAAGGTACTTGTTGATATTCGCGCCTAATCAAAAGAAAATCGTTAAAAATTTGGTATGTTTTTAAGAAAAATACATCATTTATGTCAGACAATTAATACTATTGTTCCAAGTACTGATGTCTATTCAATACTCTTAAAAGATAACTTGACATAAATCCAGTAGAGATTTCACAACTAATTCTAAACTTACTCCCGGCCAGTGGATAACACATTATCTAGTGGACGCGTATAGTTTCGTAGAAATTATTACGTTCATGCGCATGGAAACCAATTTGTTTGATTGCTGCTACTATCTTGTCTGAAGTCAATTCTGTTGATCTAGATCCAGTCGCACTAACTACTTCCTCACCGATTAAAGTGCCTCCAAAGTCATCTGCACCATAGTTTAATGCAAGCTGAGCCATTCCTATGCCATTTGTAAGCCAGGATGATTGAAGATGATCGATAAGCCCTGAAAAGATGATTCGTGAAATAGCTATTGTTTTTAGTAATTCTAAACCTCCAGAGGAATACTTGATGATGCCATCTTCTTGCATCTTCGTGTTATTTGGTTCAAAGCTCCACGGTATAAAAGCCATAAAACCTCGAGTTTTTTCTTGCAAATCAGCGATCTTTATCAAATGCCTTGCTCGTTGTTCAATATCCTCTCCAGTACCATACATCATTGTAGCCGATGATTTTATACCCAAATCGTGGGCTTGTTCCATGATATTTAGCCACTCATTACTTTTTATTTTCAGTGGGCTAATTTTTGACTTTACATCATCATCCAGAATTTCAGCGCCAGCACCTGGCAATGAGTCCAGACCCGCTTTTTGCAATCTAGACAAAACTTCTTTTGTGCTGCATCTTTCAACCTTGGAAATGGTATCAATTTCAGAAGCTGAAAGTCCGTGTATGGCGACCTCAGGGCACTTTTCCTTAACTGTTCTGAACGCTTCTTCATAATACTCAATATTGAGATCAGGGTTATGACCCCCCTGCATTAAGACTTGACTTATTCCGAAATGCTCTCTTGCTGTTACAACTCTTTTTACAACATCTTGTACAGATAACGTATATCCTTCCGAGTCACCAGGCGCTCTGTAAAATGCACAAAATTTGCAATATGTTATGCATACATTCGTATAATTTAGAATAATGTTATTAACAAACGTTGCAACATTACCGAATAGTTTTTCTCTTAATGTATTTCCAACAATGCCCAAGGCATAGGGATTGTCTGATTTTAACAAACGGATGCAATCATTCAAATCCAATCTATTTCCAAGCATCACTTGATCTAAAATATCACTAACGTCAGATTTCTGAATCAAATTCTGCGCAAATAAGCTCATGAGCTATATCTTTCATGACGATTGTCAAGGATATTTAATCTTTACAAACATTGGCAAAAAGCGAAGATTTTATAGTCGATGTAGACTCCATTTAAACAATTTGTTACAGAGTATTTCAGGCAGTTCAAATGCTGTAGAAAAGGTCATCCATGGGGAAGAATTATCATTCAACGATGGCTTGGAACTACTCAATAACGAAAATGTCTTCGTCTTGGGCGCTGCTGCAAATTTGGTAAAAAAAAAACTAACTGGTAACGTCATAACCTTTGTTGCCTCTTATTACCTGAATTATACTAATGTATGTGCCGCAAGTTGCCCACTTTGTGCATTTTATAGAAAAGGTGACGAATCAGATTCGTATACACTGACAATCGAACAGATACTATCAAGAGCAAGAATAGCAATAAACGATATGAAGGCAACAGAGCTCCACATAGTTGGTGGTTTCCATCCAAAACTCGGACTTGATTATTATGAAAAAATGATAAAGGAAATCAAGAAAGAATTTCCTTCAATAACGGTAAAAGCTCTTACACCAGCCGAAATTCATTTCATTTCACATATAACCAAAAATTCCGTAAAAGAAGTACTTTCTAGATTAAAGGCAGCTGGATTGGATGCTTTACCGGGCGGAGGAGCAGAAATATTCAGTAAAGATGTGCGAGATACAATAGTACGGGGCAAGTGTTCAGGTGATGAATGGCTCAAGACAGCTGAAATTGCACATGAAATGGGAATTAGAACAAATTGTACCATGCTCTTTGGTCATGTCGAGGAACCCAAGCACATTATTGATCATCTGATTAAGGTTCGAGAGTTACAAAGAAAAACAGGAGGTTTTATTACTTTTATACCATTGAAGTTTAGCCTTGATAATACCGAACTTGAGCAAAAAGGATTAATCGACAAGGAAAGTTCATCGCTATACGACTTGAAAGTAATTGCTCTATCAAGGCTCATGCTGGCAAATACCATGAAAAATATTTCAGTGTATTGGGTTGCACTTGGAAAAAAATTAGCTCAGGTCGCACTATCTTACGGAGGGAACGATCTAGTTGGTACTGCATATTCAGAAGAGATCTTCAAGGCCGCCGGCAAATCTACCGGAACATCGATACAAGAATTAGCGTTTCTGATTAAAGATGCGAAATACGTTCCCTTACAAAGAGATACGTTTTTCAATATTCTATAGCATAGACATTTGATTAAGAGTAATCATTACTGATATTTCTGAATTTTCTGACTGTTACTATCGACCAAGAGGATCTCATCAAACGAAATGATGTTATTATTCTTGGCTTTTTGAAGCAATGTTAGTATCGAATCCTTACCTTTTTCCCCCATGTTGATAGTAAGATCATTGACGTACATCTTGACAAACTTTTCAATAAGTGATTTAGAATTACCCCTACCAAAACGCATAGCGTAATCTAATGCATCATCCAAATGTTCAAGTCCATATATTATTGAACTTCTGAATACTTCGTCAAAATCAATTATTTCTTTGGTTGTAAGATTACGATTACTAATGACATTTATTCCCAGAGGAACTGGCATACCATTTGTCAAGTCATGCCACCATTTCCCGAGGTCCAGTATTCTATGAAATTCATCTCCAAATGAAATTTGTGCTTCATGAATAACTAGGCCCGCATCTATATCTCCGGACAAGACATATTTTGGAATTTCACTAAAAATCATTTCAACTCCATCAAATTTTCCAACAGCCAAATTGAGTAATAGATTTGCCGATGTCATTTTCCCTGGAATTCCGATCTTGCATTTGGGTAGATCGTTCAACTCAATATTTTTTTTAGAGATAACTACAGGACCATAGTTTATTCCAAAACTTCCACCGCTACTCAAAATGACATAGTTTTTAAGAAATGCGTATGCATGAGCCGAAATTGCAGTAATGTCCAATTCATGATTAATAGCACGCTTGTTTAACTTTTCAATGTCCTCAATGACATGTTCAATTTGAAAATAAGGTGATTTAACACTGCCTGAGGCAATCCCATAAAACATAAAAGCGTCATCCGCATCAGGCGTATGCCCTAACGTTACATGTTTCATAGAAAATTGAATATTCCAACGGTATTTTTATTTTACAGTATTAGAGTCAAATGTAAGCCATTTTGGGTGCAAGTAGAAATATTCAACACAACTGGGTTGCTATTTTAAGGCGTCTATCCATATGCAATCGGTTCGATACGCCTCTTTAGTACTTTAAGGAAGATTTAATAATGCTGCATAGATTTTTTGTCGTTTATAAGATGCCAAAATTCAAGTCCACTCAGGATATCTTAAGAATTATAGGAAATAAGGATCAAATACGTAATTTCGGCGTTATCGCTCATGTTGATCATGGAAAGACTACTATGAGTGACAGTTTATTGGCTGCTTCGGGAATTATTTCTCCGTCTGTTGCTGGTCAGGCACTAGCTCTTGATTCAATGAAACTTGAACAAAACAGACAAATGACAATTAGAGGAGCCAACGTAACTCTGTATTATGAAATCGGGGGAAAAGAATATGTGATTAATATGATTGATACTCCTGGACATATCGATTTTACAGGAAGAGTTACACGAGCGCTGAGGGCAATTGATGGAGTAGTTGTAGTTTCTGACTCTGTAGAAGGCATAATGACTCAAACAGAAACTGTGACAAGGCAAGCATTAGAAGAACGTGTAAGACCAGTTCTTTATATTAACAAGATTGATAGACTTGTCAAGGAACTGAGACTAGATGCACCTGCGATGCAGAAGTGGCTTTCAAATATTATTGCTGAATTTAACAAGCTAGTTGAAATCTATGCTGAACCTGAATTAAAAGAAAAATGGAAGGTAAGTATTCAGTCTAACAGTGTGGCCTTTGGATCGGCAAAGGATAGGTGGGGATTTAACTATAATATCGCTCAGAGGAATGGGGTTGGCTTTAAGGATGTTTATGATGCTTACAATTCAGATGATCAGTCTTTAATAAAGACTCTCTCGGAGAAGGCCCCGCTACATGAGGCCGTACTTGGAATGGTTGTACAACACCACCCTCCACCACATGTGGCGCAGCGTTACAGAATACCAAAGATTTGGCCCGGAGATCTAGATTCTGATATTGGAAAATCACTCGTATCATGTGACGACAAAGGACCAATCTTGATGATGGTTACTACAATTAATGTAGACCCACAGGCCGGTAGGATAGCTACAGGTAGATTGTTTTCTGGAACGATAAAGGATGGTGACGAAGTCTATCTTATAGATGGTAAAAGAATGGGTAAAGTTCAATCTGTAAATATCTACATGGGTAACACTCGAGAGGTAGTAAACATGCTACCTGCTGGAAATATACCTGCTCTACTTGGTATAGATCATGCAATTGCAGGGGAGACATTCTCGTCGGTCAAAAATGTACCTGCATTTGAGTCAATAAAATATGTTTCAGAACCAGTAGTTACAATTGCCATCGAACCAAAACATCCAAAAGATTTACCAAAATTAGTTGAAGCGTTAAGAAGAATTACTGTTGAAGATCCAAATCTAATTGTAAAAATCAATGAAGAAACTGGAGAAACATTACTGTCGGGAATGGGTGTATTACACCTTGAGATAGCCACATCTCTAATATTGGAAACAGGTTTAGAAATTACAACCACTCAACCCCTTATTAATTACAGAGAGACAATACGTAATACTGCCGGTCCTATTATGAGTAAATCTCCAAATAAACATAATAAGATTTTCATGAGAGTGGAACCACTTGGGGAAGAAATAATTGAATTAATAAAGAACGGTCAAATCCATGAAGATTTAGAAAGAAAACAGCTGGCCAAAATTCTTAGGGAAAAGGGATGGAGCGCAGATGAAGCTAAAAATGTTGCTGCTGTTGATATTAGTGGAAACATACTGGTGGACGAAACAAAGGGTGTACAGTTTATTCAGGAATCAATGGATTCAATTAGGTCAGGTTTCGACGATGTGATCCATGCCGGTCCAATAGCCCATGAAACAGTTAGAGGTGTAAAATTTGTTTTACATCACTTTGTTCCTCATGAAGATCCGGCTCACCGCGGTCTCGCACAATTGATGCCCGCCACAAGAAGAGCAATGTTAGGATCAATGCTTTTGGCAGATTCAGCACTATTAGAGCCTATACTTGGTATGGAAATAAAGTGTCCACAAGAACAAATTGGAACGGTTGCGGGAATTCTATCGGGAAAACGCGGAAAGCTACTGAACGTCGAACAAAAGGGAGTGATTAGCATTATACAAGGTGAAGTTCCAGCTTCTGAAACATTCGACTTGTCTGAGGTAATGCGTGGAGGTACGGCTGGAAAGGCTTTGTGGAATACATTTTTCAAGACTTGGCAATTTGTACCTCAATCTATTTTCAAAACAATTGTTAATGACCTCAGGAAGAGAAAAGGTCTCAATCCAGAACCCCCGGCTGCTGATGAATTTGTAGACAAGGAATAGAACCATTTATCGTATTGCTAGGGCTATGTGTCCTAGGATATGATAATTGCAATATTCCAACTTTTTTTATGTAAAATCCTGATCACCGTGGTGTAGAATTTATATGGAAGCACGCAATATAATATAATAATTACAAATAGGTATTAGTTGGGATGTTTAACAAGGATTCGTGCAGATCATGTGGTAGTATTTTGTCGCCTGTTTTAAAGTGTAAACTCTGCAAAGAATATGTATCATGGACTTGTGATTATTGCCACCAAGTAGAAGACGTAAGTCATAGACATGAAAAAATCCATAGGTCGCCTGGGGACAAATATTTGGATGTTAAAGATAAATTGATAACGGCGTAGATTATACTTTTAGCAATTTTTACTCTATTCTGAGACTACTGAAATTCTCAGTACTAGGTTCCTTCATTCTTTCTATTGCCATCAAAGTTTTTAGAATTTACAGGACAGCTATCTCTTTCCACTTCCACATAAATCTTTGAGGATGTTTTTACATCTATTACGGATTTGATTCGTTCTTCAATAGTATCTATTACTTGTTCTATTTGATCCGTGGTTATGTTATCTACTATGCTAACCTCCATGGCAACTAGTACATCATTGGGTCCAAAATGCATAGTCCTAAGTGTGATAATCCTGTTCACCTCCGGAATCTTGAGTACGGATTCTATAATTTTACCATGATCTTTTTTAGACATCGCCTCTCCGATAAGAAGAGCTCGATTCTCTTTTGCTAAAAAGAACGCAAATAACATTAAAACTCCACCTATAAGTATTGAGCTTAATGCATCATAGATCATGTTGTTAGTAACGTCGGATAGATAAATTCCTATTGCAGCTATAGCTATTCCAAGTAACGCTGCCGAATCTTCAACCATGACAGTCAAAATTGTAGGGTCTTTACTTTCTTGAAATTCTGTGAATAACTTATGAAGATTAACTTTTTCTCCTCTAGCTTCAATGGTACCCCTAAACAAATTAAAAGCAATTCGTAGGGCGTTGCCTTCAAAGATGGCAGAGATTAGCAGTATCACATAACTGATATTGGTATTTATGATCTGATGTACTGGATCAAATATGGAAACATATCCTTTTTCAAATGACAGAATTCCTGATATTCCAAATAATAGTGTGGCTACAATGAATGACCAGAAAAATTGTTCTTTACCATAGCCAAACGGATGTCTTTCTGTTGGTACTTTTGTACTTGTCTTAATTCCGATTAGCAACAAGACTTGGTTAAAAGTATCAGAGAATGAATGGTATGTTTCAGACCACATTGCGCTACTATTTGTAAGTAAGGCCGCAATCAGTTTTGCAATAGAGATTCCTAAATTACCAAACAGCGCAGCATACACGGCCCTCTTGGAACTTCCGACCAACAGTTATTCTCCTTTTCCCATATTCGATTAAGAAAGACTCAGCGAGAAATTATCTCTTTCATGAAGATATCTTGATCAAGTTTGGAAAATTCACTCAAATTTATGTCGTCACCTTTAGACATTATTTTCTTAAGCATTTTGCCCGCAGCAGGTTCAATCCACCATTTTTCACTAAACGAATTGACTAGATGTCTTTCTAGTTCTGCAGCTCGTATCGCGGCTATCATGTAACTTGGTACATACATTATTGATTCAGGAAGAATATGATGCAGCATCCAATATTCTCCTGGAACTTCAATGCCCATATACCTTTTGATTAGTCTCTCGTATAGCCTACTTGATTCAAAAATTGTAAGGTCTTTTTTCCAGAAATCCATTTTCATTAGTGAATTTGCTGCATAAAAAACGATAAAAAAAAGCTCCATGAATTTGTCTCTCAATACTATTTCTGATAACGCCTTTTCATTTGTAATTCCAATGTCCTTCAAATATAACGGATTTCTTGTTAATCTTTCGATTAGTATTGAGAATATTTCTGCTACTCCCATTGGAAATTTGTATTTTTCCCAATAATTTAATTTCGTATCAATCGATGAGGCGTGTATAGCGTGTCCTGTTTCATGATAACAGCTTTGCAAGTCAAAGTACGGGCTTTCACTCTTGTATAATATCCGTATATCCTCAGGAATTTTTACAAAGAAGCAAATCGGTGATGGATATTTATTAGGTCGATCTGCGATATCAAACTTAATTCTAGAAAAATCAAATCCAATTAATTCTAAGGTTTTTCTAACTGTGCGTACAGGATTAGTTTTGGAAAAATATTTTTCAATATCTAGAAAAATTCTGTTTCGAAAAAAATAAAAATCATCATAGTATTCGACATCTTTTCCGATTAATTTGCTAGCATATTGCATCTCATTTCTAAAGGGTTTCTCTGCACGTTGACCTAAATCTGTAATCAGTTTCTTAAGATCCAATAGACCTATTTTTTCACTCAATAGATATCCATCCAGGGGAGTAAGTGGTTTCTTTGAAGTCCCATTTACTTTGTCAGAAAAGTTAGAATAGATTTCTCTTATTCTTCTAAAACGGGAATTGATTAGTGGGGAAATGTATTTTGTCTTTTTGACAAACTCGTCATATACAATTTTTCTTTTTTTGTGATCCTTTTCATGACTATTGAATTGTCTCCAATTATTCCAATTCACTTGTTTTCCATTGAATTTGAAATCTTTACTTTTTACCTTCGTTCCTCTCAATTCATGCAATTTCAGTTCAAGAGGCTTTGTTTCGGATTCAGAAATATTTTCAATTGAAGAAAGGAGCAATGCTTTAGGTATAGAAAATGACCTCACAAATATTTCTGAAATGAGTAACTTCATTTTGGCTAAGTGTTCTATATTCTGCCTGTCATAATCATAACCGGCAAATTGTAGATATTGTTCATTGGTTTCAGCAGAGTATAGAATCTCATCTAATTCACACCATTCTGTTAGATTCAACAAAATAACACTAGATAAAAAGATATTTAAGTTGCTTAACGGACTCTTGGAAAAACCTTGTCCTATTGAGACAGTATGATTGAAAAAATGCCATAATATGATACAAATTTGTTTAGAAAATATTACCAGCAGGTTATTCAAATATGACACTTTGATTTAACGACTTGTGATTTGTCTAGATCATATGACTAGCTTTACAAACCAGTGGAATAAAGAGCCTAAAAAAGACCCCACAGAAAGAATTAGAGAAAGCCTGAAATCGCAAAAACCTCTAAAACCAACTATGGAATCTGCAAAAAATAGACTGGGAATTCAAACTCAAAAACTAGATACACTCTTGGAAAAATTAAAATCAAAAGATAGAACGCTTTTTAATCAAATTGTTACACATTTACAAAATCATGACAGCCAACAAAGCAAAATGCTTTCGAATGAACTCTCTCAAGTACGAAGAACGATAAAAACAATTTCCCAGTTAAAAATGTCCCTTGAGCAGGTACATATGAGACTAGAATCCACTATTGATATTGGAGATGCCCTTACTGCACTCAAACCGGCAGTTGGAACATTATCAAAAGTAAAAACTGGATTATCTGGACTTATGCCAAATGTCGACGTAGAATTGGGAGAAATTAATGATGTCTTTAGTGATATCATGGTAAATGCTAATAGTACTTCTGATATTGGCTTCGCACTAAATCCGTCAGGTGGAGATGCAACAAATATTCTTGCAGAAGCAAGCATTGTCGCGGAGCAAAGGGTCACCGACAACTTCCCAGATGCACCCATGGGGACATACAATCGAAATGCTAGATCCTCACTAGGAGAACACACAGAATAATCACTAGACAGATATCCGGTAATTGAAAGTAATTGATTTGTATATGTCAAATAGAAAAACGCAATGACTATAACCAAAAGAAGAGTCCCCGGTAAAGGGTCAATAGTAATCTCAACATTTCAATCCAGACAAACTGCAAATCGGATAGCAAAAGCTATGATTTCTAAGAAACTTTGCGCCTGCGTAAATATTATGAAAATAAAATCTTTTTACTATTGGAAAAACAAGATCCAACATGAAGATGAGTATCTCTGTTTTTTTAAAACTGTTTCTTCTGCTAAATTAAGTAAGGAGATAAAGAAAATCCATCCGTACCATGTACCAGAAATTGTGGAATTGCGGTTGGATAGCGCCAATAAAGATTACCTGGGATGGTTAACTAAATCTGTATCTTAAAGATCTGGCTGACTGAATTACCTTATTGCGTAGCGTAGAAGGCCAACAATGCCTCCTAAAGAAGAAACTCGAAGTCCTATGTCAGTAGAAGCGTCAACTCCATATATCCTTCCTCCAATCGTCTCTGTTATATTCAATAAATCAATGAATTCATGCTCATTGATCTTTTCTAAGATAGCGTTAGAATAGATTAGACTTTCTATCGACTTGTTAACCACAGCAGATTTAACCTCGTTTACGCCAATGGCATACTTTGGATCACCTTTGTGAATGAGATAAAAAAGATTATCCAGTAAGGACGAGACAATTCCGATTTTACTGCTCTTCAATAATTCTTTTAGTGATTCAGAACGAAGAGATACAAAAATACCATCTTCGCCTGCTACATCTACTCCTTCTAAAATGGAAATTTTGTCATTAATTTCCTTGGCAAGGTAATTAAAAAATCTCCTCTTGGTTTCTCCAGGCCCAAATAATACTATTATTTGCTCTTGTGAGTGTAGGTTAGTAACACTCTTAATCCCTCTCAGAATTTCATCAAAAAAAGTATCTATATTTGCGTTTACGGTCTTAGAACCCTGAAACCTTTTTCCACTTTGACCGGAATAAATATTGGGTAGGATCTTTACATGAGTCCCGGTTACCAATCCTATTGCCGCTTCCTGAATATCAATTGAAATCAGCACATAGATAGTGTTACTGCCAGAATTTCCTATTATGTCAGTTTGAATTTTTTTCCACTGCTTCTTTTCTAATATAATCATATCGTCAACTTTGATCGATATAGAATGATGAACTCCCTTGGGAACTAATTGATTATCGCTATTTAGTATCGTTCCTCCTATTCTTATTCTGTCTACGGTTCCGTCAAACTTTATGTCATCAATTCTTAGTAGTATTCTTATTTTTACTCGCTCACCCTTATCGGGTCTGGAAAATTCAGACTTGTGTTTTATAGATCTAGTTGTATCTGTGATTATGTTGTCATCAAGCTCAATTATCCTTCTTAAGGAAAAAAGGTCATCCAGATCTTCTGGAATAATTGCCTTGGATTTATCAGAATGCTTAGAATCACGAACAATCATCTGTATTATCTTTCACATTGTCTTATTGTTATCTTGCGAGTTACGTTCAGAATTTAATTTTGAGCTGTTGTCATTTTGACTTTGTTGTTTTGAAGATTCAAGGTAACTATTTACCCATTCTTGAGTTATCACCCCAGATTCAACCAAATTTACTAAGGCGTTGGGTGATGCTTCCCCTGTTACTTTTCCATTTTTCCTTCGTGTTTGTCTCCATTTAAGTTGAGTGTTTCCGGTCTTTGAGGAATAGATTATGCCCAGCACTTCCTTGGCATTTACAAATGTCATTTCACGAATTTTTTTTAGGGTCACCTTATCAGCCGCCTCAATATAAATTGCTCCAGGACCCTCCTCACGCTCAGGAAATATTTCAAAGTCATGCATATAACTTTCGGTAATAAAGGATCTACATGTACTTATGATGATAAACCTTCTAAAACTCTCTAGTGAACACGCGGCCTCTATTAGTACCAATGTGTTGATAGGATTAATTGCTATTTATCAAGTTTCTGACAAGAATTTCAGAAGATGGAACATGTTATTTCAAAAAATTCATGGTAAGTAAATATCATTTCAGGTACAATCTTTGTCTAAAAAACAAGGAGGACAAACTCCTAACTCAAGATCTACTTCATATTGACATCAGTAGGGCTATTCCGTCATTGTTTGTCCATTGGTATTATCTTTTTCGACACTTAAAAATTAGATTGTAAATGTGCACATAAACCTCCAAATTAAGATTTGATTTTTACTTTGAGCTTGCATCTGACCATAAATAGCTAAAATATTCTTTCGCAAATCCCGTAAGTCCTATATGATTTGCCCAAATTGCTATCGGTTCCACAGCACCCATTTCATTTCTTCCATTTCCGAGGAGAATCATAACTTGACTTATGTCTCCTATCACACCTCCGCCAAACATATTGTTCTTAACTCTGACCTCGGCTACTCTTGAAATTGTGAGGATAGTTTCTTTACTTGTATTTTCAGAAACAAGTACAGCTATTTTTACTCCTTTCTCAGATAACGTTCTTAACGTGGCCTGAATGAGGCCAACAATATTTTCTGCCCCCTGTGGCAGTGCAATAAGTAATTCTTTCTTACAATTTTGAATTATTTCTTGTACCTTATTTGCAATGTTGAAAAGACCCATTACTACCCATATTTCGGGCCTCTCTTTAATCCCGGTTTTTTCATATATTGGCATCAGTTCTCGAATTATCATTTCATTGTTAGAATCCATCTTTTTCTCAATCAATGTCCTCGTTGCTTCTGTTGCTGTTTGAGGTGAATTTGGAAAGAATTTTTGCGGTCTTGAGCTATTAGATTCAATCCAGCCCCTTTCTTCTAATGAATTTAAAACTTCGTATATTTTCGAGTACGGCACACTCGATTTTTTGCTAAGCTCCGAAGCTGGCATTGACCCATTCTCAAGCAATGAAATGTAGACCTTAATTTCATAACTCCCTAAACCTATCTCTTCCAACGCTTTCTTGGTCTTATCAGATAAACTCATAATATTAGTTGAAGTGGGTTACAGAAACATGCTATATATTTCAAGTGCAATTTGCCGCACTTATATAAGTAAACTTCTCACCCTATTATTAGTTACATTATACTTATATAGGAAAAATACAAAGTCGACATGAAACCTAGGTGAAATTAAGTGGAATTAATACAAATATCTAACCGTACCGTAAATAAAGTTAATACAGACAAGAGAACTATACGATTTACTCAGAGCATTTGCCCAGATTGCAATATGATTCTTGATGCGGAAGTTTTTGAAAGAGAAGGTAAAGTCTTCATGACAAAAACTTGTCCGACACATGGAGAATGTGAGGAACTATACTTTGGTTCCTACAAGATGTATAATAAATTTAGCACATATTGGATGGATGGAAAAGGTGCACACGCACCGAATGTAATGGTAGACAAATGTGCATGCCCGACTAATTGTGGATTATGCACAAACCATTTGTCACACTCTGGTCTTGCTAACATGATAGTTACAAACAGGTGTGATCTTACATGCTGGTATTGTTTCTTTTATGTCAAAAAGGGCCTAGAAGGTGCATATTTGTATGAACCTACACATCAGCAAGTTCGAGCCATGATGAAAACCTTAAAGGCAGAAAAGCCAATTGCTGGAAATTCAATCCAAATCACTGGCGGTGAACCAATGCTTAGGGACGATATCACTGACATCATTAGAATCATGAAAGAGGAGGGCGTAGACCACGTGCAAATGAATACAAATGGTATAAAATTGGCCCTTTCACCAGAAACAATGCGTCAAGTGAGAAATGCAGGTGTAAGCAATCTATATTTGTCATTTGATGGAGTAACTCCAAGAACTAATCCAAAGAATCACTGGGAAGTTCCTTATGCTCTAGAATCTGCAAGAAAAACAGGTACCACTGTTGTGTTTGTACCCACTGTAATAAAATCAATTAATGATCACGAGCTTGGCCCAATTATTCGATATGCGCAAAAACATCTTGATGTAGTACACGCTGTAAACTTCCAACCAGTCTCATTAACGGGTAGAATGGGCAAAAAAGAGCGGGAAAAATATAGAATTACCATTCCAGATTGTATAGAAAGAATCCAAGAACAAACAAATGGTGAAGTATCCGTAGACGATTGGTTCCCTGTTCCATCCTGTATGCCATTGACAAATGTTATTGAGGCATTTAGTAAAAAGCCAAAATACGAACTTTCAATTCACTTTGCTTGTGGAGCTGGAACGTATGTATTTGAGGATACTCAAACCAAGAAGTTAATTCCACTCACATCATTTGTTGACCTCAAAGGAGTCTTAGAATACTTTGAAGAAAAGGCTGACGAAATAAAATCAGGCGCAAACAGATACTGGTCAATGTTACAAGTAATCAGGAAATTAAATCAATTCGTAGACAGAGACAAACAACCTCATGGATTGAATCTTGCAAAAATGTTCTCGAGTATATTGCTGAAGCGTAATTTTGACTCAGTAGGTTCATGGCATGTTCGTTCGCTCTTTTTGGGAATGATGCACTTCCAGGACAAATATAATGAAGATCTTGAGAGACTGCAGAGATGTGATATTCATTATTTGACTCCTGACTTGCGAATTATTCCATTCTGTGCGTTTAACGTAATTCCAGAATGGTACAGAGATAGAATACAAAAGAAATACAGCATTCCAGTGGAAGAATGGGAAAAAGCTCATGGACAAACTCTTGAAGCAGGTTTGTATCGAGGTATTATGAGAAGAGGCAAACCCGAAGCCCAAATGGGATGTGCAATGTCAGAAATGCACAAGGCAGCTGCCGAGTCTATGGAAAACGACGACCACAAAGCCGTTGAATTAAGAAACGGAATGGCCGGCGCCTAAATTTTTATTCTAACAAGCTTTTATTTTTAATATCATTATAAGTATGCCATCAAATTCTGAAAGTTAATTTATTAACATTCTATAATACTGGAGTGAAAACAGAATAAGATTTAATTGAATGCAGTTTCCAATTTTCACAATGTCTAATATGAAATATATTCAACTTGAACCTCGAGGAGAAATTGCTCTGCTCAGAATAAACAGACCTGAAGCACTAAATGCAATGAATATCGATGTAATTTCCGAGCTATCTAAAACAATTGATATTGTAGGCGCAGATGAAAGTATCAAAGTCATAGTCATAACAGGGGCAGGGGAAAAATCCTTCTGTGCTGGTGCAGATATCTCATACATGGTAAACATTGATCCTATTTCGGCAGAAAAGTATGCCTCCTCAGCACAATCGGTACTGAACAAAATTGAACGCTTGAATAAACCAGTGATTGCAGCAGTAAACGGGTATGCATTGGGCGGCGGTTGTGAATTAGCGATGGTTTGCGATATTCGGATTGCATCAAGTAATGCTAAACTCGGTCAGCCTGAAGTAACTATTGGGATCCCTCCGGGTTGGGGAGGAACGCAAAGGTTAATGCGGTTGGTTGGACCTGCAAAAGCAAAGGAATTAGTTTTTACGGGGAGAATGGTATCCGCTGATGAAGCCCTTCAACTAGGTCTGGTGAATGCCGTGATTAGCATGAATGCAGAAGATGATCTACCTCCAGAGGCACCAAAAGATGACAAGGTGAAGGAAAAGGAGCGGAATATTCAGATTGCAAGACTTCTCAATACAAAGCTTTTAACTGAATGCGTTAACTTGGCCAAACAAATTGCGAAGAACAGTTTTAACGCTGTGAAAGTCAGTAAAATGTTGATTAATAGAGGTATGGACGCAGATTTGGAGACAGGCCTTCGTTTAGAGATTTACGGCTGGTCTTTATGTTTTGCACATGAAGATAGACAAAAGATGATGTCAGAATTTCTAAACAAAAGCAAGAAGTGAAAAATACTCACTTCTCAATTTATTTTAAATTAAGATTTAGAAATTACTCTGGCGGGACCACTTGGACGACAAACATGGGCTCTACTTTGAATTTTAGAACTGGCAAAACCCTGTTCCATTGACTGTCCGATTTTGCGTGCGTTTTTAGTATTATCTGTGAATGCAATCATCGAAGGTCCAGCGCCGCTTATGGTTACTGCTAGGGCGCCAGAACTAATTGCATTTGATTTTACTTCTTCATATCCTGGAATAAGACTCTTCCTGGCAGGTTCTACAATTAAATCATTCATCCCTTTCGATAAAAGTCTTGTATCTTGACTAAAAAAACCACTTACTATCATACATGCATTTGATAAATTTCTTGTATGATCTTCCATTGGTATTTTTTTTGGTATCACGCTTCTCGCATGCGCTGTTTTCTTAATTGGAGTTATCAAGTTGGGAACGCAAACTACCATGACCAGGTCTTTAGGAGTGTCTATTCTGATAAAATCAAGGGAGGGGAATGTTCTTACAACCACAAATCCTCCAAATAGAGAAGCGACAACATTATCGTAATGCTTTACACCCGCACTTCCTACTTCACCTTCTGCAGCGAAATCTAGTAAATCATTTTGGGTTAATTTGCATTGAAATAATTCGTTGAATGCCGTAACGGCCGCTGCACTGGATGCAGCACTGCTACCCAATCCAAGTCCAATCGGAACTCCCTTGGTGATCCTTATGTCAAGATCGTTTTTAATTTTCTTTTTTTGGGCGATTTTCATAATCGCGAGGGTTGCGGTATTTTCTTCAACTGTGGACGGAACGTTAGCATTATTATCTAAGGTGATTCTAATTTTTCCATTCGTTGTTGATAGCTTGTGGATAGAAACGGTATCATAAAAAAGATCTATTCCCAGACCGAATACATCAAAGCCTGGACCTAAGTTGGCCGTTGAGGAAGGGGCTGTTGCTTTACAAAAATCAAATGATTCTTTCATATGCAACTAATCTGCCTTTTCTTCACCTAGATTAAGTACTCTTGAGAGTGCTGCAGTTAGATTAACCATACCACTCATTGTTAAACTTGACACGAGAATTGGATTTTGCATTAATTTATTTTTTGATAAGGCATGTAACAGGTCCTTGCTTAGTAGGGAATATTCACTATTTTTTTCACTTTGCAACGAATCTTCTAAATATGATCTAGAGGACCATCTGACAATTTCTTGCAACTTGTCGATAACAAGATCTCTTTTTGTCATCACGTCTATTTGGGACACATTCAAACGTAGTCTTACAGAGGTTGCTATCAAGGCTATTGAAATAAAATTTATAGGGCTAGAAGAGGCTAAAATCCCGTCAAAAGTAAAAATGTTTATCTTGTTATCCGATTGAAAGTTGGAAACGAAATAAGGACCACTAGCCCTGAATATAAATAACTCAATTTGACCAGGGGTATCTACAACCACAAAGTCTGGATTCAGCCCAAAAACCTCCTCCTGAATTTCGTCAAGTTTAGTAGCTATCAAGTCAGCGGCCATAATTAAAGCGCCATTTGGTCCTAGATTGTGTTCAGACATTAACTTGGAGATATCAATATAGTTTCTTACATCAACATCAGGCTCATATGGCAAAGAAAGCACACCCGGATCTAGATTCAATGAGATTGGATAGAAATTATTATCACTATACCATTGAATTATTTTTGATGTAAGAAGTGATTTTCCAGATCCTGCCGTGCCGGTGACAAAAATTGATTCCAAATATATTTGAAAAACAAAGGGCTGAATATATTAATTCTATTGATTATTATATGACTAGATACCATTTTCCATTGACCGGAGTTGAAATGGAGAGTTATTGCGGTTGCAGTAAGCCTTATTCCATTTCTATTGCTATTTTCCTTTACCCCAGTTTCACCAGCTGATGTGTTTTCTGTAGGAGCAGTACCATTTTTGCTTTCAGTGTCTGCTGTTATGGTTCGAATCCTATTGCAGGCATACAGGTTTAGATATTTTATCAACCACTTCATAGGCCCCAATTATAGCACAACGCTCAAGACCATGAATGCGAGGATAGCCGGTGAATTTGTTACCCAGACAACTCCCTCATTTATTGGCGGTGAAATAGTAAGAATTGCATGGCTCATAAAGAATGGAGTATCGGCAGGGAGGGCTGCGTGGGTAGCCACAGCAGAAATAATTGCTGACGTTTTTGTAGGAAGTATTTTGGCATTCATTGCAGGAACCGTGGCTATCATTAGTGGAGGTTCTTTTATTGGGATTCTGGTTATACTCGTTGCGATACCAACATTTGCATTTTGGTTTGCAGTAGTTGTATTATCTGCAAATAGGAATATTCAGTTACCAAATTTTGCTATTAAATTGCTTAAAAGATTCTTATCAAAAGAAAGATCACAACGCCTAATAAATTCTACAAATATCGCTTTGGGGGATTTGTGCAAAATGAGCAGAGAAAATTTCACCTCATTTAATTCGGTGAAAGTACTATCAGTTGGAATGGCAATAACATTCGTGGCCTTTATTTTTCAAGGGATTTCATTTTTAGTACTGGCGCAAGCAGTTGGTCAACATGTTGGATTTTTTCAATCATTTATGTCCACATCCGCGTCCACTGCACTATCAACTCTACCGATTACCATTGGAGGATCAGGTTTAGCAGAATTAGGCGTATGGGCCTACATTACGAATATTAGTTCCATTCCTAATTTAGCTGATGTTTTGAATTCGTCTCAATTATCCGTAATCATAGCATGGAGAATTGCTACATACCATGTACCCTTGATCATAATGTGGATAGCTCTCATGAGGATTACAATTGGTAAGGATTCCATTGCAAATCAAATCAAGTCTAAGAATTGGGACAATAGCTAGTAAGTGCCCAGAAAATGATAATGTGCTAATGTAATTGAGGTTCTAAGTAATGAATAAATTAAAAGGGAAAACAGTCGTTATCACCGGCGCTTCATCTGGTATAGGGAGATCAACAGTATTTGAATTTATCAAACAACAAGTAAAATCTATTGTACTTGTTTCTAGGAATAAAGAGCGTTTGTCAGAAGTTGCATCAGAAATTAATGGAAAATGCGAGTCAATGGTTGTAGCATGCGACGTATCGAATAAAACCGAGCTCCTAAGAATGGCAAAGGATGTACTTTCAGTTCATGATGTTGACATACTGGTAAATAATGCAGGAATCGGAATTTTAGGAAATGTAAACAAACAGTCAATAGAAGATATGGAATCAGTTACCAAAACAAATTACTTTGGAATGATCTATTGCACAAAGGCATTTCTAGGTCCTATGATAAGTCGGAAAAATGGGCACATCGTAAATGTCGCGTCACTGGCTGCAAGTTTTGGTATACCTGGGTTAGCTGCATATTGCGGATCAAAATTTGCAATGTTGGGTTTTTCTGAATCCCTACAGCATGAATTGCATGGGACAGGTGTCAGTGTTACCGTTGTAAGCCCAGTTGGTGTCAGAACAAATTTTTTCTATCATCCATCTTTTGGAAATAAATTCAAGAGTAAGGAACGATTTTATCTAGATCCTAGAGCTGTATCTAAAGAAATCATAAGGGCCTGCACATCAAAAAGATTAGAAATAGTTATACCATTCTACATGCGTGGTGGAATATGGTTAAAACATACGATACCTTATATAGTAAATCCAATTGTTGGTACTTCTTTCAGAAAACTATTGAACACTAAAAATTGAACCGGTTATTCATTCATCCTTATCTCCATCTTCACCAGAACTTGTTGATGTCTGTAAATCCGATTCTACATCCATAAGCTGAAGATCTTCTAATTCAAATTTGAATATCGCATTCATTTCAAGATTGTAATCTGTTTTTAATAATTCAACTAGCTTTGTACTTAATTCACCCTTAAACATTTTTATCTTAAATTCATAAATGAATCCTTTTAGAAATTCCGAAATTTTCAAATTATTAGGTACGTCCAAACCTTCTATTATTGTTCTCCCGTCAGAAAGTGCTTCGTATATTTGCAAGTCAATTTTGTGCAAATCTTCATAAACAGCCAAAATATATCCAGATCTTGTCAAAATTTCGGGTTTATCAAATTGCACAGCTTTAATTTCATCTTCTGCCCATTGTGGGAGCGTGCCATCACCTCCAGCGGATTCACTCTTTGAGCCTTTATTTGAAACTTGACTTTTTGACCTTGGCATGACTAATTTTATAATGATGTACCACATTTACTTTCTAAAAAACTTTCTAGGTAAAGATCGTTAGATAATTAGCAAATAAAATTGATAATAGCAATGCCTAAACAAACTGTATTTATTTGATCTATATTTCAAGATAAATCAATTATTGCTTTCACTAATCAACATTTGTATCATTGGTATTTTGAGGTATGAAGCCATAGATATTTTTTAATATGATTTCATGATTAATCAATTCAATAGAGCTCAATCACGCCATTAGGCTAAAAGCCTTTAATGTTTTAGAAACTATAGACGATTAAGTTGACAATAAACAAAATTTATAGTCATCTAAACTCTGTTCGCACAATGAGTGTTGGACAATTAATGGAACCGCCTTTGATAATATCCAAGGATGAGGCACTCTCGAAAATCATAAGCACTCTAATAGAAACTGAATCCTATGATATCTTTATTGATTTGTCTGGAAAAATAGCTGCTTTGAATATTAGGGATATAATTGGAAATAAAGATATAAAAACTACCAGACCATCGTTCGTTGGGAAAATTATTCCAGCTTTGAATATTGAAAGCCGAGTTGGCGAAGCGGCAAGAATAATGAGCCATTATAGGATGAGAACTTTGCCCGTGATTCGCAATGGTAACATTGAGGGACAAATTTCAGCTCGGCGGATTGTTGAATTAATCCGAAAGCAATTAACTGAGAAGAAACTTGGAATTGTGGCATCCAGTGTGATGACCGGCGATCCCATAGTTATCGATTCTCACAAAACTGTAACAGCTGCTAAATCAATGATGAAAAGGAAGCGAATTGATCATTTACCAGTAGTTGATAACGGGCGTCTTATAGGTATCATAACTTCAACTGACATAATGAATATAATGTCACCTCCTGAAAGGATAGGTAAAAAATCAGTTGGTATTGATAATACTGAGGATAACCTTTCAATTGAAGTTTCTGGAATGGTAAATAATGATGTAATTACCGCTGGCGTAGATGAAAGTGTCCAAATTGTATGCGATAGAATGTTGAGTTCGCGGTCTACTTATTGCATAATAAAATTATGGGATGAAGTTCAAGGCATAATTACTTATAGAGACATTATAGCACTTTTGGGAGAAAAGATAGAGGAAGAGATTCCCATGTTTATCGTGGGATTACCAGATGAACCATTTGACGCGGAATTGGCTAAATCCAAGTTTGCAAATATCACTAGATTTATGAGGAGGATTCATCCTGATATAGAACAGGCCCGTTGCCATATTAAATTGAGGAGCGTCCAAGGATCAAGGAAGAGATACGAAATAGATGTGCATATAAGTTCTACTCATGGTAACATTTCTTATAAGAATGTCGGCTGGGACTTGGCAAAGCTCTTTGATGAAATGACCAATGCTCTGAAAAAAAAGGTTTCGCAAAAAAATAAAAGAACACTAAAGTAATCTTAGGTGGCCAAGAAAGAACCATTAACACTAATATCAAATGTAAGACCCAACTTTATGATGCTCTGCTACAGAATAGATAGTTGCAAAACAAAAGTTTACTCTTCTGCTATTCCACTAGTATGACTGGAGTATGCTATACAATATAAACTAGATATTGTTTTATCATTTAAGGAATACTACTAGGCTTAATTGATATAGGTAGTTTCAATCACATTTAGGCCAAGCATAATTCTTCGTTTAATACGTACTGATATACATTCGCTACTTCACCACAAATTCTTGTTGAGTGAATTCTTATACTATTTTGAATTTCTCCTCCATCTACCCCTATACCTTGTTCACCGAGTATAGATCCGGGTTCAATTGGTTTGTCGCTGGGAATGTATTGATTACCGGGATAGGGTTCTAGGGTGATCCTTTCTTCTCCCAAAATTCCTAAGTCTCGCACTGAATTGGACATAATCCGTCCACCGTCATTTAGGATTATGTTAATATTAAAAAATCGTCTAACATTGACCATTGCTGAATACATATCAAATTCCTTTCCGGTTGTGATATAGTCAATTAGACCTGATTTGGGAACGAATTTTGAAAAATAATCGTATCCGGAATCATTTGTTAAGAATATTACCCTGACTCCATTCTTGGGATCAAGAATTTTTATTTGGTTTTTCTGACAAAGATCAACTAATTTTAATCTACGAAATGTCTTGTCAGATCTTGCTACTACAATTTGATGATATACTGAATTTTCTCCCAGTTTTGCGCGCAGGTTTACCAGGTCCTCATAGATTTCGGGATGGGATTCTTTTATTGAGTTTCCAAAGAATTGCCAATTCCAAATATGTTCTCTATTGATGACAAGGTTGTCGGCACTTACCATCATAGCGTTATTCCCAAGCAATATTCTATGTGTAGATGCAAAAACACTATCTCCCAATTTTTTGATACCTCCTGATAAATCTAAAACGCCACCACCTGATTTTCCAGCAATCTTGTAAATATAAGGGGCATTACCTTGTGGTCGAGCTTGTGCTGCAACGTAGCTTGTGGCTTGATACGGTACTTTCATCTTGCCAACATACTCAGAAGAAGCACCAACTACAATCTCTGGCAAAATTTCACCCAAATGGTGAAGACCAAAATCTTCGGAAGGTCTTAGAACTTTTAGGCCCCTTTTCAGGAAATGTCGATAATCTTCATCTGAAATTACTCCCTTCTCATGTATTAATGATAAATGTTCATGGTATCTTGACTCTACTGGTTCCACACTTTAATCATCAATAAGGTATATTATCTAGTTTTAAGGAACCACTATTCAATTAAGAAACTTCATAAATCACTTGCCTTTACCTCTAGACAATTGACAAGAATATCCAACTTGCTGACTGCATTATTTTTTATTGCTACGTTAACCATCCCATCATTTGCTTTAAACGCCGCTGGACCAAATGAAAAAGGTGCATATACTGATAATATAAGATTCATTCAGTATCTGGATGGAAATACCGCGCTACAAGAGATTAGGACGGGAAACCTTGATACCTATTATTTCAGGATACCTCTTGAAACGGTGGCATCAATTTCAAACGATACTAATTTAAAAATATACGAGAAAAATGCAGGTTCATTTGGATTCTTGTTGAATCCTGCTCCTTCAAAAAATCCTGATATTCTAAATCCCTTCCAGTTCAAGGAAATTCGTTTTGCAATAAATTACTTGATAAATCGTGAATTTGTAGTTGATGAAGTGTTAAACGGTTATGGGAGTGTTGAAATTGATCCGTTTGGAATCTCTTCGCCAGAATATGAGACTGTTATTCCAATTTTAGAAGCCTACAATTTCAAGTATAATCCTAATCTTGCTAAAGAAATAATCGACAAAACACTGAATTCAAACGGCGCAACAAAGATAGAAGGTAAATGGACGTACAAAGGCGCTCCCATCTCCATCAAGTTTATGATAAGAAGTGATGATCTGCCTAGAAAATCAATGGGGGAAATTCTTGCAAACCAGCTTGAAAATATTGGTTTTACCGTAGTAAGAGATTATGGTGATTTAAACAAAGCAAATCTCATTATCTATGGAAAAGATCCGCAAGAATTATCTTGGCAAATTTATACCGAAGCTTTCGGTGGAACTTCAGTATTTGTTAGATATAATAGTGCAACAATGTCTCAAATGTATGCTCCATATTTTGGCAGTATGCCCGGATGGGCTAATCCCTCGTTTTGGAATTATCAAAATTCCTCACTTGATAGCGTAACCCAACGTATTGAATATTCTAACTTTACCTCCCAAGAGGAACGCAATGAATTAGTTCGACAAGCTGTCAAATTAGGTATACAAGAATCTGTTAGAATTTTTGTCGCTCAAAATATCGATCCGTATGTGGCATCATCATCAATTAAAGGCCTCATAAATGACTTTGGCGCAGGTATTTCTACAAGCAAATCTTTGATAAATGCAAGATCGGAAAAAAACTCAAGTACAATAAACGTAGGAGTCAAACAAATCTATCAAGGAGCATGGAATAATGTCGGAGGCTGCCAGGATATGTACTGCAGAGACATTCTATCATTAGTATCTGATTCAGCAACATCAAGAGATCCCTATAATGGTGAAGTAATCCCATTAAGAAATCAGTGGGTAAATATTACAACTATGGGTCCTGAAAAGAGACTTGCAGTAGACAAAGATGCCATTTCGTGGAATCCGGTCAGTCAAAAATGGCAAGAAGTTGGAACGAATGCTTCAAAGAGCAAAGTTACGTTTCATATGATCTACTCAAATTGGCAAAACGGCCAACCAATGACTAAAGCTGACTTAATTTATCCATTTTATTTCATCTATGAATGGTCTTCAAAAATTAATTCAACCGATCTTACATATGATCCTGAATATGCAGCCCAAGCTCAAGTGGCCCTAAAGTATATTCGTGGTATTAAATTTCTAAATGATACTAACGTTGTATCCTTCGTAGATTATTGGCACTTTGACGACAAAGAAATCGCAGAATTTGCTTCAGTTTGGGCGACCTCTCCTTGGGAAATTAATGCAGCAATTGAGAGGTTGGTGAAAGACGGAGCATTCGCTTATACTAGATCAGAAGCTACTGTAAAGAATATTGATTGGCTATCATTGATAATTCCCAGTCACGCTCAAGCCATAAGACAGGAATTAGAAAAAATGAAATCCGAAAAATTTATCCCTTCTTCATTGAAGGATTTTGTTACAGTAGGCGATGCTTTGAAAAGATATGATGCAAGTATTAAATGGTTGACAGAACACAATAATGCCATAATTAGTAACGGACCTTATGAAGTAACGAATTATAACCCTACAGGAAGAGTGATAACTCTTACCGCGTTCAGGGACAATTCGTATCCCTTTGCTAAAGGATACTGGTCGGCTTATGAAACTGCAAAACTGGCGAAATTTGAGCAGATTCAACATCCAAAAGTGGTCACAAGCGGATTGCCATTGAGTATCTCTGGTAATGTTACCATTGGAGGAAGCCATGATAGCAACGCCTCATTGACGTATTTTGTCTCGGATAAGAATAATCGCCTTATAACTCAAGGAGAAGCCAAATGGATGGATGATAAAGGTAATTTCATTATTACAATGAATGGTACTACAACCAAGGCAATGTCCATAGGACCAAATCAATTTGAATTATTTGTCAAAAGCGATTATGCGCTAAAACCTGATATCTATAAGGGTACTTTTATAGCTGTTCCAAATACCTCAACTATGAAATAAGTTATTGATTAACACAGACAAAATCCCATTAATTTCGAATTTCTGATAATGCAATTCAGAGATAGCGATTAATGATATGCATTTATTAACATATGTTGACAAGATAAGTGAGTAATAGGATTTGGGCCTGGGAAGAACATTACTATTTCGTTCATTTAATATGTTTCTCGTTTTGTTCTCAATTCTTCTCATTACGGTAACCTTACTTGGGCCAACGCTTGATAAACTACTCGTAGATGCCATACGCAATCAAGTCATAGATGAAGTGATTCAAGGTTCGCTCAAATTTCAAAATTCAGAAGAGAGACTGTCTTACATAAATAAGCAAATTGAACTTAAGTCTAAAACATTTGGTTTGGATCAAGACTCTTTTACTCTAACAAAATTAGTTCATAGGGTTGTAAGTGTAATGACCCTTGATCTGGGGAATTCTCACTTTTTCAGTACCGATTTTGGATCAACTAGCGTAAGAGATATTATTTTTGAAAAAGTCCCTAAGACTCTGTTATTGTTTACGACAGCAAACATATGCGTTACTGTTATTGGTATATTTCTGGGTACGTATATTGCAGGTAAAGAAGGGTCATGGTGGGACAAATTGAATTCCATTTTTGCCATATTGAGTAACAGCTTTCCATCTTGGTGGTTAGCAATGATTATGATTCTAGTCTTCGCTTTTACTCTTCATATATTCCCAGCAAGGGCAACTCCTCTAACATCGCCATCTGATCCTAACTATATTTTTGATCTATTATACCATATGGCACTTCCTCTCATCACTTTGATAATTTTCTCATTTGGGACCTGGGCCTATGTTGTTAGATATTTCTTGATTAACATCCTTAACGAGGATTTTATTTATGCAAAAAAAACTATGGGAATTTCTAGGCGAAAAATTCTGTATTCTCACGCGCTTAGAAATGCCGGACCTCCTATAGCAACTTCCGTGGGGTTGGGATTATCAGGTTCTTTTGGAGGTGCTATTATATTGGAGGCAGTTTTTGATTGGCCTGGGATGGGTAAACTCTATTATGATTCTATAGCATTATTTGATACACCGATAATTATTGGATTAACATTTGTCTCTACAGTAATTTTTTTGGTAACAATTTTCATAACCGATATTGCCTACACACTACTGGACCCGCGGGTTAAAGGGGGTTAATTTTTTGCAAAAAAGATTATTATTGTTGGGTCTATTAAGATCTCGCCGAGGTAAAATTGGAATATCTATTATTGCTTTTCTATTGTTATTAAGCGCACTTGCACCGCTAGTAATTCCAATTAAGTCATATTTCATGTGGAACGTTCCTGATTATTGGATTAATAACCCAAAAACTTCAGCTCCTTACTGGACCAATTTATTAGGAACCAAAGAATTTGAACACATATCCCTAGGTAGGAACGATGCTAAAATAACTTCAGAATCATTGGAGGGGATTAATGTAGTGAACAATAACTTTGAAATTAATATGAAATCAGATAGTTTTCCAGATGACTTTATGTTTATCTACTCAGCCAAATACAGTGATGTTCCTCCGGTACTGCAAATTGACGTAAAAAGACCTGACAACAATACCTTTACTGTTTATTACTCCTCCTTACCCATGACAAATAACGCAAATAGTTCATTCTCGGATAGAATTTTTTCTACCAACAATGATGTAAAAGAAGCCCTAAACCAGTACCAAAATCGCTTTAGTTTTCCAATATCTGGTTTTCAACCCCAAATTTTATTATTTTCAGATTCCACTAAACCAACTGTCCTTAAAGGAGAGTATCAAATATCGCTAAAATTCTATTTGTTTGATAACTCCAGCAAGGTAGAAGATGCCGGAATAATACTAGGAGGCAGAGTGTTCGGAATTATGGGAACAGATGACCTAAGAAGAGATCTTTTAACAGGAATCATTTGGGGTACTCCAATAGCATTATTTATAGGTCTAACAGTTTCAGTATTCTCTATAGTAATTGGTCTTATTTATGGGGTAGTATCAGGTTATAGAGGTAGGAGAACAGATGAAGCAATGATGCGTTTCAATGATATTTTTTATGCCCTACCAACTTTACCTCTACTAATTCTATTGATGGTTACTTTTGGGAGGAGCATTTTTTTGATAATTGGTTTTTTAATGATTTTTAGTTGGATGGGCACTGCAAAAGTTATTAGAAGTATTGCACTACAGATGCGCAATTTTCAATACGTTGAAGCTGCTAAATTAATGGGACAATCAGATCTAAAAGTAATTTTCAAACACATTATTCCCCAATTACTTCCACTCACATTTGCAAGTGTGGCAATATCAGTACCTGGTGCAATACTTGCTGAGGCCGGATTGAGTTTTCTTGGATTGGGCGATCCATCATTGCCCACATGGGGCCAAATCCTTCGTGACGCAAACACAGCTGATGCAGCTGCAAGAGGTCTATGGTGGTGGATAATTCCTCCTGGCCTCATGATAGCATTGACCGGCCTAGCATTTTTCTTGATTGGTAATACGCTTGATTCCATTGCAAATCCTCTACGCAATAATAAAAAGAAAGTTTAGTATGGTCTGAAAGAATCTGTTGGGGAATTTTCATCAAAACTATTGTTATTAATTCTCAGTAATTACTAATTGACTCTGGTAGCTACTACTAGATCTACAAAATAAAAAAGATAGCATCTTTCGTTTACCTTTAATATCCAAGGAATATGTGATTCTCCATATTCAGTTTTGTATCCTGCAATTTCTAATTTTTTTCTGACCTGTATTGAATCAAGTTTATCTTTAGAATTATTGTCAACAATATCGTAAGGATCAATTATGATGAACTTCCCTTGCTTTTTTATACAACTACTTACGGCTGAAACCAATTCACAAAAATTAATTCTATCAATTACATTTAATGCAACTATACTTTGAAAAAAATTCGAATCAAAGGGAAGATTTGGAGCGTCAGCTACAACAAATTCAATGTTGTCAATTTTTCTATTTTGCATTATTTTTCTGGCTTCTGATATGAACGAAAATGACAGATCCACTCCAAATACATATGGTAATTTTTTTGAGAGTTCACATGTACTTGAACCTATGGAGCAACCTATATCCAAACCAATTCCATCTAGGCACAAGTTTTCATCTGCCAACATCTTGTAAATGTTATCGGGTCTAATTTCCTTCTTTAGCAATGATAACAATCTATCATCTGTGGGAAAATCATGACGAAAGTGCAAATAAGAATCATACCACCTACTGTTCTCTTCGTAACGATCGTTCATCGTAGGTCCACGGATCTTTAGACCCTCTGATTTCAAATAGCTTTTAATTCTGGATGATTTGCATTTTACAACCCATTTACCGAAAGTATTGATTCGTTGACTCGAATACTTGCTAAAATTCTCTACCACTAATGCTACCCCATCAAGTATCGGATATTCTGAATTGCAATATTTGCATGAAAGAAATCCCTCTATACAGTCATCTCCTACTTGTACAATCGAATCAAGTTCTAATTTTCTCTTTTCACAAGTTCTATTCACACAACGTAAATCCAATGAAATTTTTTCTTTCATAAATTAATATCCCGTTATTTACAATTCAGAATTCTATTCTCAATTAACATATCACTTTTGACCGTTCAACATTGATATTATCGAATACATATTTTCGTACGATGAATTAATATTTTTCTTGTTACTGTAATTTTTTCTTATTCTCTTAATTCTTTTCTCAAGATTGCCATTGTCTTTAGTAATCAAGTTTAATAATTTTGCAGATTCAGTATTATATTTTTTCAGATAAGGCAATAGCTCCTTGTTATCTGCAAGTATTGAAGCTATCAACGATGAGTTGTCTGTTAATATACTTTCAAAAAGGAGGGTTTGAAGGTAAAAAGTAGTCCCGGATAATGTCTTTAGCAAGGGAATATTTTCATTACCTAATGTCATAGCCAACAATAGATTTACGTAATACACCATTCCGAGAATAACTGCCATTAATCTGTCATGATATTTTACGTCTTTGATAACAATCACTTTCGATTCTTTGAACATTGATTTTACTAATTTTTGTTCTTTTGTTTCATTTCTAATTGGTATCATCAATATTTTTGTATTGCAAATGTTCTTTGCTCCTGGCCCAAACATTGGATGAATTGAAAGAACCGTGAGTGAATCTGGAATTCTAGATAAAGATTTAAAGATTTCTGTTTTGACTGAGGTTATTTCTACTATACAAGCTCCTTTTTTCATTAGTGTGGCGCATTTGTTTATGACGGAAACTGTTGACTTGATTGGTACACAAATAATTACAACATCCGCATTTTTGACGCATTGGGCCAAAGTTTTACAGGTAGTTATTCTGGTACTTTTAACTTTCAAATCTAGATCTATTTTCGCGGAAAACTTTCGCTTATCGTAGATTGATATATTGTAATTATTCATTGTTGAAAAATAGTTACATAACCATAGTCCCATTTTGCCTGCGCCTACTATTGCTACAGATTTAACCATTTTATCACAAATCCGTAATTTTTCTTATAATTTTCAGTCCTTCACTTAGAGAGTTAATAGGTTGACATGCTGAAATCCTTATGAACTCTGAATATGCTTCTCCAAAACCAGCCCCGGGAGCAACAGCAACTCCCTCATTTAATAGTTCAAAAATAGTCTTATTGACATCAACATTTTTGTTAAATTTTACAAAATAGTACATACCTCCGTCTGGATTGATGTAATCACAAGGAAGTTTTTCCAGCTCCTGGCCTATGAAATCTAGGCGCCTTTTCATCGAAATCTTGTTCTTCTTCATATCAACATTCAATGCCGCAACGGCTGCATATTGCATAGGTTCTGCTACACTTGTTATTGCTACTGCTTGAATTTTTGATATTTTATCTATAATATCCTTGGCGCCGATGGCATATCCAACCCTAAATCCTGTCATAGCATGACTTTTTGAGAATGAAGATACCATTATACTTTTGTTATATTCAAAATCGAGAATACTCTTATAGGGAACATAGGAGTACATGGAATACACCTCATCACTAAGAACATATATATCATTTTTTTCAGCTAATGCAATTACCGCCTCAATCTGTTGTTTAGGAACTATTTTGCCAGTTGGATTATTTGGAGAGTTCAAAATTATCATCTTGGTATTTGGAGTTATCATCTGTTCTAATTGATCCAGATCTAAATCCCAATTTTGATTAACTTTGGTCTTGACGGCCTTGACCTTTACACCAATAAAATTTGCACAATCTCTATAAGCCGGCCATGCAGGTTCGGAAATAATTACCTCATCGCCCACGGAAAGTGTAGATACCATTGCACTAAAAACTGCAAACCTGGCACCCGGAGTAACAATTACATTTTCTTCCTTTACAGACCTTTTCTTTGCTATTGACTTTCTTAGGATGGGAATCCCAGCGGTCTGGGTGTAGTGAAATCGTTTTTTTTCAAAAGTCTTTGATAATTCATTCTTTACTATTGCGGGAGGTAAATAATCAGGTTCTCCAACTTCTAGGTGGATTATTTTTTTCCCCTCTGACTCTAGTTGTTTTGCCTTAAGAAACATGACCATATGATCTATCTTTGGTTCTTTACTCGAGAGTTTTGACTTTTGAATTCCTATTGATTCCAAAAATAACAAATTCAATAATCTACCAATAAACTCCCTTTTCAATCCTCCTTGTGTTCCCAAATCGTTAACATACCTTGCTATATCTTGTTCAACAGTAATGTCCTCTATATTCATCATTAGATTATTCTTGATATCCCCAATTTCACCTGCTATCCTCATCCTTTTCTGTACAAGTTTTATTATATCTGCTGTTACAAGTCGCATGTCCTCCCGCAATTTTTCCAATTGACGCTCTTGTTTGCCGTTCATTATTTTCGATCGCCTAACACAGGTGGTATGAGCTTCCATCTTAGTGCATGGTCAGCTAAAACTAATGAAACTAATGATTCTACCACGGGTATCGCTCGGGGAACAACACAGGGGTCGTGTCTTCCAGGAACAATAATATCGCATTCTGAATTTGTAGTTAAGTCAACTGTTCTCTGTTTTTTTGCAATGGATGAAGCCGGTTTAAATCCTATCTTTATTACTAGGGGCATTCCATTAGTCAATCCACCCAAAATTCCACCAGAATTGTTAGTCTTAGTTACTATGGTGTTATCGTCAGATAGCACATATTCATCATTATTTTCAGAGCCTTTCAGAGCTGCTCCTGAAAATCCTGAACCGAATTCTATTGCCTTTACTGAAGGAATGCTGAATAGTGCTTTGCTGAGATCGGATTCTAATGAGGAGAAAATAGGCTCTCCCAAACCAACCGGCAATCCTGTAGAAATTGATTCAACAATCCCTCCTAGCGAATCTCCATTTTTCTTTGCATCAAGAATAATGTTTTTCATTTCTTCTGCAATTTCAGGAATTGGGCATCGAACATCATTTGAATATCTATTTAGTTTTGCCTGTTCGTATTGCGGTGATTTACATTTAATTTTTCCTATCTGCGTGGTATACGCAATCGTTTCTATTCCAAGCGAGTACTTTAGGAGCTTTTGTGCAATTGCTCCACCCATAACCATTGTTGCTGTCAATCTTCCAGAAAATCTGCCACTTCCTCTATAATCTGCGTAGCCGCCATACTTTATGAATGCAGGATAGTCTGCATGACCAGGACGGGGACTGTTTTTTATAACATCATATGCTCTTGAATCTGAATCTTTATTCCATATTATTGCGCAAATTGGAGCAGAAGTTGTATAACTATTAAAAATTCCTGATAGTATCTCTACTTTGTCTTCTTCTTTTCTCTGGGTAGTAATTATTGACTGTCCGGGCTTTCTTTTATCTAATTCAACCTGTAAATCTAATTCAGACAGTGGAAGTCCAGAGGGGCAGCCATCGAGTACCATCCCAACACATTTTCCGTGACTCTCACCAAAACTGGTTAAGGTGAGTTGTTCGCCCAAAGTATTACCAGTCATTTTACAGATATTAAATCCACTCGTGTATCATATATATTGTCTTTATCCTATTTTGTCGCATCAATTAAAAAGGTCTTCAGAGGGGATGAACTTGAGATCAAAGTTAACTGAATTTTGCTCCAAGCATTTTCATGTCTTGTACAAATGATGGGTAAGAAACGTCAACTGATTCGACACCCTCAACATGAGATTTTTCTGTCATCATTGCTGCGATTGTGAAACCCATAAAGAGCCTGTGATCATCGTGTGAATTAAGTCGAGCATTCTTGAGTTTTTTTGGTGACTCTATCCTAATTTCATCACTCGATACTCGAGTTTTGGCTCCGAGTTTTTTTAATTCTGATGAAATTATTTTCAATCTATCTGTTTCCTTATAACGTGTATGCGAAACTCCGTAAATCCTTACAGGATTCCTTGACTTCAAAGATAAGATAGCCACAACAGGGAGCAAATCCGGAGTATCTGATAAATCAAACTCGCCTCCATCAAGATCTTCTGTTCCATGAACCTTCACCATACCATTTTGCTTGTCGATAACAATTTTTGAGCCCATTTTCTTCAGGATATTAAGAATTTTTGAATCACCTTGTGGTAACGAAAAATCTAGGTTACTAATATTTATATTGTTCCCGACCAGTGTACCTGCTGCTAGCAACAATGCAGCAGTAGAGAAATCTCCCGGAATAATGAATGTACTAGGTATGTATCTATTGTTGAAGATGTGATAGTTTCTATAATCTTTTGAATATTTTATTTTTCCTCTAAATTTAGAGATAACATTAATAGTAGATTCTATGTATGATTTTGATACTTGTTTTCCAGTTACTCTCAGAGATATCTCTGATTTAGCGCAAACTCCAGAAATAAGAATTGCTGAAATAAATTGGCTTGAAATAGATCCATCAATTGTAACATCTTTGCCTATAATTCCTCCACCTTGCACTATTATAGGAGCTCTGTCATTCTTTCTTATAGAGAAGCAATTAATTCCAAGCTGCCTAAGAGCTAACAATAACGGTCGCATCGGTCGCTTTCTAATACTCTCATCTCCTGTAATTACTACATATCCGTCGTCAAGCAATGATGAAATCGTTGTCACAAAGCGCATGGTGGTTCCCGAGTTCTCTACGTTGACTACGTTATCAGGAATTTTGAGAGTACTTTTCCCTGAAATTATTAATTCATTTTCGATTTTACTTATTTTTACTCCAAATGCTCTACACGCATCGATTGTCGCAATCGTGTCCCTTGAAAGCAGAGGATTGACAATATGAGATATTCCATCAGCTAACGACGAAACAAATACAGCTCTATGAGTATAGCTCTTGCTTGGCGGGCACCTAACGGAACCGTTTAGGATAGACTTTGATACAATTATGCTACCCAATCTCTCTCACAACAGATGCTTTTTCGTTGTTTGAATTTGAAACAATGACCCGGCCATCAAAATCAGATAATATTGATTTAATTTTTTGCGCTTGATCTATATGTGCAATTGCTGCAATTGAGGGACCGTTGCCAGATATACTGGCTGCCAAGGCGCCATTTTCTAAACACGTTCTAGTGATATTGTAACTATTTGATAGTAAGCATGATGTTAACACGCCGTTTAACGTCATGGCCTTCCAATATTGCCCTGAGTTAGCCAGACGAAATGCCTCCAAATAAATTTCCGATAGTACTTTAAGTCTTTTAATATCTCCTCTTTTTTTATTATTTGGCAAGTAAATCACTGCGCAAATATTTGTAGGTGAATTTTCTCTTTTACATATTTTTCGCTTGTAGTTATCCGTGGTAACGAATCCACCGTAATAACACGCAGTGGAATCGTCAAATGCACCGGTAATTGTTGTCTTGGCATAAAACGATGCATTCATGGCAATTTTCAGAATATTTTCATCGTCCATATTCTTATTCAAAAGTGATTTGCATGCAAGAGCAACGGCATTTGAGACTGCACTTGAGCTCTTCAAACCCATACCTGACGGTATCTCTGAATTTATATTAATTAATAATTGATTATTGTTTAGATATTTTGATGGGATCATGTCATAAATTATCTTTTTTATCATGGCACTACCTCCTCCCTTTTGAAAGATTATTCCGGATCCTTTCTTTGATTCTATTTCAACTTTCACTGTGAGGGAAATTCCCATTGCAGAGCCAAAACCTGTTGCAATGGCATTAACAATGGACACAGCACCATGAACTATTGACGTTGCCTTTACAGTCATGCAGGTTCACCAAATTTCCCAAATAGTACATTTTTCATAGGTTCAATGGGCGGATCACGTTTAAACCATATCTTAAATGATGCAATTGCTTGTTCTAGCAGCATTTCATAACCGTAAACCAATGTGGCACCGGCCGTCCTTGCATTATCTAGCAAATTTGTAATAATAGGCTTGTACACAATGTCATATACGATTGCGTCCTTTCTTATGCTGCTGGACTTAATCAAACTCTGCTCATCCTTCATACCAAGTGGAGTAGTATTTATAATAAGATTTGATTTTGAAGCTGTATTCTGAATATTGTCTAAGGAAACAATAGATCCGTTTAATCCCAAATTTTTAATCATTTTAGCCAATTCTTTGGATCGTTCAATGTTCCTATTGAAAATATTGATATTTGCAATTCCTCGCTCGCCAGCCAATGCAGCGACTACTGCTCTCGCTGCCCCTCCTGCTCCCAAGACAGTTACCTCAAAACCGCTTAAATTAATTCCTCGTTTGTGTAACGGCTTAATAAATCCAATTACATCTGTGTTATATGCACAAAATTTCCCACCTTCGTTATTAACCGTGTTTGCAGCTCCTACCAACTCTACAGTTTTATCATACTTATCCGCATATTCTAAAATTCTGATCTTATGCGGCATGGTCACATTGAATCCACCAATATTTATTGCGCGAAGGGAATCAAGAGAAGTTTTTAACTGTTCCTCCTGTACCCTGAAAGCGATGTAACTGCAATTTAGCCCAAGAGAATTAAATGCAGCATTATGTATTGCAGGTGATAAGGAATGGTCTACGGGATCACCAATTATACAATATGTTCTAAAATCAAGACTCATTTATTTTTCAGTTTGTTTCCAACTCTTTCAAAGATTTTTTTCATCAGGACAATGTCGAGTTGGCCAGGAGCCACGGCATTGTCAAGGGAGGCATAGGTAAAAGGCGCACCTCCATATAACATACATAATAATCTAGATAATACTCCGAGGTCTCCCATCGCAAATGCAATTAGATTTGTATTCTTATTATTGTCGTAGAGTGAAAGAAAATTAAGATTATCCCTAAAAGATCTTGCAGTAGTAACCAATTTTAGATAATTACTATACTTTCTCATGTCTCTAATTTTTTCCAAAAGCGATGTTACTTCTGGAGTTTTTCTAAAATCATGAGATGATACAAGTATTGGGACTTTGTTATACTTTAAGAATTTCCAAAACTCGCTATCTTTCTTGACAATTGAGTATTCTATGTCAAGTAACATTGGTTTGGCTCTGGCCATTTTCTTTAATAGAGATACTTGTTCTCTGTGAGTTCCATCAAAAAATCCACCTTCTTTTTTCGATCTTAGTGTAAAAATTGCTTTATTCTTAATTTCACTGGAGAGTACCAAAGCTCTATCAATATCTTTGTATATAATATGATCAAATCTGATTTCTACATAATTTGCTTCTTTTTTTACGGCCTTTGTAAATAAAAATGGTAACTTATCGACAGAATTTGCTACCAGTGTAACACATACATTGAATTTATTTCTAGGCAAATTCATCAGTTTGTTGTAGCTAATAATTAAGCAGGTTTGCGCTATTCAATTCCGCACCAATTCCATATCCTAGTAGGGCTATACCTGTTCCCAAACCCGACATTTCTATTCCACCTTTGACCCAATTTTTCTTTGCCAGCCTGGCTTTTTTGGCACCTATAAGAAAAGAAGAAGCGATACTAATTGCAATAGCTATCCACAATGAAAAATGAATGGGAATAAAACCTGTTTTAGATAACAAATACGGTAATATTGGTAATACTCCTCCAATTAAGAAAGAAGCAAACATGATGAGTGCTCCTTTGATGGGGTTTCCGACGATATCCAAGTTTAATCCTAATTCTTCGGTTAACATTGTTTTGAGCCAAACTTTCTTATTGGAAGTAATTTTATCTGTCACCTGCTTTAACAAATCTTCGTCGAAATCTTTTGCACGATAAATTTCTTCAATTTCCAATCGTTCTTTTTCAGGAACTGTTTCAATTTCAAATTCCTCCCGTTTTATTTCAGATTCTAGAATTTCTCTTTGAGATTTAACTGCCAGATAATTTTGCACTGCCATTGCTTTTGCACCTGTGAACATCCCTACGAGAGACGCTAATATTATAAAATCAGCCGAACTGTTTGCCCCCCCGACGCCAGCAACAATGCCAAGTGAAGTATTTATTCCGTCACCAAATCCAAATACAAAGTCTCTGATATGATTGGATTCCTTTATGTGTGGTTCAATATGTTCAGAGTTATTCAACATAGAATATTCATTGGTCGGGTAATTTAACAATAACACACGGAAGTAGGTTTGTTGTTACAAAAGGCCCTATTTTGTACCATGTTCGCAAATAAGCGTAATAGAGTGTATCCCGCGGGCAGGATTTACCCCAGAAAAGCATTTAATCTAATCTGTTTGAGCCTGCGACTCTTCGGTCGCTGCAAATGTTAGCCTGATAGGCTGTTTCACGAGTTTAGCAATTTATGCCAACTACTACAGCCGAAAGCTCTACCAGGCTGAGCTACCGCGGGATATTTTTGGTAATGAATTCTGGTTATATAAAATAATTGAATGTTATGAGCCCAATAGCTATAAATTTATTCATCTACTGCCAATTAGAACTGTTTCGGTCAATTCTAGTATCCGCACTACCAAAAATTGTCAAAATGATTATTTATGTGAAAAAATATACTCATCTTGTTGAAAGATTACGATCATCAGATAATATGGCTTGATTATTTTAACAAGAATTTGTCGCGAAAAAAGGGTCGAAAAGTAGGCAAGAGTAATTCTATATACGATCCTACAATGCAGGAGCTTATATCCGCATCAAAAACCCTGGAATTGGATTTCTCGGAAGAAGAAACAAATGATCAAGCTCGATACCCAAGGAGAGCTTTTGTAAAATCCGGCTATATTATGATTTCAAAAAAAGAGAAGAAGTCGTCCATAATTAATTTAATTGCAAAGATGATGATTGAGGCAAGACAACAGAAGCATTGAATATACCTGAATTTCCAAGATTTCATTTTCAATAAATCGTCCTTGAATAATCCAAGTCGCCAATGATAGAATTTATTTATCATGAAACTAACTTTTATTGACAGATTAAAATGATAATGAGTGTGTATTAGGTCTTACTATACATTGGAAAAAATAGGTGAAATCCTCCACTTGGCCAAGAGTGGAAGACTGATAGTCAAAGTTGATGAACAAATTAGTCATAAATTGATTGGTCAGGCACTTGTAGATGATAAAGGAATTAAAATTGGAAAAATTATTGAATTAATAGGATCTGTAAAATCACCTTATGCTTCTGTAATCCCTTCAGTTGATTCAAAATATTCTGTTGGTGGAAAAGTATTCTCATCGAATGCACACAATCAACAATTTAATTCATCAAGAAAAAGAGGGAGAATGAAAAGGAGGAGAAAAATGTGACATCTGTTGAGTATTGTTCCCAGTGCCCCGAGTGTCAATCGAAAATTATACTTGATTATGGTAAGGGCGAATATGTATGCAACAAATGTGGATGCGTTGTTATGGAACAGGTAGACTATTATGGTCCAGAAAATAACTCCACTGATTTTGAAGAAAGAAATAAGAGCACTAGGGCTAGTGGCTCGACTAGTTTATCACTCCATGATTTCGGTTTAAGGACCGAAATAGGTAATACATCGAGAGACTATAGCGGGCGGGCCATTGATTACCAAAATGTTGAACTCATGAATAGATCCCGAAGATGGCACAGTAGATTGAGAGTTAACTCCTCAAAAGAAAGAAGATTATCTAATGTACTCTCAAAGATTAACGAAGTATGCTCTGTTCTCTGTCTTAGAAAAACGATCAATGAGACTGCTTCGATGATATACCGTAATTTCGAAAATAATAGCAAGGCCAAGGGAAAATCTATCACATGTATAGCATCAGCGACTATCTATTTGGCTTGCAAGAGATGTGGCGTAGTTAGATCTATAGAAGAGATTGTTCAGGCAGCAGGCATATCTGAGTTCGACAAGTCAAGCGTAAAACTAGCTTCAAGATACTACAGATCTATGGTTATGGAAATGACCAAGATAGATGAAATGAAAGTTAAAGAAAATTCTCATCCAATTACAAGCACTCTAGAAAATTCACATTCAGAGTCAGTGACCAAACCCCAGACTGTGTCATCTTCATTCTCACTGTCGCCAGCGAGTCTTTCAACCTTTGCAATAGACAACTATATTTCGAAACTCGCTAATATCGCAAAAATAGATACAAAAATTGAGAGACTGGCATTAGAAATTGCTCAGAAAACAAACAATAATTTCTTCTCCGATGGAAAAGCACCCAATGGATTAGCTGCCGCATATATTTACCTCGCATCAGTACTTTTGGGGGTAAACCTATTACAGATTGATGTATCCAATTTTGCTGGTGTTACTGAAGTAACTATTAGAAATAGATGTAAAGATATTTTGAATAATTTTAAATTGGTAGTTAATGCAAAGCCAGCAATCTGCTAGAAACAATAACATTTGGATTAAACTTTCACTTTAATTTTACATTCCTCTGTTTCTTGTACATTTGGATTAGTTCAGATTCATCTGTAATATCTTGAGGACTTTTGTCAAGTCGTATTTTCTTAGTAAATTTCGGAAATCTTAGTGACAATCCAAAACCGTTCCTAATAGAATTCATACCCGCATCATATTCGGGACTTAATGTTATTTCCGAGGCAATTATTTCTATTACTACTGTGGGTGTGAACCACGTATCCATCTCAAGTTTCGAGTAAACATGCGGATGCCTCTTGGGTATTACATGTTTTCCCAATTCTGTAAATAGCTCTTCTAATACCTCGTCTGTAAAACCGCTCCCCACCTTACATACACTTTTGAAAGCGTTCTCTTTTTTGTCATATATTGCAAGCAATAGCGCGCCATATTTTCCTACCCTTCTTCCCTTACCATACACTCCGCCAACTACAACGAGATCCAAACTATCAACTAATTCACTTTTATATTCTCTTTTGATTTTTATCCAGGCGAAGCCTCTTGCCCCCGCTCTATAAGTACTGCTTATCTGTTTTACAACCAAACCCTCAGAGCCATGTTCTATAGATTTGGCCATAAATTTCTCAAGATCCTCCGTATTAGTGACAATCTTTTGTGGTATGAGAGTTATTTTGTGATCTACTGATTTAGTAATTATCTCTTTAAGTAGATTCCGCCTGTCTTCATATGGAAGATTGGTTTTGTCTTTGGATGAAGCCCAGAGAATATCAAACACATTAATAGAAACGGGATATTCTTCCATATTCTTTGCTATATCATATTTACGCCGTCTGTGCATAAGCTCTTGAAACGGGAGATACTCTTCTGTATACTTATTGACTGCAACCACTTCGGCCTCAATAATAAAGTTTCTCAAGCTAATAGTCTTAGAGGCCTCGGCTACGTCGGGATAATAGTGGCTGATGTTTTCCAGGCTTCTTGAAAAAATTTGAACTTTCTTATCCTTTCTATGAATCTGTACTCTTTCTCCATCTAGTTTGAATTCAACAGCTCCTCTTCCAGCGACCTTTTCTAGTGCCTCTTCAGTGGTTCGAACTCTCTCCGCTAGCATTGGTCTTATGGGTATGAATAGTTCTATCTTAATTGCAGTAACAGCCTTTATACCGTCCTGCGCCAATATCTTGGAAACTCTTCCCAAATCACTTGAGACATTATATGCGTTTTCTAAAATTTTTCTATTTTTTTTATCAGATGTATAAGCTATAGCCAAGGCGTCCATAATAGTAATATCGGCAATCCCAAGTCTTAATGTTCCTAAGGCAAATCTAATAATATACTTGCATTCTTTAGGTGTAGCATCATTAAAAAGACTTGTAAACAATCTCAATTTTATTTCCTGTGAACCCTTACCGGTTATCTTCGATATCTTGTCGAAAATTAGATAGATCCTATCAATAGTAACTTTCTCCTTAAAAAGAGTCGTCTGAACTTTATTCTTCATTATTTCCTCTGCAACGCTTCCCAGATCTCCTATCTTGTTATATTTTTGATTAACTTTGTCTACTGAAATATTTGATATTTGTGAAATCATACGAATAATCATCTTTTCTGCTATTCCCATTTCAATGCCTTCGTAATCTGGTCTAATTTTTCCCTGGATAAGATAAATTATTTTATCGATGAGATCTGAAGAATTATTTTTGAAAAGTGTAACCAAATGGTCAGTAAGTTGCAGTCTACTTGCCGTCTGTTCCATTTCTTCCAAAATATCGACGATACTCGAAAAATCCAACGTTATTTGTTATTGGAAGGTGTTTTAAAATATTTTATTTTATACCAAGTTCAAAATTCTCCATTGATAAATGAAAAGCTGCTCATATGACATGAAAATGAATATCCTTTATTCCATAGAATTATAAATTGGGCCCGATTTTGATGTTACTATGGGAGGAGCCAAGAAAAAATCAATAGGAAATCAGGAGAAGACTTCCAAGGACTCTCCAGCAGCCGAAGAGAAAGGAAAGAAGAGTGATAAGAAGGGTCCAATTAAGAAGCAAAGATCGTCAATAGTAATAGAAGAACCTCAAGGACTAAAGACTATCAAAACAATGAAGCCGATTACATCTCATGCGTTAGCGAGGTCAATGGGCGTAAAGATTTCTGTAGCCAATTCGTTTCTGCGTACTCTTGAATCCAAGGGAGTTGTAAGGCCAATAGGCGGATATAGTGGGCACAGAATTTATGAACTCGGCCCAACGGAAGCCGTATCACAATAAGCCCAAATCATCCTTAATTTATCTATCATGCAGGAATTGAATTTTCCATTTTTTTCATATTTTAGCGCTAAATAGAAATTAATGGAGCATTTTACAAATTTAACTTAATTGCTCATAAGATTTTCAGACAATTTCATAACCCGGGTAGAAGGATGAAGGTCTTTCGTTTACTAAGAAATATTGCATTTGACCAGTTCTAATTTATATCCGTGGCTAAAAATGGAACATGACCGAATGAGATTTTGATCCAATGATACAATTTTACGGTATCTTAAATGGTATCAAACAATTTTCATCGCCAAATTTATCTTCTGCTCTCAAAAAAGGAATTACAATTGATCTTATCAATCTACTATTATCCTATTTGTGAATTCATTTGCTATATTGTCTGTCATAGTTTTGATTACATCATTTTCCTCTTTAAAGTTAGCAAGACACCACATAGCTTTGACTAACGCAGTTTCTGAAGTTGTGTTAAATAAGGGGATTACTCCTAGATTCAAAAGATCTCTTCCGGTATCATAGACGGTAAGAGCAGTTCTACCCCAAATACACTGTGATGTCATAAAAACAAAGATTCCTCTGTTGATGGCAGTATTAATTTGGAAGAAACAATCTTTGCTTACATGACCTAAACCAGTTCCTTCAATAATTATGGCCTTTTGCCCACTTTCAAGACAATAATCAATCATTCTACAGTCAAAACCCGGATGAAATTTTAATAACGAGACCTTATTTTCGAATTTAGGTTTGACAATCATACTTTCAATATTTTTGTGTCTTTCTTGAATTTTTAAATCTGCGTATTGTTTTGAAACGTCAATCTGACCATCGTGAACTAAAGAGAAGGGTAATACATCAATTGAACGAAAAGCGTCTCGCCTACTTGTGTGATTTTTCCTAACTCTAGTGCCGATATGACAGGCAATAATATCATCTGATACTGTATAATGCATGGCAACAAAAACCCCAGAAAATTTAGATTTAGAGGCGAAGGTGCAGGCACCTATCAAATTCAATGATGCATCTGATGAAGGCCTATCTGATGATCTTTGGGCCCCGACCATTACAACTGGAATCGGCAAGTTCTGAAGTGCAAAGCTAAGTGCGGCAGAAGTGTAATGCATGGTGTCCGTACCATGTGACACAATAACACCGTCGTATTTTCCAGATAGTATTTTGTCAGCCACCTTTGATGCAATAATGGACCAATGTTCAGGTTTGATATTTTCACTGTATTCGCTCATAACTACTTCTGGATCTATACTTGCTATTTTCTCCAGTTCAGGAATTGAATCGTTTAACTCTTTTGCGGTAAGAGCCGGCATTACTCCACCTGTCCTATAATCAATTTTACTGGAAATAGTTCCGCCTGTACTTAACAAAGATAGACGAGGCGATAGTGCATTTGAAATATCTTGAACCGGGTCTTGATAAGCAATAAATCCATCAACTGTATGGCCAGTACCATGATTAATAGCTGTATCCAGTTTTTCAGTTATTTTTTTAATATTCTTAATTTTCCTTAGATTGATACCAATATTATATCCATTTTTTAATTTCAGGACTAAATGATTTCTGTCGGCATATTCGTATCTTTGAATCAAAATGCCAAGATGAGTCGCATCAACGGTCTCTATAATTACCGAGTCACCAAATTTTACACCTGACGATTTGAATAAATCATCCAATTTACTATTATTATCATCAGCGGTCATTATTGGTACAATTTTGTATTAAATTCATATTATTAATAAATTGTCTTGTTCTTGAACACATGAGAATTTACATATTGGTCTAGTAACCTGATTAATGATTTAATTAATGACATGGTGGTAACAACATCATGATGTTTGATACACTTGATATGACTTTTATCCTTGTGATTAAAACTATCGGGGGATGTATTTGTTTCAGGTAACACCTTTCATTCAAATAAGTTGAACGCAATTAAGAGCTGCATTTATCGAATGTCTCAAAATATTTCCATGATACTGATTGTCGGCGTTTTAGAAAGTGTAGTACTTGTGATAAAAAGGTAAATTGATTGAATCGTGAAAAAATAGACAGTGGGGTTATTCCATTACAATCATTGTTAATGTAGACTTCACGCCATTCAATTTTCGAAGTTTCCACGTGATTGTCTCTTTCACTTTTTCCATTGTTTCTGACTCGACTTGAGCTACTATATCGTAAACTCCATAAACCTGATAAATCTCTTTGACACCATCAATACTCTTCAACTCGCTTACTATCGAATCTTCGCTACCTAATTCAGCATTCATTAGAACAAATGCCTTTGGCATAACAAGATGGATGTAAATGCTATATAAAAAGATGATGTAGATTCATCGAAAACTGTTTGCTTGAAAAATAAGGTAAGGACGAATTTTCCCCTATTCTGAAAAAGTGACTTGATGAGCCCAATAGATCAAGGTTCAAGTCTAGCCATTGTTCTTGGAAAGAGTACACATTCTTTAATATCCTCTATATTGGCCAGCCATCGGACTAATCGTTCAATACCTATTCCAAAGCCTCCGTGAGGCACAGAGCCATATTTTCTCAGGTCAAGATACCATGAATATAAATTCATGTCAAGTCCCTCCTTAGTAATCCTTGATTTCAACAGGTCAATTCTGTCTTCTCTCATACCACCGCTGCTCACTTCGCCAAATCCACCAGGCAATAGTAAATCGGTAGTTAACGCAATTCCATTTTCGTCTGGATCCTCCTTCACATAAAACGGTTTAACTTTTAGTGGATATCCATAAATGAATACAGGATTGATTCGATCCCTTGTTAATATTTTTTCAGAATCTATGTTCAAATCATCACCCCATTCGATTTTTCTGGTCGTCTCTCCGTCTTGAATTTTTATATCTTTTGAGCGAAGATCTTCAATGGCCTGGCTATAACTCAATTTATCAAACGGCTCTGTGATATTGTTCAAAGATTGTATATCACGACTCAAAAATTCCAGCTCTTCTTTTCTTAACTTTATTAGATTTCGAACTAAAAATACAAGTAATTTTTCCTGGATGCTGAATAGATCAGTTATCGATATCCAAGGAGCTTCTGCCTCTAAATGTAAATATTCTGCAAGATGTCTAAGGGTCCTTGATTTTTCCGCCCTGAAGGAAGGACCTATCGTCCAGACGGATCCCAATGAAAAAATAAGGGCTTCCAGATACAACTGAGCACTTTGAGACAAAAATGCTTCGTCTTTGAAGTACTTCACGGAAAATAAAGTTGAACCACCTTCCACTGCACTTTTGACTAAAGTTGGTGCTGTGACTTCCATCCAGTCATTGTCTGCAAACCAATTCCGTACTACTTGGAGAATCGTTGCTCGTACCTTTGCAATGGTAATCATCTTCCTTGTACGTAGAGTCAAGTGTCTGTAATCCAATAACAATTCTGTACTTTGATATTCTGAAATCGGAAAGTCATTATTTGCTATGCTATAAATTTTGACGTCATTTCCTCTTATTTCGTAGCCACCTTCTTTTGCCCGTTCGTCTTTGAATAGGATACCTCGAACTTCTAATGAAGATTCTATCGTAAGATCCAGTACCTTCGCGCTTGGGATTACACATTGAATTATTCCTCCACGTTCGTCTCTGATAATTATAAATGACTTGTCTTTTTGTATCCGCAGCCTATGTACCCATCCCCTCACTCTGACTTCTTTACCAATGAATTCATAATTCTTAATTTCGCTAATTCTGTGATACTTCAATTGTGTATTTACGACACTAACGATCTTTATAATGATATTGTACTGCCTTTTTACACAACTAATAAAATATGGTTCGCATTAAAAATGAATTTATAGAATAAACACAGTCTACTACTCACTAATGGAATATAGAGTATGCAATAGTGAGGAACTTCCTAATAATTCCATGAAGGCAATGTCGATTCAAGGAAATAATATTCTTGTCTGTAGATCCAATGATCGCCTTTTTGCACTTGACAATTCATGTCCTCATCGAGGAGCTTCTCTTTCAAAAAGTGAATTGAAAGAAACAAAAATAATATGCTATATGCATGATTTTGAATATGATCTTGTTAGTGGAAAATTATTGCATATACCAAGTAAGTGGCAGGATCAAAACCCCAATTGGACTAAATCTGGAGATTTGTTACTCTTTCCAGTATCTGAGAAGGACGGGGCAATCTATATTGATTTGTCTTGATTTTAACTGATAACTTATACGCTTTGTCTGGGAGAATTTACATTCAACCAAATCATTTTGTAATATTGATGATATCATACGCAGTAAATGAAAAAAGGCTAATCCTGTACTCTTGGTGCTAAATAGAAATGAATTCTTCCTACATTTGCGACTCTAAATTCTAACCTCAATGGCATCTTTGTAGAGTATTCCAGTACAAGGGATCCGCCAGAAGCACTTATTGCTTTGGTGATTTTTGACAAGTAATCCAGACTGTAAGTGGCCTTACTTTTCTCCTTGACCTGCAGTTCTTCAAGGCCTTCGCTTCCAGATTCAATAACTATGTCAGCTTCTCCAGAATCACTTTTTCCAGAAAAGACAATCTTCTTTTCATCAGACTCTATTGAAATATATTCCGATACCACCTCAATATCAGAAAGTATTTTATCAAATGACGTGGGGGTTATGATTACTTTTGAATTGAAATTTAATTTTGGTAGTGGGGTAGAACCTCCCGTACTTTCTATTAATCGCATTTTGTATTCTCTTCTATACCCATTTAAGATTTTAATATGAAGCATACTGTTCTCTTCAACAGAAACTTCAACTGCATCTTTTTTCTCAGCTCTTTTCATCAATTTTGAAAATTCATCTATTCTAACTCCAAATTTTAGTGCAGAGTCACATTCGTAACCACCAAAAGCTGAATTTGGCCAGCTGATATCAATTAACGCAACGTGAGAAGGATCCATTCCTCTAAATGACAAACCTTCGACAGTTGCTTCAAAGGTGGCTTCATCAACTAATGTGGAAATTGCTGAAGTTACAGCTTTCCATTCATCAGGCGTTTTTGTCTTCGCTAAAAATACCAACTTTATCAATCAAAAGGCAGATTTAAAACATTTTAAACATTCCTATTTTTTAGAAATTCATTATAATGGCGATCTAGTAAATAGGCAGACCTTTACAGACTAAACTCAATGCTTTAACAGCAAATATGTGATAATTTTGTTAGTTGACGTCTAAAAAAATATTCAGAATATCCTTATGCATAATTTCGCCAGGTATGGCTACATTGAGTACATCTATAAAATTGAGTAGTAGCTTCATCTGCAGATCTTGTTTGTAACATCCACCAGAACGCTAAGTTGTTTCCACATTTGGGACAATCAATACTGGTAGTCGGCAGAGCACTGGGACCTTTTTCAGACTCAACTATCTTGAGACTAGCTCCACTTTGTTCTATTAAGGGAATTGATTTAATTTCGTTTTTCGCTTCTGTGAAACCACATTTTGGACAGATTAATATATTCTCCTCTATTCTTGGTTTCATCCTACTTTCGCAATTTGGACAAAACTTCAAGAACCAGCACTCTTTTCATTGGTTACTGCTGTATCAATCATTTCCTTAATTTTGAGCGCATTATCCGAAGATGATTGTAATGCCTTGTGCAAAACTTCCATTGGTTTGGTTTTTTTAGTCACAATTCTGAAACTAAAATCGTCTTTTAGCTGATGTTTCAATACAACACCCGCAAATTCTACTTCCTTTTCGTTCAAAAGTTCATGTTGTACTATATAGAGAATTGAGATATCTTCGCTTACGTTCAAATTAATTTCATTGGATTTATAATTTTCTAACTCCGCCTGCATTATACAGACAACTACTTATTGAAGATATAAATTATACCATCTGCGAAGCTTATTGAAGACAAGCTCTATTTCAGATATTAAAATCGGTTCGTCTCATGATAGTATAAGATCCAACGAGATTTTGACCCTAAGTTTAAGCTTCAATATAGATGGCCTGATAAGGGAAAGTTTTTCTCAAAAAAATTGGGAAAGAGCTTATGACAAACATGATAATGGATTTAGGCTTACAATATCTTTAGATCTTAAAGCAGGCCGAAATTCGGTTGACAAGGCAAAATTTGTGAGAAAAGCAGTCCTATTCTGGACGAGAAATCCCAAAATTTCATACAGGGTGTGGGTCTCTGTTATCAAGGATGAAACACCTCATTATCCATTGACAATTGAAGAAGCAAAGTCTCTGTTGTTTGACGTAACTAAAACTATGGAGCTTGATAGTAATAAGCTGAAAGAAGGGGACAATGAGATTCAAGTCGCTATCAAAGTTTCGTGGGGTAAGCATCTTTATACTGACCCCGTCGAGCTGCGCGCAGAAACAAAGGTTGTAAAAGTTAGGAAAAAATAAAATCAATTCTTGTACCATTTTTCGTCTTAATATAAATATAGTCAATTATGAACAATCACTTATGGCAAAGTTTGATGGTATCAAAGGACAAGAATTACTTGATGTAGAAGAACAGAAGGATGAGATTACATTGATCTTTAAAGATAATAGGTATTTGTTCATCAAAATTGAAAATGGCAAATTGGTCTCTGATTCAGTACCAGAATAAATTATTGGCGAAATAGCTCTACATTATCGAGTACAGAAAAATAGTACTGACAGATGAACTATTTGGTTACCCTTGATAGTATAAATAATGATATTATAAACTGCACTCTTTGCAATAGGTTAGTACAATACACACAAATGGTAGGTAAGAATAAAGTAAAGCGATTTTCAAATCAAACATACTGGTCTAAACCTGTTACTGGATTTGGAGATCCAAATGCAAAAGTACTGATAATTGGTCTAGCGCCAGCGGCTCATGGGGCCAACAGAACTGGCAGATTGTTTACTGGAGATCATTCAGGGGAATGGTTAATTAGAGCACTGTACGAAACGGGTTTTTCAAATATTCCTACTAGTACTTCTTCAAATGATGGATTGAATCTCAACAATGTTTTCATCACTTCTTGTATAAGATGTGCACCACCGTCAAACAAACCGCTGCCTTCAGAACTTACTAATTGTTCAAAGTTTCTAAAAAGTGAGTTTGAGTTATTTAAAGGGATAAAAATTGTAATAACTTTGGGATCAATAGCATTTCGAACATACTGCAAGATTAGCAATCTAAAAAAATTGAAATTCCGTCATTTGGCCGATTACCAAGTAAATGACAAACGTCTAATAGTTTCATATCATCCCAGTCTACAGAACACAAATACGCAAAAATTAACATGGGCAATGTGGATACAAGTTTTCAAACGAGCTAGGTCAATCCTGCATAATAACTAAATTCTAGTCGAAATTGTTACATTGAATCGATAATCATTGTCATTTTCAATTCAATGCGGATTTTATTAATTATTTTGTAAAAAAGATAAATATTTCATTTATAAATGCGGGAATTAGAATTTCTGCAAACCATTAAAAGACAGTATTTATTTTAAAATGTTATGATTGGTAAAGGATATTTGTCAATACTGTTCATGATGACCACTATTGTTGTGCTTTCAAATTTCATTGCAAACGCACAGACCGTTCCGTCCAGCCCTACGATTCCATCAAATACAACGAACCTGATGAGTGATGCAGGTAATGCGACAGGGACGGCAATGAACGCTACAGCTGATGCAACACAAAATGCAACAAATATGACTATGAATCAGGCACAAAACATAGCTAATACTGCTGAGAACGCCACAGCTAATGCAACAGGCGAGGCTATGAGTGGACTTTCAAATGCTACTTCTGCAACAGGAAACGCAATGGAGGCCACCGCTATTGCAACAGGCGAGGCTATGAGTGGACTTTCAAATGCTACGGAAAATGTAACTGGAACAGCCATGGACAGCGCTAAGAATATGCTCAGCTCAGCTGCAAACACAACAGCTAATGCAACTGGAGAAGCAGTGAACGCTATAACCAATGCAACAGAAAATGCATCGGGAACAGCAATGGACGCTGCAAAGAATATTCTCAGTTCTGCTGCAAATACCACCGCGAATGCTACGGGAGAATTGATGACGAAAGCCAACAATGTACTAAGCTTGGCTTCAGACGCAGCATCTAATGCCACACAATTGGCAATGAACAAAACAATGAATATTCTATCTAACGCAAGCAATAATGTAACAAATGCAGTTTCAAACACTTCAAGCAACCTGACCGAGCCAGTAAATGAGGAGGCTAACGAGTTGATTACTGCCGCTTCA
>Ga0207689_10000101_pt1 | contig 69326 bp, 68 predicted proteins | sample KBSMisM52_FD_184312 | JGI IMG/M metagenome (GOLD analysis project Ga0207689, IMG submission 184312) | Miscanthus rhizosphere microbial communities from Kellogg Biological Station, Michigan, USA - KBS Miscanthus M5-2 (SPAdes) (version 2) | ecosystem: Host-associated > Plants > Roots >...
GCTCCTCGTAGGTCATGCGGAGCGTCCGGCCCGCGTTGTAGGCCGGCATCACCACCACCACCTTGGGCGCGGGCCGGGCCGGCCCGGCCATCACCCGCCTCCCGCGAGGCGGCACACCGCGACGAACTGGTAGGCGAGACCGCCGGGCCAGAGGCGCGCCGCCCGGGCGCTGCAGGCGTGCAGCCCGTCGAGCCACGCGCCGTGCCAGCGGGCCGGCACCACCAGCGGCAGCGGCACCGGGGTGACGCGGAGCTCGTCGACCGCGAGGCCCGCTCCCCGCAGGAACGCGACGAGGGTCCGGCGGGTGAAGAACCGCAGGTGCGTGCGGTCGAGGATGCCGCGGTCGCGGTAGTCGAAGCGGCCGGCGAGCAGCGAGAGGCGGATCCAGAGGTGCGCGACGTTGGGGACCGACACGATCACGGTGCCGCCGGGCGCCAGCGTGCGGTCGAGGGCCACCAGGGCCGCGCGAGGATCGCTCAGGTGCTCGAGCACGTCGCCGTAGACGATGGCCTCGAAGGGCCCGTCGAGGAGAGGCGGCGCCGCCTCCAGATCCGCCACCACCACCGTCTTGCAGCGGCCCTGGGCCTGCGCGGCCAGCCCGGGATCGCGCTCCAGCGCGGTGACCGTCCAGCCCTGCGCGGTCAGCCGCTCGGCGAGGAAGCCGTCGGCGGCGCCCACGTCGAGGAGCTTGCGCCCCCGACCGTCGCCGAGCCGGGCCAGGATCAGCGAGTGGCTCGAGTAAGGATCGTCCTTGAAGCGGTACACCGACGCTGACGCTCGCTCGACCATGCGCAGTCGGCCCTCACCGGTGAGGATAGCACCCGGCCCCTCAGGGCCGGTTCGAATAGAGCCCCCGGCCTCCGCCTTCCAGGAGGAGGTGGACACGGTCGGGCGGCAGGTCGCGGACCACGCTGCGTCCCGGGGTGAGCGCGGTGAGCAGGAACACGCGGCCGGAGCCGCGCCACGCGCGGGCCAGCGCCGCGCCGTCCCAGAAGCGGCCGCGAGCCTCGGGAAAGGTCGAGCCGAAGGCCAGGCTGGACTGGAGCCCGTTCACGATCTGCACCGGCTGATCGAGCCGCAGCAGGGCGGAGGCGCTGTTCTCGATCGGGCCCTCGTGGGCGAGCACGTCGCCGGGCTCGGCCCGGAGCAGGATCGCGTCGGTCATCACCCGCACCGAGCGGCTCTTGGCGAAGAGCGCGAGGCCCTCGGCCGAGAGCGGCAGGAACGCGAGCATGCCCGCCAGCAGGGCCCCCACCCCGAGCCGCGGCAGCCGGCGCCAGGTGGCGACCGCGAGGGCGCTCGCGACCAGCCCGAAGATCACCGCGATGGTGCGGAGCAGGGGCCGGCACTGGGCCACGAAGTCGGTGACGACCGGCTGGCCCTGCGCGGCCATGTTGCGCGCCGAGACGTCGGCCACCGTGACGGCGCTCGGCGAGATCCCGAGCACGCCGGCCCAGGTCAGGAGCGCGGTCCCCCCGACGAGCAGCGACGCGAGCAGCGCCGGGGCCAGCAGGGTGAACGAGCGCGGGGCGCCGGTCGGCCGCTCGATGGCCTCGTTCCACAGCCGGGCCGAGAGCAGCGCCATCGCCGGGAACGCGGGCAGGCCGTAGTGCGGCAGCTTGAACGGCGACAGGGCGAAGATCCCGAGGAGGGCCACCGTCCAGATCGCGAGGAAGGCCCACAGCCGCTGCTCCGCGGTGCGCCACGGGCGGACCAGCGCGCGCTTGACCGCGAGCGGCAGCGCGAGGACCCACGGGAAGAATCCGGCGGTGGTGATCGCGAGGAACTCCAGGGTCGAGAGCGGCACGTCCTCGTCGGGAAACTCTCGCTGGCGCGCCACGTTGAGCAGGTGGTTGTCGACGACGGTGTACCAGAGAAAGCCGCGGTGCTGGATCTCCATCGCGATGTACCACGGCACCGCGATGGCCAGGAAGAGCAGCACCGCGCGGGGCGGGATCCACTGCCGCCACTGCTTGCCCTCGCCGGTGAGCCAGAGGAAGAGCGCCACGAGCGCGAGCGAACCGAGGGCCCCCAGGAAGTCCTTGGCCAGCACCGCGAGCCCGAGGCCGCCCCAGCCGAGCAGGAGCGCCCAGCGCCCGTGACCCAGGTAGGCCCGGATGAAGCCGTAGAGGCCGAGCAGGATGCAGGCGAGGAACAGGAGATCGGGCTTCACCATGCGGCCGAACACGAACATCTCGAGGTTGGCCGCCACCATCAGCCCGGCCATGAGCCCCACGCGCGCTCCGGCCAGGCGCGTGCCGATCAGCGCGGTGAGCACCGCCACCGCCACCGCGGACAGCCCGGAGACCAGCCGGGCCGCGGTCTCGGTGGGTCCGAGCCACGCGAACGCGCCGGTCATCAGCCAGTAGAGGAGCGGCGGCTTGTCGAAGTACGGGACGCCGTCGAGGTGCGGGGTGATGGCGCCCGCTCCGCGCACCATCTCCCAGGCGATCTCGGCGTGAATGCCCTCGGGGGGATCGAGGAAGGGAGCGCCGCCGAGCCGGGCCAGATAGAGCGTGGCCGCGACGAGGGCGATCGCGAGCGGGACGGTCAGCGCCGTCGCCCGCCGCGCCGGCGGCTCACCGCTCGACCCGGACGACCGCCTCCTTGGGGAGGCCGTCCAGGAAGCGGCGGACCGCAGCGTCGAGGTAGCCCCGGTCCTTCGACTCGAGCGTGACCTTGACCTTGTACTCCGGGTTCGAGAACTCCGGGTACGAGCCCAGCATCAGGTCGGGGTGACCGGCCAGCAGCGCGTTCAGATGGTCCGCCAGCGTGCCCTCCCCCATGCTCACGTAGACGCAGCAGAGGTGGTACGGGCTGTCGCGGAAGCGCTCCTTGAGGGCGTCGAACTTCTGCCGGAAGATCTCGGGCACCCCGGGCAGGATGTAGATGTTCCGGACGACGACCGCGGGGAAGACCAGCTCGCCGTCGGCGGTGAGCTCGGCTCCCCGGGGCACCTCGGCCATCTTGAGCCGCGCGTCGTTGAGGCGGCCCTTGTAGTAGCCCTCCAGGACCTGGACCAGGCGCGGCTCGCGGATCACCGGCACGTCGAGCGCGCGGGCCACCCCTTCGATCGTCACGTCGTCGTGGGTGGGCCCGACCCCGCCCGAGGTGAACACCACGTCGTAAGCTCCGCTGAACGCGCGAACCTCGGTCGCGATGAGGTCGACCTCGTCGGGGATCACGGTGATGCGGCGGACCTCGACGCCGAGGGCGCGCAGCTCGCGGCAGAGGTAGGCCGCGTTGGCGTCGGTGATCTTGCCCGAGAGGATCTCGTTGCCGATCAGGATGATCCCGGCCGTCTTCGCCATACGCGGTCCACATGGTAGCACGGAGCTTTGCCGGCCCCGGGCAACCGCGCCCGCGCGACTACTCGATCACCTGGGCGAGCCGCTCGTACCGGCCCTCGGCCCGGCGGGACTCGATGGCGAACGTGCGTCCTTCCCCGTAGCCGAGCTCGGTCATGCCCCGGCGGAAGGCGTTCACGAGGCCCTGCATCCGGGGATCGGATCGTTGGCGGGCGACAGGAAGCCGATCCGAGCGAGCTTTCCCACCGCCGGCGCCTCGGCGGCGAGCGGCCTGCCGAGCAGGCCGGTCAGGGTACCGGCAAACGCGCGCCGATGCGTGAACCCGCCCGTCGACCCTCCCATCGGTCCTCCCCGGCGCGCGGGAATGACCGATCGGGCGCGGCCGGCGGGACGACCTTGCACCAACGGGCACACGGCTTGGTCGGCGATTCGAGGCGGGCCTTCTGCTAGAATGGCCGCGGCTCGATCATGGATCGCTGCTCGAAAGGACCGAGATGAGCGCGGATGCCTCTCCGATCACGCTGCGCGGCTGGGCCCTCGTGCTCGGCGCCTCCTCCGGCTTCGGCGCCGCCACCAGCCTGGCCCTGGCGCGCGCCGGCCTCGACATCTTCGGGGTCCATCTCGATCGCAAGGCCACCCTGCCCAACGTGGAGCGCCTGGTCGGGGAGATCACCGGTCTCGGACGGCAGGCTCGCTTCTTCAACGTCAACGCGGCGGACGAGGAGAAGCGCGCGGAGGTGGCCACCGAGATGGAGCGGGTGCTGCGTGAGCGCGACCAGATGGGGCAGGTGCGCGTCCTCCTGCACTCGCTCGCGTTCGGCACCTTGAAGCTCTTCGTGGCCGACCCGATCAAGGAGGCGGTCACCAAGGCCCAGATGGACATGACGCTCGACGTGATGGCGCACAGCCTCGTGTACTGGAGCCAGCAGCTGGTGAGCCGCGGGCTCATGGGCCGCGGCGGCCGCATCTACGCCATGACCTCCTCGGGCGGGGCGCGGGTGCTCCCCTTCTACGGGCCGGTGTCGGCGGCCAAGGCCGCGCTGGAGTCCAACATCCGGCAGCTCGCCGCAGAGCTGGCCCCGCACGGCATCACCGCCAACTCGATCCGGGCCGGGGTCACCGCGACGCCGGCCGCGCAGAAGATCCCCAACTACGAGGAGTTCTCCCAGCAGGCGGCTCGCCGGAACCCGCACCGGCGTCTCACCACCACCGACGACGTGGCGCGGGCCATCGTCGTGCTGAGCCACCCCGACACGCACTGGATCACGGGCAACGTGATCGGAGTCGACGGCGGCGAAGAGATCGTGGGCTGACCGCATGCCCGAGTGGCTGTCCGTCGTCCTGCTGGGCGTGATCGAGGGCGTCACCGAGTTCCTGCCCATCTCCTCCACCGGTCACCTGCTGCTGGTGGAGAACGCGCACCTGCTGCCGCAGCAGTCGGATCTGTTCAACATCACGATCCAGTCCGGCGCGGCCGTCGCGGTGCTCGCGGTGTTCGGGGGGCGCATCCGCGACCTCCTGGTCCGCATCACCGAGCCGGCTTCCGCGAGCTACGTGGCGAAGCTGGTGCTCGCCTTCGTGATCACCGGGATCGGCGGAGTCGCGATCAAGAAGCTCGGCTTCGCGCTCCCCAAGGAGGTGGCGCCGATCGCCTGGGCCACCCTGGTGGGTGGGATCGTGATCCTGCTCGTGGAGTGGGGCCTCCGCGGCCGGCGGCTGAGCACCGAGGTGACGTGGTCCGTCGCGGTGGTGGTGGGCCTGGCCCAGCTGCTGGCCGCCGCGTTCCCGGGCACCTCTCGCGCCGCCGCCACCATCATGCTGGCGATGCTGCTCGGGCTGGCGCGGCCGAGCGCCACCGAGTTCTCGTTCCTGGTCGGGGTGCCCACCCTGCTGGCCGCCGGCGGACTCGAGACCTTCCAGGCTCTCCGCCATCCGGCCGCCGGGCCGCCCACCAAGTGGGGCATGCTGGCCCTCGGCACCGTGGTATCGGCGGTCACCGCCTTCGTCGTGGTCCGCTGGCTGCTGCGCTGGGTCCAGACCCACAGCTTCGTGCCCTTCGGCTGGTACCGGATCGCCCTCGGCCTGCTGATGCTCGCCCGCTTCGTGTAAAGAAGGGGTCAGGTCTTACATTCCGACATTTTCGTGGCGAGCGCAGACGCCTCCGCTCGCGAAAAAATGTCGGAATGTAAGACCTGACCCCACCTCTGCTGCTGACCCCTACCTTTGCTGGCGGAGGATCTCGAGGAAGGTCTCCACCACCTTCGGGTCCCAGTAGCCGGCGTCGGTCTCGCGGATCAGCAGGGCGACCGCTTCCGAGCGCGGCAGGGCTGCCTTGTAGGGCCGATCGGTGTGCAGCGCGTCGAACACGTCGACCACCGAGATGATGCGCGCGCCGAGCGGGATCGCCTCGCCCTTGAGGCCGTCGGGATAGCCGGAGCCGTCCCAGCGCTCGTGGTGGTGGCGCATGATGGGCCGCACCAGGTCCAGGCTGCGCAGCCCGATCACCAGGTCCGACCCTGCCCCCGCGTGGGCCCGGATGCGCTCCTGCTCGATGGGATCGAGCGGCCCCGGCTTCAACAGGATACCGTCGGGCACCGCGATCTTGCCGAGGTCGTGCAGGTAGCCGCCGAGCCGCAGGGCCCGCAGCATCTCGTGGTCGAGCCCGAGCGCCTCGCCGAGCGCCACCGCGTAGCGCGAGAGGCGGTCGCAGTGGCCGAGGGTGTAGGGATCGCGCGCCTCGATGGTGAGGGCCAGCGTGGTGATCACGGACTCGGCGCGCTCGAGCTGTCCCAGCAGCATCTTCACCCGCAGCAGCGCGGCCAGGCGCGTGCGCAGCTCCACGAACTCCACCGGCTTGGTGAAGAAGTCGTCGGCGCCCGCCGCGAGGCCCGCCACCCGGGCCTGCAGGTCGTTCACCGAGGTCAGGATCACCACCGGCATCAGCTCGTAGCGCGGATCGGCCTTGAGGCGTGCGCAGAGCTCGATGCCGTTCATCGCGCCCAGGTGCACGTCGGTGAGCACCAGGTCCGGCCTCACCACGTTCAGCGCGTCGAGGGCCTGCTCCGCGGAGACCGCCATGAGGAGGCGATAGCCGAGGGCGCCGAGGAGGCCCGCGAGGATCTCGCGGATGTGGGGGTCGTCCTCGACCACCAGGATCGTGGGCCGGTCGGCCCCGAGCGCGAGATCGAGGCTAGCGTCCATCGATCGTCCGTCCCACCCACGCCATCATGTCCTTGAAGGGGCCCTCCCAGCCGTCCTCCAGCATCAGCAGGTGGCCGTGGCCGGCCGCCTCCTGGTATTCCGAGCCGTACCGCTCGGCGATCCGGCGCTGGAGCGGGGCCGGCGTGATGCGATCGTGCTCCGCTCCGATCACTAGCGTGGGGCAACGCACCGCGGCTGCGTTCACCGCGACTCCCAGGCCCAGCTCACGCGCGGCGCGGGCGGACTCGGGCCCGAACTGCGGGAACGCCCAGTCGCGCTGCTCGGGGGTCAGGCGATTCATGGTGAGGGCCTCCGCGTCCGCGCGGTTGACCGTGAACGCGCGGCCGGTGAGGATCGCGGGCAGATAGCGCAGCGAACGCGTCAGGAGCGTGCGCTGGAGGCTGACGATGCCGCGCGGAGGCGCGCTGGTGAGGAACACCGCGGCCGCGATCCCGCCACCCTCCGCCACCTTCTGGGCGATGACGCCGCCCATGGAGTGGCCGATCAGCACCGCCTCGCCGAGCCGCGTGAGACACCGGCGCACGTCGTCGACGTAGTCGAGTATCGAGACTCCGCCGAGCCCCCCGGGGGCCGGGCTCGCCCCGTGCCCGCGCAGGTTCACCGCCCACGCGTCCCAGCCGGACTGCGCCGCCGCGTAGAGGTAGTTGCGCAGGTACCAGCTGCCGCCCCACATGCCGTGCACGAAGAGGACGGACCGTGAGTGGGCCCGTCCGGCGGGGGCGGCGTGCTCGAGGACCAGGTCGCCGATGTGCTCGGTCACCGTCGTGTCCATCCGGGGATCCGCCGGCCGGAGGAGATCCGTCGGCCGGGTGGGATCCGCCGGGCCATCTTACGCCAGGCGAAGGGCGTGCGGCGGGTCGTCACGGGAGCCCGGGCCGGGGTCAGACCGCGGCGTTGAGGCGGACGGTCTCGACCACCAGCCCCGCGGTGAGCACGAGGTCGCGCACGTCGACCCACTCGTTGACGGTGTGGATCTCGCGCATGCCGCAGGCGAGGTTGGCCACCTCGAGCCCGCGCTCCGCGAACACGTTGGCGTCGGAGCCGCCGCCGGTGCCGCGGGTGCGGCAGGTGCGCCCGGTGGCGGCCGCCGCGTCCTGGACGAGGCGCACGATCGAGGCGTCGTCGCGCACGTCGAGGCGCGAGTACTGCCGATCCACCTGCGCCTCGACCCGGGCATGGTAGGTGCGGTCGCCGACGCGCACCGAGTGGCGCGCGACCGCGTCCTCGAAGCAGCGCCGCATGTGCGCGGTCTGGGCCTCGAGCTTCTCCAGGCTCAGGCTGCGGGTCTCGCCGCGCACCGTGACCTGCGCCGGCACGATGTTGGTGGCGAGGCCGCCCTGCACGAGGCCGAGGTTGGCGGTGGTCTCCGCGTCGAGCCGGCCGAGCTTCATCGCCGCGATGGCCTGGGCCGCGATCTGGATCGCGCTCATCCCCTGCTCCGGGCAGATGCCGGCGTGGGCGGGCAGGCCGTGCACGGTGAAGCCCAGGCGATTGGCCGCGGGAGCGCGGGTGATCAGCTCGCAGACGCCGTCGACGTCCAGCACCAGCCCGCGGCGGGCGCGCAGCCGGCCGGTGTCGAAGTTCTTGGCCCCGAGCAGGCCATTCTCCTCGCAGATCGTCAGCACCACCTCGATGTCGCCGTGAGGGATCGATCGCTCGCGGAGGACGCGGATCGCCTCCAGGATCGCGACCACGCCCGCCTTGTCGTCGCCGCCCAGCACGCTGGTGCCGTCGGTGCGCACCACGTCGCCCTCGATCACCGGCCGGATCTTCTCGGCCGGGCCCACCGTGTCCATGTGGCCCGAGAGGAGAAAGGGCGGCGCGCCCGGGGCGTTGCCGGGGAAGCGCGCGAGGAGGTTGCCGGTGTTGCCCTCGATCTTCTCGCCGGCCGCGTCGACCTCGACGGTGGCCCCCATCCCCTTCAGGATCGCCTCGAGGCGCCGGGCGATCGTGCCTTCGCGCCGGGAGGGGCTCGAGATCGAGACCAGCTCGATGAACTCTTCCTTCAGACGTGGCGCGTCGATCATTGAGGGGTCCTCTGCGATGCTGGAGGCGAGCCAGGAAGATGACGAGTGAGCCAGCGGCGGCTCCGATCGAGCGCCTCCGCGCGGTGCGCCGGATCGGTGAGCCGGTGATCGGCGCCCGCGATCACGTGGAGCGCGCGCGGCTCGGAGGCCCGCTCGAAGAGCAGCCGGCCGTGGGCGGGCGGCACCACGTCGTCGCGCTCGCCCTGGATCACGAGCACGCGGGCCACCCCGGCGGGCGCCTCGGCCCGGTCGCCGCGGAGCACCTCGGCCACCAGCGCGCGCCCCGCCTGCTCCGGATCGGCGCCCGGCAGGTCGCGCAGCGACGCGGGCGCGTTCCAGGTGACGACCGGCAGCGGCGCCCCGCCCGCGCGGGCCGCGGCCACCCAGAGCGCCACGTAGCCGCCGAGGCTCGAGCCGAGGAGGCCGAAGCGGCCGTCGAGCTCGGGCCGCTTGCCGAGGTGATCCAGCACCGCCTCGAGGTCCGCCATGCGCGTCTCGATGGTGGCGTCCTCGTGACGGTCGCCCGACTCGCCGCTGCCCCGGAAGTCGAAGCGGGCCAGCGCGAGCCCCGCCGCGGGCAGCTCGCGGCCGAGCAGGAGGTACTTGTCGCTCTCCTTGGAGGCGCCCATGCCGTGGCAGGCCACCACGCAGGGCACGCCGGCGCTCGGCCCCGGGGCCGGCAGGTGGAGCACGCCCGCGACCTCGGCCGCGCCGACGGTGACCCGGAAGCGCAGCTCGCTCACGCCCAGACGAGGTCGAAGAGGCGACAGGTGTTGACGGTGAGCTGGTAGGTCGCCTCGTCGGCGGGGAGCTGCTTGATCTTGGCGACCTCTTCGGCGACGCGGGCCACGAGCCACGGGCCCGAGGTCACGTTCTCGAACTCGCCCTGGTAGGGCCAGGGGGCGTCGCTCTCCACCAGCAGCGACTCGATCGGCACCGCCTCCACCATCTCGCGGTCGCGCGCGCGATACACGAGATCGGGAGTGACCGAGATCAGGTAGCCCGCGTCCACGATCTCCCGGGTGACCTCGGCGCTCGCCTTGTGCCAGTGGAAGACCGCGCGGTCCACGCTCCGGCGCTTGAGCGCGGCCAGCGCGTCGGCGGCGGCGCCGTGCGGGGCGTGCAGGATCACCGGGAGGTCGTAGCGCACCGCGAGGTCGATCATGCGGTCGAGGCGCTCCCGGGCGATCCGGTGGACCGCGTCGGGGTCGGACGCCGCGCCGAGGTTGTACCAGGGCAGGCCCACCTCGCCCACCGCGACCAGCCGCGCGTGGTGGGCGTGGATCTGGCTCTCCACTGTCTCCAGGTCCGCGGTCTCGAGCTTCCACTCGGGGTGGAAGCCGAGGGCGGCCCACACGCCCTTGCCGTTGTCGGCCGCGGCCTGGAGCGTGCGCTCGTTGGTGGCGGCGTCGCAGCCGACCGCCACCACGCCCCACACGTCGTGCTCGGTGGCGCGGATGACCGTGCCCCGGACGTCCGCGAAGGCCGGGTCGTGCAGGTGGCAGTGGCTGTCGATGATCATGCCGGGCGGCTCTCCACTCAGGCTCCCGCCACCGTCATGCGCCCGATCAGGAGCGTGGGCGCCGCGGTACGGTCCCGGAACACGAGGTCGTTTCCCACCCCCTCGACCGCGTGCATCATGTCGAGGAGGTTGCCGGCCACCGTGATCTCCTCCACCGGATAGGCCAGCTCGCCGTTTTCGATCCACATGCCCACCGCGCCCCGCGAGTAGTCGCCGGTGACGCCGTTGACGCCGAAGCCGATCAGCTCGGTGACGTAGAGGCCGTTCTTGACGCTGCGGATGAGATCGGCGGGGTCGCGGTCGCCCGCGGTCAGGTAGAGGTTGGTGGTCGACACGCTCACCCCGCTCCCGTCGCGCGCCCCGTGGTGGGTGGAGGGAAGGCCGAGCTTCCGGCCGCTGTAGGTGTCGAGCAGGTAGGAGCGCAGCACGCCCTGATCGACCACGACCGTTCGGCGCACCGGCAGACCCTCCCCGTCGAACGGACGCGAGCCGAGGGCGCCGGGAATGGTGCCGTCGTCCACGATGGTGATCGACGGCGCGGCCACCCGCTCCCCGAGCTTGCCCACCAGGAACGAGGCCCTCCGGTACAGCGCGGGTCCCGAGGCCGCTCCCGCGATGTGACGGACGAGGGAGGCCGCCATGTCGGGGTCGAAGATCACCGGCACCTCCGCGGTCTTGACCCGGCGGGCCCCGAGCCGGCGCAGCGCGCGGCGCGCCGCGATGCGGCCGATCTCCTCGGGAGCGTCCAGGCGCGCGCGCTGCCGGGTGACGTGGTACCAGGAGTCGCGCTGCATCTCCGCCTCCTGGGTGGCCACCGGGGAGACCGCGAGGCTGAACGAGGAGGTCCGGTACTCGCCGGAGAAGCCGTGGCTGGTGGCGTAGGCGTAGTGGGCGCGACGGTCCCCGAAGTCGCCGCCCTCGGAGTTGGTGATGCGCGGATCGACCGCCAGCGCGGCCGCCTCGCAGCGGCGGGCCAGCTCGATCTTGTCCTCGGGGGAGAGGTCGTGGCCGCCCGCGTCGGCGAGCCCGAGATCGGGCACCTGTCGCGCGAGCTCCGCCGCGTCGGGGAGCCCCGCGACCTCGTCCGGGCTCGTCACGCGCGCCAGCGACACCGCCTCGTCCACCAGGCGGCTCATCGCCTCGCGCGAGAGATCGGAGGTGGACGCGGCGGCCACCGACTTGCCCACGAACACGCGCAGGGCCATGTGCTGCTCGCGCGCGTGCTTGACGGTGTCCACCTGCCCCAGGCGCACCTGGGCCGAGAACGACTGGTCCTCGACCACGAAGGCGTCGGCGGCGGTGGCGCCCTTGCGGGTGGCTTGCTTCAGGAGCTCGGCCAGGATCTCCTGCATGCCCGGCTCAGACCTGGGTCCCGCCGACGGTCATGCCGTCGATCCGGATGGTGGGCAGCCCCACCCCCACCGGCACGGACTGACCGTCCTTGCCGCAGGTTCCCACGCCTTCGTCGAGCTTGAGATCGTGGCCCACGCGGCTCACCCGCGTGAGCGCCTCCGGCCCGTTGCCGATCAGGGTGGCCCCCTTCACCGGCTTGGTCACGCGTCCGTCCTCGATCAGGTAGGCCTCGCTGGCCGAGAACACGAAGCGCCCGCTGGTGATGTCGACCTGGCCGCCGCCGAAGTTCACCGCGTAGAGGCCCTTCGACACCCCGCGAAGGATGTCGGCCGGCTCGTCCTCGCCGGCCAGCATGAAGGTGTTGGTCATGCGCGGCATCGGCGGATGCGCGTAGGACTCGCGCCGCCCGTTGCCGGTGACCTCCATGCCCATGAGTCGCGAGTTGAGGCGGTCCTGCATGTAGCCGCGCAGGATGCCCTTCTCGATGAGCACGTTGCGCCGGGTGGGCACGCCCTCGTCGTCCACGTTGAGCGAGCCGCGCCGGTTCGCGATCGTGCCGTCGTCCACCACCGTGACCAGCTCCGAGGCGACATGCTGGCCGAGCCGGCCCGAGAAGGCGGACGTCTTCTTGCGGTTGAAGTCGCCCTCGAGCCCGTGGCCCACCGCCTCGTGGAGCAGGATGCCGGGCCAGCCCGGGCCCAGCACCACCGTCATCTCGCCCGCCGGCGCGTCGACCGCGCCCAGCTTGATCACCGCCTGGCGCACCGCCTCGGAGGCGAACCGCTTCCAGCGGTCCTCTTCCAGGAAGAAATCGAAGGCGACTCGTCCGCCGCCGCCGGAGCTGCCGATCTCGCGCTTGCCCCCGTCCTCCACGATCACCGTCACGTTGAGGCGGGTCAGGGGCCGCACGTCGCCCACCGTCCAGCCGGACGGGGTCGCGATCATGACCACCACGTCCTCGCTGCCCAGGGTGGCGATGACCTGGCGCACCCGCGGATCGAGGGCCCGCGCCTCCGCGTCCAACCGTCCCAGCAGCTTGAGCTTGCGGTCGAGGTCCGCCGCGATGGGCGGCTCGGCCAGCGTGTAGAGGTCGTGCGGCGGGCCGTCTGCGCCCACCGCCACCACCGCGGAGGATGATGCGCGGTCGGCGATGGCGCGGGCCTGGCGCGCCGCCTCCTCCAGGTTGGGGAGCGCGAGGTCGTCGGTGTGCGCGTAGCCGGTGCGCTCGCCCGACTGGGCCCGGATCCCGGCCCCCTGGCTCACGTGGCGGGCCGCCTTCTTGACCGAGCCCTCCTCCAGCACCAGCTCCTCGCTGATCCGGTACTCCAGGTAGAGGTCCGCGTGGTCGACGCGCCCGGCCAGCGTCGATCCCAGCAGTCGCTCCATCGTCCCCGCGTTCAGCCCAAACCGATCGGCGAAGAAGCGCTCCGGGCGCGCCAGCATCTCTCTCTCCATGGAAGTCTCTCGAAAGCGGTTCATCCTAGCATCGGGCCAAGGATGGGCCGGCATGTTTAGTGTGCGAGGACGCACCACCCGTACCGCTTTCGATTATCTCAGATGTGTCCACGCTTTGCCTCGACGGCACTGAGAGTTGCGTCGAAATCACTCTCGTGCGTCGAGCGCCTGCTGGACGAGCTCGTGGATCGTGCGCAGGCCGGTGAGCAGGCCCGGGCCCGGGACCAGCAGCGAGGCCGCGTCGACCTCGTGCACGCGGCCTTCACGCACCGCGCTGATCGACTCCCAGCCCGGGCGGGCGCGCACCCGGTCGAGGTCGGCGGGCTTGCCGCACCAGGAGACCAGGATCAGCTGGGGGTCGCGGCGTCTCACCTCGGCGGGGTCCACCACCCGGTCGCGCGCGCTCTTGCGGTCGCGCAGCTCGGCGAAGACGTCGCGCCCGCCCGCCAGCTCGATGACCTCCGAGACCCACCGGATGCCCGTGATCAGGGGCTCGTGCCACTCCTCGAAGTAGACGCGCGGGCGGTCCGGCCACATGGTGGAGAACTCGCGCACCTGGTTGATCTCGTCGTGCATGTCGGCCACCAGGGCGCGCGCCTCCGACTCGGCGCCCAGCAGGCCGCCCACCGTGAGGATCGACTGGAGGATCTCGTCCATCGAGCGCGGGTTGGTGCAGAAGACGGGGAGGCCGGCCCGGATCAGCTCGGCCGCCACGTCGGCCTGGAGATCGGAGAAGGCCAGGACCAGGTCCGGCTCGAGGGCCAGGATCCGGTCGGTGCGGAACGAGGTGAAGCCGCCGACCTTCGGCTTGCTCCGCGCCTCCGCGGGCCGCTCGGCGGTGCCGGGGATGCCCACCACGCGCTCCCCCACCCCGAGGGCGTAGCAGATCTCCACGTGCTCGGCGCTCAGGCAGACGATGCGCCGGGGGAACTCGACGGGGGACTTGCCGTACATTGTCGAGGAGGGACGGCCTCTCTAGCCCTCGTAGAGCTCGGTGCGGGAGATGCTGCGCTGGAAGGCGAGGTACTCCTCCCGGGTCATGCGCGGCGTCCACGTCCTCAGGATCTCGCGCGCGCCGCTCGCGTCGTCCCACAGCAGATCGACCGCCATCAGGGCGAGCTGCTTGGCCGGCTCCACGTACGCGACCTTCGGATCCGCGATCGCGTAGTCGGCCCCGTGCCCGCTGCCGACCGCCCCGCCCATGTACGGGTGCAACGTCGGCATCACGTGAGAGATATCGCCCATGTCGGTGGAGCCGCTGCGATGACCGGTCTCGGTGACCTCGTCCGCGCCGAGGCAGGCCGCCGCGTTGGCCTTGAACAGATCGGCCATGCCCATGTGGTTGAACAGCGGGAGGTACCCGGGCAGGGTCTCGATCTCGACCTTCGCGCCCATGGCCATCGCTCCCGCGCGCAGGGCGCGGTCCACCTTGCGGTTGGCCTCCAGGATCGCCTCCACCGTCTTGCCCCGCACGTAGGTCTCGAGGCGTACCTCGCCCGGGATCACGTTCACCTGGCTGCCGCCGTGGGTGATGATCGGGTGCACCCGGATCGAGTCCTCGTCGCGGAAGGTCTCGCGCAGGGCGTTGATGGCCATGAGGCCGATGTTCGCCGCGTAGAGCGCGTTCACTCCCATGTGCGGGGCGCCGCCCGCGTGGGAGGCGCGGCCGAGGTAGCGCACCGTCTTCACGATGCAGCCGTTGTTGGAGGCGGCCACCCCCGCCTTCCGGGTCTCGGGCGCGGAGGTGGTGTGGATCATCATCGCCAGGTCCACGTCGTCGAAGTGGCCGAGGCGCAGCAGCTCCGGCTTGCCCCCGAGGAACTCGATCCGGCCGGCGCGCGCCTGGGCGACGCGCCACTCCACGTCGCCGTACTCCTCGGCGGGCACCGCGAAGAACACGAGACGGCCGGCGAGGTGCGCGGGCGCGCCCGCCTCGAGCAGCCCCATCGCGGCCCCGAGCAGCCCCGCCATCTGGGCGTTGTGGCCGCAGGCGTGCGCGGCGCCGGTCTCCGGGTCCGCGATCGGATGCCCCTGCACCACGAGGCCGTCCAGCTCGCCCAGCATGGCGAAGGTCGGCCCGTCCTTGGCGCCCGCCACCTCGGCGCGCACCCCGGTGATCGCGAGCCCGGCGCGGGGCTTGAGGCCGAGCTCGCCGAGGGTCTCCTCGGCCAGTCGCGCGGTCTTGAACTCCTTGAAGCCGAGCTCGGGCTGGCGCCGGATCCGCTCGCCGAGGGCGATGATGCGCTCCGCGTTCCGGTCGATGGCGGCGCAGATGGACTGCTTGAGAGCCTGCTTCGTGGTGTTGGTCATGGGACGGGCGCTCCGATCTTCGAGAAGCGGTTGGGGAGGAAGGGGCCGATGGACTCCGGCACGTCTCCGTCGACGATGCAGCGGGTCATGACCGCGGCGGTGACGGGCGCGAGCAGGATGCCGTTGCGGAAGTGGCCGGTGGCGACGAAGAGGCCCGCCACGTCGGAGGCGGGCCCCAGCACCGGCATGCCGTCGGGGACGGCGGGGCGGAAGCCGCACCACGAGCGGGTGATCGGGCGCCGCCCGATCTCGGGCACGAGCGCCACCGCCTGCTCGATGAGAGCGGCGAGGCCGTCCGGGGTCACCGCGCGCTCGAAGCCCACCCGCTCCACGGTGGCGCCGATCAGCAGCTCGCCGGACGGCCGCGGGACGAGGTAGACCTCCTCGCCGTGGACGGCGTGGCGGAGCAGCGCGGGCACGTGGCTCACCGCCAGCATCTGCCCGCGCACCGGCCCCACCGGCAGCGCCAGTCCGATGCCCTCCGCGAGGGCGCCCGACCACGCGCCGGCGGCGAGCAGCACCGCGTCGGCGGCCAGCGCCTCGCCGTCCACGACCACGCCTCGCGCGCGCGCGCCGTCGAGCAGGATGCGCTCGACCTGCACGCCGCTCCGCACCGAGACGCCGCGCGCCGCGGCGCCGAGGGCGTAGGCGGTGGCGAGGCGCTGGTTGTTCACCCACTGGTCGCCGCGGACGAAGCGGGCCGCGGTCACGTCCCTCGCGAGTCCGGGCTCGAGGCCGGCGAGCTCGCTCCCCTCGACCACCTGGATGCCGAACTCGCGGGCCAGGGGCCAGTGGAGGCGCTCGCGCGCGGCGGCCAGCTCCGCGCGGCCGGTCACCGGATAGAGCGTGCCCGCGGTCATGTGCTCGACGTCGACGCCGGTCAGCTGGCGCAGCTCGGCCAGCGCGGCCGGATACAGGCGCCAGCTCTCGATGGCCAGCCGGTTGAACGGCGAGGGATCGGCCGAGGGCCCCAGGGGGGCCAGGAGGCCCGCGGCCGCGCTCGAGGCCTCGCCGCCCGGCGTGCCGCGCTCGAGCAGCGTGACGCGGCAGCCGCGCTTGGCGAGGCCGAGCGCGGTGGCGGTGCCGATGATGCCGCCGCCGATCACCGCGACGTGGAGCGCGTCCGCCATCAGGCGCTCCCGAGCGCGTCGAGGAAGGCCTTGGTCCGCTCGCCCGGCCGCTCCGCGGCGTAGATGTCGCGGATCACCGCGACGCCGGCCGCGCCGGCGGCCAGCACCTCCGGCACCCGCGCGGGGGTGAGGCCGCCCACCGCGATCACCGGACGGGTGAGCGCGCCCGCGACCTGCTCCAGCGCGGGCAGCCCCTGCGGTGGCCCGTAGGCGCGCTTGGACGGCGTGTCGTAGACGGGGCCGAAGACGACGAAGTCGGCGCCGTCGGACTCGGCCCGTCGCGCCTCGGCCAGCGAGTGGGTGGAGGCGCCCACGAGGAAGCCGGCCGGGGTGATGGCCCGGAGCGCTGCGACCGGCAGCGAGGTGTGCGTGCGCTGCACCCCGTCGGCCCCCGCCGCGAGGGCCACGTCCGCGCGATCGTTGATCAGGAGGCGGGCGCCGTGGGCCCGGGTGGCCTCGCGCAGCGCGCGCGCCATCGCGAGCAGCGGGCGCGCCTCGAGGTCCTTCTCGCGCAGCTGCACCGCCCGCAGCCCGGCGGCCAGGCATTCCTCCACGACGTCCACCGGGGGCCGCGCGGAGGCGGCGCGATCGGTGATGAGGTAGAGGCGAAAGCCTAGCTGGTCCACTCGGGCACGCCCTCGAGAGGAGAGGACGCGGTGGCGTAGAGCTTCTTGCCGATGCGCCCCGCCTTGAAGGCGAGCCGGCCCGCCTCGACGGCCAGCTTCATCGCGGTGGCCATCGCCACCGGGTCCTTGGCCCCCGCGATGGCGGTGTTCATCAGGACGCCGTCGCAGCCCAGCTCCATGGCGATGGCCGCGTCCGACGCGGTCCCGACACCCGCGTCCACGATCACCGGCACCGTGACCGCCTCCAGGATCAGCTTGATGTTGTACGGGTTGCGGATGCCGAGCCCGGAGCCGATGGGCGCGCCCAGGGGCATGACCGCGGCCGCGCCCGCGTCTTCGAGCTTCTTGGCCATCACCGGGTCGTCGTTGGTATACGGCAGCACCGTGAAGCCCTCGCGGGCCAGGGTGCGGGTGGCCTCGAGGAGGCCGATGGCGTCCGGGAAGAGCGTCCGCGAGTCGCCGATGACCTCGAGCTTCACCAGGGTGCCGAGCCCGGCCTCGCGGGCCAGGTAGCAGGTGCGCACCGCTTCGTCGGCCGTGTAGCAGCCCGCGGTGTTGGGCAGGAGCGTGTAGCGCTTGGGGTCGACGTAGTCGAGCAGCGACTCCCCCTGCCCCGGCAGGCTCACCCGGCGCACCGCGACGGTGACGATCTCGGAGCCGGAGGCCTCGATGGCCTCCCGCATGTTCTCGAACGACGGATACTTTCCGGTCCCGACGATGAGACGGGACTTGAATTCCTTGCCGCTCAGCCAGAGTGACGTGTCGTACATGTCCTGTCCTCCGTAACTGCCTTAACTTCTTTATTTATCCGCTCTTTATTTATCCGCTCGGCTCGCCTTCGGCTGCACCTCGCCAAGCCACTGCCCTCGCGGCAACCGTTTCCAGCCTCTGTTCTAGCCGCCGCCCATGGGGTGGACGATCTCGACTTTGTCGCCCTCCTTCAGGGGGGTCTCGGCGTACTGCGACCGCAGGGTGACTTCACGGTTCAGGGCCACCGCGGTGAACTCGCGCCGCACCTTCAGGTGCGAGAGCAGGCCGTCGACCGTGAGGCCCGGGGGCAGCTCCATCGGCTTGCCGTTGACGGTGACGATCATGAAAAAACCGCACGCCTTTCGAGAAGGGTGCGGTCTCGTGGTGCTCCGCGTCGCGTTCCCTTCGCTGGAATTACCCAGTGCAGGTTCGAGGGGTCCCGGGCCGCACCCGGTTCTCAGGAAACCTCCCCCAGCGACGCGATCCGGATTATACCCCAGCGTCGAGCTGGCGTGCGAGCGCCTCCGGGTCGGTCACCGGCAGCTGGCAGACGTAGTGCTCGCACACGTAGGCGGTGGGCCGTCCGTCGACGGTCGGGCGCTCGGCCAGCAGCGGCAGGCCGGCGGCGCCCGCCGCGCCCTCCTCGGCGCCCACCACCACCCGGTTGGGCTGGTAGCGAGCGAGAACCGTGCCGAGCAGCGGGGCGAGCGTGGCCCGCTCCCCCGCCCGCCACACCAGGGCGACCTCCGCCACCGGCCCCAGGTGGAAGTCGAGCGCCGAGAGGTAGCGGCCGAATCCGGAGGGGTAGCGCTGCATCAGGTCCGCCATCGGGCGCAGGGCCGCGAGCGCGGCGGCCTCGTAGCGCTCCTCGCCCAGCACCACCGCCAGGCGCAGGAGCCAGTCGATGGCCACCGAGGTGCCGCTCGGCACCGCGTTGTCGAAGAGGTTGCGGGGCCGCACCACGAGCGTCTCCTGATCGTGGCCGGTGTCGAAGAAGGCCTCGCGCTCGGAGACCCAGAAGAGGCGAAGGGCCTCGTCCGCGAGCCGGCGCGACTCGTCGAGCCAGCGGCGGTCGAAGGTCGCCTCGTAGAGGGCGTGGAGGCCCGCGCCCACCATGGCGTAGTCCTCGAGGTAGCCGGTGATGCGGGCCTGCCCGTCCTTCCAGGAGCGCAGCAGCCGGCCGTCGCGCGTCATCTGGCCGGTGATGAACTCCGCGTTGCGGATCGCGGCGGCGAGGTAGTCGGCGCGGCCCAGCACCGCGGCGGCCTCCGCGAAGGCGGCCAGCATGAGCCCGTTCCAGGAGGCCAGCACCTTGTCGTCGAGCCCGGGGTGCACGCGCTTCTCGCGCTCGGCGTGGAGGAGCGCGCGGGCGCGGCCGATGGCACGGGCGAGCGCCTCCGGAGTGAGCCCGAGGCCGGCCGCGACCTCCGCGGGCTCGCGCGGGACGAACAGGATGCTGTGACCCTCGAAGTTCGGCCCGTCGTCGACGCCCCAGTAGGCGAGCGCGGCGCGGGTCAGGGCGGGATCGCCGAGCACGCGGCCGATCTCGTCGGGGGACCACACGAAGAACTTGCCCTCCACGCCCTCCGAGTCCGCGTCCTGCGCGGAGTAGAAGCCGCCCGCGGGGTGCGTCATCTCGCGCCGCACGTAGTCGAGCGTCTCCTCCGTGATGCGGCGGTAGAGCGGCTCCCCGGACGCGAGCCAGCCGTGCAGGTAGAGGCTGGCGAGCTGGGCGTTGTCGTAGAGCATCTTCTCGAAGTGCGGGACCAGCCACTGCGCGTCGACCGAGTAGCGGTGGAAGCCGCCGCCCAGCTGGTCGTAGATGCCGCCCCGGGCCATCCGGGTGAGCGTGAGGTGCAGCATCTCCAGCCCGCGCGCATCCCCGGTGCGACGCCCGATCCGCAGCACCGCCTCCCAGGTCATCGGCTGGGGGAACTTCGGCGCCTGCCCGAGGCCGCCGTCGCGCTCGTCGAAGTCCCCGCCGAGCCCCAGATAGGCGCGCGCCAGCACGTCCCGGCTCAGCAGAGTCGAGGAGGCGCCGAGGCGCCCCGACTGGCCCATGCTCTCCACCAGCTGCCGTCCGGCCTCCAGGACCTCGCCGCGGCGTCCGTGGTAGGCGTCCGCGATCGAGCGCAGCAGGCGGGGGAACGCGGGCATGCCGTGGCGGTCCACCGGGGGAAAGTAGGTGCCGCCGTAGAACGGGACCCCGTCGGGCGTGAGGAACACGGTCATGGGCCAGCCGCCCCGGCCGGTCATCGACTGCACGGCCTGCATGTAGATCTGGTCCACGTCGGGGCGCTCCTCGCGGTCGACCTTGATCGACACGAAGAGCTGGTTCATGAGCCCGGCGATGTCGTCGTTCTCGAACGACTCGCGCTCCATCACGTGACACCAGTGACAGGCCGAGTAGCCCACCGAGAGGAGCACCGGCTTGTCCTCGCGGCGCGCCCGCTCGAAGGCCTCGGGGCCCCAGGGGTACCAGTCCACCGGGTTGTGGGCGTGCTGGAGGAGGTACGGGCTCGTCTCGGCGGCGAGACGATTGGCGGGGCGCGACGCGGTCACGAGGAGGCCCGGTCAGGGCTCCGGAACGAACGGCAGCGCGCTCACCCGGGCCGGCTGCTCTCCCCCGGCGTCGACGACGGTCACCGCGGTGCCGGGCTCGAAGTGCTCCCGGCGCACGTAGCCGAGCGCGATCGGGCGGCCGAGGGCGATCGAGCGCGCCGCGGAGGTCACGCGACCCACGTCGGTCCCGTCGACCACCACGCGCGCCCCGGTCTCCGGCACGCGGTCGCCCTCCACCACCAGGCCGCTGAGGGCGCGGTTGACGTGCCCGCGGTACTTCACGCGGGCGACCGTCTCCTGGCCGATGTAGCAGCCCTTGGTGAAGCTGACGAAGGACTCGAGGCGCGTCTCCGGAAAGATCACCGAGGCGTCGACGTCTTGCGGGTACCAGGGCTGGCCGGCCTCGAGGCGCAGGATCTCGAGCGCGGCCGCGCCCGCGGGCACCGCGCCGGCGGCCTGCATCGCGGCCCGCGCGCCCTCCGCGTGCTCGGCCGGGATCCAGCAGTGGAAGCCGGGCCCCGGTCCCTCCGCGCGGTTGATCACGCGCGCCGGCCCTCCCGCGATCTCGACCTCGACGTGCGCGTAGGGCGCGAGATCGATCGGGCGGCCCGTGAGCCCCTCGAGCGCCGCCTTCGCCCCCGGCCCCTGCAGCGACAGGATCGCGAACGCCTCGTCGGCGGCCTCGAAATACGCCTTCTCGGAGATCAGGAAGTGGTCGAGGGTCTCGAGCGTCTTGGCCATCATCTGGGCCGGCAGCTCGATCAGCACCTGGTCCGTGGCCGCGTACACCACGAGCAGCGCCATGACCTTGCCGTGGGCGTCGAGGAAGGCGGCCGGGACCCCCTGTCCCGGGGCCAGGGCCTTCACGTCGTTGGTGAGCATGCCCTGCAGGAAGCTCAGGCGGTCGCGCCCGGTCACGGTGACCTTGCCCAGCGCGGAGCGATCGAACAGCGCGACGCCGCGGCGGGCGGCCGCGTACTCTTCGGTGATCTCGGGCATGGCTCATTGTTGTCGCGGGCCGGGCGACTGTCAACTTGCGCTCCCGCGCGCGCCGCTTGCGGGCCGGAGCGCACCTCGTACACAATGGCCGCCGTGCCGCCGTCAGCCCTGCCCGATCGCCGGAGCCGCATCCGCTTCCGGCGACGGCTCCTCGCCTGGTACGGCCGTCACCGGCGGGACCTGCCGTGGCGGCGGACGGCGGACCCGTATCACATCCTGGTGTCGGAGATCATGCTCCAGCAGACCCAGGTCGATCGCGTGATGCCGAAGTACCACGAGTTCCTCGCCCGCTACCCGACCCTCGAGACCCTCGCCGCCTCCGCGCCGGAGGAGGTGAAGCGGCTCTGGTACCCGCTCGGCTACAACGTCCGCCCCCTCAACCTCCACGGCATCGCGTGCGAGGCGGTGGCGAGCTACGGCGGCCGGCTGCCCGACGACGAGCCGGCCCTCCGCGCGATGCGCGGCATCGGCCGCTACACCGCGGGGGCGCTGCGCTGCTTCGCCTACGGCCGCGCGGTGCCGATCGTCGACACCAACGTCCGCCGCGTGCTGGGCCGGGTGTTCCTGGGGCCGCGTCGCCTCGCCCGTCTGCGCGGCCAGAAGACCATCTGGGACCTGGCCGGCGCGCTCGTGCCGCCGCGGAAGGCCTACGACTACAACCAGGCCCTGATGGACTTCGGCGCCACCTGGTGCACGCCCCGCGCGCCGCGCTGCCGGCCCTGCCCGATGCGCTCGGCCTGCGCGACGTATCGTGTCGAGCACTCTGCGAGCCGTGGGCGCGCTCGACGGTAAGGTCGCGATCGTGGCCGGCGGCGGCACCGGCATCGGCCGGGCCATCGCGCTCCGCTTCGCGCGCGAGGGCGCGCGGGTGGCGGTGTTCGGCCGGCGGCCCGACCCGCTCCGCGAGGTCGCGGCGGCGGTGACCGCGGCGGGCGGGCAGGCCCTCGCGGAGACGGGCGACGTCGGGGTGGAGGCGGACGTGGCGCGATTGGTCGCGGCGACGAGCCGGCGCTGGGGCGGAGTGGACGTGGCCGTGAACTCGGCCGCGGTGAGGCTCAACGCCCCGCTCGAGCAGGTGGCGGCGGCCGACTTCGCGGAGGTGCTACGGATCAACCTGGTGGGCGCCTTCGTGCTCACCAAGGTGGTGGCCGCGTCCATGCGGGAGCGCGGAGGTGGCTCCATCGTGCACATCGGCTCCGCGCTCGGGGCGGTGGCGGTGCGGGACTTCTCGCCCTACGTCGCGTCCAAGGGCGGGCTCAACGCGCTGGCCCGCGCCGCCGCGGTGGAGCTGGTCGGCGACCGCATCCGGGTGAACGTGGTGTCGCCCGGCACGATCGATACCGTGATCAGCGCCGGTGTGACCGAGTTCCGGCGGCGGATGCTGGAGCACCGGATCCCGATCGGGCGGCCGGGGCATGTCGACGACATCGCGGCGGCCTGTCTCTACCTGGCGTCTGACGCGGCGGGCTACGTGACGGGGTCGGTGCTGGCCGTGGACGGCGGGTGGACGGCGGCGTGAGTGGATCCGGGCCCCTCACCCTGCCCTCTCCCCGGGGGGGAGAGGGTGGAGGCGGGGGGGAGGTCGTCGAGGTGGTGGCCGCGGTGATCGAGCGAGAGGGGCGGATCCTGATCGCGCGGCGGCCGAGCGGGCGGCACCTGGAAGGGCTCTGGGAGTTCCCGGGGGGCAAGCGCCGACCGGAGGAGAGCCCGGAGGCGGCGCTGGTCCGCGAGATCCGCGAGGAGCTGGACGCGGGGATCGCGGTGGGCGAGCTGCTGGAGACGGTGGACTGGACGTATCCGGAGAAGCGGGTGCGCCTGTCGTTCTTCCGCTGCACGATCGCGGGAGAGCCTCGCGGCCTCGAGGGTCAGGAGATCGTCTGGGTGCGACCCGCGGAGCTCGCCCGGTATCACTTCCCGCCCGCCGACGCGACGCTGCTGCAGCGGTTGCGCGCGGGCGCCGGAACTTGACGCGCCCGGCCTCCGCCGCATACGATGCGGCTCGACTCACCAGTCGTCCACACCCACTCTCTCCCGCGGAGGTTCGACGCATGAGCAGACGGTTGACCATAGTCGGGCTGGCTCTCCTCGCCCTGGCGCTCGCGGCCGCTCCGGCCCTCGCCCAGAAGCCGGTGAAGATCGGCGTGCTGACGCCGCTGTCGCCTCCGGGGGACCCCGCCGCCGGCCAGCTGATCCTGCGCGGAGCCAAGATGGGCGCCGACGAGGTCAACGCCAAGGGCATCCTGGGCGGGCGCAAGGTGGAGCTGGTGGTGGAGGACGACGCGGGCACGCCCGAGAAGGGCGCGGCCGGCTTCCGCAAGCTCGCGACCCAGGACGGGGTGGTGGCGGTGATCGGTCAGTTCCACAGCTCGGTGGCGCTGGCGGTGCAGGACCTCGCCGAGCAGTTCAAGGTGCCGATCTTCGCCACCCAGGCCTCGGCGCGGGCCTTCTCCGAGAAGCACCTCAACTACAGCTTCCGCACCCACGTCATCGACACCGACCGGGTGCAGCTGTGGAACCGCTGGATCAAGGAGAAGGGCTTCAAGAAGGTCGCGCTGCTGGCCGAGAACACCGACTACGGCGTGGGCCTGGTGGAGGACACCAAGAAGCTCTTCCCGACGATGGTGCCGGGGGCCGAGCTCAAGACCATCGTGTTCGACCGCGCGGTGGTGGACCTGACTCCGCAGCTGCTCGAGATCAAGAGCTGGAAGCCGGACGTGGTGATCAACATCGGGGTCGGCACCCCCGCCTACCTGATCATCAAGCAGGCGGCCGACGTGGGGCTCCTGCCCGGGACTCCGATGCTCGTCTCCTACGACATGCCGGCGCGGGCGGAGTACTGGAAGAACCTCGGGGAGAAGGGCAACTTCGTCTCGTTCCTCGTCTACTACCATCCGACCATGAAGCTCACCCCGCGTGGCGAGGCCTTCCGCGCCAAGTACCGCGAGCAGTTCAAGGAGGACCCGGTCTACGCGTCGCTGAACGGCTACGCGCAGGTGGTCCTGATCGCGGACGCGCTGGAGGCGGCCAAGAGCGACAACAGCGACGCGCTGGTGAAGGCGCTGCTGGCCAACAAGTTCCAGGGCTGGAACGCCACCATCAGCTTCAGCCGCGGCGACGGACCCTACTGGCAGCAGTGGACGCCCCCGATGCTGCTGATGCAGTACACCAAGGTGGACATGCCCTTCACCGAGGCCAAGATCGTGTTCCCGGCCGAGTTCAAGACCGGCGACCTCGTGGTGCCCAAGTAGACATCCGCCGGGCCGGTCGGGAGGCGCCGCGCCTCCCGACCGGCCGCCGCGATGGACCTCTACCTCCTCTCCCAGTACCTGCTGTCCGGTCTCGTCATCGGCATCATCTACAGCCTGATGGCGCTCGGAATCACGTTCATCTACTCGATCATGAAGATGATCAACTGGTCGATGGGCGAGTTCTACATGATCGGCAGCTACGTGCAGTACTTCCTGGTGGCGTCCGTGGTCGGCTGGAGCCGGTGGTACCTGGCCCTGCCCCTCGCGATCGCCTCGGTGTTCCTGCTCGGGCTGGTGGTGCAGCGCTGGCTCCTGCGCCCGATGTACGTGGGCGGCGTCGAGCGCCGGGACGAGTACGCGACGGTGATGACCATCGCCCTGATGGTGCTCTTCCGGAACCTGGCCGTGGTGCTGGGCGGCCCCAACCAGTACTCGCCGCGGGACTACGCGAAGCCCACCATGCTGCTGACCCTGCCGCTGTCCGGCAACCGCTTCGTGGCCCTGGTCGGCGCGCTGCTGCTCCTCGCGCTCTTCTATCTGCTGGTCACCCGGACCTGGGTGGGACGCGCGCTGCGCGGCGCGGCCCAGAACCGGGTCGGGATCCAGACCGCGGGCATCGACGTCCTGCGCCTGGACATGCTGGCCTTCGGGGTCGGGGTCGCGCTGGCCGCCGCGGCCGGCGCGCTCCTCGCGCCCGACTTCCTGGTCTACCCGGAGAACGGGGCGATCTCGACCTTCAAGGGCTTCGAGATCATCGTCATCGGCGGTCTCGGCTCGATCCTGGGCAGCGTGGTGGGCGGGCTGCTGCTCGGGGTGATCGAGGCCCTGGGCTCGGTGTTCATCTCGCCGGCCTACAAGGACCTCTACGGCTTCGTGCTCCTGATCGCGCTCCTGGTCCTGCGGCCCACCGGGCTCTTCGGAGAGCGCGAGCGCACCGTCTGAGCGCGGCCGGCTGATCGGGATCGCGGGGGCTCAGTCGGCCGGTCGCCTCTGCCCGAGCAGCGGCGCCAGCGACGGCACCCGGGCCCCGACGCGGACGCCCACCGCGCGCAGGAGGCCCACCAGGCCGGTCGGGTAGAGCCGCACCACCGCGATCACCAGCAGGGCGAAGAGCACCATGCGGATCTCGCCCCAGCCGCGCAGCAGCTCCGACAGGAGCTCGATGAAGAGGGCCCCCAGGGCCGGCCCCGGGAAGGTGCGCAGGCCCCCGACGATCACCATGATGATGATCGTCGCCATCTCGTTGAACTTCATCGGCGTGGGCGAGAGCAGGCCGATGTAGTGGCCCTGGAAGGCGCCCGCCACCGCCGCGAAGACCGCGGAGATGACGAAGGCAAACCGCTTCCACCGAAAGGTATCGACCCCGGCGGTGGCGGCCGCCTCCTCGTCGTCGCGGATGGCCCGGAGGTAGGCGCCGATCCGCGAGTGGACGATCTGCCAGGCCACCAGGAGCGCCGCGATCGCGAGGCCGAGGAACAGGTAGTAGTACGGGGTCGCGCGCGGGGTGCCGAACAGCCGCGGCGCGGTGAGCCCCAGGTCGCCGCGGGTGATCTGGTACTCGGCGGCGACCAGCAGGCGGACGGACTCCGCGAACGCCCAGGTGGCCAGCGCCAGGTAGATCGCGCGCATGCGAAGGCAGAGGCTGCCGAGGCCGTAGCCGGCGGCGGCCGCCACCACGGTGCCGGCCACCACCCCGCCCAGGATGGGGATCCCGGTGCGCTGGATCAGGAGGGTCGAGGCGTAGGCGCCGATCCCGGCGAAGGTGTGATGGGCGAGCGAGAACTGCCCGGTGTAGCCCGCGAGCAGGTTCCAGCCCACCGCGAGCACCACGTAGTAGAAGCCGATCACCAGGATGTGGGTGTGGTACTCCGAGGTCGCCAGGGGCACCCACGCCAGCGCCGCGTACGCCCCGAGGCCCAGCCCGAGCCGCCCGAGGAGGCCCTTCACGGGTCTCAGGCTCCGAGTAGCGAGTCGCGGATCAGCTCGCGCAGGTGGTCCGCGAAGTCGGCCTGCGGCCCCTCCCGGCGGACCTGGCCGCCCTCGATCACGTAGAGGTACTCCGACACCTCTACCGCCTTCGTGATGTTCTGGTCGACGAGCAGGATCGTGACTCCCGCCGCGCACGCCTCCCCCAGGCGGGCGTAGACCTCGGTCGAGATGCGGGGGGCGAGACCGGCCGAGGGCTCGTCGACGAGGAGCAGCTTCGGATCGGTCACGAGCTCCTTGGCGAGCGAGAGCATCTTGGCCTCCCCGCCGCTCAGCGACGTGGCGCGGTGGCGGCGCTTCTCGCGCAGGCGCGGGAAGGTGGCGTAGGCGCGCTCCAGCATGCGCGCCACCCGCGCCCGGTCGCCGCGCTCCACCCAGGCGCCGAGCAGCAGGTTCTCGTGCACGGTGAGCTGGGGGAAGACGTTCGCCCCCTGGGGCACGTAGCTGATCCCGCGCCGCTTGATCGCGTGGGGCGCGGCGGTCTGGATCTCCTGCCCCTCGTGGAGGATGCGGCCTTCGCGGGGATGGAGGAAGCCGAAGATCGTCTTGAGCAGCGTCGACTTCCCGGCCCCGTTCGGGCCGATGATCCCGGTGATGCGGCCCGCCTCCACGCGGAGATCGATGCCGCGCAGGATGTCGATGCCCTCGACGTAGCCCGCGGAGATTCCGTCGAGCTCGAGCAGCCTCATCTAAGTGCCCAGGTACGCTTCGAGCACCACCGGGTCGTTGGCCACCTGATCGAGCGAGCCCTCCGCGATCAGGCGGCCGTCGTGCATGACCGAGACCCGGTGGCAGAGGCGCCGGACCTCGGCCATCTCGTGGGAGACGATCAGGAACGTCACGCCGTGCTCCCGGTTCATGCGGAGGATCGCCTGCATGATGACTTCCCGGATCGTGGGGTGCACGCCCGCGAACGGCTCGTCCATGAGCACGACCTCGAGCGGATGGATCATGAGCGCGCGGGCGATCTGCACCAGCATCGCCTGTCCGCCCGAGAGCTGCTTGGCCAGCGCGTGCCGATGGCGCTCCATCGCCACCAGCTCGAGGTGACGGCGCGCGCTCTCCACGATCTCCGCCATCGGCCGCGCACCCGCGCGGGCCCGCTCCGCCTGCCCCGGGAGGAGCACGTTCTCCAGCACCGTCATGTTGCCGAAGAGCTTCGGGATCTGGAAGGTGCGGGCCACGCCCCGGGCCGCGATCTCGTGGGGGCGCAGGCGGTCGACCCGCCGGCCGGCCAGGTGGATCTCGCCGGCGTCGAGCCGGTGGAGGCCGGAGAGCGTGTTGATGGTGGTGGTCTTGCCGGAGCCGTTGGGCCCGATCAGCCCGCGGATCTCGCCCCGGCCGATGGCGAGGGAGAGCCCGTCGACCGCGACCACGCCTCCGAAGCGCTTGACCACGCCGCGGGTCTCGAGCGCCGGCACTCCCACCGAGCCCTCGACGACGGCGCCGCTCACCATGCGGCGGAGCTCAGCACGGAGGCGACCACCGGGCGAGCGCGGCCTCGTCCACGTCGACGCCCCAGCCGGGCCCGTCGAGCCCCAGGATGCAGCCGTCGGCGTACTGGACCGGCCGCCGCGTGACGTCGCCCGCGAGCAGGAGCGGGCCGAAGAGCTCGCAGCCCCAGGTGACGGGCGCCGCGGCCAGCGCCAGGTGGAGGTAGGCCGCGGTACCGAGCGAGGTCTCGATCATGCAGCCCACGTAGCAGCCCATGCCCGCCGCGGCGGCGATGCGCGCGATGGCCAGGCTGCCCAGCAGGCCGCCCGACTTCGTGAGCTTGAGGCTCACGATCGAGACCGCGCCCCGCCGGGCCAGGGCGAGCGCGTCGTGGTCGGTGCAGCAGGCCTCGTCGGCCATGATCGGCATCGGCGCGCGCTCGGCGACGAAGGCCAGGCCCTCCAGGTCCCACCGCGGCACCGGCTGCTCCACGAAGTCGAGGGCGCAGGGCTCGAGGGCGCGCACCGCCTGCAGCGCGGTCGGCCGGTCCCACCCCTGGTTGGCGTCGACGCGCAGCGAGACCGCGGGGCCGACGGCCGCGCGCAGGCGGCGGACCCGCTCGACGTCGTCGGGCAGCGGCGCGGCCCCGGTCTTGATCTTGAAGATGCGGTGGCCGAGAGCGATCCGCTCGCGGGCCTCCTCGACCTCGGCCTGCGGGTCGGCGACCGCGAGCGACCACGACAGCGGCACCCGATCGCGGACCCGGCCGCCCAGGAGCCGGTACACCGGGACGCCGAGGGAGCGGCCGGCCAGGTCCCAGAGAGCCATCTCGACCGCGGCGCGGGCGAACGCGTTGCCCTGGACCCGACGGGCCATCTCCAGGCGCAGGGCCTCGACGTCGGTCGGGTCGCGGCCGACCAGCCACGGCGCCAGGTAGCGCTCGATGGTCGCGGCCACCGACTCGGCCGACTCCTCGCTCCACGTCGGCCCGCCCAGGCACGCCGCTTCTCCCCAGCCGACGAGACGGTCGGAGGTCTCGGCGCGCACGAAGACGAAGTTCACGGTCTCGAGCGTGGTGAACGACATCTTGTGCGGGCGCCGCACCGGGATGTCGGCCCGCACGACCCGGAGCTCGGCCAGCTTCATGACCTAGAACATGTTGGCTTCGGCGCGGAGCCGGCCCGCCGCGAAGCGATCGAGGGAGAGCGCGGCGACGTCCATGCTGCGGGCGCGGCCGTCGAGCAGGACCTCGGTCATCAGGATGCCGATGGCGGGCGCGTGCATGAAGCCGTGCCCGGAGAAGCCGCACGCCACGTGCAGGCCCGGCGCCGCCGTCGCGGGGCCGAGGATGCCGTGGTAGTCCGGCGTGAGATCGCGCACCCCCGCGTAGGCCCGCATGACCTGGGCCTCCGCGAGGGGCGGCACCCGCACCGCGGCCGCGCGGAAGACCGCGTCGAAGGCGTCCCAGTCCACCTCGGTGTCGAGGCCGGGCTTGATGTCCTTGTCGGTCCCGCCCATGAGCACCGCGCTCCGGCCCTGCCGGTGCACGTAGAAGCCGGTGTCGAGGTCCACGATCAGCGGGAACACCTCGGGCAGGATCGGGAGCGGCTCGGTCACCATCACCTGGCGCCGGTACGGCTTCGAGGGGATCGAGACGTCGGCCATGGCTCCGATCTGGTCCGCGTAGGGGCCGGCGCAGTCGATCACCAGCGGCGCGCTCCAGTCCCCGTGCGGGGTGCGGGCGCCGGTCACCCGTTCGCCCTCCCGCACGAGGCCCACCACCGGGTGGTCGGTCAGCAGTCGCAGGCCCCGGCCGCGCGCGCGGGCCAGGAAGGCCCGCAGCATCGAGTACGGGTCGGCGGAGCCGTCGTCCGGGCAGAAGCTGCCGCCCACCAGGTCGCGCGTGACCAGGCAATCGAGATGGTCCTGGATGGCCCCGGGGGTCAGGAGCTCGCTCGGCACCCCGAGCCCGCGCTGGAGCGCCACGTTGCGGCGGCACTGCGTGAGCGTGGCCGCATCGGTGGTGACGAAGAGGTAGCCGTGTCGCAGGAAGTCGACCGGGGAGCCGAGGATCTCCTCCGAATGGGTGAAGTAGCGGTAGGAGAGCTGGGTGAGGCGCACGTTGGCCTCGGTGGAGAACTGGAACCGGACCCCGCCGGTGGCCTTCGAGGTCGCCCCCGTCCCCGGCTCGGCCTCCTTCTCCAGCATCACGATCCGCAGGCGCGGATCGCGCTCCAGCAGGTGGAAGGCGATCGAGCCGCCGATGATGCCGGCGCCCACGATCACCACGTCCGCGGTGTGGCTCACGCGGGAGCGCGGGGGCTCAGGCGGGCCGAGGGCCGAGGCCGTGGCGCACGGAGTCGTGCACCATGCGGACCAGGGTCGTGATGTCGAAGACGGGCAGGCCGGTGGCGGCCTGGATGTCGGCGCGGTAGGGCGGCATGTTGGTGCATTCGAGCACGATCGCGCCGATCTCGGGATGCTCTGCGACCATGCGCCCCGCCACCGTGAGGTGCTCCTGCCGGGCCGCCTCCACGTCGAGCACGAGCTGGTCGTCCAGGAGCACCCGGGTGAACTCCTTCTCGGTCTCGAGCCCCGCCACCACCACCGGGGCGTCGGCCGCGATCCCCGCCCCCGCCATGTGCTCCGGGTGGAGCGACGCCGCGTTCACGGTGAGCACGCCCACCGCGCGGCCCGGGGGCAGCATCCGCTGCACCAGCGGCACCAGCATCAGGCTCGAGGTGAACACCGGGACCGTGACCGCGGCCGCGAGCTCGGGCTGGAACTTGGCCAGGAAGCCGCAGTTGGTCGTGATCGCGCGCACTCCCTCGCGCTCCAGGAAGCGCGCGCCCTCGATGAACGAGGGCAGGAGCTCCCGCTGGCCCTGGCGCACCACGCGGTCCGGCGAGGCCCCGCTCACTCGATGGTAGCGGACCGGGAAGTCGAAGGTGGTCGCGTTCCCCATGTCGCCCGGGATGCGGGGGAAGCGCGTGTCGAGCATCAGGATGCCGACCGTGAAGCCGTAGAGATTGGTGCCGCCCTGGACGCGCATCGCTACGCTCGCGTGGCCATATATCCGCTCGTCTCGCCTTCGGCTGCGCCTCGCACTGCGTTATCCGCTCGTCTCGCCTTCGGCTGCGCCTCGCACTGCGTTATCCGCTCGCCTCGCCTTCGGCTGCGCCTCGCACTACGTTAGTTGAGCTGGGCCAGCTTCTGCCGCGCCCGGCGGAGCTGGCCGCGCACCTGCTCGTGGTCGGCCGCGTCGGGGAACTCGGTCAGGTAGCGCTCCCAGTCCGCGATCCCGCGCTCGAGCCGCCCCTGGCTCACCCACGCGGTCCCGCGGTCGCGCCGCTCGCCGCCCGCCCGCGGGTGCAGGGCCAGGGTGCGGTCGATCACCCGCACCACCCGCTCCCACGCCTCCTGCCGCCAGTAGATCCCCTTGAGGTTGGCGAGCATCCGGATCAGGAACTGGCGGTTGTTCACCGGCGCGAAGTGCTCGGCCTGCAGCCGCACCGGCCGTCCGAGCGCCCGCCGCACGACTTCGGCGCAGCCTTCGCGCGTCAGCAGCTCGCCGCGGTTGAACGGGTCGAGCAGCACGTGGTCGCCCCCGACCCGGGCCCCGGCGATGAAGTGGCCGGGCAGCCCCACGCCTTCCATCTGGAGCCCGAGTCGCCGGCCGGCCTCGATCAGCACCAGCGAGAGCGTGATCGGGATGCCGAGCCGCCGGTCCAGGACGTGGTTCAGGTAGCTGTTGCGCGGATCGAAGTAGTCGGTGCGGTCTCCCGCGAAGCCCTGCTCCTCGAAGAGGAACTCCCGCAGGCGGTGCAGCCGGCGCAGCTCGTCGGGGCCGTGGCGATCGGGATCCGACGCCTCCGCGAGGTCGTCGAGGCGGGCGAGCTGCTTGTCCACCTCGAGGCCCGGCTGCTCCGCGGCCGCGATCAGGAGCGCGGCGCGGGCGAGCGGGATGTCGGCGTCGGGACGGCTGACCGCGATGACGAACTCGGCCAGCGTGTGATCCGGGTCCATCAACACCCGGGGGCGTGGTGGATGCCGGCGGTCCGGAGCGCGGCGCCCTGCAGCTCCTCGGCCAGGGCCAGCGTGCGGGCCGCGGCGCGGCCGGCGGCCTCCTGGGCCTCGGGGCCGGCGGCCAGCCGCAGGAGCAGCGAACGGCCGAGCTGGTGGTGGAAGCGCTCGTCCGGCTCGATGATGTCGCGGTAGAGGGTCGCGGTCGTGCGATCCCCCGCCCGGTCGCAGAACTCGATGAACTGGCGGTTCTTCACCACCGCGATGGCCTCGCGAGTGAACTGGCCCGCGGCCACCCGCTCCACCGTGCTCGGCAGCGAGTCGAGGTACTTGAAGAGCGGTCCGAACCCCTGGGCGAGCGGGTCGAGCGCGCGGGCGTCGACGCCCAGCTCGCCCAGCCGGTCGGCGATCATGCGGTAGTGCTTGGCCTCGTCGCCGGCCTGCCGCGCGAAGGCCATCTTCACCTCGACGTCGTCGGTGACCACGAGCCAGCGGGCCGCGATCTCGGTGGCCTCGATCTCGTTCTTGAGCGCGACCTTCAACAGGTTGGTGACGTTGAGCGCCCCGCTCACCTCGGGCTTGAGGGTGGCCTCGGGCTCGAGCCGGCGCAGCACCGCCTGGTTCTTCTCGTCCAGCGCGGCGACGAACTCGGCCGCGGTCACGCCGCGAGCCCGTGCTGCAGGAGCGCGGGCAGCTCCTGGGTCAGGGTTTCCTTGGTCACCACCCGGCGGCAGCGCGCGTGGAGGGGCTGGGTGGCGCGGGCCAGGGCGTGGGTGGTGAAGCCCACCACCGGGACGTCGGGGGCGGATGCGAGCGCCGCGAAGAGCGCGTCGTAGTCCCAGCCGCTGGTGGTGAGATCGAGGATCACCAGCGAGGGCGGCTCGGCGCCGCCGAGGGCCGCGGTGATCTCCTCCGGGGTGCGCGCGAACACGAGCGAGGTGCCGGCGAGGCGCGCGGTCTCGCGGATGCGGGCCACGAAGAACAGGTCACGGACGACGGCGACGGCCTTCATCCGGCGGGAGCCTAGTCGTCCTGCTCCTGGTTGCCGAGCCAGTAGCGGTTCCACTCGGCGAGATGCGTGAGGGTGGAGAGGTCGCGCATCCGATCGAGGTAGACGCGCCCGTGCAGGTGGTCGGTCTCGTGCTGGATGACGCGGGCAAAGAACTCCTTGGCCACCACGTCGACGTGATTGCCCTCGCGATCGAGGGCCTCCAGCCGCACGCTGGTCGCCCGCGGGACGATGCCGCGCATGTCGGGCACCGACAGGCAGCCCTCCCAGCCGTCCTCGGTCTCCTCGGTGAGCGCGGTCACCACCGGGTTGATGAGCACGGTGAGCGGGATCGCGGGAGCGTCGGGATAGCGCGGGTTGCCGTGGACCTCGATCACGCAGATCTGCTGGAGCACGTGCACCTGCGGGGCGGCGAGCCCGGCCCCGTTGTACTCGCGCATGGTCTCGATCATGTCGTCGATCAGCCGCTGGGTCTCCGCGGAGCGTATCCGTCCGAGGGGGACGGGTGCGGCGAGCTGCCGGAGAACCGGATGTCCGAGACGCGCGACCTTTAGGATTGCCATCGGGGAGTCATTGTAACACCGTCCGATCAGGCGCGTCCGACGCCGGCCAGGACCGCGGGCCAGCGCGGATCCTCGAGGGAGGGCTGGAACGACGGGTAGAGCTGGGTGCGGTCGTAGAGGCCCCGGTACCGCTCGCGGATGCGGTCGCCGATCTCCTCGAAGGGCCCGCTCACCGCGAAGAGGTCGAGGGTCGCGTCGCTGATCAGGTCGGTCATCCCCTCCCAGTCGCCCGCGAGCGACCTGGCGTGCAGGCGCGGCACCAGATCCTCCAGGCCATGGGCCGCCAGCACCGGCTGGTAGGTGCGCGTGGACGCGTAGAAGGCGATCTGCTGCTTCACCCCGCGCGCATGCCGCTTCCGCTCCTCCGCGGAGTCGCCCAGCACCACCATCGTCGAGGCGCGGAAGGTGAAATCGGCCCGGGAGCGGCCCGCCCGGTTGAGCCCCTCCTGCACCGCGGGGTGCACGCACTCGCGGAGGTAGCGCTCGCTGTGGAAGGAGTGCACGTGGAGGCCGTCGGCGATCTCGCCCGCCACCCGGCACATCTGCGGGTTCACCCCGGCCAGGTAGACCGGAATCCGCGGGTGCTCGATCGGCCCCGGGTCGAAGAACGGCGTCATGAGGTCGAAGCGGTAGGACTGGCCGCGGAAGTCGAGCGGGGCGCGCCGCTGCCAGGCGGTCCAGATCGCGCGGAGGGCGGCGACGACCTCCCGGAGCCGGGGCGCGGGCGCGCTCCACGGGACCGAGAAGCGGCGCTCGTTGTGCGCCTTCACCTGCGAGCCCAGCCCCAGCACGAAGCGCCCGCCGGAGGCCTTCTGCAGGTCCCAGGCGATGTGGGCCAGGATCATCGGGCTGCGGGCGAAGGCGATCGCGATGGCGGTGCCGAGACCGACCCGACGGGTGGTCGCGGCCGCCACCGCCAGCGGCAGGAACGGGTCGTGCCGGGTCTCGGCCGACCAGACCGCGCCGAAGCCCATGTTCTCGGCGCGCCGGCAGTACTCCCCTACCGCCGGCAGGTCGAACGTCATCAGGCCGATGTCGAGGTTCACGATTGGCGTCCGAGCATGTTCTCACGATAGATCAGGGCGTTGCGGCGAAGTCCCGCAGGCCTGGCTCGAAGCAGCGCGCTGCCGCGGAAGACCGAGCGGACCTCCTCGTCCGCCATCCGGTCGATGGCGTCGGCACCGGGGTACGGCCCCTCCGGGCGGAACTCGGGATGGCCGCTCTCGGGGGCCTTGCGGTTCCAGGGGCAGACCGTCTGGCAGGCGTCGCAGCCGAACTGCCAGCCGGCCATGGCGGGCCGGAGCGCGGGGTCGATCTCGCCCCGGTGCTCGATGGTGAGGTACGAGATGCACCGGCGCGAGTCGAGCACGTAGGGCGCGACGAAGGCATCGGTCGGGCAGGCGTCGAGGCAGGCGCGGCAGGTGCCGCAGCGGTCGGGCAGCGGGGCGTCCATCGCCAGATCCGCCGTGGTCAGCAGCACGCCGATGAAGAACCACGAGCCCAGCTCCGGGTGGAGCAGCATCGTGTTCTTGCCCACCCACCCGAGCCCCGCCCTCGCCGCGAGGTCGCGCTCCAGCAGAGGGCCGGTGTCGACGTAGCCCCGGCTCCGCGCGCCACCCGCCTCGGCCAGGTGCGCGGCCAGGCGCTCGAGGCGTGGGCCGATCACGTCGTGGTAGTCGCGGCCCCACGCGTAGCGCGCGACCGGCCGCCAGCTCTCCTCCGCGGGCTCGCCCTGGTAGTAGTTGAGCGCCACGCAGACCGCGGCCCGCACGCCCGGCAGGACGCGCGCGGGATCGAGCCGCTCCTCGATCCGGCGCTCCAGGTAGCCCATGGTGCCGGCGTGACCGGCCTCCACCCAGCGCCGGAGCGCGTCGCCGCGGGCGGGCGCGGGCGGCCCGACCGCGACCCGGTCGAAGCCCAGCTCGATGGCGAGAGCCTTCACCGACTGGGTGAGCGTGAGCGTCGCCAGGTCACTCATGTCCGCCGGGCCTTGATCAGCAGGTGGCTGCGGGTCAGGGTGCGGCCGCCGCCTTCGAGGAAGGCGATGTAGCGGAACCAGCGGCCGTCGGTGCGCCAGCGGTCCTCGAGGCCGACCGCGGCGGCCAGGCCCTCCTCGACGGAGCCGAAGCGCTTCACGTGCTGCTCGACCTCGAGCGCCTCCACCGCGAAGCCCGCGTGCTCCAGCGCGCAGCGCATGCGTGATTCACCGTAGGCGAAGCGGGAGACGCGGCCCGTCTCCTTCCACTGGTCGACGTGGAAGGCCACCATGGCCAGGGCCCGGCCGCGAGGGAGCGCGGCGGCCGCGCGCTCCACGATGGCGTCGGAGGCGCAGAGATGCGCGGTGACGAGCTCCGGCCGCCAGCCCTCGTAGGAGGCGCTCTCCACGTCGGCCTCGTGGAACTCCACGTTGGCGAGGCCCGCCGCGGCCGCGTGCCGGCGCGCCTCCTCGAGCGCGGCGGTATCGCGGTCGAGCCCCACCACCGAGCGGACGGCCGGCGCCATGGCCAGCGTGAGCCGGCCCGAGCCGCACCCCACGTCGAGGACGCGGAGCTCGCCGAGCGGCTCACGGGCGAGGAGGTCGAGGAAGCGGGGGCTGACGCCGGCGGCCTGGATCAGGCTCGGCACGCGGACGCTCGGGCTACTCGGCCTTGAAGTACTTGGCCTCGGGATGGTGGAACACCATGGCCGAGACGGAGGCCTCCGGGTCCATCATGAAGCCCTCGGTCAGGCCGAGGCCGATCTGCTCGGGGCCGAGCAGGTCGAACAGGATCCGCTGGTCGGCCAGGTTCGGGCACGCCGGGTAGCCGAAGGAGACCCGGATGCCGCGGTAGTGGGCCTTGAGCTTTTCCTGCAGGTCGAGGCCGGGCGGGTCCGGGAAGCCCCACTGGGTGCGCAGGCGCGCGTGGAGCATCTCCGCGAAGGCCTCCGCCGACTCGATGGCCAGAGCCTGGAGCGCGTGGGAGCGGAGGTACTGGCCCTCCTCCTTCCAGCGCTCGGACAGCTCGCGTACCCCGGCGCCGCAGGTCACCGCGAACAGCGCCACGTAGTCCTTCTCCCCGCTCCCCTGCGCGCGCACATAGTCGGAGAGGCAGAGCCGCTCACCCGCGGGCTGACGGGGGAAGCGGAAGCGCGCGACCTCGCGGCCGCCCTCGAACAGGATCAGGTCGTCGTCCGCCGCGGCGGCCTCGTAGAAGCGGTAGAGGCCGCTGGCGCGGATGATCCGCTGCTCGATGGCCATCCGCTCGAGGTCCTCCACCACCTGGTTGATCTCCAGCACCTTCGGATCGCGCTGCTCCAGCAGGCGCGCCACCGAGCCCTTCACCCCGAGGTGCTTGCCCAGGAGCATCTGGAGGTTCAGGTACGGGAACACGTGCGAGAGCGGCACGTCGCGCAGCACGTGGAGGTCGAGGTCGGACGGGACCGGCACCGGCACCGTGCGCGACACCGCGGGCCGGCTGCGCGGCACCGCGGGCGCCACCGGCGCGGCGGCCGCGGCCTCGTCGCCCGCCCGCATGGCCTCCTGCTCCGATCGCAGCTGCTCCACCAGCGCGTCGCGGGTGGTGGCGCTGAAGAGGCGGTTGGCCAGGTCGAGCCCGTCCATCGCGTCCTTGGCGTAGAGGGTGAGGCCACCGTACTCCCGCGCGATGCGGGTCGCGGTGAACTTGCGGGTGAGCGCGGCGCCGCCCACGAAAAGCGGCACCTCGACCCCCGCCGCGCGCAGGTCCTGGGCGGTCACCACCATCTGCTGGGCCGACTTCACGAGCAGCCCGGAGAGGCCGATCGCGTCCGGCTTGTGGCTGTGGTACGCCGCGATAAGATCCTCGGGCGGCACCTTGATGCCGAGGTTCACGATCCGGTAGCCGTTGTTCTTCAGGATGATCTCGACCAGGTTCTTGCCGATGTCGTGGACGTCGCCCTTCACGGTGGCCAGCACGATGGTGCCGCGCGCCGCGGACTCGTCCTTGTCCATGAACTGCTCGAGATAGCTCACCCCAGCCTTCATGGCCTCCGCGGACTGGAGCACCTCGGCCACGATCAGCTGGTTGTCGTTGAAGAGCCGGCCGACCTCCTCCATCCCCCTCATGAGCGGCCCGTTGACGATCTCGAGCGCGCCCTGCTCCCGGAGCTTGAGCGCCAGGTCGTCGAGCAGGCCGTCCTTCGAGCCCTCCACGATGTAACGGGCCAGGCGGTCATCCAGGGGTAGGCGTACCGAGCTGTCCCGGGAGCTCCGGGTGCGGCCACGGAAGTGGGCCGCGAAGGCGGCCACCGGGTCGGTCCCGCGCCAGTGGATCAGGTCCTCGGCGAGGCGGCGCTCCTCCTCCGGGATCGAGGCGTAGCGCTCGAGCCGCTCGCTGTTCACGATCGCGTAGTCGAGGCCGGCCTTGGTGCACTCGTAGAGGAACACCGCGTTCAGCACCTCGCGGCCGGCGGTGGGCAGGCCGAACGACACGTTGGAGATGCCGAGGATGGTCTTGCAGCCGGGGAAGCGCGCCTTGATGGCGCGCACGCCCTCGATGGTCTCGACCGCGGAGCCGATGTAGTTGGCGTCGCCGGTGCCCACCGGGAACACCAGGGGGTCGAAGATCAGATCGCGCTCGGGCAGGCCGTACTTGCCGGTCAGGAGCGCGTGCGAGCGCTCTGCGATCGCGAGCTTGCGCTGGCGGGTCACCGCCATGCCCTGCTGCTTGTCCTCGTCGATGCAGCCCACGACCACCGCGCCGCCGTAGGTGCGCAGCAGCGGCACCACCCGCTCGAAGCGCTCCTCCCCGTCCTCCAGGTTGATCGAGTTGACGATCGCCTTGCCCTGGCACATGCGGAGCGCGAGCTCCAGCACCCGCGCGTCGGTGGAGTCGATCATGAGCGGCGCCTTGACTTTTCGAGAGAGGAACCCCATCAGGCGGTCCATGTCCGCGGACTCGTCGCGGTCCGGGTTGGCCAGGCAGACGTCGAGGACCTGGGCGCCGCCGCGCATCTGGGCCCGGCCGATCTCGGAGGCCTCCTCGAACTTCTCGTCGACGATGAGCTCCTTGAAGCGGCGCGAGCCGATGACGTTGGTGCGCTCGCCCACGATGACCGGGCGCACGTCGTCGGCCGGGTACACCGCCTCCACCCCGCTCACCGCGGGGGCCCGATCGCGGGCCGGCACGCGCGGGGCGCGGCCGGCGGTCAGCCGGGCCAGCTCACGGACGTGCGCGGGGGTGGTCCCGCAGCAGCCGCCCACCACGTTGACCCAGCCCTCGTCCACGAAGCGCCGCATCTTGAGCGCCAGGCTCTCCGCGGTCTCCTCGTAGTGGCCGTGCTCGTCGGGCAGCCCCGCGTTGGGGTAGACCGAGGTGAAGCAGGTGGCGAGCTGGGCCAGCGTCCGCAGGTGGTCGGTCATGAACTCGGGGCCGGTCGAGCAGTTGAGCCCCACCGAGAACGGCGCGAGGTGCTCGATGGACGTGTAGAAGGCGTCCACCGACTGTCCGGCCAGCATCGTGCCCATCGGCTCGACGGTGCCGCTGACCATCAGCGGCAGGCTCACCCCGGCCTCGTCCAGCGCCTGCTTCACCCCGATGGCGGCGGCCTTGACGTTCAGCGTGTCCTGGCAAGTCTCGAGCAGCAGCGCGTCCATCCCGCCCTCGATCAGGGCGCGCGCTTGCTGGTAATAGGCGTCGCGCACCTCGTCGAAGGTCACGTTCGCGGTCACCGTGATGGTGCGGGTGCCCGGGCCCATCGCACCGATGGCGAAGCGGGGCCGCTCCGCCGTCGAGACGCGGTCGACCGCGGCCCGGCAGAGCCGAGCGGCGGCGAGCGTGATCTCGTGGCAGCGATCCGCCAGACCATATTCGGCGAGCACATAGGGGGCGCAGCCGAAGGTGTTGGTCGAGATCAGGTCGGCGCCGGCCTCGAGGTAGGCGGCGTGGATGTCGCTGACGACGTCGGGGCGCGTGAGGTTCAGGTTCTCGTTGCAGCCCTCGTACTGCGCGCCGCCGAAGTCGGCCGCGGAGAGACCGCGCGCCTGGATCATGGTGCCCATCGCACCGTCCAGGACGAGGATGCGCCGGCCGAGCTCCTCCGCCAGACGCGCGGACCGCGCGGGGAAATCACCGCTCCTGCTGGCACCCATGGCCGCGCCCATGCCTGGGATTGTAGCGCATGGGCGCCGCGGACCTCGTGCGGGTCGGCTCAGCCCCGGCGCTTCCGCCCACGGAGGTCCAGGGCGCCCGGGCGGGCGCGCGGGTCCTCGCCGCGGGGGAATATCTGCGCCTTCTGCACCTTCTGGGTGCCGGTGGTGGGCAGCGTTTCGACGAAGAGCACCCAGCCCGGGGCCTTGAAGTAGGCCAGGCGCTCGAGGCAATGGTCGGCCAGGCGCTCGGCGAGGGCCCGGCCGGCTGCCGAGCCCGGCATCGGTACCACGCAGGCCATGACCTCCTCCTCGCGGATCTCGTCCGGGACGGCCAGGACCGCGACCTGGGCCACCGCCTCGTGGGCCTGGAGCACCGCTTCCACCTCGGCGGCGGCGATGTTCTCGCCCGACCGGCGGATGATGTTCTTCTTGCGGTCGACGAAGTAGAGCATGCCGTCGGCGCCCTGGCGCACCACGTCGCCGGTGTGGAACCACTCCCCCCGCCAGGCCTCGGCGGTCGCCTCCGCGTTCTTGAGGTAGCCGGTGAAGAAGCCGTGGCGCCGTCCCTCGGGCCCGCCCCAGCGCACCAGCAGCTCGCCCTCGGTGTCCGTCGGCACCGGGCGGTCGCCGTCGTCCACCACCCTGGCCTCGAGGCCGCCGTGGGGGCGGCCGAAAGCGCGGGTGTGGATCGCGCGCGGCTCGTGGCAGTCGGAGAAGATGCGCCCGGTCTCGGTCATCCCCCAGACCTCGACCAGCGGGAAGCCGAAGCGCCGCTCGAACGCCTCGTGGAGCTGGGGCTCGACGCCGGCGCCGAGGCCGGCCTTCACGCGGTGCGCCCGCTCCTCGGGCACCGGCTCCTGGTTCAGGAGCAGCGGTGGCATCACGCCCAGGTAGTGGATGATCGTCGCGCGGGTGGCCACCACGTCCGGCCACCAGCGGCGCGGGCTGAAGCGCTCGGGCAGGATGAGGCAGCTCGCGGTGAGGATCGCGCAGGTGGCGGTCACCGCCTGGCAGTTCATGTGAAAGAGCGGCAGCGGGTTGAGGAAGCGCTCGCGCCCCGGCTCGATGGCGAGCCGGCCGCCAAGCCCCTGGTACCACGCCCCCGCGTTGAGGTAGTAGAAGTTGCTCAGCACGCAGCCCTTGGGCCGGCCGGTGGTGCCGGAGGTGTAGAGCAGGCCGCACTCGCTCTCCGGCCCCGGCGCGTCCCGTCGCGGCGGCGCGCCGGGGCGCGGCAGCGCGGCGGGCCAGGCGCCCGCGTCCAGCACCGGCAGGGGTCGCGCGCGCTCCCGGGCCACCGAGGCCAGCGCGGCCACCCGCTCCGGCACCGAGACCGCGAGGTCCGCCTCCGAGTGCTCGAGCAGGTACGCGAGCTCGTCGTGGCGGTAATCGGGGTTGACCGGCACCACCCCGACCCCGAGCGCGTTCATCGCCAGGTAGTGGAAGAAGAACTCGGGTCGGTTCTCGAACAGCAGCGCGATCCGGTGGCCGTGGCCGTAACCGGCCGCCGCGTACTGATCGCGCAGGCGCAGCACGGGCTCGCGCACCTGGGCGTAGGTCAGCTCGACCCCGTCCGGATGGTACGCGCGGCCCGGCGTGGGGGTGGCGCAGAGGAACGCGTGGTCCGGCGCCGCGGCGGATGTGGCCATGAAGGCCTCGAAGACCGTGTTCACGGCTGACGACTGTCGCGCAGGCCGGGGGCGGTGTCAAATCCGCGGCGCCGGCTGATATACGCCGCTGATATACTTCTGGCCCGCCATGGACAGTCCTCTCGGCTCTCCCCTGCGTCGCAAGGAAGATCGGCGCCTCGTCACCGGCCGCGGCCGCTACGTCGAGGATCTCCACTTCCCGGGCATGGCCCACGCCGCCTTCGTGCGGAGCCCGCACGCCCACGCGCGCGTTTCGTCCATCGACCCGGCCGCCGCTCGCGCGATGCCGGGGGTGATCGCGGTGTACACCGTGCGGGAGCTGCCGGAGTGCGCCCGGCCCATCCCCCCCTCGGTCGCGTCGCCCGCCGGCTTCCAGACCACCGTCCAGCCGGTGTTCGCCGATCCGCTGGTGCGCTACGCGGGCGAGGTGGTGGCGGCGGTGATCGCGGACGACGCCTACGCCGCCGCGGACGCGGCCGCCGCGGTCGCGGTCGAGTACGAGCCGCTGCCCGCGGCCGGCACCATGGAGGCCGCGCTGGAGAGCGGCGCCCCGCGCGTGTTCGACGGCTGGCCCGACAACGTGGCCGGGCTCTCCACCGCGAAGGTGGGCGATCCGGACGCGGCGTTCGCCCGCGCCCACCTGGTGGTGGAGGCGAGCCTCGGGCTGGCCCGCATCCACGGGGTGCCGATCGAGACCCGCGGGATCGTGGTGACGCCCGAGGGTCCGGACGGCCGGCTGACCTTGTGGACGTCGAGCCAGAGCCCGTACGGCCTGCGCGGCACCGTCGCGGCGGCGTTCGGCCTCTCCGACGAGCAGGTGCGCGTGGTGGTGGTCGACACCGGTGGCGGATTCGGCATCAAGGGGCACGCCTATCCCGAGGACCTCATCGTGGCCGCGGCGGCCCGTCGCCTCCAGCGCCCGGTCAAGTGGGCCGAGTCGCGGCGGGAGCACTTCCTCACCGCCTCCCCCGATCGCGGGCAGCGGCACGCGGCGCGGATGGGCTTGACCCGCGACGGCGCGATCGCGGCGGTGGCGACCAGCTTCACCCGCGAGCACGGCGCGTACATCTCGAGCGGCGAGGTCGTGACCCGCAACACCATCAACCACCTGCCCGGCCCCTACCGGATCCCGAGCCTCGACGTCTCGGCGCGCAACGTGGTGACGCACGCGGTGTTCGGCGCGGCGTACCGCGGCTCGGGGCGTCCGGAGGCCAACTTCGTGCTGGAGCGGCTGCTGGACCGGGGCGCCCGGGCCCTCGGCATCGACCCCGCCGAGATCCGGCGCCGCAACATGATCCGCCCCGACGAGATGCCCTACCGCACCGGGCTCGTCTACCGGGACGGCACCCCCGTCTCCTATGATCCCGCCGACTATCTCGGCAGCTTCGAGCGGCTCCTCGCCGACTTCGGCTACGACGACTGGCGCAAGCGCCAGCGCGAGACGGCGGGGAGCGCGCGGCCCCTCGGCGTGGGGCTCGCGGCGTACGTGCAGGGCACCGGGGTGGGGCCGTTCGAGAGCGCGGACATCCGCATCGACGGCACCGGCGCGGTGCACGTGCACATCGGGGTGTCCTCGCAGGGCCAGTCGCACGAGACCACGATGGCCCAGATCGCGGCCGCCGAGCTGGGCGTGGACCCGGAGCGGGTCTTCGTGGTGGCGGCCGACACCACGCTCCTGCCCTACGGCAACGGCACCGGCGGCAGCCGGGTGGCCGCCAACGCGGGGCCGTCCGTGGCCAAGACCGCTCGAGAAGTCGCGGGCAAGGCGCGCGTGGTGGCGGCGGAGATGCTCGAGTGCGCGGCGGCCGACGTGGTGCTGGCGGGCGGGCGGGCCCACGTGGCGGGCGTGCCCCAGCGCGGCGTCGCCCTCGCCGACCTCGCGAAGGCGGCGGTGCGGAGCAAGACCCTGCTGCGCGAGGCGCGGCCGGGGCTACAGGCCTGCGGCTACTTCGCGCCCGAGACCGTGACCTTCGCCTTCGGCGCCCAGGCGTGCGCCCTCGAGGTCGACGTGGAGACCGGTCGCGTGCGCATCCTTCGCTACCTCGCGGTCCACGACTGCGGGCGCGCCATCAATCCGATGGTGGTGGACGGCCAGCTGCACGGCGGCCTGGCCGGCGGTATCGGCACCGCGCTGATGGAGGACCTGCGGTACGACCGCGACGGCCAGCTCCTGACCGGCAGCCTGATGGACTACGCGATTCCCGCCGCGGCCGACCTGCCCGACTTCGAGACCCGATCGCTGGCGTTTCCCTCCACCCGCAACGATCTCGGCATCAAGGGCGTGGGCGAGAGCGCGATCATCGCTCCGCCGGCGGCCATCGCCAACGCGGTGGAGGACGCGCTGCAGGACCGCGGCGCGGATATCCTGGAGATCCCGATCACCCCGTCGCGGGTCTGGCGCGCCCTGCACAAGGGCTGAGCCGGCGGCCGCGCGATGACGCGCCCCGCGCGCGAGGGTCTCGCGTGAGCGACCTGCCTCCGTTCTTCGCGTCGGACCGGGGGCGCTTCGTACCCTCGGCCTCCGCGCGGGGGCCGTGGAGCCCGCGCCACCAGCACGGCGGGCCGCCCGCCGCTCTCCTGGCCCGCGCGTTCGCCCGCGAGGCCGGACCCGAGCGGCAGGTCGCGCGGCTGACCTTCGACTTCCTGCGGCCGGTGCCGCTCGCCCCGCTGACCGTCGTCACGCGCGTGGTGCGCGAGGGCGGCAAGGCGATGCGCCTGGCCGGGTCCGTCCTGGCGGAGGACGGCGTCGCGGTGATCGAGGCGACGTGCCTGGCCCTCCGGGGGGAGGCCGATCGCGTGGCGGTCCCCGCCGAGACCGCGACCGCCCCGCCACCGCCCGCGGCGAGCGCGCCATTCGAGCTGCCGTTCATGTCGGGTGAGCTGGGCTACCACCGCGCGGTCGAGTGGCGGCTGGCGCGCGGGACCTGGGGGCGCGGGCCGGCGGCGGCGTGGCTCCGCCTCCGGGTGCCGCTGGTCGCGGAGAGCGCGACCTCGGCGCTCGAGTCGCTGGTGGCGGTGGCGGACTCGGCGAGCGGCGTGGCGGTGGTTGTCGATCCGGCCCAGGCCACGTTCGTGAACGGGGACCTCACCGTCGCGCTGCACCGGATGCCGGTCGGCGAATGGACGTGTCTCGACGCGGCGACGGTGGGGGAGCGGCACGGGATCGGCCTGACCCGCGCTCGGCTCTGGGATATGGCCGGGCCGATCGGCCGATCGCTCCAGACCCTGCTGCTCGAGCCCCGCGAGGGCCCGGCCGGCGGGTAGCCCCCCGCGCCGGTTCCGCGCTCCCGGCTCAGGTCCCCTGCACCGCCCCGGACACGAGCCCGTGGGTGAGGTAGCGGCGGAAGATGTAGTAGAAGATCACGGGCGGGATCGAGTAGATCACCGAGAGCGCCATGAGCAGGTTCCACGGCGCGTCGTCGCTGGTGAGGAAGTTCCCCATGCCCACCGGCAGCGTGATCATCTTCTCGCCCTGGAGCAGCAGGACCGCGTAGAGGTACTCGTTCCACGCGAAGAAGAACGCGTAGGTACCCACCGCGATCAGGGTCGGGGTGATCAGGGGGAGGTACATGCGGAAGAAGATCGCGACCGGGCCCGCCCCGTCGATGGCGGCCGACTCGTCGATCTCGTTCGGGATCGTCTTGGCGTAGTCCCACAGGACCCAGAGGGCGTAGGGCGCGGCGAAGGTGGTCATCGCGAAGATGAGGGCCCAGTAGGTGTCCAGCAGGTCGTAGTCGCCCATGATCTTGAAGAACGGGATCGACAGGAACGAAGCCGGGATGATGTAGGTGAAGAGGGTCATCCCCGAGATGTAGCGCCCGAGCCCGAAGCGGATGCGGCCGAGTGCGTAGCTGCCCAGCGCGGCCACCGCGAGCACCGCGACCATGACCGCGCCCGAGACCAGCAGGCTGTTGGCGAGCCAGCGCCAGAAGTACTTCACGAACGGACTCTCCTGAAGGAGCACGAACTTGAAGTTGTCGAGGGTGGGGCGCTGGACCACGTAGACCGGGCGGAAGAGATCGTCCCACGGGGTGACCGCGAGGCTGACCATGTAATAGATCGGGAACAGTGTCCACGCGGTGACCGCGGCGAGCACTGCCGCGCGCATCACGTTGACGCCGAGCCGGCCCCTGGTCACGGGGGCTACCGGATCTTCTTGATGAGAATGAAGATGAACAGCAAGGTCACCGGCAGCGCGGTGGCGAAGACGCCGACGCCCCAGTCGAGCTTGCCGACGCGGAACGTGTAGCGGTAGGCGAGCGTGGCCAGCACGTGGGTCGAGTCGCCGGGGGCCCCGCCGGTCATCAGCCACACGTTGGTGAAGTCGCCCATGGTGAAGACCATGGAGAGCAGCGAGCAGATGAGGTAGATGCCGGCCAGCAGGGGGAACGAGATGTAGCGGAAGGTCTGGAAGGGATTGGCCCCGTCGATGGCCCCCGCCTCGTAGAGCTGGCGCGGGATGCCCCGGCGGGCGGCCAGGATGATCACGGTCCAGAACGGCAGGTACTTCCAGATGTGGAAGATGATCAGGGCGCTGATCGCGGTCCAGCGCGACGCGAGCCAGTGGTGGGTGCCGAGACCCAGGTCCTCGCTGATCAGGTTCAGGATCCCCCACTGCGAGGACATCATCCAGCGCACCGAGAGGATGCCGGGCAGCACCGGGATCGCCCACGGCAGCAGGAAGATCGCGGAGAGGAAGCGCGTCGAGCGGCTGTCGTCGTCGAGCACGCCCGAGAGGAGCAGGGCCAGGAAGAGCTTCAGGTTGACCGCGATCCCCACGTAGACCAGCGTGTTGACGATGGTCTGCACGTAGATCGGGTCGTTGAACAGGACCTCGTAGGTGTAGCGGTCGAGGGCCTGGGTGACCTCGAAGTACAGCGGATAGACCACGAAGGCCAGGAACAGGACGATGAGGGGCAGCGAGAAGAGCAGCCCCTGGAGGTTCCGCGACCGCGGCGACAGGACGTCCGCCGCCGCGGTCACGGACCGGGCGATCAGCCCTCGGGGCCGGGCCCCAGCGAGGCCGCGGGCCACGCGATCAGGCCGATCTCACCGCCACTGCGCGACGATGGTCTTGATGCGGCCGATGGCCTCGTCGGCCGCCTTGTCGGCCGGCCACTTGTCCACGTTGGTGCGCGACATCGCCTTGCCCCAGACGTTCTCCGCGTAGATCTGGGAGTTCGCCGGGTTCTTGTAGTGCTCGAAGACGCGGGTCGGCCGCTCGAGGTAGATGCGGGTGACGGTGGGCAGGTGCGGGTCCACCGCGCCCCCCTTGCCGGCCTGGCCCTTGGAGAAGAAGGGATCGCTGGCCACGTCCTTGAAGGCGGGGAACCAGCGCCCGTTGGCGCCCTTGATGTAGTCGGTGAAGCGCTTGGGCTCCAGGACGAACTTGATGAACTCCTTGGCGAGCGGCACGTCCTTGTTGGTGGAGTCCTTGGGGATGATGATCGTCTTCACCGCCACCATGTAGGTGGGCTTCTTGCCGTCCGGCCCGTCCGGCCACTCGATGGTGGCCGACTTGTTGAAGTAGTTGTCCGGGTTGTTGAAGAAGTGGTGCGCCGGGATCGACACCGAGGGGTTCGGCGTCATCACGATGGACTTGGAGTGGAAGTTGGCGTTGTTGTCCCCGTCCGACCAGTTCAGGGTGTCGGGCGGCACGTAGCCCGAGTTGAACATGTCCGCGAACCACTTGAGGGTCTTGACGATCGCCTCGCGGTTCGCCCCCTGGTCGGCCACCACCTTGCCGTCCTCCGAGAACACGGTGCCCCCGTAGGAGAGCAGCGCCATCTCGAAGTTGTAGATGGTGTCCGACGCGCTCGACGACTCGGTCATCCCGATCCCGTAGACCTTTGCGTACTTGGCGGGGTCCTTCTTGCGCAGGGCGTCCTGCGCCTTCCGCCAGTAGTCCCAGTACCCGTTCCAGTCCATCGGGATCTTGGCCGGGTCGTCGTTCATGCCCGCCTCCTTCAGGAGATCCCGCCAGTAGTGGATGTGCATGGTCTGGCACTCGATGGGGACCCCGTAGTAGGCGCGCTTCTTGGCCACGTTGTCGTACACGTGGGCCACCGGCAGGAACTTCTCGATGTAGCGCGGCTTCAGCTCGTTGATGACGTCGGTGGTCTCGACCAGCTTGCCTTCCCACCCGTACTTGGGGATGACCTCCCAGTCGTTGTAGAAGCAGAACGCGACGTCGGGGCAGCGCCGGGCGGTCATGGCGCTGATGATCTTCTTCAGCAGGTCTTCCTGGATCGTGAACGAGATGTCGAGGTCGACGTTCTTGGCCTTGCGGAAGTCCTCGGCGATCTTCAGCATCGCCTCGTCCTCTTCCTTGTAGTAGCCGCGGTTCCACCACACGGTCAGCTTCTTCTGCTGGGCGCGCGACACCATCGGGAACGCGAGGGTGCCGGACGCGGCGGCCGCGCCGGCGGCAGTCTTGAGGAATTCCCGGCGGGAGTGGGCCATGGACGACCTCCTTTGGTAGCGGGAAGCGACGATGCCTCGTCGGCGAGGGGCCTCGGGCGGGCGCGAGTATACCGCGAAGGCTGAAGTTATGTATAGTTCCGGCCATGGCCATCGACCGAATCACCGTGTCCGTGATCCAGCATCGCCTCGAGTCGATCGTGCAGGAGATGGGCGAGGCGATGCTCCGCACCGCCTACTCCCAGATCCTGAACTCGAGCCGCGATTTCTCCACCGCGGTCTTCGACGGACAGGGCCGGCTCGCGGCCCAGGCCGAGCACGTGCCGATCCACGTGGGAGCCCTGCCGTGGGCGGTGGCCTCGGTGGCCGACTTCTTCAAGGGACGCGTCGCCCCCGGGGACCTCTTCCTCCTGAACGACCCCTATCACGGCAACAATCACCTGCCGGACCTCACGGTGCTGCTGCCGGTGTTCGTGGGCGGGCGCCTCGTGTTCTGGTCGATCAACCGGGCCCACCAGCACGACATCGGCGGGGCCACCCACGGCGCCTACAACCCGGGGGCCACCGAGATCTGGCAGGAGGGCATCCGCATCACCCCGCTCAAGCTCTACGACCGCGGGGAGCTGCGCGACGACGTGCTCCAGATGGTGGCCACCAACGTACGCCACCCCCGCGACTTCCAGGGCGACCTGCGCGCGATGATGGGCTCGGCCCGCCTCGGCGAGCGTCGGCTGCTCAAGCTGGTCGACGACTACGGCATCGACGTGGTGCTGGAGACCGTCGGCGAGATTCTCGACGGCGCGGAGCGTCAGACTCGCGAGTGCATCCGGGGGTGGAAGGATGGCGTCTTCAAGGGCGAGGCCATCCTGGACGACGACGGCCACGGGATCCGCGACGTCCACATCCGGGCCACCGTGACCAAGAAGGGCGACTCCCTCACCGTCGATCTCTGCGACTCGCACGCCCAGGTGATCGGGTTCGTGAACTCGGCGCTTCCCAACACGATGTCCGCGGTCCACATGGCCCTCGCCTACCTGATCGACCCCCGGACTCCCAAGAACGAGGGCACCTTTCGCCCGGTGACGGTGAAGGCCCGCGAGGGCACGGTGGTGTGGCCCTACCCGCCCGCGCCGGTGACGCTCTCCACCAACCACTGTGCGCAGGAGATCGCGGAGGCCATGATCAAGGCGCTGGCCCCGAGCTGCCCGGACCGGGTGCTCGCAGGCTGGTCGCGGCGCTTCCGCATCGCGATCTCGGGCACGAACCCCCGCAACAAGCGGAAGTTCATCTGGCACCTCTTCCACGCCCGGGGCGGCGGGGGCGCATCCTCGGCGGGCGACGGGTGGGAGACCGCGGGGGAGGGCCAGGCCGCGGGCGGCATCAAGTTCGGCTCGGTGGAGGTCGCGGAGACGCGCTTTCCGCTCTTCTTCAAGCGCCACGAGTTCCGCCCCGACTCCGCGGGCGACGGGCGCTTCCGCGGCGGGGTGGGCTCGGTGCTGGAGCTGCGCATGGAGACCACCGAGCCCGCGCTCGGCAACACCGCGGGCGACGGCGTGCGCTATCCCGCCTACGGGGTGCTGGGCGGCAAGGACGGCCTGCCCCACCGCTACCGCATGATCTCGCGCGGCAAGACGCGCGTGCTCAAGACCAAGGAGGTCGGAGTGCCGATCCCGCCCGGGGCCATGTTCCTGGTGGAATCGATGGGCGGCGGCGGTTACGGGCCGCCCGCGCGCCGCTCCGCCGAGGCGCGCGCCGCCGATCGGGTCAACGGCTTCGTGGCGGGCCGCGCGCGGCGGAAGAAAGCCTGAGATGCTGCGGGTCGGCATCGACGTCGGGGGCACCTTCACGGACCTGGTCGCGGTGGACGACGCGGGGCGCGTCACCCTCGCCAAGTCGGCCTCCACGCCCGCCGATCCTTCCGTCGGGGTGATGGACGGCCTCGGGCTGCTGGCCGCCGAGATGGGGACCGACCTGGCCGGCCTCCTGGCCGACACCGGTCTGGTGGTGCACGGCACCACCGTGGCCACCAACGCCCTGCTCGAGCGCAAGGGCGCCACGGTGGGCATGCTGACCACCGCGGGGCACCGTGACGTCATCGAGATGCGGGAGGGCCTCAAGGACGACCGCTACAACCTGCGCATGCCCCCGCCCCGGCCGCTGGTGCCGCGCGCCCGCCGCCTCGACGTGATGGAGCGGATGCGGTTCGACGGGACGGTGGAGACGCCGCTGTCGAAGGCGTCCGCGGAGGCGGCCATCAAGCGCCTGCGCGCCGCGAAGGTGGGGGCGGTCGCGGTCTGCTACCTGCACTCCTACCGCGATCCGCGCCACGAGCGCGAGACCCGCCGGCTACTCGCGCGCCTGCTGCCCGACGCCTACGTGTCGCTCTCCTCCGACGTGCTGGCCCAGATCAAGGAGTACGAGCGATTCTGCACCACCGTGGTCAACGCCTACGTGGGACCGGTGCTGGCGCGGTATCTCGGGGCGCTCGGATCGCGCCTGCAGGCCGCGGGCTACCGGGGCGACGTGCTCATCATGCAATCGCACGGCGGGGTGGCGACCATCCCGGACTCGGTGCGCCTCGCGGCGGGCGCGGTCCTCTCCGGTCCCGCGGGCGGTATCGCGGGCAGCCGTCACGCCGCGCGGCTGCTCGGCGAGGGCAACCTGATCACGTTCGACATGGGGGGCACCAGCACCGACATCGCGCTGCTCGAGGGCGGAGAGCCCCACCTCACCGGCGACAAGGCGGTGGGCGCGAGCCGGGTGGCCCTGCCCAGCATCGACATCCACACCCTGGGCGCCGGCGGCGGGTCGATCGCGCGGGTGGACGCGGGCGGCATCCTGCACGTCGGCCCGGAGAGCGCGGGCGCCGCGCCGGGGCCCGCCTGCTATGGCCGGGGCGGCACCGCGGCGACGGTGACCGACGCCAACCTGGTGCTGGGCCTGCTCGACCCCGCGGGCTTCCTGGGCGGGCGCGCGCGCCTCGATCCGAAGGCGGCGCGTACCGCGGTGGAGGGCATCGCGGAGCGGCTCGGCCTGGACGTGGTCGCGGCGGCGCAGGGCATCCACCGGGTGGTGAACACCAACATGGCGGAGGGCATCCGGCTGGTCTCGGTGCGCCGCGGGGCCGATCCCCGCCGCTTCGCCCTGCTCTCCTTCGGCGGCGCGGCCGGCCTGCACATCACCGACGTGGCGCGGATGCTCGAGATCGGCCGGGTGGTGGTGCCGCGCGTGGCCTCGGTGCTCTCCGCGTGGGGCATGCTGGCCACCGACCTGCGCTACGAGTTCGTGCGCACGCACGTGGGCGAGGCGGGTCAGGTCGGCGCCTCGCGGCTCCGGCGGCTGTTCGCGGAGATGGAGCAGGAGGGCCGGCGGCGCCTCGGCGCCTCCTTCGGCGGCCAGGTGGACGTGCGGCGGTCGGTGGACATGCGCTACGGCGAGCAGACCTTCGAGATCCAGGTGCCGCTCGACGGGGTGGACGTGGAGGCGAAGGACCTCATGGAGCAGGTGGTCGACCGCTTCCACCGTCGTCACGAGGAGCTCTACACCTACAGCGCCCCCGGCCAGGACGTGGTGCTGGTCAACGTGCGCGCCGCGGTCATCGGTCGCCTGCCCGCCCTGCCCGCCGAGCAGGCGCGGCGGGCGACCGCGAGCGCGGCGCCCCGCCGCCGACGCGTCTACCTGGAGCGCTGGATGGAGATCCCCGTCCACGACATGGACGGGCTCGCGCCGGGGCTCGAGGTCAAGGGTCCGGCGATCTTCGAGTCGGCGACCACCACCGTGCTGATCCGGGAGCGCGAGCGCGCCACCGCGACCGCGGAGGGGTGGATCGATATCCGGCTCGGGTAGAGGGACGGCCCGACCACCCCTCACCCTGCCCTCCTCCCCGAGGGGAGGGGGAGCGAGCCAGTTCTACGTGTAGGCGCCCACCGAGGCGTGGGCCACGTTCTTGGCGTACTTCGCGAACACGCCGGTGGTGTAGCGCGGCTTCGGCGCCTTCCACTTCGCGAGGCGCTTCTTGATCTCCGCCGCCGGCACCTCCATGTCGAGGCGTCGCTTCTTCACGTCGATGTTCACCATGTCGCCGCTCTTGATCGCGGCGATCGGCCCGCGGTCGGCCGCCTCCGGGACGATGTGGGCGATCATGAAGCCGTGGGTGGCCCCGGAGAAGCGCCCGTCGGTCATGAGGGCCACGGTCTCCCCGAGCCCCGCGCCCTGGAGCGCGCCGGTGACGTGGAGCATCTCCCGCATTCCGGGGCCGCCCCGGGGGCCCTCGTAGCGGATCACGATCACGTCGTTGGGCTTGATCTTGCCTTTCTTCACCGCCTGGAAGGCGTCCTCCTCCCGCTCGAACACCCGCGCGGGCCCCCGGTGCGAGTACTTCTTCTGGCCCGAGATCTTGATCACGCAGCCGTCGGGAGCCAGGTTGCCCCGCAGGATCGCGATGCCCCCCTCCGACTTCAGCGCTTTCGCGAGCGGCTTGATCACCTGCTGCCCGGCCGGCTCTGCCGCCGCCTTCACCTCCTCGCCGATGGTGCGCCCGGTCACCGTCTTCTCGGAGGCGTGCAGCAGCCCGGCCTCGAGCAGACGCTTGCCCACCACCGCCATGCCGCCCGCGTCGTACATCTCGGGCGCGGTGTAGGTGCCCCAGGGCTTCAGGTCGGCCAGCACCGGGGTCTTGCGCGAGATGCGATCGAAGTCGTCGATGGCGAGCTTGACCCCGAAGTCGCGCGCGGTGGCCAGCAGGTGCAGCACCGCGTTGGTGGAGCCGCCGGTCGACATGACCCCGGTGATGGCGTTCTCGAAGCTCTTGCGGGTCACCAGCGAGCGCGGGGTGACGCCCTTGCGCACCAGCTCCATCACCAGCTTGCCGGACTCGAAGGCGACGTCCTCCTTCTTCGGATCCATCGCCGGGATGTCGTTCCAGCCCATCGGCGACATGCCGAGCATCTCGTAGGCGGTGGCCATGGTGTTGGCGGTGAACTGCCCGCCACACGCCCCCGCCCCCGGGCAGGCGTGGTCCTCCACGTCCTTGAACTGCTCGAGCGGGATCTTGCCCGCGTTGTAGGCCCCGAGGGCCTCGAACACGTCCTGGATGGTGAGGTTGCGCCCCGCGAACGGCCCCTCGGTGCCCGCGCAGCGGCCGAACATGATCGACCCGCAGTAGAGCATGAGGGCCGGGATGTCGAGCCGCCCCAGCACCATGGTCATGGCGGGGATGGTCTTGTCGCAGCCGGAGATGGTGACGATCCCGTCGAACATGTGGCTGCGCGCCACCAGCTCCACCGAGTCGGCCACGATCTCGCGGCTGATCAGCGAGCCCTTCATCCCCTCGGTGCCCATGGTGATGCCGTCGGTGATGGAGACGGTGTTCACCTCGATGGGCGTGCCGCCCGCAGCCCGGATGCCCTGCATGACCTTCTCGGCCAGCTTCCGGTGGTTCCAGTTGCAGGGCATGGTCCCGATCCACGAGTGGGCCACCCCGATCTGGGGCCGCGCCAGGTCCTCGTCGTTGAAGCCGACCGCCTTCATCATGGCGCGGGCGGCGGCGCGGTCGGGGCCTTCGAGGAGAACACGGCTGTGCTTGCGGGGGTCGACGGCCATCGGAGACTCCTTTGTCGTGGGGCGGGCTCGAGAGCTCGGCGCGATTCTACAGCAGCTCGCGGAGCGGGACCAGCGCGTAGCCCTCTGCGCGAAGCCCGGCCACGAGCGCGGGCAGGTACTCCACGAGGCGCCGGCCCGCGCCCGGTACCCCGTCCGCGTCGTGCAGGTCGTAGATGGCCCCCGCGCGGGCGCGCGCGATGCCCCGCCGGGCCTGCTCGGCGGGCGCCACCGGGCGCCGGCTCTCCGGCTGCACGCTCCAGAAGACGCACGGGGTGCCGAGTCGGCGGGCCACCCCGAACATGGCCAGGTTGGTCTTGCCCCACGGCGGGCGGAAGAAGCGCGGGGGCGCGCCCGCCGCGTCCGCGATCGCGGCGTGGCCGTCCACGATCTCGCGCTCGGTGCGGGCGGGCCCGCAGCGCCAGAGGCTCGTGTGGCTCCAGGTGTGGTTGCCGAGGTCGTGACCGGCCTCCACGATCCGCCGCGCCAGGTCCGGCGCCTTCCGGGCCCGCCCGCCGATCAGGAAGAACGCGCCGCGCACGTTCTCGCGCGCGAGCACGTCGAGCACCGCCGGGGTGAACGAGGGATCGGGTCCGTCGTCGAAGGTGAGGCTGACCGCGCGCCGCGCGGCCGGCCCGCGCCAGACGGAGGCCAGCGTGAGGAGGTGCGAGCCCCAGGTGTAGGCGCCCCAGAACGCGGGCGTCGCGCCCGCCGCGAGCCAGCCCGCCCGCTTCACGCCACCGGCCGCTTGGCCACGAGCAGGGTGAGGCGGCCGCTCTGCACGACCTCGTTGCGCTGGTTCAGGATCGAGCGCTCCTCGATCACCACCCCGCCCTCCTTCAGGGAGCGCTTGGCCACCGTGGTCGAGACGCTCCGGATGGTGTCCCCCACCCGGGTCGGATGATGGAAGCGCCACTCGAAGCCCATGAACGCGAGCACCACCAGGGGCGGCTGGGGCACCCTCCAGCCGAGGCCGGAGGACAAGCAGAGCGGGATCAGATCCGGGATCGCGGCCGGATCGGCGGGCCGGCTCAGCGTGAGCGAACCGAAGAGCGCGGTGTGGGTCTCGGTGAGGGTCATGGCCGGCGTCTCGAGGGGGGCGTGCATCTGCACGTCCTCGAAGTAGACGCGCCGCTCGGCCGGCTGGCCCGCCATGGCCGCCCCGGTCAGGCGGGCCGGCGGGCGACCACGTGATCGGTCTCGCCCTCCTGGACCACCTCGCCCCGCTGGTTGAGCACCCGGCGCGCGAGCGTGACCACGCCCGCGGCGGGTGCGTCGCCGTCCTTCTTGCCGGTGACGCGCGCCTCCACGTGGATGGTGTCGCCGATCTTGATCGGGCCCTTGAACTTCCACTTGACCCCGGCGAGCGGGCCCACCGACTGGCCGGGCACCACGCGATCCAGCAGCCCCTGCTGGATCGAGAGCCCGAGGAGACCGTGCGCGATGCGCTCGCCGAAGAGCGACGCCTTCATGTGCTCGGCGTCGGTGTGGAGCACGTTGTAGTCGCCGCTCAGACCGGCGAACACCACGATGTCGGCCTCGGTGACGGTGCGGCCCGGGGAGACGTACTCGTCGCCGACCTTCACGTCCTCGAAGTAGACGACCGGCTCGCCGTTCACGGGGGCCTAGGATAGCACGCCCCCTCGTCGGGTCCGCGATAGCGCGGCCATCGGAGACCCGTGTGGTACGCTCAATGATTGTACAGGGCCGGCTGGAGCGGGCCCGGGCGCTGTCCACACCAACGGAGGTGGCCATGCAGAGTCGCCGGCAATTCATCCTGAAGGGCGCGAAGCTCGTGGCGGTTGGAGCCGCCGCGGCATCGGCGGGCCCGACCGTGTTCGTGCGCGGGGCGGGCGCGGCCGACAAGCAGCTCAAGGTGTTGCAGTGGGCCCATTTCGTTCCCGCCTACGACAAGTGGTTCGACCCGTGGGCGAAGGATTGGGGCGCCAAGCGCGGGGTCGAGGTGACGGTGGACCACGTGGGCTTCGCCGACGTGGTGCCGCGGGCCACCGCGGAGGTGGCGGCCCAGTCGGGCCACGACGTGCACATGTTCATCGGTCTCGCCAGCGCCTTCGAGGAGCACGTGGTCGATCTCAAGGAGGTCGCGGGCGCCCTGGAGAAGAAGTACGGCAAGCCGGTCGAGCTGGCCCACCGCTCCACCTACAACCCGTTCACCAAGAAGCAGTTCGCGCTCTCGGACATGTGGGTGCCGGATCCGGGCAACTATCACAAGAAGGTCTGGACCGACATCGGGATCCCCAACGGGCCCGTCACCTACGAGGACCTGGTGAAGGCGGCGCCCGAGGTCAAGAAGGTCGCGCCCCAGATGCAGATCCCGATCGGCGTCGGGCTCTCCCAGGACATCGACTCCAACATGGCGGTGCGCAACATCCTCTGGTGCCACGGCGGCTCGATCCAGGACAAGGAAGGCAACGTGGTGCTGAACTCGCCGGAGACCCTCAAGGCGCTGGAGTACGCCAAGCGGCTCTACTCGGTGGGGATGACCCAGGCGGTGCTCTCCTGGAACGCGGCCTCCAACAACCAGGCCTTCAACGCGCAGGAGACCTCGTACATCCTGAACTCGATCTCCGCGTACCGGACCGCGCAGGACAACAAGCTGCCGGTGCTCGAGAACTACTTCTTCGTGCCCGCCCTGAAGGGTCCCACCGGCATCCAGCTCGCCTCCGAGCACGTGATGAGCGGCTACGTGGTCTGGAAGTTCTCCAAGAGCCAGGACGTGGCCAAGGAGTTCCTGGTCGCGCTCGTCGACGCCTCGCGGGAGTCGATGCTGGCCAGCAAGCTGTACAACTTCCCCTCGTTCTACGGGGCCGCCGCCGATCCCGGGACGGCCATGAACAAGAAGTCGGAGTCGGGCGCGGCGTGGATCGCCAAGCAGTGCAACGCCGACCCCTTCGGCTCGCAGCCGGGCGACAAGCTGTCGCTGCTCGCGAAGGCCCTGCCCTGGTCCACCAACCTGGGCTACCCCGGCTTCGCGAACCCCGCCGAGGGGGAGATCTTCGACACCTACGTGATCACCGACATGTTCGCCAAGACCGCCACCGGGGCGCTCTCGCCCAAGGACGCGCTCACCGAGGCGAGCAACCGCTGCAAGGAGATCTTCGCCAAGTGGCGGAAGAAGGGGATGGTCGCCGGCGGGTCCAAGGACCGCTAGGCCACTCCGTGCCCGACCCGCGGCCGGCCGGCGAGGCGCCTCATGCCCAGCCGGTCCGGCCGCGCGCGCGATGACCACCACCGAGATCGCCCTCGCCACCCCGAGCCGCTCCCGCGGCGCGTCCCTGTCCCGGCGGGACATCCGGCTCGGCGAGATCCTCCTCGCTCCCGCGCTGGCCTACATCTTTCTGCTGGTGGCGGTGCCGTTCCTGCTCGCGGTGTTCCTGAGCCTCACCAACTCGTCGGCGGGCAGCCTCCAGTTCTCGTTCGTGGGGCTGCAGAACTTCCGCGCGGTGCTGGGGAGCCCGGTGTTTCGCCGCGCGCTGTGGAACACGTTCGTCTTCACCTTCGTCTCGCAGTTCCTGGTGATGGTGCTCGGGAACATCCTGGCCCGGGCCCTCATGAAGCCGTTCCGGGGCAAGCTGCTGGTCCGGTTCCTGATCCTGCTCCCGTGGGCGGCCCCGATCTCGCTCGCGACGCTGGGGTGGCTGTGGATCTTCGACTCCACCTTCAGCGTGATCAACTGGATGCTCAAGGTGGTGGGCTGGCTCGGTCCCGGCCAGTGGTACTACTGGCTCGGCGATCCGGTGCTGGGGATGGTCGCGATCATCACCGTCCACGTCTGGCGCATGCTGCCGTTCTCCACCGTGATCCTCCTCGCGGGGCTCACCTCCATCCCCAAGGAGATCCACGAGGCGGCCGACATCGACGGGGCGGGCCCGCTCAGCAAGACCTTCCAGATCACGATCCCGATGATGCTGCCGATCCTGACCGTGGCGATCCTCTTCGGGGTGGTGTTCACCTTCACCGACATGAGCGTGGTCTACCTGCTCACCCGCGGCGGCCCCTACAACAGCACCCACGTGCTCGCGAGCCTCGCCTTCCAGGACGGCGTCCTCGGCGGCGACGTGGGGCGCGGCGCCGCGGAGGCCATCTTCCTGGTGCCGCTGCTGGTGCTGATGGCGGTGGTGATGCTGCGGATCTCGCGGCGGGCGGAGGTGGTCTAGGTGGCGCGGCGCGGCTGGGGGGGCGCGCTCCGCACGATCGGCCACCGGCTGCTGATCCTGGGCTTCACCGGGTTCGCGATCTTCCCCTTCTACTGGATGGCGGTGACCGCGTTCAAGCAGAACGCGGACCTCTACGTGGGGGCCTCCAACACCGCCCACAACCCGTTCATCTTCAACCGGCCGCCGACCCTCGAGCACCTGCAGATCCTGTTCGGCACCACGCTGTACCCCACCTGGCTCTTCAACACCCTCTGGGTGGGCGGACTGGTGGTGGCGATCACGCTCCTGCTCGGGGTGCCCGCCGCCTACAGCCTCGCCCGGCTGACCGGCCGCTGGGGCGAACACCTGTCGATCGCGATCTTCCTCACCTACCTGATCCCCTCCACGCTGCTCTTCATCCCGTTCTCGCGGCTGGTGGCGCTGCTCGGGCTGCAGAACCAGCTCTGGGCCCTGGTGCTGATCTATCCCACGTTCACGGTGCCGTTCTGCACCTGGCTCCTGATGGGCTTCCTCAAGACCCTGCCCAAGGAGATCGAGGAGTCGGCGATGGTGGACGGCTGCAGCCGGATGAGCGCCATCGTGCGAGTCGTCCTGCCGCTCGCGGTGCCGGGGCTGCTCACGGCGGTGATCTTCGCCCTGACCCTGACCATCCAGGAGTTCGTCTACAGCCTGACCTTCATCTCCTCGGTGAGCCGCATGACGGTGAGCGTCGGGGTGCCGGTGGCCCTGGTGCGCGGCGACGTCTACTACTGGGGCTCGCTCATGGCCGCGTGCCTGATCACCAGCGTGCCGCTGGCCCTGCTGTACAACTTCTTCCTCGATCGCTTCATCGCCGGCTTCACGGTCGGCGCCATCAAATAGGGACGGCTAGGGACGGCTCTCCTGATCTTGACTTTGGCCCGTGCCGCCTCCTAGATTAGACCGACCAGTCGGTCTGTTCACTCGAGCCTGGAGGCAGACATGGCCGTCGCTGCACCCGCGCCGCCGAGGATCCGCGACTCACGCCTGACGTCCGTCTGGGACAAGGTCCACGGCGGCGAGCGTCTGTCCCGGGAGGATGGCCTCGCCCTCTTCGAGACCGAGGATCTGCACGCGGTCGGCCGGATGGCGGACGTGGCCAAGTCGCGCCGGCACGGAGACCAGGTCTTCTTCGTGCTCAACCGGTACATCAATCCAACCAACGTATGTGTGCTCTCCTGCAGCTTCTGTGACTTCGCTCGCAAGAAGGGCGAAGAGGGGGCGTTCGAGAACACGATCGAGGACGTGCTCGCCATGATCAAGCCGGGGACCCGCGAGGCGCACATCGTGGGCGGTCACCACCCGGACTGGCCGTTCGAGTACTTCGAGCGGATGATCGAGGCCATCCACAACGCTCGGCCCGAGACGCAGATCAAGGCCTTCACCGCGGCCGAGATCGACTACTTCTGGCGGCGCTGGAAGATCGAGCCGCGCGAGGCTCTCACCCGGCTCAAGCAGGCGGGGCTCCACTCGATGCCGGGGGGCGGGGCCGAGATCTTCTCCAAGCGGCTGCAGAAGCTCCTGCGCTTCACCGGCAAGGCCGACGCCGACCGCTGGTGCGAGATCCACGGCATCGCCCACTCGCTCGGGCTCAAGACCAACGCCACCATGCTCTATGGCCACGTGGAGACCATGGAGGAGCGGGTCGACCACCTGCTCAGGCTGCGGGAGCAGCAGGACCGCTCGGGCGGGTTCATCACCTTCATCCCGCTCTCCTACCAGACCGGGAACACCAAGCTGGTGCCGCGGCAGACCCCGCCCACCGACGACCTGCGGACGATCGCCGCCTCCCGCCTGCTGCTCGACAACTTCCCGCACATCGAGGCGTACTGGGTGATGCTCGGGGAGGCGACCGCCTCGCTGGCGCTCCACTTCGGGGCCTCCGACGTCAACGGCACCCTGGAGGACGAGAAGATCGCCCACATGGCCCAGGCCGCGAGCCCCGCCGGCCTCGCCACCGAGCAGATCCTGCGCATCGTGCGCGACGCGGGCAAGATCGCGGTGGAGCGCGACGCGCTCTACAACGTGGTCAAGGTGTGGAGCTGACCGTGCTGCGCGTGGGCCGGATCCCGTACCTCAACTGCGAGCCGTTCTTCCACCGGCTGGAGGGCGCACGGCTGGTCGACCTGATCCCCCGCGTGCTCGGTCAGGCGATGGCCGCCGACGAGCTCGACGCGGGGCCGCTGTCGCTCATGGACTACGTGCGGCTCGAGAGCCGCCTGGTGCCCCTGCCCTACGGGATCGGCTGCCCCACCGGGGCGCGCAGCGTGCTGCTCTTCTCCGATCGCCCGCTCGCCGCGCTCGGGGGCGCGCGCGTCGGCATCACCGGCGAGACGTCCACCTCGGTGGAGCTGCTGCGGGTGCTGCTGGCCCTGCGCCACGAGGTGGCGCCCGCGGCCTGGGTGGGGCCCGACGAGCCCTGCGACGCGGTGCTGCTGATCGGGGACCAGGCGATCCAGCGCCTGACCCGCGGCCCCGCCGCCGCGCACGTGTTCGACCTGGGCCTCGAGTGGCGCGACTGGACCGGACTGCCGTTCGTGTTCGCGCGCTGGGCGGTGGCGGCGCGGGTGCCGGCCGCGGAGCGGCGCGCCTTCGAGCGCGCCCTCGACGCGGCGCTCGACCGCGGGATGGAGGCGCTGCCCGGGATCGCGGCCAGCCATCGCGACCTGGGCTGGAGCGCGGCCGAGGTCGCCTCGTACCTGCGGAACTTCGCCTTCCGCCTGGGGCCCGACGAGGAGAAGGGCGCCGCCGAGTTCCTGCGGATGCGCGGGCAGCTGGGAGCGCGGGCGTGCTGAGCCGGATCCAGGACAAGGTCGCGGCGGGCGAGCGGCTCGACCGCGCCGACGGGCACTGGCTGCTGAGCGAGGCGCCCCTGCTCGACCTGGGCAGCCTGGCCCAGGAGGCGCGCTTCCGTCGCATCCCGGAGAAGCGGGTGACGTTCGTCATCGACACCAACCCCAACTACACCAACGTGTGCATCACCGACTGCCAGTTCTGCGCCTTCTACCGGCGGCCCGGGGACAAGGAGGCGTACACGCTGACGGTGGACGAGGTGATGGAGAAGGTGGCGTTCGCGGCCCGCGCGGGCGCGACCACCGTGCTGCTCCAGGGCGGGCACAACCCGGCCCTGCCCCTCGAGTACTACCTCGACCTGGTCCGCGAGACGCGTCGGCGCTTCCCGTCGGTGACCCCGCATTTCTTCAGCGCCTCGGAGATCCGCACCATGTCGGACGTGGCCGGCGAGCCGGTCCCCGAGATCCTGAGCCGGCTCAGGCAGGCGGGGCAGACCAGCATCCCGGGCGGCGGCGCAGAGATCCTCTCCGAGCGGGTGCGGCGGCGCATCGAGCCCAAGAAGGGCGGGCCCGGGGCGTGGCTCGAGGTGCACCGCGAGGCGCACCGCCAGGGCTTCAAGTCGACCGCCACCATGATGTACGGCCACGTCGAGCAGCCCGAGGACGTCCTCGACCATCTGGACAGCATCCGGGCCCTGCAGGACGAGCACGGGGGCTTCACCGCGTTCGTGCCGTGGTCGTTCAAGCCCGGCAACACGCTGCTCGAGAAGTGGATCAAGCACTACAAGGGCCCGAACGCCTACCTGCGCATGCTGGCCGTGTCGCGGCTCTACCTCGACAACTTCCCCCACGTGCAGGCCTCGTGGTTCTCGGAGGGCAAGCGGGCCGGCCAGGTCGCGCTCTCGTGGGGCGCGGACGACTTCGGCGGCACCCTCTTCGAGGAGAACGTGCACGCGGCGGCCGACTTCGTGAACAAGACCACCGTGGACGAGATCGTGACCCTGATTCGCGACGCGGGCTTCACCCCCGCGCAGCGTACGACCGACTACGAGATCGTGAGGACCTATTGAGCGCTCCCCCGCCCCGTCCCGGACGTGAGGACTTCCTGGTGTTCGGAAGTCCTCCCATCGAGGATCCCGAGGTCGCCGAAGTGGTCGCCACCTTGCGCTCGGGCTGGATCGGCACCGGGCCACGGGTGGCCCGGTTCGAGGAGGCGTTCCGGCGCTACATCGGCTGCCGGCACGCGGTGGCGGTCAACTCCTGCACCGCGGCGCTCCACCTGTCGATGGTGGTGGCGGGAGTGAAGCCGGGCGACGAGGTGATCACGAGCCCGATGACCTTCTGCGCCACCGCCAACGCGGTGGTGCACACGGGGGCCCGGCCGGTCTTCGTCGACGTGGAGCGCGACACCGGCAACATCGACGCCGATCTGGTGGAGGCCGCCATCACCCCGCGGACCCGGGCGCTACTCCCGGTGCACTACGCGGGGCGGCCCTGCCGCATGGACCGGCTCGAGGCCCTGGCCCGCCGGCACGGGCTGCTGCTGATCGAGGACGCGGCCCACGCCATCGAGACCGCGTACCACGGGCGGAAGATCGGGGCCATCGGCGATCTGACCTGCTTCAGCTTCTACGTGACCAAGAACCTGGTGACCGCGGAGGGCGGCATGGTCACCACCGAGGACCCGGAGCTGGCGGCCAAGATCAAGATGTACGCCCTGCACGGAATGAGCCGCGACGCGTGGAAGCGGTTCTCGGACGAGGGCTACAAGCACTACCAGGTGCTGGTGCCGGGCTTCAAGTACAACATGACCGATCTGCAGGCCGCGCTCGGCATCCACCAGCTCGACCGGCTCGAGACCAACGCGGTTCGGCGCGAGGCGATCTGGGCGCGCTACGACGAGGCGTTCGCGGATCTGCCGGTCGAGCGGCCGGCCCCGGCGGAGCCCGACACCGTGCACGGCCGGCACCTCTACACGATCCTCGTCGACCCCGCGCGCACCGGCAAGAGCCGCGACCGGGTGCTGGACGAGCTGGTGCGCCTGAACATCGGCACCGGAGTGCACTACACCGCCCTGCACCTGCACCCGTACTATCGCGAGCGGTTCGGTCACGCGCCGGGCGACTTCCCGAACGCGGAGCACATCGGCGACCGGACCCTGTCCCTGCCGCTGTCGCCCAAGCTCTCCGACCGCGACGTGGAGGACGTGATCGCGGCGGTGCGCCGGGTCGTGACCGGGGAGGACGGCCGCCGATGAGCCGGGCCACGACTCCCACCTCCGAGCTGCCGGTCGCCGCCCACTGCTGCACCCCGTACCTCTTCGCCACCGGGAGCTGGATCTACTCGCAGCTGCAGCACCTGCGACAGCACCGGGCGATCGTGCTGACCGACCGGACCGAGAACCTCGACGTCTTTCCGTTCGAGGAGGTCTACGCTTACAACGAGATCCACCCGGTCCGGCAGGCCTATCACTGCCTGAGGCGCAGGCGCCTCAGCGGCGGCCGGGACCAGTTCTTCGAGTCGGTGATGCGGCGCCGCGGGGCCCGCCTGATCCACTGCCACGTGGGCTACGTGGGCTGGGAGATGCTGGAGGTCAAGCGTCGCCTCGGGGTGCCGATGGTGACGTCGTTCTACGGAGCGGACGCATCGCGGCTGCCGCGCGAGGCGGTATGGCGCGCGCGCTACGACGAGCTCTTCGAGCACGGGGAGCTGTTCCTGGCCGAGGGCGAGGCGATGCGGGCGACCCTCGCCGAGCTCGGCTGTCCGAAGGAGCGCATCGTGGTCCAGCACCTGGGGGTGGCGGTCGACGCGTTCCCCTTCGTGGCCCGACGGCCCGACGGGGTGGTGCGGGTCCTGATGGCCGCCACGTTCCGCGAGAAGAAGGGCATTCCGGACGCGCTCCGGGCCATCGAGCGACTGCGGTCGCACCACGACCGACTGCGGGTGACCCTGATCGGCGACAGCATGGGCGCCCCGGGCGACGAGGAGGAGAAGCGCACGATCCTCGACCTGGTGCGGCGGCTCGAGGGCGTGGTGCGGTGGACGGGCTTCCAGCCCTACCCGGTGTTCCAGCGGGCCCTGCTCGAGCACGATCTCTTCCTGAGCCCGAGCCGGACCGCGCGGGACGGCGACAACGAGGGCGGGGCGCCGGTGAGCCTCATCGAGGCCCAGGCCACCGGAATGCCCATCGTCTCCACCCGCCACTGCGACATCCCGGAGGTGGTGGTCGACGGGAGCAGCGGCCACCTGACCGAGGAGCGCGACGTGGACGGTATCGCCGCGAGCCTGGAGCGGATGATCACGGCCCCGGCGCGGGTCTGGGAGGCCATGGGCCGTGCGGCGCGGGCCCACATCGAGAAGGAGTACAACGTCCGCACCCAGATCGCGCGGCTGGAAGCGTTGTACGAGCGCCTGTCCGGCGTGCTCGGTCAGATCGGGTCGACGGGCGGAACGGCCTGGATCAGCTTCTGCGCATGGGCCTTCTCGTAGAGAAGCCGGAGCGCGGCGCGGCCCTCGTCGCCGAGCTGCATCGTGTAGTCGTTCACGTACATGAGCACGAAGCGCCGGCAGGTCTCCTTGTCGATGTCCCGACCGTACCGCATCGCGTAGTCGAGGGCCTCGTCGACGTGGGCGAAAGCGTAGTCCATCGAGTCGCGCAGCCCCTGGGAGAGCTTGCGATGGGTCTCCTCACCCAGGTCGCGTCGCATCACGTTGATCCCGAGGGGCAGCGGCAGGCCCGACTCCTTCTGCCACTCCTCTCCGAGATCGAGGACCTTCGTCAGGCCCATGCGCGAGTGCGTGATCTGTCCCTCGTGGATCAGGAGGCCGAGATCGGCTTGCCCCTCCAGCACCACCTTGGGGATCTTGTCGAAGGCGACCTCGATGGTGGGCGGATCGCCGACGTAGAGCCGCAGGAGCAGGGCCGCCGTGGTGTGGCTGCCCGGGATCGCGATCACCTTCTCCTCGAGGCGGGCGCGATCGATGGGCTCGCGTGCCACCAGGATCGGGCCGTAGCCCTTTCCCATCGAGGCCCCGGGATCCATCATCCGGTACGTGGGGTGCACGATCGTGTACGTGGCGGCGGAGATGGCGGTGACCTCCAGCTCGCCGGTCCGCGCGCGGCGGTTCAGCGACTCGATGTCCTCCAGCACGTGCTCGATGGTGACGCCCGGGATCTTCACCTTGCCGGCGGTGAGCGCGTAGAACATGAACGCGTCGTCGGGATCCGGACTGTGACCGATGCGGATCAGCATGCGCTCTCCCCTGCTGTGAATTCTCGGGTCTGATTCGATGACGGTGACGACGCCGGCGACCCGCGACAAGATCCTGCAGGCCGCGCTCCAAGTCTTCGCCGAGAAAGGGTATCACAGGGCCCTCGTCGACGACATCGTGCGCGCGTCGCACACCTCGAAGGGAGCGGTCTATCACCACTTCCCGAACAAGGAGGCGCTCTTCCTCGCCCTCGTCGACGAGTTCGCGGGACGGCTGGCCGGCGCGGTGGGCGATGCGATCGCGGGCGCGCAGGGAGCGCTCGGCAAGGTGGAGGCCGCCCTGACCGCCGGGCTCGAGACCTTCGCGCGGCACCGGCAGCTCGCGCACCTCCTGCTCCTCGAGTCGGTGAGTCTGGGGCCGGCCTACCAGGCCAAGCGACTCGAGGTGCACGACCGGTTCGCGGCTTTGATCGAGGCGAACCTGGACGAGGCGGTGGCGGAAGGCTCCATCCCCAAGGTCAACACCCACGTGGCCACGCTCGCGTGGCTCGGCGCCCTGAACGAGGTGGTGGTGCAGTGGCTCTGTCGCGGTGAGCCGGACCTGCTGCAGGAGGCGGTCCCGGCGCTCGCCCCGCTGCTGCTGCGCAGCATCGGGGCGGGCTGAGCGGTCAGCGCATCCAGGCGCCCAGCCCGAGGCGCCGGTGGGGGGCGAAGCGGACCGCGAACTGGCCGGCCTTGATCGCCCGGATGATGTCGTCCGCGCTCCGCGTCGCGGCGTCGACCTCGATCCAGGCGCGGCCGAAGTCCTCCTCGCGATGCCCGTCGTCGGTGGCCAACTTCGGCAGCGCGATCGCCTCCACGTCGTACTCGGCCTGGTAGACACCGGTGTCGGTGATCTCCACCGCGTGGATCGGCAGCCCGTCGCGCGTGATGGCGCGGATCCGCCGGAGGGTCTGCTCCACCGTGAGCGAGTAGCGCGCGGGGTGGTTCAGCACGTAGAGGGTCTCACGCTCGCCGGTCACCTTTCCCACGTGCTGACCGAGCGGACGGTAGTCGATCTCCACCCCGGACAGCACCAGCATCCGGTCGTCGCCGGGCGGGATCCGGAACCAGTAGGCCTCGTCGATACGATCGTCGTGGTCCGTGATGGCCAGGAAGTCGTAGCCCAGATCCCGGTACCGCGCGACGACATCCTCCACCGGCAGGCGCCCGTCGGAGAACGTCGTGTGGGTGTGCAGGTTGCCCTTCAGGAGGGGCATGATGGCGTTCGCACGGCTCCGGGCGCTGCGCGCCCGGGCTCAGCGCGGATTGGAGACGCGCTGGGTGGAGGTGGCGGGGACCGAATCCCACACCACCGAGATGCCGATCGCGGGCCACCCGGTGCGGGCCCAGGGCTCCTGGGAGACGTAGCTGCCGACGGGCGTCGAGGGCGATGTCCAGCCGGAGAGCCCGTACTTGGTGCCACCCGCGGTCTGTCCCACGAACGGCTCGATGAAGGCGGGCTCGTGCTTCACCCGCACGTCGGTGCCGTAGAATTCGGCCTCGCGCGGGCGCGTCTGCTCGCGGGTGGCGGGACTCGGCTCGACGATGTGGATCTGGGCCGGCTTCTCGGGCGCGGTGGCGCGAATTTCGACCGGGTTCTGCGCGGAGGCAGTCCCCGACAGTGCGAGTGCGAGAACTCCGAGCGCAACCGTGGCGTAACCGACGACGATCGAGCGCCTCATGGCGTCATCATCGCAAATGGCATCAGGGCTCGCAAGAGAATCGCTCAGATAGCCGACACCGGCTGGAATGCCCCGGATGCGCGGTCCGCCAGTTCCGTGATTGGGTATTGCTTTTCATATAAAGATGGGCAAGAGTGAAAATGTTCGGAAAAATTCCGGCAATCCGGTGGGAACCCTTACCCCTCGCGGTCAGGAGCGGGTCAGTCGCGAAAGGACCTCGGTGAACTGGGCAAGCCCCGCAGGCTTCATGATCACCTCCGAGGCTCCGAGGGCCATGGCCTCCCGCGTTTCTTCGTCGCCGGCATGAGCGGACAGGATCACCACCGGCACGTGCGGGAAGCGGCTGCGGATCCGAGTCAGGACCGCCAGGCCGCCGAGTCCCGGCATGACGAGATCGAGAAAGACGCCATCCACGGGCGTCGACTCCAGCAGGCGCAGACCCTCGGTGCCGTCGAGGGCAACCGCGGCCTCGTGGCCGAAGGTCCTGACCGCCTCCGCGATCATCTCCGCGACCGACGGATCGTCGTCCACCACCAAGATCTTCATGGGTTTCGCCGTGTGCCAGTATCGGGACCCACCCCCCTTCACGTCAAGGGTTGGTTGAGGGCGGTGGCGCCCGAGGCGCTGGCCGGACCCGCGCCCGCCTTCCCCGGTCGGTCCAGATGACGACTCCCGGGGCGGTCCTGGTCGTCGACGGTAAGGCCGAGAGCCGGGCCAACTTGGCGCGACATGCCAAGGAGGCCGGGTATCCGGTCCTGGAGGCGGCCACCGGCGCCGAGGCACTGGCGCTGCTGTCGAGCCTCCATCCCCAGATGGTGCTACTGGACCTCGATCAGCTGGACGTGAACGGCCTCGACCTGGCCCGGCAGATCAAGCTCGAGGCGGCGGACGTGCCGGTCGTGCTTCTCTCCACCACCGGGGACCGGGACGTCGTGGTCAAGGGCATGCGGACGGGCGCCTACGACGTTCTGGTAAAGCCGGTGGCGGCGCAGGCGGTCAAGGACGTGCTGAAGGCCGCGCTGACCCAGGTTGACGCCGCGCCCCTCATCGTCTCTCCGGGCGGCAACGGCTCGGGTGGAGCCGCGCCGCCGGTCGACGTCGATCTGCTGTTCCGCAACAGTGAGCGGATGCGGGCGGTGGAAGACATCGTCCGCCGGGCCGCCGACACCAATGCGACCATCCTGCTCCAGGGCGAGAGCGGCACCGGCAAGGAGATGGTGGCGCGGGCCATCCACTACATCTCGGATCGCCGTGACAAGCCGTTCCTCAAGGTCAACTGCGCTTCCCTGCCCGGCGACCTCCTGGAGTCGGAGCTGTTCGGTCACGAGAAGGGATCCTTCACCGGCGCGCATCGCCGGAAGCCGGGCAAGTTCGAGCTGGCGCACCGGGGCACCTTCCTCCTGGACGAGATCGGGGAGATGCCGCTCGGGCTGCAGGCGAAGCTTCTCCACGTGCTGCAGGATGGCCAGTTCTTCCGGGTGGGCGGCAGCGAGGTGATCACCTCCGACGCCCGCCTCATCGCGGCCACCAACCGGAACCTCGCGTCGGTCATGACCACCGGGCTCTTTCGCGAGGACCTCTACTACCGGCTGAACGTGGTCGCGATCTCCATTCCCCCGCTCCGCGAGCGGCGGGAGGAGATTCCGGTCCTGGTGGACTACTTCATGGGCCGCTTCTGCCGGCAGTACAACCGGGACGCGCTGAAGATCTCCCAGGCCACGATGCGCCTGCTCCAGGACTACCACTGGCCCGGCAACGTCCGGGAGCTGGAGAACATGATCAAGCGCGCGGTGGTCCTCCAGACCGAGGCCCTCGTGCAGCAGGAGATCGCGCTGCGGAGCGAGAAGCCATGGGCCCCCAAGGCCGAGGGCGCTCCCGCTCCCGCCGCCGCCTCCCCCGCCGCGGCCCCGCCGGCGCCGGTCGGTGGCGTGATGGCCGACAGCGAGATGGGGCTGAAGGACATCGCGCGTCGAGCCGCGATGGCCGCCGAGAAAGCGGTGATCAAGGAAGTCCTCGAGAAGGTCCGGTGGAATCGGGCGGAGGCCGCGCGCCTGCTCAAGATCAGCTACAAGGCCATGCTCTACAAGATCCGCCAGGTCGGGCTCGACGATCGGCCGGAGCGCGGCTCCGGTAGGAAATGATTTGCTCCGTTTGCCCCGCTGAATACCTAAGTCGATCCCTGGACTCCTAGCGTAGCCGCTCCGCGCGGCCGCTCGTTTCCGTCGCTTCCAGCCGCTCCCCCCGCTGTCCCGCACCTGCGCAACACGCGGTGAAATTGCACGATATGCGCTCCCGGATTGCGCGGTGTGTCGCGCCGATCCTCCGGTGGCGCAAGACTTGCTCACGAGTCCGCGCGGAGCGGCCCCCGGGGCCCGCACGACGTGGGATTTCAACCCGACACAGGAAGGGAGGGACACGTGAGCGAATTCATGGATACCCAGACCGGGGTATTTCATGAGGACACCTTCCGCCACCTGCTGACTCGCGAGGCGGGCCGTGCGACGCGGTACCAGGACTTCTTCTCGGTCTGCCTGCTTCGCCCGGATCTCCCCAGCGATCGCGACGCGATCGGCGCCGAGATCGAGCGGGCGCTCTCGGAGAAGATCCCCGAGTTCGTGAGAGCCACCGACCTGGTAGGCCAGCTCTCGTCCGCCATCGCGATCATCCTGCTCCACACCGCGGGCAGCGATGCCCTGCGCGTCGCGGAGCGGATCCGCGCGAACATCGAACAGGTGGCGTTCCGGGAGGGGCCCGAGGGACGTCCCCATCGGCTCACGGTGAGTGTGGGCAAGGTGTCCTTCCCGCACGACGGTCACACCGATTCGATTCTGCTCTCGCAGGCGCTGGCATACCTGGACCAGGCTGTGGAGCGTGGGGGCAATCAGGTTACCCACAGCTCCGTCAGCCCGGAGTAGGCGTCGGAGGACGGCTTCGCGTGAATCTCCTCGTACTCGACGAATCGCTTGACCTTGCCATGGTGATCGGGCGTCTCGCCCCTGCCCGCGGCTGGGAGCCGCACTTCGTGGGCTCGCTGCACGAGCTGGAGGTGGCGGTGGCGGCGCAGGGGCGGCCGGCGCTGACGGTGGTGAACCTGCAGCCGCCG
>Ga0207689_10000102_pt1 | contig 69286 bp, 65 predicted proteins | sample KBSMisM52_FD_184312 | JGI IMG/M metagenome (GOLD analysis project Ga0207689, IMG submission 184312) | Miscanthus rhizosphere microbial communities from Kellogg Biological Station, Michigan, USA - KBS Miscanthus M5-2 (SPAdes) (version 2) | ecosystem: Host-associated > Plants > Roots >...
CGTCGCTGCGCCACGTGCTGCCCGCCGCCGCCGCCATCGCGGTCGCCACGGTCAACGCCGCCAGCACCCAGCTCCCGCCCAAGCCCGAGAGCGCCGGCCTGCACAAGGACGTCACCGAGCTCGCCCATGAACTCGGCCGCAAGGCCCCGACCGCGCAGACGCCCGCCGCCGCCGAGACTCCCGCCAAGCCCGACGTCCGCGTTATCTAAGCAGCCCGCCGGAAGTTTTTTCGCATCCCCGCAGGGTGCGCAACCGTAACAGGTTGCGCACCCTGCTTCTTTTTTGTCCCTTCGCGTTCCTCCTATGTCACGTCTCGCCATCATCGGCACCGGCATCGCCGGCATGGGTTCCGCCCACTTTCTCCACCGCCACCACGACCTCGCGATCTTCGAGGCCAACGACTACGTCGGCGGCCACACGAACACCGTGTGCGCCACCGAGCCCGGCACCGGCCGCGAGGTGCCCATCGACACCGGCTTTATGGTCTACAACGAGACCACCTACCCGCTGCTCACGCGCCTCTTCGCGCAGCTCCAGGTGCCCGTGAAAAAAACCACCATGTCGTTCGCCGTCCGCGACGACCTCAGCGGACTCGAATGGTGCGGCTCCTCGCTCAACCACCTCTTCGCCCAGCGCAAGAACCTGGTGAACCTCCGCTTCCTCAAGATGCTCGCGGCGGTCAACCGCTTCAACAAGGAGGCCGTCGCCGCGCTCGACGAACCCGAGACCTCGGAGATCACCCTCGGCGAATACGTGCGCCGCCGCGGCTACGGCGAGGATTTTTTCAGCCTCTACCTCGTGCCCATGAGCAGCGCGGTGTGGAGCACCCCGCCCGACCTCATGCTGTCGTTCCCCGCCGCGAGCCTCCTGCGGTTTTTCCACAACCACGGCTTTCTCGGACTCAACACCCAGCACCAGTGGCTCACGGTGGACGGCGGCTCGCGCGAATACCGCGAACGCCTCATCGCCCCCTTCCGCGGCGCGATCCAGACAAACCGCGCCGCCGTGCGCATCATCCGCAACGGCCCCGGACGTGCCGTCACCGTTATGACCGCCGACGGCGCCGCCCAGTCCTTCGACCGGGTGATCGTCGCCACCCACGCCGACCAGGCCCTGCGGCTGCTGGTCAACCCCACGCCCGACGAGGTCCGGCTGCTCGGCGAGTTCAAATACCAGGCCAACGTCGCCACCCTTCACACCGACGCCTCGGTGCTCCCCCGAGCCCCGCTGGCCCGCGCCGCCTGGAACTACCAGCTCACCCGCGACAAACTCGGCCGCCTCAGCCCCGCCACGCACTACTGGATGAACGCCCTGCAGGGCGTCTCCGACCGCGAACAGTATTTCGTGACCATCAACCGCCCCGAGACCATCGACGAGGCCAAGGTCATCAGGCGCATCGATTACACCCACCCGCTCTTCAGCCTCGGTGCGGTCCGCGCCCAGGTGGAGCTGCCCAAGCTCAACGAACAGGCGCGCGGCCGCACCGAGACGTATTTTGCGGGTAGTTATTTCCGTTACGGTTTTCACGAGGACGCCTTCATGAGCGCCGTGCAATTGAGCGAACTCCTCCTCGGTCGGGACCCGTGGACCACGCCGGGAACGACGTAACGAGGCAGCCGGGGCAGCGAAGCCGACCATCGCACAGGTTGCCCCCGAGGCGAAACCCCGTTTGCTGGCATCCCGTGCCCCCCGCCACGCGTAGCATCCACGACCACCCGCGCACCCGCTCCGCCGTCCCCGCATGAACTCCCGAATCTACGAATGCCACGTCCTGCACGCGCGCTTCGTCCCGAAGCCCCACCGCTTCGCGTATCGGATTTTCATGCTCGCGGTGGACCTCGACGAACTCCCCGCGCTGCACCGCCGCCTGCATCTCTTTTCCGTCAATCACGCCAACCTCTACGCCTTCCGCGAACCCGACTACCTCCCCACGTCGGAACCCCTCCACAACCCGACTCCTCCGCCAAAGTGTAACCCATTAGGTTACACTTTGGCTCCTTCACCGGCCGCCTCGCTCAAGGCTCGGGTTCTCGCCTTTCTGGCCGCACGCGGCGTGGATCTCGGGCCCGGCGGGCGCGTCGAACTCGTCACCTTGCCGCGCGTGTTCGGCTACCTGTTCAACCCCGTCTCGTTTTACTACGGCTACGACGCCTCCGGTGCCTGCGTCGCGTCGATCGCGGAAGTGACCAACACGTTTCACGAGATGAAACCGTATTTTCTCGGCCCCGAAACCCTCCGCTCCGCCGCATCCGCCGGAGGTGCCGGGACGTTTCAGTTGCGCACGCCCAAACATTTCTACGTCTCACCGTTCTCCGACGTCGACGTGGCGTTTGATTTCAACCTCCGTCCTCCCACCGAAAAACTCTCCATCCGCATCGACGACTACGTCGGCGCCGAGCGCACGCTCACCAGCACCCTCGCCGGCCCCGCCGTTCCGCTCACCGACGCTCGACTGGCGTGGTTCACGCTTAAATACCCGCTGATCACCCTCCGCATCATCAGCCTCATTCACTGGCACGCCCTGTTGCTCTACTTCAAAAAAATCCCCTGGTTCCGCAAAGCCGCCCGCGCCGCCGACCAGCGCGATCTCTACCGTCCCCACGCCTCCCTTCCCCGCCGCCAACCCGACGCCCCCTCACCATGAGCGACGAAACCACGCCCGCCCTCGACTCCTCCGCCGCGTTTATCGCCGAACCCGGCACCTGCGGTCCGCTCTGCCGCCGCATGGTGATCGCCTCCCTGCGCGAGATGAAACTCGGCCACCTCCGCCTCGACCTGCCCGAGGGCGGCTGCGTCGAGTTCGGTTCGCACGCCGACGCCCTCGGCCGGACTCTGCCGGCCGGACTCTCCGCCTCCGCGCACATTCGCGTGCTGCGCCCCGCCTTTTTCAGCAAATGCGTTCTCTCCGGCGACATCGGTTTCGCCGAGTCCTACCTCGACGGCGACTGGACCACCCCCGACCTCACCAGCGTCATCGCGTGGTTCATCCTCAACATCGAGCACGCACCCACGCTCTCCGGCTCGACCGCCTCCGCCGTGAGCGCCCTGCCCCTCAACTGGCTGCGCCTGGTCAACCGTCTCCGCCACCTGCTCCGGCCCAATTCCCGCACCACCGCCCGCCGCAACATCAGCGAGCACTACGATCTTTCCAACGACTTCTTCGAGCTCTTCCTGGATTCATCGATGATGTATTCGGCGGCCAAGTGGACCACGCCCGACCTCACGCTCGAGGCCGCCCAGTTCGAGAAAAACGAGGCGCTCTGCCGCAGCCTGCGCCTCCAGCCCTCCGATCACGTCCTCGAAATCGGCTCCGGCTGGGGCGGCTGGGCGATGCACGCCGCCCGCCGCCATGGCTGCCGCGTGACCACCATCACGCTCTCGCAACGCCAGCTCGACTACGCCCGACGCCGCATCGCCGAGGCCGGACTGGCCGACCGCATCGAGGTGCGTTTCCTCGACTACCGCGAACTCACCGGCCGCTTCGACAAGATCGTGTCCATCGAAATGATGGAGGCCATCGGCCACGACTACCTGCCCGCCTTCTGCGCCGTGATCGACCGCGTGCTCAAGCCCGGCGGACTCGTGGGCCTGCAATTCATCACCTGCCCCGACGACCGCTACGAACAGCTCCGCAAAGGCGTCGATTTTATCCAAAAACACATTTTCCCGGGATCACTCCTGCTTTCGCTCAACCGCGTCAACGAACAGCTCACCGCGCACGGCGGCTTTGTCATGCACGGCATCACCGACCTCGGCCACGACTACGCGCGCACGCTCCGGCTGTGGCACGAGGCGTTCCGCCAAAAGCTCGCCGAGGTCCGAGCGCTCGGTTTCGACGAACGCTTCATCCGCAAATGGAGCTACTACCTGTGCTACTGCGAAGCCGCCTTCGCCATGCGCAACATCTCCGTCGTCCAGACGCTGCACACGCGGCCCAACAACCTGGCGCTTTGAAATCCTTTCTCTTTGTAGGGCCTCAGCTCGCCTGAGGCCGCCGCGACACCGCCCGCCTGACCGGCTCGACACAAGGTCGAGCCCTACATTCTGCATCATGCTCCTTTTCCTCCGCGCCCTCTTCCTCGTCATCATCGCCTCCATGCTCGCCGCCACCGGCTGGGCAAGCGCGCGGTGCGCGTTGTTCGCCATCCCGCGCGAGGTGTTCACCCACCCGTGGTTCATCGCCACGCTCTTCGACGCCTACTGGGCGTTCGTCACGTTCTACGTGTGGGTCGCCTGGAAGGAACAGTCGGCCGCCGCCCGCATCCTCTGGTTCGTCGCCATCATCCTCTGGGGCAACCTCGCCATGGCGACCTACATGCTGATCGAACTCTTCCGCATCCAAAAAAGCGACCAGCTCGGCGAAGTCTTCGCCACCCGCCGGCCCGGCAAACTCACGCTGCCGGCCATTCTCTCCATGCTCGGCCTTGTCGTCTACCTTCTCGGGGCCGGCAGCCTTTTCGCCTGACCATGATCGACACGCCTCCCCGCCGGTCCTTCTGGAAGCGTCGCATCGGCGATCCCGTGCGCACCCTGCTCACCCAGGGCGTCACCCCGGACAAACTCGCCGCGACGTTCGGCGTGGGCACCGCCGTCTCGCTGTTCCCGTTTCTGGGATTCACAACGACGTTCAACATCGGCGTCGGCCTCTGGTTCCGCATGAACCAGCCGCTGCTCCAGGTGATCAACTACCTGCTCACACCCGTCCACCTGGTGATGATCCTCGTCTATGTGCACACCGGCGAATGGATCTGGGGCGCCACCGAGGACCGGTTTTCCGTGGGCGATCTCATCACCACGCTTCGCGACAACTCCCTCCGCGAATTCATCCACCGCTTCGGCTGGGCCGGCGTCCACGCGTTCACCGCCTGGGCGCTGAGCGTGCCGTTTATCGTCGGCGGACTCTACTACTCGCTGCGTCCCGTGATGCGCCGGCTCGCCCAGCTCGTCGCCACCAATCCCTCCTGAGCGCCATGTCCGTCCTGCTCATCGTCGCCATCGCCGCCGCCTCGCTCGGACTGCTCTTCGCGGCCACCTATTCGCTGGCCCGACGCATGGACAACTATGGCATCGTGGACATCGTCTGGTCCTACGCCTTCGGCGCGCTCGCGTTGTTTTATGCCGCCACCGCCCCCGGCTGGGCGCCGCGCCGCTGGGCGCTCACCGCGCTGGTGGTAATCTGGAGCGCCCGACTCGGCACGCACCTTTACCGGCGCGTCATGAGCCACCACCCGGAAGAAGACCGCCGCTACACCGCGATGCGTTCGCGCTGGGCGGACAATTTCGCCTGCAAGATGTTCACGTTCTACCAGCAACAAGCGGTCTCCGTGCTGATCCTCGGGCTCCCGTTTTTGCTCGTCGCACTCAATCCAGCCGAGGCGTTCCATCCGCTCGAATACATCGGCGCCGCGCTCTGGCTGCTCGCGCTGGTCGGCGAGTCGATCGCCGACGCCCAGCTTGCCGCGTTCAAACGCAACCCCGCCAACCAAGGCAAAGTCTGCGAAGCCGGCCTATGGGCGTTCAGCCGCCACCCCAACTACTTTTTCGAAACCTGCATCTGGATCGGCTACTGGATCTTCGCCTGCGCCTCGCCGTGGGGATGGACGAGCGTGATCTGTCCGCTCGGCATCCTTTACCTGCTCCTGTGCGTGACCGGTGTGCCTATGGCCGAAGAGCAATCCCTCCGCTCCCGCAGCGACGCCTTCCGCGACTACCAAAAACGCGTCTCCGTCTTCGTCCCCTGGTTTCCCAAAAAATCTTAACCTCTCCGTGTCCTCCGCGGCCTCTGTGTTTAAACTCCGATGATCGACTCTCTCCTAGAAAAAGACCTCCTCCCCGACTGGCTCATCCGCATCGGCATCCGTCGCTTGCTTGCCCAGCGCATCCGCGAGGAAACCGCGCGCTACGATGTCGCCGCCTACGTAGCCGACCTGAAAGCCCGCCCGCTCGCCGAGCAGACCGCCGCGGCCAACGAACAGCACTACGAGGTCCCCACTCCGTTCTACCAATACTGCCTCGGCAAACGCCTCAAATACTCCGGCTGCCTCTACCCCACCGGCAAGGAGACGCTCGACGAGGCCGAGGAACACATGCTCGCCCTCTACGCCGAGCGCGCCCAGCTCGCCGACGGCCAGGACATCCTCGAACTCGGCTGCGGCTGGGGTTCGCTCTGCCTCTACAACGCGCAGAAATTCCCCCGCTCCCGCATCACCGCGATCTCCAACTCCCGCACGCAAAAGGAGCACATCGACACCGAGGCGCGCAAACGCGGGATCACCAACCTCCGCATCATCACCTGCGACATCAACGCGTTCGACATCGCTCCCGCCTCCTTCGACCGCGTCGTGTCCGTCGAGATGTTCGAGCACCTCAAAAACTACCAGCTCCTCTTCCGTAATATCGCGCGCTGGCTCCGCCCCGGCGGCCTGCTTTTTACGCACATCTTCACCCACGACCGCCTCAGCTACCACTTCGTCGCCCGCGACGAGACCGACTGGATGAGCCGCTATTTTTTTACCGGCGGACAAATCCCCGCCCACGATCTTTTCAGCCATTTTCAAGACGACCTGACACTCGTGCAGGATTGGAAGGTCAATGGCCGTCACTACCAGCGGACCGCCGAACACTGGTTGCAAAACATGGACAAACATCGCGACGAGATCATCCCGCTCTTCCGCGACACCTACGGCGCGGACCAGGCGCTCAAGTGGTGGTGCTACTGGCGCGTATTCTACATGAGCTGCGCCGAACTCTGGGGCTACAAAAACGGCGAAGAGTGGCTCGTCAGCCACTACCTGTTCAAAAAACCCTGAGCGCATGAAACCCGTCGCGCTGCTCCTCGCCCTCGTCCTGCCGCTCGCCGGAATCTGCGCGCCCGCCGCCAGCGCCGACTCTCTCGTCCAGGACGGGCTCGCCGCCGAACAGCGCCTCGACACACCCCGCGCGCTCGAAGCGTTTCTGGCCGCCGATCGCGCCAAGCCCGACGATCCGTTCATCCTCCAGAAAATCGCGCGCCAATACTCCGACTCCGTCGTCGACCTGCCCACCGACGCCGTGGACGCGCGCAAGCACCGCGCCGAACTCGCCCTCGGTTACGCCCAACGCGCCGTCGAACTGAACCCGAACAGCGCCGAAAACGTGCTCTCGCTCGCCGTCTGCCACGGCACGCTCGCGATCTACAGCGACACGCGCACCAAGATCCGGCTTTCCCGCCTCGTGAAGGAGGAGGCCGAGCAAGCCCTCGCCATCGACCCGAACTACGACTGGGCGCACCACGTGCTCGGCCGCTGGCACTACGAAGTCTCCAATCTGGGCGTGGCCACGCGTTTTTTTGTGCGCCTCATCTACGGCGGTCTGCCCGACGCCTCGGCCAAAACCGCCATCGCCCACCTCGAACGCGCCGTGGCCCTCGCCCCGCAAACCTGCCCCCACCACCTCGAACTCGGTTTCGCCTATTGGGCCGCGGGTCGCCATGCCGACGCCCGCGCCTCCATCGAACGCGGGCTCGCCCTTCCTTCCGTGGGAAAACACGACGAAGCCGCCAAAGCCCGCGCCCGCCGGGTGCTCCCTTACCTGAAATGATTTCGGTTCATCCGGCCGGGACCTAAAAACAGCCAACCTACCCGGGTCCGCGCCGTTGGCATGACCGATGCTAAACTAAGTTCCGACAGACGACTTCCCTGCCTCGGCAGGGTCCAGGGGTAACATGGATACCGGCCTCAAAACCGGTCTAGTAAAACAGAGGGCCCGCCGTAAGGGGTTTCGGCGGGCCCTTCCTTTTTAGAGCAACGACGCGATCAGCGCCTCGTAGGCGGCCGGATCGGCCAGGCCGACTTTGACGTGGCGGATGTTACCCTCGCGATCGATCACGAAGGCGGTCGGCAACCCTTCGACTCCGCCAAACGCCTCGGCCGTCTCGGCATCGGCCATGATCAACGGGTAGTTGATCGCCATCTTTTCACCAAACGCCTTCACGTCAGCCGGTGGCAGTTCGTCCAAAGAGAAGCCCAGGATCACCAGCCCTCGGTCGGCGTATTTTTTCTGCATCGCGACATACTCCGGGAGTTCCTTGCGACAGGGCGGACACCACGTCGCCCAAAAATCAACCACCACGACCTTGCCCTTGTAATCGGCGGACTTCACTTCGCGCCCGTTCACATCCTTGAGCGCCCAGTCGGGCGCCTTCCGCAACACCGGCAACGCCGCGCGTGCGGAGGATGCCGGCGCCGGCGCGGCGGCGGGCTCGTTTTTGCCGCAGCCCGCCATCACCCACGCCAAAGACGCCAAAACACCGGCCATCAGAAAAGGTTTCATACGCATGAGAACCCCAACGGACGCCGGTTATTCCCGCCGTCAAGCGCGGGCCGCACCGAACCGGGGAAGCAGATCGCCCGTGGATATGAGCGCCAGTCCGATAAAGCCGGTCGCCTTCACCAACAGGACGATCGCGATCGATTCCAGGTCGTGTTGCTCAAAATAAATCGCGCCGGCCAGCATCACGCCGCCCAGCACCAGTTCGACCACGGTGATCGCGGCGAACAGCGTGCGGCTGCGCAGCCGCGAGAGGAGTCCGCCCGCCGTGACCGCGCGGCCGCCCTTCGGCGTGCGCACAAACTCGCCGCCGCGCTGGAACAGGCCTTCCACGACCGCCACGCAGCCCGTCACGCTCATCGCCAGGCCGAAGGCCAGCATCAGCGGCGCCGCTAGGAAGAGCACGAGGCCCTCCTTCCACTGGCGCTGGCGGAAATACTGGCCCGTGATGTAGAGCGCCACCGTCGCGCCGCTCGTGAGCACGACCACGACGGGATTGAAGATCATCCAGGTGCCGGTGAGCCGCGCGCCGAACAGCAGGTAGGGCACGAATATCACCGAAAACAGCACCAGCAGCGGGTGAATGAAACCGACCAGCAGGTGGCTGGCCGCCTCGCGCTTGATGCGCGCCGGCACGTCGCTGCGCAGGATGGTGCCGAGCTGCTTGCGCATCACCTGCATGCCGCCCTTGGTCCAGCGGCGCTGCTGCGATTTGAACGCCGTGAGGTTTTCCGGCAGTTCCGACGGCACCGCGTAATCGGGCAGATAGACGAAACGCCAGCCCTTCAACTGCGCGCGGTAGCTCACGTCGAGATCCTCGGTGACCGTGTCGGGCGTCCATCCGCCGGCCTGCTCCAGCGCGATGCGGCGCCAGATGCCGGCCGTGCCGTTGAAATTGAAAAACAGGCCCGCCGCGTGACGCGCCGCCTGCTCGACCACGAAGTGCGCGTCGAGGAAGATGCCCTGGAAGCGCGTGAGCAGGCTGGCCCGGCGGTTGTTGAACTCCCAGCGCGCCTGCACGACGCCCACGCCGGCGTCGGCGAACTGCGGCATCATCGTTTCGAGAAAATCGGGCTCGGGGCGGAAGTCGGCGTCGAAGATCGCGAAAAACTCCGCGTCGGTGAGCGTCATCGCGTAGGCCAGCGCACCGGCCTTGTAACCGGAGCGGTCCGTGCGGCGGATGTGTTGCACGCAGGCGGCCTTGGCAGGGTGGGCGTTCAGCCAGCGCTCGATGATGGCGGGCGTCTCGTCGTTGGAATCATCGAGCACCTGAATCTCCAGCAACCCGGCCGGCCAGCGGATGGCGGTGACCTTTTCCAGCAAGGCTTCGACGACCAGCGGCTCGTTAAACAGTGGAAGCTGGATGCAAACCTTGGGCTGCGGACCGGTCCACGCGGGCGGCACCGGTGCCTGACGGCGCGAGCCGCGCACGTAGAGCCAGAGCATCTTGATCTTGTGCAGACCGAAGACGCACATGCCAAGCAGTGTAAACAGGTAAAGCCCGAGCAGGGCGTGGGAAAAGAAAGAGGACATGGAAAAGTGACCGGCTAGTGGTCAAACCGGAGACTTTGTTCCTGCAAGGACGCCCGGTGCAAGACCGGACACCTTGGCATGATCGACCCTCGGGCGGCCGTCACATGTCATCGCTGGACCCGGGCAGGTTCATCCCGAGCGTTTCGATGAACTTTTTCATCGCCGGCGTGAGCACGCGGCCCTTGCGGTGCAGGATGGCCAGCGGACGGGTGAATTCCTTGTTTTTGAAGGGAATCACCGCGAGCGTGCCCTGCTGCTGCTCCTGGAGCACGGTGGCCTGCGGGACGATGGCGATGCCGTGGTCGATTTCGACCGCGCGCTTCACCGTCTCGATGTTGTCGAATTCCATGACCGGCTCGATCTCCAGCTTGTTGTCGCGGAAAATCTGGTCGACCGCCTTGCGCGTCGGGATGTCCGGGTCGAACCCGATGAACTTCTGCCCGGCCAGCTGCTTCAGCTCCACGCCCGCCTCCGCACACTTGGCCAGCGCGTGCTTCGGATGCGTGATCAGCACCAGCCGGTCGTTGCGAAACGGCAGCTGCTCGATCTGGCGGGTGCGCACCGGAAACGCCACCAGACCGAAATCGACGGAATTATGCAGGATGTCCTCGTAAACGAGGTTGGACCGGCGGTATTCGACGCGCACGTTGACCGACGGATAGTCCACCAGGAAGCGCTTGATGAACGGCGGCAGCTCGTGGAGGCCGATCGAGTAAATCGTCGAGATGCGGATCGTGCCGCTGATGACCTTCTTCATCTCCTGAAGCTCGCTCGCGAGCTTGTCATAGGCGTGGAGCAACTCCTTCGACGCCTCATAAACACGCTGCCCCTCGCGGGTCAGCTGGAACTGCTTCTGGCTGCGATCAATCAGCAGCGCCTTGAAATGCCTCTCCATGGCCCGGGCCTGCTGGCTCACCGCGGACTGGGTGATGGCATTGATCTTTGCCGATTTTGAGAAACTCTTCGTCTCGACTAAGTCAGCGAAGATTTTGAAGTTTTCGATTTGCATAGGCGATCGGGGATTCGTGTTCAGTATAAATAAATCTTATCACAATCAACCCCATAAACGAGGCAACCCATGTTCCCCACCTACGAAGAGTTCAAAAGCCGTGCTGATGCCGTGCGTGCCCAGATCGCCGCCGTCTGCGCCCGGGCGGGCCGCGATCCCTCTTCGGTGGAACTGCTTGCGGTGACCAAAACCCACTCCGCCGCGGCCGCCGACTACGCCGCCCGCTATGGTCTGCGCGCCGTGGGCGAAAATCGCGTTCAAGAGGCCGTGGATAAGCAGCCGCAATGCACCGCCAAAATTCAGTGGGAGCTGATTGGCCACCTCCAGTCCAACAAGGCGAAGCTCGCCGCCGCGCATTTCGACCGCGTGCAAAGCGTGGACAGCGAGAAACTCCTCAACCACCTCGACTCCGCCGCCGCCGCGCTCGGCAAGGTCCTGCCCGTGCTGCTGCAGATCAACGCCGGACGCGACCCCGCCAAGTTCGGCGCCGAGATCGAAGACGCGCCGCGCCTGCTCGAGTGCGCGCTCGGCAAAAAAAACCTACGTATCGACGGACTCATGACAATCGCTCCGCTGTCCGACGACCCCGCAGTGGCCGTGCGCACCTTCGAAACCCTGCGCACGCTGCGCGACGATCTGGCCGCCCGCTTTGGCACGCCGCTGCGCGAGCTGTCGATGGGCATGAGCGGCGACCTCGAGGCCGCCGTGTTCGCCGGCAGCACCCAGGTGCGCGTCGGCAGCGCGCTCTACGGATCAAGGTAGGGCGGGCACGCCGTGCAAGCAATTGGCTCGCGCCCGCCGCCTTTACCATTTGCCACCCGGGGGAAACCGGATTGGAATTTGTCCGTGGAAAACGTCACCTCCAACCTTGGCTCCCGAGAAGCGGTGCTGGCGTTGCTCGACGACCCCAGCCCGGCCGTGCGCAAGGCCCTGCTCGCCCACTTCGCCGCCCAGGGCGAGCCCGCCCGGCTCTTCCTCGAAAACCTCGCCAGCAGCGGCGGACGCCTCCTCGCCACCCACGCGCGCAGCTATCTGGAGGAACTCAAGTTCACCGACCCGGTTTCCGAATTCCGCGACTTCATCCGCTCGCTCAACTATGAGCTCGAGACCGGCGCCCTGCTTCTCGCGCGCACGGTGTTTCCGGACATCGACGTGGGCCTGAGCTGCCAGCGCCTCGACGACCTCGCCGCCCGTTGCCGCGAACTGATCGCCGAGCCGCTTTCCGTGCGCGAAAAATGCCGCGTCATGAACCGCGTGCTGTTTCACGAGAACGGCTTTCGCGGCAACCTCGAGCACTACACCGACCCGCTCAACAGTTTCCTCCCTGTCGTCCTTGAACGCCGCAAGGGCATCCCGCTGTCGTTGAGCATCGTCTACCTGCTCGTCGCGCAGCGTCTCGGCATCGATCTCGAGCCCGTCGGCCTCCCCGGTCACTTCATGGTCGGCTGCTACCTGGAGGACGCTCCGCTCTTCATCGACCCGTTCGAACAGGGCGCCTTCCGCACACCCGAGGAAGTTTTCGCCTTCATCAAGTCCGGCTCCCACCAGCCCAAGGTCTCCGACCTGGCCCCCGCCACGGTGCGCGAGGTGCTTTGCCGCAACTGTCGCAACCTCGCCAACCACTACACGGCCGCCGGCGACGCCGACCGCGCCAAACTCTTCGCGAGTTTCGTCGAGGAGTTCGAGTCCACCCACGAGCGTCACGCACAGCCGTGAAACTTCCCCCTCGCGCTGCGAGGACAGGCCCGCGTAATGGTGGCAAAGATGTCCGCCGACCCGATTCATACGCTCGCCGATCTCGACACCTGGGCCTTCCCCGGCACCGCCCTCGCGGTGCTCGGTCACCCGATCAAGCACTCGGTCAGCCCCCCGATGCACAACGCCGCCCTCGCGGAGATGGCGAAAAGCGACCCGCGCTTTGCCACGTGGAAATACTTCCGCTTCGACATCGCGCCCGAGGATCTGCCCGTCGCGCTCAAAAAGCTGCATGCCTGCGGCTTCGCCGGCCTGAACCTCACGGTGCCGCACAAGATCATCGCGTTTGACCGGGTCGCCGCGCTCGACCCCGCCGCCCGTCCCATCGGCGCGGTCAACACCCTCCGCCGCACCGCCGCCGGCTGGCACGGCTACAACACCGACGGCTACGGCCTCGCCACCGCGATCAACGAAGACCTCGGGCGCAAACTCGCCGGCGCCCACATCCTCCTGCTCGGCGCGGGCGGAGCCGCCCGCGGTGCCGCCGTCGAGTGTCTCCAACGCGGCTGCGCCAGCCTCACCATCGTCAACCGCACCCGCGCCAACCTTGACGCCCTTCTCGCCCAGCTCGCCCCCCTGGCCGGAACCACCGCCGTCACCGGCTGCGTGAGCGATCCCTCCGTGCCTCCCGGCGCGTTGGTCATCAACGCCACCAGCGCGGGCCTGAAACCCACGGACCCATTGCCCATCGATCTCACTGCGCTGGCCGCGCACGCCCGTCCCGCCGGCGTTTACGACATGATCTACAACCCGCCGGAGACGCCGCTGCTCGCGCAGGCGCGCGCCCTCGGCATCCCCGCCGCCAACGGCCTCTCGATGCTTGTCCACCAAGGTGTGCGCGCCCTCGAAATCTGGAGCGAAGCCGCCGTGCCGGTCGACGCTATGCGCACCGCGGTCCGCGCCGCCATGGCCGCCCGCTGAAATTCCGCGCTTCCGTCCTTCCGCGTTTCCGCGATGAACTAACCCCGCCGCCTCCCTCATGACCTTCGACTACGCCGAGTTCTCCGCCGCCTTCCCGTGGTTTTTTCCCGTCGTCGCCGGCGTCTTCGGCGCCATCGTCGGCAGCTTTCTGAACGTCGTCATCTACCGGATGCCGCTCGACAAATCGGTCGTCACCCCCGGCTCGCACTGCGCCTGCGGCGCGCCGATCAAGTGGTATGACAACATCCCGGTGCTGAGCTGGTTCATCCTGCGCGGAAAAGCCCGCTGCTGCGGCCGGCCGTATTCCTTCCGCTACGCCTTCGTCGAGCTGCTCACCGCCGCGTTGTTCCTGACCAGCTGGCTGATATTTCCGCCGGCCAAGGCCCTGTGCGGCATGCTGTTCGTAAGCTGCATGCTGTGCGCGCTGTTCATCGACCTCGACCACATGATCATCCCGGACACGTTCACCATCGGGCTGGGCGTGGCCGGAGTGGTGCTCTCCGTGTTCGTGCCTTCGTTGCACAATCAGGACAGCGGCGTCTTCTTCGTCGACGCGCTCCGCTCGGGCATGATCTCGGTGCAGGGCCTGCTGATCGGCTCGGGACTGGTGCTCTGGATCGCGTTGATCGCCGAGGTGCTGCTGCGCAAGGAGGCCATGGGTTTCGGCGACGTGAAGTTTGTCGGCGCGATCGGCGCCTTCGCCGGCTGGCAGGGCGCGGTGTTCTCGATTTTCGGCGGCGCGGTGGTCGGCACGATCTGGATCGGCCTCGCGCTGCTTTGGAAAAAACTCTTCGGCGACCGCGTGCAGGTCGCCCCGCGCGCCGAGACCGCCGAGGGCCAGCCCGCCGAGCTCGGCCTGGGCGTGCAAATCCCGTTCGGCCCGATGCTGGCGATCGGCGGCCTGCTGCACTTTTTCTACTTCAACCGATGGATGGACGACTACCTCGCCGACCTCGCGGGGATGTTCCAATAGGTCCGGCGTAGGGCCTCACCTTGCGTGAGGCCGGCCCGGCTTTCGTCAGCCCAACCGGCTCGACACAAGGTCGAGCCCTGCGAAACCAAATCCGGATCAGAGTTCCTGGGCTCCCTCGCCCGTGAGCATGTGCAGGATGTCGGGCTTCGCGCCGTATTTCTTCTCGTAGGCCGCGGCGACCGCGTGGGCCTGCGCCTCGCCGAACGACGCATCGGTCAGCGCCATGACCGCGCCGCCGAAGCCGCCGCCAGTCAGGCGGGCGCCATACACGTGCGCTGTCGAGGTGAGCGTATCCACGAGGAAATCGAGTTCCTCGGTACTGTTGCCGAAAAAGTGCTGCGAGCTGCGGTGCGACGCGGTGAGCAGCGAGCCCACCGTCGTAAGATCGCCGCCTTCGAGCGCGCGCACGGCGAGATCGACACGGGCGATCTCCTCGACCACGTGCTTCGCGCGTTTGTGCGCGTCGGCGGACAGTTTGTTGCGGGCCGCCTCGACCTGCGAGGGCTTGGCCTCGACGAGGAGCGACACGCCGAGCGTCTTGGCCGCCTCCATGCACTCGCGATGGCGGGCGGCGTAGAGGCCGTCCACCAGCGCGTGCTTGGTGTGGGTGTTGAAAATCCAGAAATGCGCGCCCGCCGGCAACGGCACGGTGTCGAAACGCGGACCGCGGCAGTCGATGAACACGAGGTGGCCGGCCTTGCCGAAACCGGATACGCCCTGGTCGAGGATGCCGCAGGGCACGCCGACGAAATTGTTTTCCGCATGCTTGCCGATCTTCACGAGCGTTTCGCGGTCGGCCTGCTGGCCGGTGAGCGAGAGAAACGCCAGGCCGGAAGCCAGCTCGATGGCGGCGCTGCTGGAGAGTCCCGCGCCCGTGGGCAGGTCGGACATCGCCACGTAGTCGAAGCCCTGCGGCGCCTGCAGGCCGAACGCCGGCATCGCGGCGATCACGCCGAGCGGATAGTTCACCCAACTGGCCTCGCCCACCTGCTTCGTGCTCACGGCGGCGTCGAGCGTGACGGTCGTGCCGGTGAACACGCTGTAGAAATTCCGCTTTCCGTCCGTGCGCGGCGCGACCGCCACCGTCACCCCGCGGTCGATGGAGGCGCCGAGCACCGTGCCGCCGTTGTAGTCGGTGTGGTTGCCGATGAATTCGATGCGGCCCGGGGCACGCGTGACGAAGGACGGCTCGCGTCCGTGGATTTGTTTAAAGAGGCCGGCAATGATCTGCTTCATGGGGAGCCTGCCGAAATGCCCTGCCCGCCCCCGTGGCGTCAACGGTCTTTCGCTGAACCCGACAACCTCAGGCTTTCTGCACGCCCTCGAAGCCCGGCGGGGTTTCGCCCTGCGCCCCCTTGGTCACGAGTTGCAGCAAGTAGGCCATCGCCTCCACGCGGGACAGACCGCGTTGCGCCACCAACTGGTCGCAGCGCTTGCTCAACTGGTCGGCCATCGTCGCGGCCGCCGCCGGGGTGGGCGCCCCTAGTTTGGAGCACAGCAGGATGAGTTGTTCGCGTTCGGTCATGGCAGTTCGACGAGTTCGATAAATCCGGCGCCGCCCGGTTCGGGCGCGAGCGGCTGCGCGGGATCGAGCCCGAGTTTGGTGAGCATCGCCAGCCCGATAAATCCACCCGCGCCATCGGTCACGGCCGAGCGCAGTTCGCCCACGCGTTTCTCGCCTTGCAGCAACGCGCATGGCACCGCCGGCGCCGCATGCCCCGCAGCCCGCACGCGCACCAACCGACGGCGGACGGTGCCCATGGCCTTGAGCCGCGCCATGACTTCCTGCCCCAAGTAGCAGCCCTTCGTGTAGGAAACTGCCACCGCATCCAACCCGCCTTCATTCGGCAGATCGCCGACGCCGATGTCGGTCGGCACACGCGGAATGCCCGCCGCGATGCGCATCCGCTCCAGCTCTTCCGCTGAAATCGGCACGAGTTCACTCGGCAGAGCTTTGGCAAAGGAGGGGGCGATCCACTCGTAACTCACCCCGTCCCCACGCCTTCCACAAAACACAAACCCACCGCCCGCCTCGCGGATAAACGTCCCCGCCGCGGGCGCCCCGCCAGCTTCTCGCGCCAGCCAACTCTCCGCCTCCGGGCCGCCCAAGACCACGCCGCTCCAGCCGTCCGTGACATCCGTGATGCTCACATCGTCCGCGATCACATAGGCCTCCAGCCGCTCCCGGATCACCGCCGCACTGCTAGAAAAGCTGACAATCCACACGCTATCAGCTTCTTCCCTAAGCACAAAACTGTCGGCCAGCACCTTGCCCTTCTGATTCAGCCACAATCCATAGGCCGCCGGGGCCGGGGCGGCCGAGCGCAATTCTTGCGTAACTTGGCCCTGCAAAAAGGATAGCGCATCTTCACCGGTCACGTGGAGGCAGGCGGTCGGCCGGGAGTGCCCCGCCCAGGTCACGTCAGGGGCCGGAAATTCGTAAAACTTATCCATTTAATAAACAGTGTTTTGTTACGAAGGATGGGAGATTCTGAGAACTTTATATTGACCACGATCAACCAGCGGCTAGTTCTAGCAACGTTAGATTCAAACACTTCTCCTGCCTAGCAGGAGTTTTGGGGTAACTAAGAAAGCAAATGGCCGGTCGCTTAGGGGTAGGCGACCGGCCAACTTATTTTTAAAGACCAGAGATCGCTCAAAAATCCCCGACCGTGCCGCACCGCTTCCCTCCCGAAGCGGTTTTTTTGCGCCCGGTGCCCCGTCCTCCGCAAAGCTGCGGGGTCATTGGTCATTCCGCGCGCTCCGGCGCGCGGGCTTGCCCTCCGCGCCGGATTTACGTCACGTTCTCACCTTCATGCACAAGACGTCCGACATCAATGTCGTGGAGACCCGCCCGCTTCCCTCGCCCGCCAAGCTGCTGGCCGAGCTGCCCAAGACCGAAGCCCAGGCGGATTTCATCACGCGCTCCCGCGACGAGATCAACCGCCTCATTTTCACGAACGACCGCCGGTTTCTCCTCATAATCGGCCCGTGCTCGATCCACGACACCACCGCCGGCCGCGACTACGCCAAGCGCCTCGCCAAGCTCGCCGCCGAGGTCTCCGACCGCGTCATGATCGTCATGCGCGTCTATTTTGAGAAACCCCGCACGACCGTCGGTTGGAAAGGCCTCGTGATGGATCCGCACCTCGACGGCTCGCACGACATCGCCGCCGGCCTTCGCCTAGGCCGCGCCTTCCTCCAGGAGGTGCTCGACCTCGGCCTGCCCACCGCCACGGAATTCCTCGACCCGATCACGCCGCAATACATCGCCGATCTCGTCTGCTGGGGCGCCATCGGAGCCCGCACCACCGAGTCGCAGACGCACCGCCAGCTCGCGTCCGGCCTCTCCATGGCCATCGGCTTCAAAAACGGCACCGACGGCAACCTCTCCACTGCGGTCAACGCCATCAAGGCCGCCGGCCAGCCCCAGACCTTCCTCGGCGTCAGCCTCGACGGCGCGGCCTCGGCCATCGTCACCCGCGGCAATCGCAACTGCCACATCGTCCTCCGCGGCGGCGCCACCGGCCCGAACTACGGCGCCGAGCACATCGCCAAGACCGAACAGGCCCTCGCCAAGGCCGGCCTGCCGCCGTCGATCTTGGTGGACGCTTCGCATGACAACTCCTCCAAGAAGCCCGAGCTGCAGCCCGACGTGATCCGCGACCTCCTCAAGCAGATCGCCGCCGGCAACACCTCCATCATGGGCGCGATGGTCGAGAGCAACATCGAGGCCGGCAACCAGCCCTTCCCCCAGCCCAAGGAAAACCTCCGCTACGGCGTGAGCATCACCGACGGCTGCATCGGCTGGGACACGACCGAGAAAATGGTCCGCGAGATCCACGCCGCCCTCGCGCCGCACTTCGCGTAAGGAAAGTTCGGCGGAGTTGAATTTGGAAAGCCGGAAAGGGCCGAAGCTGCGGTTTCCTCCCTTCCAGCTTTCCAAATTCAAATTCCGGCGCATCTGCTCTCCACGCTTTTTTTGCGCATAAAAACGCAATCGGTGCGTGTCACGCGCCCGTCCTTTGCGCTAGGGTCTGCCCCGCCATGAGCAAATCCCCCATTCGCGTCGCCGTGACCGGAGCCGCCGGTCAGATCTCCTATTCGCTTCTTTTCCGCATCGCCTCCGGCGCGATGTTCGGCCCCGACCAACCCGTCATCCTCCAGCTCATCGAGGTTCCCTTCGAGAAAGCCATGAAGGCTCTCGAAGGCGTCGCCATGGAGCTCGACGACTGCGCCTTCCCCCTGCTAAAGGGCATGGTGCTCACCGATGATCCCCGCGTCGGTTTCAAGGACGCCAACTGGTCCCTGCTCGTCGGCGCCAAGCCCCGCGGTCCCGGCATGGAGCGCGCCGATCTCCTCAAGGACAACGGCAAGATTTTCATCGGCCAGGGCAAGATCATCGACGAGGTCGCGGCCGCCGACGCCCGCGTCGCTGTGGTCGGCAATCCCGCCAACACGAACTGCATGATCGCCGCCTCGCAGGCCAAGCGCCTCACGCCCGACCGCTTCACCGCCATGGTGCGCCTCGACCAAAACCGCGCCCAGGCCCAGCTCGCCAAAAAGGCCGGCGTCGAGCTCACCGCAGTGAAGGACATCTTCATCTACGGCAACCACAGCCCGACCATGTTCCCGGCGTTTGCCCACGCCACCATCAACGGCAAACCGGCCCAAGCCGTCATCAACGACGACACCTGGCTCAAGGGCCCCTTCCTCGAAACCGTCGGCAAACGCGGCGCCGCCATCATCGCCGCCCGCGGTTTGTCCTCGGCCGCCTCCGCCGCCAACGCCCTCGTCGACCATGTTCGTTCGCTAGTCACGCCCGGCGCGATCCATTCCGTCGCGGTGAAGAGCAACGGCCTCTACGGCTTCGATCCCGACGTCTGGGCCGGCATGCCGGTGAAGACCACCACGCCCGGCAGCTACGAAGTCATCGAAGGCTACGAGATGTGCGATTTCTGCAAAGAGAAGATCGCCCTTACCAACAAAGAACTCGTCGAAGAGCGCGCCGCGGTCCTCGACATGATCACCGCCTGATCCTTCGCGAAAAATTTGGTTCTGGTTCCAACGGCGCCCCGCCCCGGGCGCCGTTTTTGCATCCGGCCGACCCGTGCGCTCAATCGCCGGCGAGCGTGTGCAGCAGCACGTCGTGATAAAGCGGCTTGTCCCAACTTGGCTCGGCCGCGAGCGCCTGTTCGAGATCGGTGACATCCAGCTCGATCGCGTCGGGCCGCGCGCGCCGCGCAATGTCGACCGTGCGGTGAAGCTGCAGGTAGTCACCCGTCCAGTCGCCGGTCTCCAGCCAGCCCGTCGCGGCGGCGGTGAATTTCACGCCCGACGCACCGATGCGCCGCAACACCGCTCGGGCGATCGGTGGCAGATCCTCGCGGCGTTGCGCGAGCCGGGGCATGACCAGATTCATCGCGCCCGCGCGCATGAGCAGCATCTCGTTGAACTGACCCGCGTCGGCCAGCGCCGGCAAGGAAGCCTCCGCGCACAGGATCACGCGCGCACGGCCGTTGAAGGCCGCCAGCTCTTCGCCGCCTTCGATGAGATCGTTCAGGAGTTCCTGCTGCGCTTCGGAAAGTTTTTCCGAGTTAAGCACGATGAGCAGCACCGGCCGGGTGTGGAGCAGCGCCGGCGCGAATAATTGGGTGAGCCGTGAAATGCTCACGTCGGCCGCCGCGCACGCCAGCAACAGCGCGTCCTTCTCCTCGGCCAGCGCCACCGCCACGTCGAGAAACGCCGCGCCCGGCCCGCCCGAAATCGTGGCCGCCGCACGGAAATCGCGGATGCGACCGAAATCGCCCACCAGCTTGCGCACCTGCGCCGAGCCGCCCGCAAACACGGGCTTTTCCAGCGCCGCGTCCGCCGCGCCGAGCGCGAGAAAGGTCGCCGAGGCCGGATCGGCGCCTCCGGAGGCCGCCACCTTCGCCTTTTGCCGGCATCGCTCCAGGATCGCCGGGATCTGGTCGCGCAGTTTTCGCGGATCCACCGGCTTGTCGTAGATCGCCTCGATGGCGTGCTTCTCGTAGCGCGCACGCAGGTCCGACGAAAGCGTGCCCGAGACGATCGCCACCGGCAGGTCCGTGGCGAAGGACCTCAACGCCATCAGCGTGCCCAGCCCGTCCAGCTCCGGCATGTCGTTATCCAGGATCGCAAGGTCGAAACGGCTCGTCCGCAGCTTGGCCAGCGCCTCGCGGCCGTTCACGACGCTCGTCACCTCGAAGCCGGTGTTCTTCAGCAAAATCGCGAGCACCGTTCGGCAAACGTCGGAATCGTCGGCGATCAGAATGCGCGGGCGTGGGGCGGCGGATTCGCTCATGACGAGAGCTACCTAACACGCACCGACCCCCGGCTGGCAAGCCGCCCCGCAGGCCGCCCTCCCCGCCTACAGCAAGCCCGCCAGCGCCCGGTCCTTGGTCAGCGCGAAGGCCTTCCGCACCGCCGCGAACGCCTCGACCAGCTCCCGCGGCGAACCGCTTTTTTCGAACCGCATCTCCAGCGTCGCGCCGTCGCACACCACCGCGGCGGCGATGCCCGGGACCGTCAGCGTGCAGTCGCGGCAATCCGACGGATAATCCACCCGCAACCCCGGCGCCTCCTCGCCCTCCTCCGCTTCGAGTCCCTCGACCGCGTCGATCACCGCCTCCACGCGCACGCCTTTTTTCAGGGCGAACGCGATGGCGGAAAACTGTCCGGCGAACAGCGCGTTGAACTCCGCCACCCGCAACAGGTCGCCGTTTTTGATCGTGTGCAGCGTGCGCGTGATCCCGTAGCTCGCCGGATCGGCCGCTTCCAGCGCGTAGGTGATTTCCAGGGTGAAATCCTTCGCATTCAACACCGCCGCCGGCGAGGTCACGTCGAGGGAGACGTCCTTGCGCTTGTAGGCCAGCGCCGTGCGCGCGTTCTGGAAAAACGCCTCCGCCTCCTCGGCGAGTTCGGGCGCGCACAGTTTCGCCAGAAACCCCGACGTGGCGTTGTTCACCGCGTCGGGCACGGTGTGGCGCGACTTGTCGAACCCGCGCAGAGTTTTGAACGCGCCGCCGCCCCGCCCCACCAGGCTCACCTGGGAGATAAACGAACGCGGATCATCGGCTGCCGACTTGGCCATAATCCCTGAAGTGAGCGCACGAATGCCCTTAACCGGAAGTCTGTTTTTAACACCGAGTCCCCCGAGGGCGCAGGGAGTCAAAACCCGGGTTTGCCCTCCCGCTCCATTCCGTCCTCTGTGCCCTCCGTGTCCTCCGTGTCCTCCGCGTTAAAAACTCCGCTCCTCGTCGTCTGCGCCCTCATCGAACGCGACGGCTGCGTGCTCATGGCCCAGCGGCCCGCGCACAAACACCTCGGCGGCAAATGGGAGTTCCCCGGAGGCAAGATCGAGCCCGGTGAAACCGCCGAGGCCGCGCTCCACCGCGAGCTGCGCGAGGAGCTCGGCTCCACCGTGGACATCCTCCGTCCACTCGCCCCGCACACGCACGCCTACACCGCGGTCACCGTGCAATTGATCCCCTTCGTCGTCCGCCTCACCGCCGGCAGCGACGAACCGCAGACGCACGAACACGCCGCCCTTCGCTGGGTCCCCGCCGCCGAACTCATTGAGCTCGATCTTCCCGAGGCCGACCTGCCGATCATCGCAGATTATCTGCGCGGCTCCTGAACGGCGGCCCAACCCGCGCTTGCCCCCGGCGACATCCTACGCATAAGTTTTTCTTTCCGCCCGTGTATCGCACCTTTCTCAAGACCAAGCTTCACCGCGCCACCATCACCGCCGCCGACCCCGACTACGAGGGCTCGGTCACGGTGGACCGCGAACTCTGCAAGGCCGCCGGCCTGCTCGAGTTCGAACAGGTCGATGTCCTCGACATCAACAACGGCGCGCGTTTCACGACCTACGTGATCTACGGCGCGCCGGGCGAGATCCAGGTCAACGGCGCCGCCGCGCGTCTCGTGACCCCGGGCGATCTGGCGATCATCATCGCCTACTGCCGCCTGCCCGAGGATCAGATCGCCGGCCACCGGCCCCGCGTCGTGCTCCTCGGCCCCGGCAACAAGATCACCGGCACGCACGACCACCACATGCACGCGCCGTAAGGCGCCCTGTGACTCTCAAGACAGGAACGGTGTTACGCGTGCGATGAACGCGCACCACACGCCCGCTTGGGCTCAGCCTTGCGCCCGCGCCTGCACCTGCCGCCAGATGGCGAGCAGCGCCTGGAAGTCCGCCTCGCGGTTGCTGCTGTTCACCACGAAGTCGAACTTCCCGATCTCCAGCAGCTCGCGCTCGGCCGTCTCCATGCGGTGCGCGATCTCGGCCTCCGTTTCGCCGCGGCCCGTGAGGCGCACGCGCAGCTCGGGGATCGGCACGTTGATGAACACCGTGCCCATGCGCTTCGCCAGCAGCGGATTGGTCTCGGCCGCCTTGCGGAAATTCTGCACGCCCTGCACGTCCACGTTGATGATCAGGCTGCGGCCCGCCGCCAGCGGATCGAGCACCGACGAGGCCAGCGTGCCGTAGCGGTTGCCAGTCTTGTGGACCCACGCCCACTCGAGGAACTCGCCCGCGTCGACCTTGGCGTCGAACTGCTCCGGCGAGAAAAAGTGGTAGTGCACACCGTTGACCTCGCCCGGACGCGGGGCGCGCGTGGTGGTCGTGACGATGCGCTCGAAGCCGGGCACTTCGGCGACCATGCGTTCGCAGAGGGTGGTTTTTCCAGAGCCGGCCGGACCGGCGAGAACGAGAAGCACGGGCGTCATGTCGCGTTTAAAAAATTAGTAGGTGAACGCCACGCCCGCCAGCAGCAGACCGTAGGCGGCCAGCGCGCCGCCCAGCACGCGGGCGCGGCTCGGAGCGCGGTAGAGCCAGTCGAAAAAATCCCGCAGGCGGAACGGCGACGCCGCGAGGTAGATCGCCACCGAGATCGCCACATAGAGGGCCGACACGAGGAAGAGGCGCTGCGGCAGTTCGTAGCGCTGATAGGCGGACATCAACAGCGGCCACGAACCGACCAGGATGACCACGCTCAGGCCGCGCACGGACAGGAATTCCGGCACATAGACAAACGCCAGCACCGCCAGCGCGCCGAAGATGAACACAAACGGCGTCGGGGTGGAAAACCCGATCACGTCGGCCGCGGACATGCCGTAGACTTGATAGACAAACCAGGCCGCGCCGCCGCCGAAGAAGATAACCGTCGCCGCCTGCGAGCGCGGGAACGCCTTGAACATCGCGACGATGGCCGAGTTGCTCACGAGAAAGAGCGAGCCCAGGGCGAGCAGGATCAAACCGGTGACGAAGGTGGCGAGGAAGAGTGACATCAGGAAAGGGAGACTAAACGCCGGCGAGTTGGAGCTCGCCGTAGAGCGTGCTCACGCTGGCGCGCTCGATCTTGAGCGGCACAAGCTGGCCGATGAGACGCGGATTCGCGTCGAAAATGCACACGCGGTTGCCGCGCGTGCGGCCGGTGAAGCGCTTGCCGGTCTTGTCCGGCCCCTCCACGAGCACGTCCTCGACCGTGCCGATCAACTGCGCGGTGTGGCGCTCGGAGTTTTTACGAAGGATGTCCAGCAACACGGCGTTGCGGTGTTCCTTCACCTCGTCGGGAATCTGGTCGCCCATGTCCGCCGCGGGCGTGCCGGTGCGGATGGAATACTTGAAGATGTAGGCCATGTCGTAGTTGCAGGCCTCGAACAGCTCGCGCGTCTGCTCGAACTCTTCGTCGGTCTCGCCGGGGAAACCCACGATGATGTCGGTCGAGAAATACATGTCGGGCCGCACCGCGCGGAGTGCGTCGACGATTTCCTTGTAACGCTCGCGTGAATAGGGGCGGTTCATCGCCTTCAGGATGCGATTGCTCCCGCTCTGCATCGGCAGGTGCACGTATTCGCACAGCTTCGACAGGCGGCCGTAGGCCTGCACGAGGTCGTCTTTGAAGCCGCGCGGATGCGGCGAGGTGAAGCGGATGCGTTCGATACCGTCGATCTCGTGCACGCGCTCCAACAGCTGCACGAAGGGTGACACGCCGTTGGTGTGCGTGTAGTCGCGGCGGCCGTAGCTGGTGACGATCTGGCCGAGGAGCGTGATTTCCTTCACGCCGCGCGCGGCAAGGCCGCGGCACTCGGCCACGATGTCGTCCATCGGACGCGAGCGTTCGTCGCCGCGGGTTTTGGGGACGATGCAGAACGCGCAATCCATGTTGCAGCCCTGCTGGATCGAGACGAACGCGTTGACCTGCGGCACGAGGTCGGCCGCGCCGCCGGTGCCTTCGACCGACTCGGGTCCGAGGTGGTCTTTGATGGTGTTCTGCGAACCGGCTTCTTCCGCGATGTCGACGATGGTCTCGCCGATGGGCACGCCGGCCTCGCGCGCGGCGCGGAGGTTGTCGAGGTAGTCGGGAACCTGGTGAAATTTTTGCGTGCCCACGATCAGGTCCACGTCGGGAAGCTGGTCGAGGAGCGCGGCGCCGCGGTTCTGCGCCATGCAGCCGAGGATGCCCAACACGAAGTCGGGGTTCTTTTTCTTTTTGTGGGAAACGTAGCCGGCCTTGCCGATGGCCTTCTGTTCGGCGGCATCGCGCACGGAGCAGGTGTTGAGCAGCATGACGTCGCACTCGTCCTCGGAGCCCACGATGCGATAGCCCCGGGCGCGCAGCATCGCCGCGACCGCCTCGCTGTCGCGCTCGTTCATCTGGCAGCCGTAGGTTTTGATGTGGACCCGGTTCATCCGCAGGAAGGTTGTAGGTAAACGCCCCCGCCCGAGGGTCAAACGGGAAAGCGGCGCAGGCTCGCCGGCCTGACGCAACTGATTCATCCATTGACTGTCCAATCTTCCCCATGTCCCCCCGTCTTCTGCTTTTCCCGTTGAGCGTCGCCGTCCTCCTGACCGCAGGCTCCGCGCTGGCCGCAAAGTCCGAAAAGGACAAAAACGACCTCTATTCCCTCGGCCAGTCGCTCTTCGAGACTTACGCACCGCCCGAGATCAAAAAGGAGTTCGCCTTCCCCACCCGCGACCAGTGGGACGAATTCGCCGCCCGCCTGCAAAAGACCCGCGAAACCGGCACGCTCACCGAACTCGCCGCCTATGAGACCGAAGCGCGCGCCGCCCTCGTCGCCCTGCGCGCCCTGCCCGACTACAAGGACTACGCCGACTGGCTCGAGGAGCGCATCGATGAAATCGTCGTCGCCCGCGAAGCCACCAACCCGACTCCGACCCCGCCCGTCCCGCCGGAACCGCCCCAGCCCCCCCGTCCGCCCGGAGTGGAACCGGTCCCTCCCATCCCGCTCCCGCCGGTGACGCGTCCGGTGCCGCCCGCCGCTCCCGGCATCCCCATGTATGACCTCTGGGTCAGCCGACTGAAGGACCGTCCGAGGCCGGATCGCGCCGACGAATTTCTGGACGTCCTCAAAAAGGTTTTCGTCTCCGAAGGACTTCCCCCCGAGTTCGCGTGGATCGCCGAAACCGAGTCGATGTTCAACCCGCGCGCCAAAAGCCCCGTCGGCGCCTACGGCCTGTTCCAACTCATGCCCGTGACCGCGAAGGCGCAGGGCCTGAGCCTGCTGCCCTTCGACGAACGCGCCCACCCCGAGAAAAGCGCGCGCGCCGCCGCCACGCTGCTGCGCCGGCTCCACGGGTTGTTCAACTCGTGGCCGCTCGCGCTCGCCGCCTACAACGCCGGCGAAGGCCGCGTGCGCCGCACCCTGAAGGCCGCCGACGCCAAGACCTTCGCCGAGATCGCCGACTCACTCCCGACCGAGACCCGCCTCTACGTGCCCCGCGTGCTCGCCACCCTCGCCGTGCGCGAAGGCACCGACCCCGCGAAACTGCCCGTGCCCGCCCCGGTCCCCCTGCGCTGACCCCTGAAGGCGGCAGGCAAAATGCAAACGGCATAAATTCTGTAAAAACACCGGCCAAGGGACATCTCCCTAGATTAGGATTCGCCGCGGGCGGCGGAATCGGTTCGCTCACGGAATGGCTTTTCTAGATCGCCTCCTGGGCCGAAAACCGGCCGATGCCGCCCCTGCCGGAGTGTTCCCCTCGCTCCCCGCCGATGTCGTCCCCGGTGCGACCACGCCCGAGGCCGCGCCCGGCGAGATCTCGCTCGTGAGCATCGCCCGGCCCGTGTGGAGCTACGGTCTCGAAGCCATCCCCGGCCTGCTCCCGCCCAAGGAAGGCCCGGCCAAGCGCATCGCCTTCGCCCAGCTCGCCACCCCCGGCCTCTCCGACCTGCGCGAGCGCCTCGCCCGTCCCGAGGACGAACTGGGCCGCCTCGCCCGCGGCCTGCCCCTCTGGCTCGCGGAAACCCTGTATTTTTCTCCCAACTACACGCCGATCGCGGTGATCGCGCTCCTCGACAACTCGCGCCACGTGCTCATTCCCCGGCCTTGGTCGCGGGCCAACATCCAGCAGATCATCGACACCGCGACCGACCGCCTGGACTACGTCGTCTCCGGCACGCTGACCGAGGGCTCCGGCGGCGAACGCTCGCTCACCCTGAGCCTGTGGGACGTCGCCAAGGCGGTCGAACGCAAGACCTGGTCCGTGCGCTGGCAGCCCGAGACCGCCGACCGCGAACTGGCCGGTTTCCACCAGCATTTCCGCGTGTTCATGGAGTGGAACGACCACCCGCCGGGCGTCGGCCTCGCCTACGCGCCGCCCTCGCGGCCGGCCCACTGGATCCAGACCCACGGCGCCTGCGCCTCGATGTTCCTCGCCGAAAAAGTCTCCCTCGCCCGCGAAACCCTCGCCTTGAACGCGGACGTCATCGACCTCGTCGCCGAGCAGGCCGTGACCGGTGAAAGCGCCTCACTCGCCTGGCTCACCCTGAGCAACCGCGCCCGCCGCCTCGGGCTCGTGCCGTCGGTGCCCGCGGTGCAACTGCTGCCCACCGCCCTCGTGAAGGCCGCCGACGCCGCCCTGGCCTAGCCCTGCTCCGCCACGGCGAGCTGGCCGCAGCCGGCGCCGATGTCGATGCCGCGGCGCTGGCGCACCGTGCTCGGCAGGCCGTAGCCGGCGAGGATCTGCTGGAACTGTTTCGCGTGGTGGCTGGGCGCGCCGGCGTATCCGGAGGTCGGATTCAACGGGATCAGGTTCACCTGCGCCTGCATGCCCTTGAGCAGCGCGCCGACCGCGTGCGCCTGCTCGGGGCCGTCGTTTTTGCCCTCGATGAGCGTCCACTCGAAGAAAATGCGCCGGTCCATCTTCGTCGTGTAGTAGCGGCACGCGTCCATCAGCGCGTCCAGCGTCCACTTGCGCGCGGCCGGCACCAGCGCGGCGCGCTCGGCCTGGGTCGCGCCGTGCAGCGACACGGCGAGGCACACCTGGCGTTTTTCCTCGGTCATGCGGATGATGCCCGGCACGACGCCGACGGTGGAGAGAGTGATCTTTTTCGCGCCCAGGCCCATGCCGGTGCCGTCGCAGAGGATGTCCACGGCCTTCATGACCGCGTCGTAGTTGTGCAGCGGCTCGCCCATGCCCATGAGCACGATGTTGCGCAGCCGCTCGTGGCGGTGGTGCGGCGAGGTGTGGTCGTTTTCGGAAAGCGCGGGGTTTTCCTCGGCCGTGCGGCGCAGCACCCGATCCACATGCACCGCCTGCGCGACGATCTCGCCGGCCGTCAGGTGCCGCGTGTAGCCCATCTGGCCGGTCGCGCAAAACACGCAGCCCATCGCGCAACCCACCTGGGAACTGATGCAGGCGGTGGTGCGGCCCTTGTAGCGCATGAGCACGGTCTCGATACGGTGCGCGTCTTCGAGGGCCAGCAGGTATTTGCGCGTAAACCCGTCGCTGGAGTGCGTTTCGCGCGCGATCGCCAGGTGGCCGAAGGTGGTCTCCGTCTCCAGTTTCGAGCGCAGGCGCGCCGGCAATTCGGGCATATCCGCGATCTTTTCCGCGCCGTCGAGATAGAGGTAGCGCCACAGCCGGGCCGCATGCACCAGGCTCAAATCCCAGCCGCCCGCCAGCGCACCGAGCTCGGCGCGGGTGAGATCGTAGAGATTGACGGGGGAAGACGGCATGGGGCGGAGATAGGTGATCGGACGGGAAAGAACAGGTTTTTCGCCCCGCCCGCAATTCGGCTCAGATGAAGATTGCCCGCAATACCTCCGGGACGACACCATGGGCGCGCGTCATGACCAAGTCCTCGTTCATGATTTCATCCGATTCGCCCCGGCCGGCACCGGATTCCCTGCCCATCCCTCCCCAGGCCTTGTTCGCCATGGTGGCGGAGCACACGCACAACGCGGCCCTCGTCACCGATCCCGATTACCGGATCCTGTGGGCCAATCCCGCCTTCACCCGCATCACCGGCTACACGCTTGAGGAGGCCCGCGGACGCCACCCGGCCGAATTTTTGCGCGCCGCCGATTCCGATCCCGACACCGCCGACGAGATTCGCGCCGCCGTGGAGCAACGCCGCAGCTTCCACGTGGTCATCCGCAACCGCCGCAAAGACGGTTCCCCGTATTGGGTGGACCTCGAAGGCCAGCCGATCCGCGACGCGGATGGCCGCGTCGTCGCCTTTCTTGTCGTGGCCACGGACGTGTCCCAGCACGTTGCCCACGAGGCCGCTCTCGCGCGCAACGAAGAGCTGCTCAACCAAACCCAGCGCATCGCCCGCATCGGCAGCTGGGAATACGATCCCGCCACGCAGGTATGCCGGTGGAGCGCCGAGACTTTTCGCATTTACGGCCTGCCCCTCGCGGACGCCCCCCCCGGCATCGCCACGAGCCTGTCCTGCTACGTCGAGGCCCACCGGCCGATCGTCGAGGCCGCCTTCAACCAATGCGTCGCCATGGGCGTGCCCTTCGATGTCGAGGCGCAACTGCGCCGCGCCGACGGCCGCGAAACCTGGGTGCGCTGCATCGGCAACGCCAAGACCGAGGGTGATCGCGTGGTCCGCGTGGCCGGAGCCGTCCAGGACATCGACGAGCGCAAACGCGCCGAGCTCGAGGTCTCCCGGCTCGCCGATCGCATCAGTCTCGCCGCCCGCGGCGCCGGCATCGGCATCTGGGAATACGATTTCATCTCCCAAAAACTCATCTGGGACGACGTCATGCTGCGTCTCTACGGCGTGGAACGCCACGCGTTCACCGGGCGTTTTTCCTTCTGGGAAAACGCCGTGCACCCCGAGGACCGCGCCCGTGCCCGCGCCGTGTTCGACCGGACCGTCGCCGGCGCCGGCGATCTCGACATCGAGTTCCGCATCCGCCTCCCCGACGGGGAAATCCGCCATATCAAGGGCCACATCCGTGTCGTGAGGGATCGCAACCAGTCCCCGCTGTGCGCCTACGGGGTCAATTACGACATCACCCGCGAGCGCGCCGGCGAACGGGCGCTGCGGGCGTCCGAACAAAATCTCCTGCGTCTCAACGCCGACCTTCAGATTGCCATCGACGACGCCCGCCGCCTCGCCGACGAAGCCAAGGCCGCCAACCGCGCCAAGAGCGCCTTCCTCGCCACCATCAGCCACGAGATCCGCACCCCGCTCAACGGCATCATCGGCATGACCGGCATCCTCGCCGACACCCCGCTCGACGCCGACCAGCGCGACTACCTCCGGACGCTCCGCCTTTCCGGCGAATCCCTGCTCACCCTGATCAACGACACGCTCGACTATTCCAAGATCGAAGCCGGCCACATCGAGCTCGAACGCACGCCCTTCCGCCTCGTCGATTGCATCGACGAGGCCGTCGGTCTGGTCGAACCCCAGGCGCACAAGAAAAACCTCTCCATCGCCAGGCTTGTCGCCGCCGATCTCCCCCGCCTTGTCGAAGGCGACCCCGCCCGCCTGCGGCAGATCCTCGTCAACCTCCTGGGCAACGCCGTCAAATTCACCGACCACGGCGGCGTCCTCGTCGAGGTTTCCATCGACGACGCCACCGCCGACGAGGTCGCCCTCGCCTTCAACGTCATCGACACCGGCATCGGCATCCCCAGGGACAAGCAGGCCCGGCTCTTCGAGCATTTCTTCCAAGTGGACGCCTCCATCACCCGCACCCACGGCGGCACCGGCCTCGGGCTCGCCATCAGCAAACGCCTCGCCGGCCTGATGGGCGGCACCATCACGGTCGCAAGCGAAGCGGGCCGGGGCTCCACTTTTTCCGTCCATATCCGACTGCCCGTCCTCTTCGAGGAGGCGCCGCTCGATGAGGTCGCGCTTCAGGACCGCTTCGCCGGTCGTTCGCTCCTCGTAGTCGCCGAGCCACCTCTGCGCGACCGGATTGAAACCCTCGCCCGCCGCGCCGGGCTCACCGTCGCCACCGCCACGGACGCCGCCGGCGCACTCGACCGGCTTGCCCGCGACAGAGCCTGCGAGCTGGTCGTATCCGATCCCGCGATACCCGGCATGGACGGCCTCGAGTTCGCCCGCCGGCTCCAGTCCCATGGGCTCGGACCGGTGCCGATGCTCACCCTGAATCGGATCGGTTCGCTGTCGGACGCCACCGCTCCCGTTTTTCACCGGTTGATCGTTTCCATGCTGGGACCAAAACAACCGGCCCCGTCCGCCGCCCCCGGCGCGCCCGAGGCCCCTCGTCTCGCGGACACCATGCCGCTGAAAATCCTGATGGCCGAGGACAACCCCGTGAACCAGCGCGTCGCCCAGCTCACGCTCCGCCACCTCGGTTACGAAATCGAGATCGCCCCGGACGGGGCCTCGGCCGTCGCCGCGCTCGGCCGTCGCCCCTTCGACGTCATTCTCATGGACGTGCAGATGCCCGGCATGGACGGGCTCGAGGCCACCCGCCGCATCCGTGAAAATCCCGCCCATCAGTCCCGCCCGTGGATCATCGCCCTCACCGCCGGTGCCTTCGAGGAGGATCGCCTCAACGCCTTCCGCGCAGGCATGAACGACTTCCTCAGCAAGCCCCTGCGCACCGACCGCCTGCAAACCGCGCTTCGCCTCACCTGGGAATCTTTGCAGGCCCTCGGCCCGGACGAGCGGGTCTAATGCAACGAGGCCAGCGCGGCGGTGATCGCCACCGTCCGGCGCTTGCGCTCCAGGAAGTAGCTCACCTCGTCGTAACCCGCCGCCTGCAACAGCTTCAGCGCCTGCACATAGCCGTCGCCCACCCGGCGCGGCATGTGCGCGTCGGCCCCGACCACGACGGGGATGCCGCGCTCGCGCATCATCACGAGCTGCGCAGGCGATGGATTCATCTCCGGCAGCGCCTTGAGCAGGCCGCTGGTGTTGAGCTCCATCGCCACCCCGGTCGCCGCGATGCGGTCCAGCGCCCGTGCGATGTGCGGACGCATTTTTTCAAAATCCCACTGGGAAGGCGCCTCGTTTTTGATCAGGTCCGGGTGCGCCAGCGTGTCGAACAGCCCGCTCTCCGCCGACAGCGCCAAGTGTTCGTAGTAAACCGCCTGATACGCCGCCAGGTCGCCGCGATAAAAAAGCGCGCGATAATCCCGCATCTGGTAATGCACCGAACCCAGCACGTGGTGCAACGAGACGCGCGCGTGCAGTTGCTCCAGCCACGGCTCCACGCCGGGATAGTAGTCGCTCTCCAGCCCGAGCCGCACGTCGACGCGCCCCGCAAAGGCCGCGCGTGCCCGCGCCACCATCGCCACGTAGTCGTCGAACTGGTGCGGCGCCATGCGCACCTCCGAGGCAAACCCTCCCGGCAACGGCGCGTGACAGGTGAAAATGATGCCCTTGAGACCGCGCGCCTCCGCCACCGCCGCATACTCCTCCGGCTCACCAATCGCGTGCTTGCACAACGGCGTGTGGGAATGGGACTCGTAGAGGATCGGCGCGGACATCACTCCAGCGTGCACCAGTCGGCGCCGCCTGCGCAGCAAAAAGTTTTCGCGCTCACATCTTCTTCACCGGCAGCGCGTCGAGCAGCGCCTTCACCGGCTCCGAGACCTTCCCGCGCTGCCACGCCACCATCAGTTCCCATTTCGCGGACGAATCACGCAAGGGCCTGAACACCACGCCCGGCACCTGCAATTTTTTCGCGTAACCCGGCTGCAACGACACCGCGCCCTCCGTCACGATGAGCGAAAGCCCGTGGGTGAGGCTTTCCGCATCCTGCACAAAGCGCGCGCGGAACCCCGCGCGTTTGCACAACTGCGCCACCCACTGGTTGTGCCCCGGCACGTCCGCGTCCGGCGCGCCCACGAACACTTCCTTCTTCAAGTCTCCCAGCTTCACCGAGTCCGCCGCCGCCAGCGGATGATCCGCCGCCAGCGCCACCATGACCGGCAGCGCGGCGAGTTTTTTCACGTAAAACTCCTTGGTGAGCAGGGCGCCCGTCTGGCCGATGAGACCCACGTCGATCTCGCCCTTGCGCAACGCCGCGATCTGCTCGCCCGGCGACAGGTCGATCATCTTCACCTTCACTTCGGGATGCACCTTGCGCAGCACCGCCAGCGCCGGATTCAGGTAGTCCGACGCCGCCGACATGAGGTAGCCGACCCGCAGCGCCGCGCTCTGCCCGCGCGCCCGCTGGCGCACATCGGCGAGCACCGCGTCGAATTTTTCCATCACCGGCCGCACGCCTTCGATCAAGGCGTGCCCCGTCGCGGTGAGCGCCACGCCGCCCGGGCTGCGCTCCAACAGCGGCCCGCCCACGTCCTGCTCCAGCGTCTGCATCTGGCGCGTGAGCGTGGACTGCGACACCCGCAGCCGCTCGGCCGCCTTGTTGAGGCTGCCCTGCTCCACGATGGCGAAGAACGAACGGATAAGGTCGAGATTCACGATGCGCCGATGGTTATGCGCCATGCGCATGACGGCAAGCCGTTCCATGCAGTAGGCGCATACCCCGCGCGGTGTTACTCTGTTCCCATGAAAACCGCCTCCCGTCTCACCTCCTCCCTCCGCCTCGCTTCCGCGGCCGCCCTCCTCGCCGTCCTCGGCGTCTGGGCCGCCACCGGCGCCCACCTCGGCTGGACCCAGACCAGCAAGGTCGTCGTCCAGCATGACGAGGTCACCGGCATCGATTTCCCCGTCCGCGAAAAAACCTTCGTCGCCGGTATCGAAGTCCTCGCCGCCGGAGCCGGTTTCGCCGCCGCCCTCGCCGGCGCGAGCCTCCTCGCCAACCGCCGCCGCGCCACCGTCCGCGCCTGAATATTTTCCCACCAACCCAAACATCAGTCCCACATCATCATGAACTCGCTCCTCCGAACCTCCCTCCTCGCCACCGCCCTCGTCTCCGCCGCCTACGCCGCGCCCCAGTCCTTTGATTTCAAGGACCCCAAGGGCGTGAACAACGTTCAGTTCAAACTCGACGCCCCCCTCGAAACCACCACCGGCACCGCCAACGGCATTTCCGGCACCGTCGTCTTCGATCCCGCCGCGCCCGCCGCCACCACCGGCAAGATCGTGCTCGAAACCAAGTCCCTCACCGTGGGCAACCCTCTGATGCGCGAACATCTCCACGGCGCCAACTGGCTCGATGTCGCCAAGTATCCCGAGATCACCTTCGAGGCCGCCAAGGTCGCCAATGTGAAGACCAAGGGCGCGCAGATCACCGCCGACGTCACCGGCAACCTCACCGTCAAGGGCGTGACCAAGGAAGTGACCGTCCCCGTCTCCTTCACCTACCTGGCCGACAAGCTCGGCGCCCGCTTCGGCGACGACAAGATCAAGGGCGACCTCCTCGTCCTCCGCGCCACCTTCGAAATCAACCGCAACGACTTCAACCTCCAGCCCGGCCAATACACCGACAAGGTCGCCGAGACCATCCAACTGTCCTTCGCCATCGCCGGCGCGTCTCAAAAGTAAACTTCACCCGTCTCACTCCACGTCCGCCGTCTTCTTCACCACCATGAACACGCACACCACACCCACCGGCCTCCACCACATCACCGCCATCGCCAGCAACCCGCAGACGAACGTTGATTTCTACACCGGCGTCCTCGGTCTGCGCCTGGTGAAGAAGACGGTGAACTTCGACGACCCGTCCGCCTACCACCTCTACTACGGCGACGAATCCGGCTCCCCCGGCTCCATCATCACGTTCTTCTACTGGCCCGGCCACGAGGCCCGCGGCCGCGTCGGCGCCGGCCAAAACACCGCCATCGTCTTCGCCGCCCCCGCCGCCTCGCTCGACTTCTGGCAGAGCCGTCTCGCCGCCAACACCGTCACCGCCACGCGCCGCACCCGCTTCGGCGAGGACGTTGTCGCCTTCGCCGACCCCGACGGCATCCCCGTCGAGATCGTCGCCGTGACCGGTGACACCCGCACCGGCTGGACCACGGCCGCCATCCCCGCCGCCCACGCCCTCCGCGGCATGCACACCGCCGAGCTCACCGTGCGCGCCCCGCAGGCCACCGAAAAACTCATCACCGAAACGATGGGCTACCGTCTGGTCCGCCGCGAAGGCAACCGCGCCCGGTTCACCTCCGCGACCGCCGAACGCTCCGGCACCTACATCGACGTCATCGCCGACGCCTCCGCCGCGCCCGGCGCCGGCGGCTCGGGGACCATCCACCACATCGCCTTCAGCGTGCCCGACGACGCCACCGAACTCGCCATGCAGAAGGCGCTGCACCTCGCCGGCTACGCGGTCTCCGATGTGCGCGACCGGAATTACTTCCACTCGATCTACTATCGCGAACCCGGCGGCATTCTCTTCGAGATCGCCACCGCCAACCCCGGTTTCGCCGTGGACGAATCCCTCGCATCCCTCGGAACCGCGCTTAAACTCCCGGTTCAATTCGAACGCGCCCGCTCCCAAATCGAGCGCCTGCTCCCGCCCATCTCCGTAACCCGATAAGGTTACTTCCCCTCCGACTACTCGCTACTTCCAACAAAACCATGAGCACGAAAATCAAAGTCATCTTCCACAGCCTCTACGGCCACGTTTACCAACTCGCCGAAGCCCTGGCCGAGGGCGCCCGTTCCGTCCCCGGCACCGAGGTGCAGCTCCTTCAGGTCGCGGAAACACTCCCCGACGAAGTCCTCGCCAAGATGGGCGCCGTCGAAGCCAAAAAAGCCTTCGCTCACATTCCCGTGGCCAAGCCCGCCGACCTCGCCGACGCCGACGGGCTCCTCTTTGGCTCCGGCACGCGCTTCGGCAGCGCCTCCGCGCAACTCCAGGCCTTCTTCGATTCCACCGGCGGGCTCTGGGCCAAGGGCGCGCTCATCGGCAAACCCGCCGGCGTGTTCGTCTCCACCGGCACGCAGCACGGCGGACAAGAGACCACGCTCGTAAGCATGCACACGTTCCTCCTGCACCACGGCATGGTCGTGGTCGGCGTGCCCTACGCCGCGCCGGAACTCTCGACCATGACCGAGATCACCGGTGGTTCCCCCTACGGCGCGGGCGTCCTCGCCGGCCCCGACGGCAGCCGCCGCCCGTGCGCCAACGAACTCGCCATCGCCCGCTTCCAAGGCAAACATCTCGCCCAGATCGCCGCCAAGCTCGCAGCCAAGTAAGAGGTGCAAGCAGGGCAAGAGGAGTAAGAAGAGTAAGCCTCCTTACACCTCTTACTCTTCTCAATCTTCTTAATCCTCCGCCCCCTCCCCCATGCACCTCCACGACGCCACACACACCCGGCGCCTCGGGCCCCCGCTCTCGAAAGCCCGCGGCGTCGTGATCCTGATTCACGGCCGCGGCTCCTCACCCGAAGACTTGGGCGGACTCGCCCGGCTGTTCGCCGCGCCCGATGTCGCCTGTTTTCTACCCGAGGCGGCCGGCTCCACCTGGTATCCCCACCGCTTCCTCGTGCCGCCCGCGCAGAATGAACCCTGGCTCTCCAGCGCGCTCGCGGTCGTCGACACGCTCGTCGCCGAGATCCTCGCCGCCGGCATCCCGTCCGAACACATCGCCCTCGCCGGCTTTTCCCAAGGAGCCTGCCTCGCCCTCGAATACGCCTCGCGCCACCCGCGCCGCTACGCCTTCGTCGCCGGACTCAGCGGCGCGCTCATCGGCCCCACCGACACCGCCCGTGACTGCGTCGACCTCAAGGGCACGCCCGTCCTCGTCGCCTGCGCCGAACACGACGCGCACATCCCCCTCGAACACGTCGAACACAGCGCGACCGTCCTCGAAGCCTTCAATGCCGACGTCACCAAACGAATCTTCCCCGGCTCCAGCCACACCGTGTTCGCCGAGGAAATCGACTGGTTGAAACAACACGCCCCGTCCGTGCGCAGGGACGCGTGAACGCCGGCTGATGTTTGGCTGGCCCGCGCCACCGCGACTGCCGATGGTTGCGCCATGTCCGGCACACCGCGTCCCCGAAAAGGACCCACGATCTGGCTTCCGGTGGGCGTCATCCTCGGCGCCGCGCTGTTGCGGGCGGCCGAGGCGCTCCGGCAACTGACGGACGACTGAGCCTCCGCCCGGCGGATTTCCGATCCTTGCGCCTGCGGGGCTTTGCGCTTCATTCCGCGGTTCCGTCCCATGAACCGTCGCACCATTCCCTCGATCGGCATGAACCCGCGCTCGCGGGATTCGCTGCGCGCCGAGGGCTTCGTCGCGATGGCCTACGAAGAGTCGATGGTGCGCGACCCCGACCGCCTCCGTCCGCACTACCACGATTTTTTCCAGGTCTCGCTGCTCCGGGGCGAAGGCCGCCTCATGCACGACTTCCGCGAAAAAGACATCCGCGGGCTCACCCTCCTCTTCATCACGCCCGGCCAGGTTCACACCGTGAAACCGGGCGACGGCATGCGCGGCGTCATCGTCTCCTTCACGCGCGAGTTTTTCGACGCCGGTTCCGAGGCGGCCACGCGCCTGCTGCTGGAGCTGCCTTTTTATTTCTCCCCCGACACCGCACCCTGGCTTTCGCTCGATCCCGAACGGGAAACCGAGATCCCCGATCTCTTCCGCCAGTTGCAGGCCGAATACGACCAGGCCGGCCCCGGCGCCGTCGAGGTGCTGCGCGCCCTGCTGCGCATCCTCTGCGTGAAAGCCGCCCGGCTCCACGCCGCGCACTCGCCCGCGCCCCGCGCCAATCGCGCCGACGCCCTCGTGCGGGGATTCCAGCTCGCCGTGGAAAAACATTTCGCCCGCCGGCCCTCGCTCGCGCCTTACGCGCGCGAGCTCGGCGTCAGCGTCAACCACCTCAACGACGTCGTCAGCGCCGCCACCGGCCGCGCGGCCGGCGAACACATCCGGCTCCGTCGCCTGCTCGCCGCCAAGCGCCAGCTCCTCCACTCCGAGCTCAGCGTCTCCGAAATCGGCTACCAGCTCGGTTTCAAAGACCCGTCCTACTTCAGCCGCTTTTTCCGCCGCTACGAAAAACTCACGCCCGCCGCCTTCCGCACGCGCAGCCGAGAAAAATACCGGCAAGAGGCGGGTTAACACCAAGGGCCGGGTTTGAAGCCCGGGCGCGGCCGGTGGATTATGCCGGGCTCACGTCATGTCCGCGTCATCAGAAAAACCACAGCCACGCCGACGCGACCCGCACCGTCTTCGCGGTGCTGTTCGCGATCAGCTTCTCGCACCTGCTCAACGACACGATCCAGGCCCTCCTGCCCTCGATCTACCCGATGCTGAAGGATTCGTATCAGCTCTCCTTCACGCAGCTCGGCCTGATCACGCTCACCTTCCAGGTCACCGCGTCGCTGCTGCAACCCTTGGTCGGCTACCTGAGCGACAAACGCTCGATGCCCTTTGCGCTGCCCGTCGGGATGGGCCTCACGTTCACCGGACTGGTGCTGCTGGCCTTCGCGGGCGACTTCACGCACATCCTCGTCGCCGCCGGTTTCGTCGGCGCCGGGTCCGCGATTTTCCACCCCGAGGCGTCGCGCATCGCCTTCATGGCCGCCGGCCGCCGCCGCGGACTCGCCCAGTCCGTCTTCCAGGTCGGCGGCAACGCCGGCAGCGCCGTGGGGCCGTTGCTCGCCGCGTTGATCATCGTGCCGCACGGCCAGCGCTCGGTGCTGGGGTTCTGCGCGCTCGCGCTGCTCGGCGTCATCGTCCTGTGGCGCATCGGCCGGTGGCACCGCGCCAACCCGCACCGTCTGCAACCGGGGCGCTCGTCCGCAAGCCGCACCGCGCATGGCGAGGCCGCCGCTCTGCCCCGCCGTCGCGTCGTGTTCGCCGTGTGCGTGCTGGTCGCGCTGACGTTCTCCAAATACGTCTACCTCTCCTCGCTCACGAGCTACTACACGTTCTACCTGATCGACCGCTTTCACGTCTCCGTGCAAAGCGCGCAATACCACCTGTTCATCCTGCTCGCCGCCGTGGCCGCCGGCACCATCGCGGGCGGACCGATCGGCGACCGGGTCGGCCGCAAACGCGTCATCTGGGTGTCGATCCTCGGCGTCGCGCCGTTCTCACTGCTGCTGCCGCACGTCGGCCTCGCGATGACCGCGGTGTTCAGCGTCTTCATCGGCCTGATCCTGGCGTCGGCGTTCTCCGCGATCCTGGTGTATGCGCAGGAATTGATGCCCGGCAAAGTCGGCATGGTGGCCGGCCTGTTTTTCGGCCTCGCCTTCGGCGTCGCCGGCATCGGCTCGGCGGTGCTCGGCAAGGTCGCCGACCACACCGGCATCAACTACGTCTTCCAGCTCTGCGCCTGGCTGCCGCTGATCGGCCTGCTCACGGTCTTCCTCCCCGACATCGAAAAGCCGCGGAGCGAGGCCTGACGAAGACGCGCGCAACCGCCGTCACCGCGCGCCTCACGATAACGCGGCGACCGGCGGTCCGATATCAACCGACGCCCGGTTCAGATGTAACGGCTCGGCGCCGGCTCGGCGTCGTGTTTGCCCTCGTAGGCATGGACGCTCGCGGCCGAATCACTCCACAGCGGCAGGTTGTCGCGCCGCCATTCGCTGGTCTCGCGGATGTCCTGCTGCACGGCGGGATCGCGGCCTTGCAGCATGAGACGGTTCAACGCGGCGTAGACCACGTCTTCGGCGCTCACATGCAAGGACTCGGCGTAGCGCTCAAGCGCATCCATCTCGGCCATTTCCAAATGAAGTTTAATCGCAGACATGGGAACCTTGGGGTTGGGGTTAGGGTGACTTTGCAGAGTCGAGGTTATCCCCGTGCCCCCTCCCCGACAAGGGGTCGTGTTTGTAACCGCCACCCGATCCGCCGCGCCTCCCTGCAACGCTGCCGTGGCTTTGCCCTCCTTTTGCAGTGAAGATCACGTTTGAAATACCCGCGCACGCCGCGTTTGTTGGTCCGCTATGTCCCTTGGTTTTGTCGGTCAGCGCTGCGTCAGTGAACGTGAACCCGAGCTTGGTCTCGGCGTGGTCGCGGAGCTCGACCGCACCCGCATCACGGTCGAATTCCCCGCCACCCGGGAAAAACGCATCTACGCCCGCGGCACGCCCGTCCTGAAGCGCGTGCAGTTCGCCGCCGGCGAAACCGTCGCCACCCGCGCCGGCGAAAAGTTCGTCATCGAAGCCGTCTCCGAGGACAAGGGCCTCCTCACCTACGCCGGCCCCGCCGGGCAACGCGTGCGCGAAGACGCCATCTCCGACGTCACCAGCGTCTCCTCGCCCGCCGAGCGCCTCATGGCCGGCCAAGCCGATCCGTCCGAGGTCTTCGATCTCCGCCTCCGCGCCCTCCAAGCCTCCAACCGATTCCGCCAGTCCGAGGTCCGCGGTTTTCTCGGCGGCCGCATCGACCTCATTCCCCACCAGTTCTACATCCTCAACGAGGTCTCCAGCCGCCAGATCCCGCGCGTGCTGCTCGCCGACGAGGTCGGCCTGGGCAAAACCATCGAGGCCTGCCTCATCCTCCAGCGCCTCCTCGCCACCGGCCGCGCCAAACGCGCGCTCATCCTCGTCCCCGAGTCGCTCGTCCACCAGTGGTTCGTCGAACTCCTCCGCCGCTTCAATCTCTGGTTCACCATTTTTGATGAGCCCCGCTGCCTCGCCGTCGAAGCCAGCGAACCCGGCAAAAACCCGTTCCTCTCCAGCCAGCTCGGCCTCGCCAGCATCGCCTACCTCGCCGGCCCCGATGCCGCCGCCCGCCGCACCCAGGTCATCGAAGCCGGCTGGGATCTCGTCATCGTGGACGAAGCCCACCACCTCGGCTGGACCCCCGAAGAAGCCAGCCCCGACTACCAGTTCGTCGAACAACTCGCCCGCAAGGCCCCCGGCCTGCTCCTTCTCACCGCCACGCCCACCCAGCTCGGTCTCGCCGGACACTTCGCCCGCCTCCGCCTCCTCGATCCGCATCGCTACGACGACTACGAGACCTTCCTCGACGAGACCGCCGACTTCGGCAAAATCGCCGAGATCGCCGAAAAGATCGTCGATAACAAAGTCCTCTCCTCGAAGGACCAGGCCGCCCTCCGCCAGATCTTCGACCGCGATCCCGAAACCCTCGCCACCCACCTCGCCGCGCTCGACGCCGGCAAACCCGGCGCCCGCGAAGCCCTCCTCCGCACGCTCCTCGATCAACACGGCACCGGCCGCGTCGTCTTCCGCAACACCCGCGCCGCGATGACGGGTTTTCCGAAGCGCCAGTATTGCCCCGTCGCTCTTTCCGACGCCTCGCCCGCCCTCCTCGCCCGCGTCGCCCGCGAACTCCAGGCCGAGGAAGCCGCCGCTGATGCCAACGCCCACAACGCCAGCCGCATCCAAGGCGCCGCCGCCCCGATCGACAACGCCCCCATCTCCATCGACTTCTCCGCGGAAGCCGAAGCCGCCCTCGCCGCCGCGTCCCCCGAAGACTCCGACGCCTCCGATTCCACCGAATCCGACAACGTGATCGTGAGCAACCCCGAGGAATCCGACTCCGATCCCCTCGACGACGAAGCCCCCGTCAAACCCGCGCGCAAACCCAAGTCCGCCAAAAAAACCAAAGCCAAATCCGCCGCGTCCCCGGACGTCGTCAGCGCCCCGCTCACCGCCTTCCCCGGCGCCAAACCCAAGTCCAAAAAGTCCGCCCGCTCCGATCCCTCAACTCTCAACCCTCAACTCTCAACTCCCCCCCTCCGCTACACCTACAAAGACGATCCCCGCCTCGACTGGCTCGTCTCCTTCCTCAAAAAAACCGCGCCCGCCAAGGTCCTCCTCATCTGCCGCTCCGAGCGCAAGGTCCTCGCCCTCGAAGCCGCGATTAAAGAAAAGCACAACCTCAACATCGGCCTCTTCCACGAAGGCCTCCCGCTCGTCCAGCGCGACCGCCAGGCCGCCTGGTTCGCGGAAAAAGACGGTGCGCAACTCCTCCTCTGCTCCGAGATCGGCAGCGAAGGCCGCAACTTCCAGTTCGCCCACCACCTCGTCCTCTTCGACCTCCCGCTGAACCCCAGCCTCGTCGAACAACGCATCGGCCGCCTCGACCGTATCGGCCAGACGGAGACCATCAAAATCCACGTCCCCTACCTCGCCGGCGGAGCCGACTCCGCCGTCGCCGAGTGGTATCATTTCGGCCTGAACGCCTTCGAAGCCCCGCTCCACGGCGGCAACGACTACGCCACCGCCTTCCGCACCCGCCTTCTCGAACTCGCCGTAGCCTATGGCGAAGGCCGCCTCAAAAAAAACGCCCGCAAGACCCTCGATGCCTTCATCGCCGAGACGGAAAAATTTCGCGACGAACTCCAGCTCAAGATGAAGCAAGGCCGCGACCGCCTCCTCGAGTTGAACTCCTTCAACCGCGACGTGGCCAAGACCGTGATCGACCGCGTGCGCGCCGCCGACGCCGACCCGCTCCTCAAAAAAATCCTCACCGACCTCTTCGACCATTTCGGCGTGCGCATCAGCGAACACGAAGACGGCGACGTGAACCTCGACGCCTCCCACGCCTACGTCGAAGGCTTCCCGTCGATCCCGCGCGACGGCATGCTGGCGACCTACAACCGCAAACGCGCCATCGCCCGCGAAGACATCCGCTTCATCTCCGCCGACCACCCGCTCGTGCAGGACAGCATCGACCTCCTCGTGGATTCGCCCGCCGGCACCACGTCGTTCTGCGTCCTCGAAGCCGACAAGCCCAACCTCCTCCTCGAAGCCGTCTTCGTCCTCGAAACCGTCGCTGACGCCAAGTGGCACGTGGATCAGTTCCTCGCCCCCACGCCCGTGCGCGTGTTGGTGGACATCCATGGCAAGGACCTCACCGACGACACCAACTACAGCCGCCTGACCGACGACGTCGAAGACGCCCCGCTGCCTCGCTTCCTGGAACGCCCGGGCTTCAACGGCACGCTGCTCAAGAACCTCGTCGAAGCCGCCAACGAACGCGCGAAGGCCCACACGCTCACGCTGAAAAAAACCGCCCGCGAACGCGCCGCCGCGGTCCTGACCGCCGACCTGCAACGCCTCGTCGATCTCTCCAAGTTGAACGACAACGTGCGCCCCGAAGAGATCGACCTCGCCAAAAAGCAGGTCCTCCAAGTCCGCACCGCCATCGAAGCCGCCCGCCTCCGCCTCGACAGCCTCCGCCTGATCGTCGAAGGCGTCGAAGTGGATTAGACATCGTCCCACCAACGCTCGCAAAGATCCGGAATCTACAATTCAAAGTATGTAAGTCCCGTCCTTCTTGATAAGAATGCGGCTTTCGGCGCTGCAATGGAGGATGTTCTTGAAGTGTATCGCCTGCCGCACGATCCACGCTTTCCGGTCGTTTGCATGGACGAATCGAGCAAGCAGAGGGTCGGCGAGGGCAAGCCCGCCAATCCCCGCGACACCCCGGCACGCTCCGCAGCGTAAACCACCCGGACCGCCACTGCACGGGACTGACCTCCGACCTGAAAGCACGTCTCGCCAAACACAATCGTCACGAGGTCGCCCACACCGCCAAGTTCGCCCCTTGGCCCCTCGAAACCGCCATCGCGTTCTCCTCCCCCGACAAAGCCGCCGCTTTTGAGCGCTATCTCAAGCCGGGCTCCGGCCGTTCCTTCGCCAAACGCCATTTTTAAGGCGAAACGCCTTGCCCGTCCCGCGCGCCGCGTTGCACTCATGTTTTCTTTTCATGGCTGAACCCACCGCCCTCCCCAACGCCGATCACGTCCTCCGCATCGCCCAGGAACTCGGCTCCACGGTCAAAGTCCACCAGGTCGCCACGACCGCCCAGCTCCTCAAGGACGGAGCCACCGTCCCCTTCATCGCCCGCTACCGCAAGGAGATGACCGGCGAACTCGACGAGGTCCAGATCACCACCATCCGCGACCGCCTCGAACAACTCGCCCAGCTCGACGAACGCCGCGCCTCCATCCTCGCCTCCCTCAAGGAGCGCAACCTCCTCACCCCCGCCCTCGACAACCAGATCGCCCTCGCCGACACGCTCACACGGCTCGAGGACATCTACCTCCCCTTCCGCCCGAAAAAGCGCACCCGCGCCACCATCGCCAAGGAAAAGGGTCTCGAACCCCTCGCCGAACAAATCTGGGCCCAGGACCCCGCCATCGACCTCGCCGCCGCCGCCCAAGCCTACGTCGGCCGCGAATACACCGCCGATGACGGCAAAAACGTCGTCTCCAAAATCGCCACCCCCGAGGAAGCCTTCGCCGGCGCCCGCGATATTTTGGCCGAGCGCGTTTCCGACGATGCCGCCGCCCGCGAAAAACTCCGCGCGCTCTACAAGTCCTCCGCCGTCATCTCCTCGAAACTCATCTCCGGCAAGGAAGTCGAAGGAGCCAAATTCAAAGACTACTTCGAGTGGTCCGAGCCCCTCGCGAAGTGCCCGTCTCACCGCCTGCTCGCCATGCGCCGCGGCGAGAAGGAGCTCTTCCTGATGATGCGCATCACCGTGGACGAACTCCTCGCCCTCGCCGAACTCGAGCGCCACGTCATCAAAAACACCGCACCCACCGCCACCGCGCAACTGCGCCTCATGTGTGCCGACGCCCTCAAGCGCCTGCTCGCTCCCGCGATGGAGACCGAGTTCCGCCTCGAATCCAAAAAGAAGGCCGACGCCGACGCCATCAAGGTCTTCGCCGACAACGTCCGCGAACTCCTCCTCGCCGCCCCGCTCGGCCAACGCGCCGTGCTCGCCCTCGACCCCGGTTTCCGCACCGGGTGCAAAACCGTCATCCTCGACCGCCAGGGCAAGCTGCTCCACAACGACGTCGTCTATCCCGACCGCCACGAGGTCGAGGCCGCCGAGAAGATCAAGGGCTTCATCGAGTTCTTCAAAATCGAGGCCATCGCCATCGGCAACGGCACGGCCGGCCGCGAGACCGAGGCCTTCATCCGCGGACTCAAACTCCCGTCTTCGATCCCCGTCGTGATGGTCAACGAATCCGGCGCGTCCATCTACTCCGCCAGCGAAGTCGCCCGCGAGGAGTTCCCCGACCACGACCTCACCGTGCGCGGCGCCGTCTCCATCGGCCGCCGTCTCATGGACCCGCTCGCCGAACTCGTGAAGCTCGACCCGAAGTCCATCGGCGTCGGCCAATACCAGCACGACGTCGATCAAAACGCGTTGAAGCGCTCCCTCGACGACACCGTCGTCTCCTGCGTGAACGGCGTCGGCGTCGAGCTCAACACCGCCTCGAAGCAGCTCCTCGCCCAGGTCTCCGGACTCAACAGCCGCAGCGCCGCCGCCATCGTCGCCCGCCGCAACGACAAGGGTGCCTTCAAGACCCGCGCCGACCTCCTCGAAGTCACCGGCCTCGGCCCCAAGGCCTACGAACAGGCCGCCGGATTCCTCCGCATCCACGATGCCGCACACCCGCTCGACGCGTCCGCTGTGCACCCCGAGCGTTACCCGCTCGTCGAAAAAATGGCCGCCGACCTCGGCTGCACCGTGGCCGACCTCCTGCGCGACGAAAAACTCCGCAAGAAGATCAACCTCCAGAACTACGTCACCGAGACGGTCGGTCTGCCCACGCTCACCGACATTATGGCTGAATTGGCGAAGCCCGGCCGCGACCCGCGCCAAAAGTTCGAAGCCTTCAGCTTCCAGGAAGGCGTGAACAAACCCGAGGACCTCAAGCCCGGCATGAAGCTCCCCGGCATCGTGACCAACGTCACCGCCTTCGGCGCGTTCGTGGACATCGGCGTCCACCAGGACGGTCTCGTTCACGTGTCCCAACTCGCCGACAGCTTCGTCAAAGATCCGGCGGCGGTGGTGAAGCCCGGCCAGAAGGTCAGCGTGACCGTGACCGAAGTGGACCTCACGCGCGGCCGCATCGCCCTCTCGATGCGCAGCGCGCCCCAGCTCGGAGCCAAGTCCGGCCAGGCCGCCCCGCGCACCAGCCCAGGCCAATCCCGTCCGGCCCCGGCTGCCGCGCCGGCGCCGCGCCCGCAGCAGACGCTCACCAACGACTGGTTCGCCGCCGCACTGAACAAAAAACGCTGACGTTAAAGCATGGCCGGCGCTCACCCTCCGACCACGCTCACCCCAAGATTTCGGGTATTTTTTCACTCACTGCGGCCAAACCAAAGTGTCACCTAATAGGTGACACTTTGGTTTGGAATCTGCTGCTGGGTTTGAATGCAAAAGACCCATCCGAGACTCGAAACGGCACTGGAATTGGGCGGCGCACTGGCATTCACAGCGGAGGCCACGGCCCGTGCCTTGAAAAAGGCGGCGGCCAAGATGAACGGGCGCCGCGGCGCCGCGCTTCACCCCGGCCCCAACACTCCGCTTTGGAACGAACTTTCGCTCGTATTACGTAACCAAAAGTGGGCCTACGGCGAGAAGGCCAACCTTGCCCGAATCCTCGGAGTGCCCCGCCAGCGCGTGGATGACTACATCATCGGCCGGAAACGTCTGCCCGACGCCGAAAGAACCTTGCTGCTTCTCCACTGGCTCGCCGCCCGCCAAAAAGGAATCCATCTGGCCTGAGCCCTTCGCCCAACAATTCACTCCCAAACCAAAGTGTCACCTATTAGGTGACACTTTGGTTTGAACAACCGAGGGGTAGTTGACCTGCGCAGATTGCCGCTGTCGTTCATTTTGGATGCCACAAATCCGCGCGGATGTGCTTTATTATCCTCGTATGCCCCACATCACTCCGGAAGTTATCGGCGCGAAGGTCATCCTTCGCGGTATTCACATCGACCTCACCGACTCCATGAGGGCCATGTTCAACGAAAAAGCCGCCCGGCTGCTGCGCCATGAACCGCGCATCGACCGCATCCGCATCGACGTTGAAGTGGACCGGACCAAGACCGCCAAGGACCACTTCATCGCCAAAGGCGTGATCGAAATCAGCGGTCCCTCCTTGGTTGCCTCGGTGGACAGCGACGACGCCTACAAGTCCGTCGATCTCCTCACCGACAAACTCGATGGCCTGCTCCGCAAGCGTCACAGCGAGCTCAAGGAAAAGCGCCATCATCCCCACGCCGTCGAACTCGATGGCGCGACCCTGCCGAAGACGGCCTGAAACGACGTTCCCGTCCCGCAAAACCGCGGTCCGCAGGTGCGGACCGCGGTTTTTTTTGCGTCCGATGCGCATCTCTTGGCATAATTCACTGGGCAACCCGCGGGAGATTTGCTTCCTCTTTTGCGTGCGATCTTTGCGAATTCTTTTCGTCACTCCCGAAGTCGAACCGTTTGTCAAAGTGGGCGGCCTGGCCGACATGACCGGCGCCCTGCCCAAGGAGCTTGCGGCTCTCGGCCATGATGTGCGCATCGTCTGCCCGGCCTACGGGTCGGTGAAAGTCCACGGCCCGCGCACCGCGCGCCTCGAGCCGCTCGGCGTCGATGTCGGCGCGGAGGCCCAGTGGGCCCGCACATGGGAGACCGTGCTCCCCGGCACGAAGGTGCCGGTGTATTTGCTGGAGCATGACGGCTTCTTCGCCCGGCCCGAGGTTTACGCCGGCCCGTGGGGCTCGCACACCGACAACGACCTCCGCTTTGCGTTTCTCTGCCGCGGCGCCCTCGCCCTTTGCCAGCAACTCGACTGGATTCCCGACGTGGTCCACGGCCACGACTGGACGACCGGCCTGCTGCCCGTCTATCTCAACACCACGCTCAAGGACACCCCTCTCGGCCGCATCGCCTCGGTGTTCACCGTCCACAACCTGGAGCACCAGGGCTACGCCGACCGCCGCGTGCTCGACTTCGCCCGCCTGCCCGCCTCCGAGTTTCGCGCCGACAGCGTGGAATCCACCGGCGCGGTCAACATGATGAAGGCCGGTCTTTATCACTCGACCAAGCTCACCACCGTGAGCCCCACCTACGCCGAGGAGATCAAGACGCCGGCCGGCGGCTGGGGCCTCGACCACGTGCTGCGCTTCCGCGCCGGCGACCTCGTCGGCATCCTCAACGGCATCGACACCGGCGCGTGGAACCCCGCGACCGACAAGTATCTTCCGGCCCACTACACCGCCGCCGATCTCTCCGGCAAGGCCGCCTGCAAGGCCGCGCTCCAGACCCGCCTCGGCCTCAAGGTCGATCCGCACGTCGCCGTCTTCGGCGTGGTCGCCCGCCTTGCCTCCCAAAAGGGCCTCGACCTCCTCGTCGAGGCGCTCCCGCACATCCTCGGCCGCATGCACGTGCAATTCGCCATCCTCGGCGCCGGCGACCCCGGCCTCGAGCACGCCGTCCGCTGGACCGCCGCACAGTATCCCGGCCGCGCGGGCCTTTACATCGGCTACGACAACGAGCTCGCCCACCTCATCCAGGGCGGCAGCGACTGCTTCGTGATGCCCAGCCGCAGCGAGCCGTGCGGACTCACCCAGATGTATGCGATGCGCTACGGCACCGTGCCGGTCGCGCGCGCCACCGGCGGGCTGATCGACACGATCGAACAGTTCGTCGAGGGGGAGCCCGGCGGCACCGGCTTCCTGTTCAACGACGCCACCGCGCCCGCGCTCTACAACACCGTTGGCTGGGCCTGCGCGACCTACTACGACCGCCCGAAGGAGTTCGCCCGCCTGCGCCTCAACGGCATGGCCAGGGACTTCAGCTGGAAGACCAGCGCCGAACACTACGTGGAGGTTTATCGCTGGGCTGTCGAACAACGCACCGGCGAAAAACTGGCGTGAGTTTTCCTCCGCAGGAACGGCATGAAGAGCCGTCCCTGCGGAACGTCCGGGTGCCGGATCACTTGATCGGCGAGCGCAGTTCGACGGGCTTCGCCTTTTCGCTCTTCGCGCGCAACTTCAGGTTCAGCATTTCCACGCCGAAGGCGAAGGCCATGGAGAAATAAATGTAGCCCTTCGGGATGTGCTGGCCGAGCGACTCGCCGACCAGCGTCACGCCGATCAGAATGAGGAACGACAGCGCCAGCATCTTGAGCGTCGGGTGACGGTTGACGAAGTCGCTGATCGCGCCGGCAAACAGCAGCATCACGCCCAGCGCGATGATCACGGCGGCGATCATCACCCCGAGATGGCTGGCCATGCCGACCGCCGTGATGACCGAGTCGAGGGAGAACACGATGTCGAGCAGCAGGATCTGCACGATGGTGGCGGCGAACCGCGAGCCGCCCTTGACCGGATTCGAGTGGCCGTCCTCGCCCTCCAGCTTTTCGTGCACCTCGACCACGCTCTTGCCGATCAGGAACAGACCGCCGACGAGCAAAATGAGGTCCTTGCCGGAAATGCCTTTGTGCAAAACCGGCAGCGTGAACAGCTCCGTGGTGAGTTTCATCAGCCACGTGATGCTGCACAGGAGCAGGATGCGGGTGATCAGCGCGAGCGAAAGACCGAGCTGGCGGGCCCGGGCCTGCTGCGCCTTCGGCAGTTTGCCGGCGAGGATCGAGATGAAGATGATGTTGTCGATGCCGAGAACGATCTCGAGCACGGTCAACGTGAGCAGGGAAATCCAAATCTGCGGATCAAGAAGCCATTCCATAGTGCGGCCAGAAAGTCCGTCGGCGCCGCAGGCGTCAATCCGCCGCGAATTACAAATCCGCGCACCGTTTCCCGACGCGGCTCACACGCCCACCCAGTAAATCCCGAGACGCAGCCACAGCGGGATCAGGAACACGCCGAGGATGGTGGTGCCGATCACGATCTGCACGGCGGTGAGCGGGCGTCCTCCGTAGTGTTTCGCGATCACCAGCGGAAGAATGCCCGCGGGCATGGCCGCCTGCACGATGATAACGCGCTTCAGGTCGCCCGGACAGGGAAGAAACTTAGCCAGCAGGAGGAACATTACCGGCAGCACGCCGAGCCGCAGCAGGCTGGAGGTGAGCGTCACGCGCACGTCGAACAACTCGCGCGGACGGGTGAAGAACTCCACCAGCGTCGCGCCGATGAGCATGAGGCCGAGCGGAATCGCGCACGCCGCGCTCAGTTGGACGACATTGAGCACGACCGAGGGCATGAACCGGCCGAGGTCGAGGGTGTTGCCGAGCACCGCCGCGATGAGCGCGAAAACGGGGGCGTTGAGGAGCTTGCGCCAGCCGTCGCGCAGCGAAAGTCCCGCCAGCATGAGGATGCCCACCGTCCAGATCGCGGCCTCGCAGCCGACGTTGTGCACGAGCAGCACGCCCGCGCTGCCGGGATGCGCGTCGCTGAAAAGCGCGACCATGAGCGGCAGCGCGATGTAGCCGTAGTTGTAGATGCCGGTGGAAAACGCGAACGTGCGCAACCCCTCGCCCTGGGTGAGCCCGATCGCGCGCCCCGCGTAGTAGGCGACATAAATGCCCATCGCGATGGTCACGAAACCGACCAGCGGCGCGAGCAACAGGTTGCCCGGCTGGCGCAGCGCGGCGTTGCCCAGCACGTTTTCAAAGATGAGGCACGGATAGAGGAAATTGACGACGAGCTTGAGCAGGCTCGCGTCGGCTTCGGCGGTGAGCCACTTCACGCGTCGCATGACCGCGCCAAGCGCGATCAACACAAAGACCGGGAGGATGAGCAGCAGCAGTTGCCAGTAGGAAGGCATGACGGAAATCAGGGATTTTCGACTCCGGCCATGGCCCGGCCCGCCAGCCAGCCGGTCGTCCACGCGGCCTGGAAATTAAAGCCGCCGGTGATGCCGTCGATGTCGAGCACCTCGCCCGCGAAATGCAGGCCGGGGCACACCCGGCTTTCCATGGTCTTGAAGTCCACCTCGCGCAGCCTCACGCCGCCGCAGGTCACGAACTCGTCCTTGTTGAGGCTCTTGCCCTCGACCGCGAACTCGGCGGCGGCAACCTGGCCGGCCAGCGCTTGCAACGAGGCGTTCGATACGGACGTCCACACGGTTTCGGGCGTGATGCCGGCGGCGACGATGAGCCGCTCCCACAGGCGCGCAGGCAGCGCAAAGGGGTTCCAGGTGGCGATCTGTTTCTTGAGGTTGGCGAGGCGGGCGGAGACGAGGGTTTCGAGCGCCTGCGGGACGGTGCGGCCCTCGGCCCATGAGACAACCAGCGGGAACTTGTAACCGCGCTCGGAGAGCTCGCGCGCGCCCCAGGCGGAGAGTTTCAGGATGGCGGGACCGCTCATGCCCCAATGGGTAATGAGGAGACCGCCGGAGTCCTTCAGCCGGGTGCCGGGCACGGAAGTCGCGGCGGCCGGCACGCTGAGACCCTCGAGTCCGCGGATGCGCGGGTCGTCGATGTGAAACGTGAAGAGCGAGGGCACCGGCGTCTCGATGGTGTGGCCGAGCTGCGAGGCAATGGTCTGGCCGGCGGATCCCTTGGTGCCGCCGGTGGCGATGAGCACGCGGTCGAACTCGCCCACGGAGTTGTCGGTGAACTCGACGTGGAAGGTGGAGCGCGTTGTCCCCAACGCGCCGGTTCGGTCGGGATCTTCTCCGTCGGAAAGCGCGTTGGGGACAACGCGCTCCACCTTTCGCACGCCGATGGGCATGTAAACCTTCACGCCGGCCTGGTCGGCGGTGCGTCGCAGGCAGTCGACGATGGTGCCGGAGTCGTCGGTGATCGGGAACATGCGGCCGTCGTTTTCGGTTTTCAGTTCGACGCCGCGCGCGGCGAACCAGGCGATGGTATCGCGCGGGCCGAAACGATGGAACGGGCCGAGCAGCTCGCGGCCACCGCGCGGGTATTTTTTCACGAGCTCGCGCGGTTCGGGACAAGCATGGGTGGTGTTGCAGCGGCCGCCGCCGGAGATGCGCACCTTGGCCAGCGGATGGGCGGTCGCCTCGTAAAGCACCACGCGGGCCGCCGGGTTGGCCTCGGCGCAGGCGATGGCCGCGAAAAAGCCCGCGGCGCCGCCGCCCACCACAATCACGCGAGGTGCTGTCATAACCATGGGGCGCAGCGTGGGCGCGCGGCGCGGGTTGTCGAAAACGAAAAAACCGCCGGGCCCCGAAGGGCTCCGGCGGTCGCAGGAGAAACGGACTCAGGCGGGCTTACTTGTCGCCCTTGGGGGCCTTGTCGCCCTTGCCCTCGTGATCCTTGCGCATCTCGACGAACTTGGCCTTCTGCTCGGGGGTGAGGATGGCCTCGATCTTGGCGCGGGTGGCCTCGTGGATTTTCTGCATTTCGGGCCTCTTCGAGTCCTTGTCGCCTTCCTTGTCACGGAGGGCCTTCATTTGCTCGCGCTCGTCGGCGAAGATTTTTTTGAGCTGCTCGACCTGCGCGTCGGTAAGTCCGAGTTTTTCTTTCAGCTCACCGAGACGATCCGCCATCATCTTGCCATGTTCCTTCTTGGCGGGCGGAGTGGTGGAGTCTTCGGCGCGAACCATGGCGGGGGCCGCAAAACCGAGGGCGAGGGCGCAAACGGCTAGAATATACTTACGTGAGCTTTTCATATGCGTGGAATTTTAAGTTAAGCGGTAACAACAGGCATGACGTCTCCGACCCGCAGCCGTTACAAAGGTTTCCTCTTATGACCTTGGCCAAGCTCACCCTCCTTGCCGCCCCCATCGTGGAGGCCGCGCAAAAAAAGCTGCCCGCCCCCTTGCGCCCGCTGGCCGCGTCCGTGCCGGTGCACTACGAGGCCCTGCCCGACCAGGACCTGATCGACGAGGGTTTCGAACCGGACATTCTCGGCCTGTTCACCGGTTCCGCCCACGGCACGGAACTCGGCGAAGACCAGCCCATGCCCGCGCAAATCATTCTCTTCCTTGAGAATCTCTGGGATTTCGCCGAGGGCGACCGCGAGATCTTTCGCGACGAGGTGCGCATCACCTACCTTCACGAACTCGGGCACTATTTCGGGTGGGACGAGGACGACCTCGCGGCCCGCGAGCTGGATTGAGCAAGAGGAACCATCCCCACTCCGCGCTTTCCATGAGGACTCAACTCCCGCATACGTTACGCGCAGCCATCCCTTTGCCATGAAAAAACTCCTTTCCCTCCTCATCGTGCTCTCCGCCGCCTTGGTGGCGCGCGCCGACTCCGACGACGACCGCTACCGCTTCATTGATCGCGTCGAAACCTGCGAAGCGATCCTCCGCGAATTCCAAGCCGATCCCGCCCGCGCCATCCCCACCGAGGTCCTGCACAACGCCAAGGCCATCGTGATCACCACCCAGTTCAAGCTGGGCATCGGCCTCGGGCTCCAGGAGGGCTACGGCACCATTCTCGTCAAAAAATCCAACGGCAAGTGGAGCATCCCGGTGGTTATCCGCGCTGGCGAGGCCAGCCTCGGCATCCAGCTCGGCGGTTCGCGCCTCGAATCGGTTTACGTGATCATGGACGAACAGACACCGCGCCTGCTCTTCGAGGGCCGCTTCAACATCGGCGTGGACGCCGCCGCCGCGTTCGGCCCGCACACCGCCGATATCGAGAAATCCAACCAGAAGCTTCTCCGCGTGCCCGTGCTTGTTTACACCAACCAGAAGGGTCTCTACGTCGGCGCCACCGTAAAGAGCGGCTACATCACCCGCAGCGACGCGGTGAACCGCGCCTTCTACGCCGTCGACTACGACCTGCCCGAGCTCCTCTACGGCAACTTCATCAACCCGATCCCCGGCTACGTCCGCCCGCTCGTGGACTACGTCACCGAGCTGTCGCCGTAACCAGACCTTCGGCCCCGTCCTCGTGACGGGGCTTTTCGTTTTAGAAAGCCCAAAGACCGCGCGGCTTCGCGGAAGGCGCGGTCTTATTGCTGCAGCCAGGTCAACGCCGGGCGTTTGACCGACTCGGCCAGCTCCCCCGGGCCCGCCCAGCAGCAGTCGCCGGTGCGTTCGTTGCCATCGAGGAAGGCCACAAATTCCAGCAACGGCCCGCCGTCGCCGCCCGACCAGAACTTCACAATCTCGACCGCCGGCAGCGTCTTCCGGCCGAGGATCTCCACCAAGGGAAAATCGATCATCCCGTTGAACGAGCGGTAGACCACCTCGGTGCAGACAAGCTTGTCGGCGCTGAAGAAGTCGAAGTCGAAATCGTAGGGCTTGCCCGAGTGGTCGAACGCCCGCGCGATCGCCTCGCGTTTTTGCAGCGGCGTGAGTTTCGGCCGCAGCACCGCCAGCGAGTCGGCCCCGCCGATCGAGTGCTCCACGGTGGAGAACACCACGCCTTCGCTGACCGCCTCGATGATCGCCGGCTCGTGTCCGCTCGCGTCGCGTTTTGAGAATTCCTCGATGTGCCGCTGGATGCGCAGGTCCTTGTCGAGCCCCTCGGCCTTGAGCTGCTCCGCCGTGCCGACGTAGAGCGCAGAGTGCGGCCAGTAGCCGGGCAAAAACGCGTTGGAGAGATACCAGTTGCGCCGCTCGATGAGGATGTCGCCGGGCTGCAGCATGGGCTTCAACCGCTCCAGCAGCTCGGGCGTGACCAGCGGCTTCCCGTGGCGCGGCTCGCGGATCTTGGTGTCGCCGATGAGCGTCGAAACCGCCGAGCTCGCGCGGTAATAGCCGCCCTTGGCCACGCCCGTCACGTCGGCCACTGCGGTCTCGACTTTGTAGGAGAACAGCTCGTCGGCCAGCGCCGCAGTGTTCTTGGCTGCGAGCGCGATGGACGCGTGGAATTTCTCGTAAGGCTCGCCCGCCGCGAGTCCGGCCGCGCGCCACTTGGGTAGCGTGCGTTGGTAATTTTTCCAGCCATCCTCCAGCCAGTGGCGGTTCGCGAGGTTGGCGAGATTGGCGCGTATGCGGTCGTAGGTGTCCGGCTGGAGATCCCAGCGCGGCTCGGCCTCGTTGAGCTTCCGGATCGCCGCCTCCTGGCCGGCAAACTCGTGGACGAAGCGCGCCGAGTAATCGTAGGCGACGGCCGCCGCCGTGTAGTGCAACAGCAGCGCGCGCAACCGGAGCACGTGTTCGTCCACATCGTCGTGACGCTGGTATTTCCACACGGTGCGCAGCAACGCGGCCCGGTAGCTGAGAAACGTGACGAGCATGCGGCGGATCTCCTCGTCGTCGGCCTGCCTGTAATAACTGCGACGGCCCGCCTTCATATCGGCGTCGAACACGCGGTAGGTTTTTTCCAAGTCGGCGAGTCCGTCGATCACCGCGACCAGCGTGCGTTCGTCGGCCGTCATGTCCTCGGCCAGTTGCGCGGGCGTGAGCGCCGCCAGCTCGGGCGCGTTGCCCCGCAGGAATTCCGTCGGCCGGTCGCGCAGCAGCCACGCGCCGAACCACACGAGCGCCGCCAGGCTCGCCGCGCCCACCGTAAGGTTGAGCCAGACCGGCGGACGATAGCGGGTCGAAGGCACAACCGTGACAGCGGGCGCGGGAAACGCCGCGCGAAACTCCGCCGCGAGTTCGCCTAGCTCACGCACAAGCGCGGTCTGCGAGGCCAGCAGATCCGCGCGCAGCTTCGGATGCAGCAACAGCCGCACCGCCGCCCGCAGGCGGGGAAACAAGGCCTTCCAGCGGCGGGCGTTATCGAGCGCGATCAAACCGCTCACGGGCATGATCACGAGCCAGGTCACCACGACCCACAGCATGAAGTAATCGCGCAGCCACCACGCGGTGAACGCATACCAGCCGGCATACACCGGCAGACCCAGCAGCAGGCGGTTGAGCGCGAGCGTCATCTGGCCCGACGCCGGTATCCACATGCTCACCAAGCGCACGAACAGATAAGGCACGATATGCGTGACAAAACCAAACGCGCCGAAGAGCGCACCCGCCGCCAGCTTGAGGGTCGTGAGCGCAAACGCGCCCAGCAGACGGCCACGGCGCAGCGAAATTTCGGCTTCGTTCCGGGGCACGCCGGCGGCTCGCAACGCCTCGCCGTGCGCGCGCACGCGCGCGGCCGCCGCCTCGGCGCGCGGCCGGTCGGTGCGGTGAAAATAGTTGATCGCATCCACGGCCGCCTGCTGCCGGCGCAGGCCTTCGAGCGCGTCGCGGCGACGGAATCCGGCTGCGGGCAGCAAGGCCTCAAGGTCGTCGAGCAACGGCTCCCACGCGGCCTCGTCGAGGTGGAGCACAACGGACTTCAGGCGGGCGTTGAGCTCGGCGGTGAGCGTGCGCATCGCCAGATGTTCGTCACCTTGGTTCTGCGCCAGCCACTCGGCGGCGTCCACCGGCTCGCCGACCTTGATCCACACAGCGCTGCGGAAACGCGCCTTCTCCTCGTAGTGCAGGCCGACGGGCACGACCTTCAGACCTTGCGCGCCGGCCGCGAGCGCCTGGAACGCAAGCCGCGCCGCACCCGAACGCACGAGCGAGAGTTGGTGTGCGTCGTGACTTTTCCCCTCGGGAAAGATTCCCATGGCGCGGCCGGCCGCGAGCTGTTTGGCGGCGAGCGCGATCGACTCGTGGTTGCGCGTCACCTGCGAACGGTCGTCGGTGCCTCGATAGGCGGGCACCATGCCGAGCGAATGGAGCACTTTTCCGAACAGCGGAATGTCGAAGAGCGTCGACTTGGCCATGAGCCGCATCGGCCGGCGCGCGGCGATGCCGAGCAGCACCGGGTCGATGAGCGAATTGGGATGGTTGGCCGCGAGCAGCACGGGGCCGGACTGCGGGATCCGGTCCGCGCCGGTGACCTCGATACGCGGATAATAAAATTTGATCAGCGCACGCACAAAGCGCCGCGCGAAGGAACCGGTGAATTCGGGCAAGGCCATGGTTTTAAAAAGTAGGGCCTCAGCTGGTCTGAGGCCGGTTCGACTTACGTTTACCGGAGCGGCCCGACACAAGGTCGGGCCCTACGCCGACAGACAGCGCGCGCAAATACGCCGCCAGTTCCGCCAGCACCGCATCGGTCACGGCGGACTGCGCCTGCGTGCGCGTCATGCCCGGACACACCACGCGGCCGGCGACGGCCGTCCAGCGGCGCGGCGTCACCCGGCGGACGATCGCCCAATACGCGAACGGCGCGTCCACGCCCTTCGCCGGCGCGGGCTCGGCGTAGCCGGTGGTGGCGACCGCGAGATCCGCCCCGAAAAGCGCGGCGGTGCCGCGCGCCATCTGCGCGGCCACGTCGGCGGACACGCAATCCACCTTGGCGGCGGCGGCGCGTTTCACGCCGAGGAGTTTCACTTTGTGGTCGAGCGTGTAGGCGGTGACGCCGCCGAGAAAATAGCCCGATGCGCCCGACACCGCGGTGAGCGCGGACTGGATGCGGCCGCCCGTGAGACTCTCGGCGACGGCGAGCGTGAGAACGGGGCCGCGCAGACAAAGTTTTTGGATTTCGTGCGCGGCGGTGACGGACATGGCGCGAAGGCTTACGTCTTTTTCTTCACGCGGCGAGCCTTGGCGAGGAGCTTGCGTAGCCGCCAGCGCTGGCCCTTGGCGACGATGTATCCGACGCATTTCTGCGAGCCGCACAGGCAGCGGTGATCCTGCCAGTTCTCCACGTCGAAACCGTAGTCGTAGGTGAGCTCCTCGCCCTTCGCGATGTCGCGGCGGGCGGAGATCCAGATGTGACCGCGCACCTTTTCGCTTTCGCAGTTGGGCTCGCAGGAATGGTTGATCAGCCGGGCGGTGTTCCAACCCACGTCGCCGTCGAGATCATGCCGCTTGTTGATCTCGAAAATATACACGCACCCGTCCTTGCCGGCCTTCGCGCGCTCGGCGCGGGCGTTGTCTCGGCGGTCGGACTCGGCCTTGGTGATGCGTTCGCCGACGTATTCGATGATGCGCGTGCCCGAGGGGATGTCCTTGGTCGCGACCACACCGCGGCCGTGGATCTTCGACCGACGCACACGCGCCCAAGGCGAGGTGGTTTTGGCGGGCTTGCTCATGCGTGGAGTTCGAGGCCGACGGGGCAATGGTCGCTGCCCATGACCTCGGGTGAGATCCATGCGCGCTTGAAACGCGGCGCGAGCGCGGCAGAGGCGAGGAAGTAGTCGATGCGCCACCCGATGTTGCGCGGACGCGCGCCGGCGCGGTAGGTCCACCACGAGTAGTGGCCGGGGCCTTTTTCAAAGTGGCGGAACGTATCCACAAAGCCCGCAGCGAGGAACGCGCGGAAGCCGTCGCGCTCCTCGTCGCTGAAACCGGGATTGCCCACGTTTTCCTTGGGGCGGGCGAGGTCGATGGGCTCGTGGGCGACGTTGAGGTCGCCGCAGACGATCACGGGCTTGGTCTTCTCCAGCTTGCGCAGGTAGGCGAGGAAATCGCGGTCCCAGCGCATGCGGTAGGGCAGGCGGGCGAGCTCGTTTTGGGCGTTGGGCACGTAAACGTTGACGAGGTAGTAATCGGCGAACTCCACCGTGATCACGCGGCCCTCCTGATCGTGCTCCTCGATGCCGATGCCGTAGAAAACGTTGATCGGCGCGTGGCGCGTGAAAATCGCGGTGCCGCTGTAGCCCTTCTTCACGGCGGCATTCCAGAACGGCGTGTAGCCCTTGGGCCACTCGATGTGCTGCACGTCGCCGGGGTGGCACTTGGTCTCTTGCAGACAGATGACATCGGGACCGTTCACGCCAAGGTGATCCTCAAGAAAGCCTTTTTGCAGCACAGCGCGCAGACCGTTCACGTTCCAGGAGACGAGTTTCATGAAGCGCCGACGCTCGACGGTTGCGGGCGAGGTTTCAACCCTGAGGTTGCCAGCGGACGCAGGATCGCGCCATTTTGGACGCTTCATGTCCGTGTTTAACCACCTTCCGCTCGGTCAACGCATCCCCGCCAGTCTTCATGGCGTTTCCGCCAGCCTGCCCACGATGCGCGATGTGATCGGCTACGAGGAAAAGGACCCCGAGGTCACGAAACACATGACCTCCGGCTATCCGCGCTTCGTGGTGCACCCGTTCTCCAAAAAAGCCGGCGCCCACCTCCTGCGCACGCTCGGGCTCGACGGCCACGCGATCTGGCTCACCTCGTCGATCCGCGCCGCCGAACAACTCCGCCTCCACCTCGGCGAACCCGCGCGACTGCTCCCCGCCGACGCCTCGCTCACCGGCGTGACCTTCCCCGAGGACGCCGCGCTGTCGTCGCGCGCGAAAACGTTCCTCCAGCACACCGGCATGTTCCTCTCGTCCCGCGAGGCCGAGGACTACCTGCTGCGCGTCGGCGAACTCGCGCCTAGCGAGGCCCAGGACGAAAAAAGTTTCGAAGGCTACGCGCCCGCCAACGTGAAGGGCCATGTCGCCCGCTTTTATCAACACGCCGCCGTGACCGACGTGTTTCTTGCCACCAGCGGCATGAACGCCATCGCCGCGACCTTCCGCGTCGTCTCCGACCTACAACGCCCGCGCGGCCGCACCCGCTGGCTCCAGCTCGGCTGGCTCTACCTCGACACGATCGCGATCCTCCAAAAGTTCACCGACGCCCCCGCTGAAGACTACCTCTACCAGAGCAACGTCTTCGACCTGGCGGCGCTCAAAACACTCTTCGCCGAGCAGGGCGACCGCATCGCCGGCCTCATCACCGAGGTGCCGACGAATCCGCTCATCCAGACGCCCGACCTCGCCGCCATCGCCGCGCTCTGCCGCGAGTACGGCGTGATCCTCGTCGTCGATCCGACCATCGCCTCGCCGCTCAACATCGACGTGCTCCCCCACGCCGACGTGGTGGCCAACTCCCTCACCAAATACACCGCGAGCGAAGGCGACGTGCTCCTCGGCGCCGTGGTCGTGAACCCGCAGAGCCCGCACGCGGCCGACTTCCGCGCCCGCCTGCCCGGCGCGCTCGAGCCGGTTTACTCCCGCGACATCGCCCGCCTCGCCGCGCAGATCGGCGACACCGCCGCCGTGATCGCGCAGATCAACCGCACCGCGCCCGCCGTGATCGCGTTTCTGCAAAACCACCCGCGCGTGAAGGAACTCTACTGGTCGCTCCAGCCCGCCTCGCGCGACCATTACCTGAAGCTCGCGCGCTCGCCCGAGTCCGTCGGCAGCATGATCTCCTTCGTGGTCGATCTGCCCCTCGCACAATTCTACGACCGCCTGCGCCTGGCCAAGGGCCCGAGCTTCGGCATGAAGACGACGCTCATCTGCCCCTTCATCTACCTCGCGCACTACGACCTCGTGACGACCCCCGAAGGCCGCGCCACCCTGGCCGCGTCGGGGATCCATCCCGAGCTGCTGCGCCTCTCCATCGGCTGCGAACCGGCCGAGGAAATCATCGCCGCGCTCGCCGAGGCGCTGGCTTAAGCCCGTCCGCGCGATGTCGGCCCCGTCCTGCAAACTCGCGATCAAGGCCATCCCCAACGCTCCGCGCAACGCGGTCGCCGGCTGGCTTGGCGACGCGTTAAAAGTGAAGGTCCACGCGCCCGCGCTCGAAGGCCGCGCCAACGACGAGCTGTGCGAGTTCATCGCGAAAGCACTCGGCCTGCCCAAGCGCGCCGTGACCGTGGCCCTGGGCGACAAGTCCCGCCAAAAACTCCTCGCCATCGACGGCCTCACCCTCGACGAGGTCCGCGCGCGACTCGCTCCTTGATTACCTCGGCGCGGTCAGACGCATGAAACGCCAGGCCAGCAAGACCGCCGCCACCGCCAGGCCGGCGGCCAGGCCCGTCCAGATGCCAACCGCTCCCAGGCTTGTGTGCAGTCCGAGCGCGTAACCGCCGGGGATCGCCAGCAGCCAATACGCCACAAACGTGATCGCCGCCGGCACGCGCACGTCGGACAACCCGCGCAACGCACCCGAGCCGATCACCTGCGCGCCGTCGAACAATTGGAAAATCGCCGCCACCACCAGCAGCCGCGCAGCCAGCGCCACCACCGCCGGATCCTCGATGAAACCGCGCGCCAGCCACGCACCGCCCAGCCCGAAGCTCAGCGCGGACAAACTCATAAAGGCCGAGGACATCGCCAGTGAACCGAGCGCGATGGGCCGCAACGCGTGCGCACGCCCCTCGCCCACCGCCTTGCTGATGCGCATGCCCGTCGCCATCGAAAGCCCGAGCGGAAACATGAACACGAACGCCGCGCAACTGAGCGCGATCTGGTGCGCGGCCAGCGCCTGCGCGCCCAGCCAGCCCATCATGAGCGCCGCCATCATGAAGCCGGCCACTTCGAAAAACAGCATGACCGCCGCCGGCACGCCGATGCGCAGCATTTCCCGAAACCTCACCGCCTCCATCCCGCGCAACCACGACGCCGGCCAGGCCGCGCGCAACGCCTCCGCCCGACGCAGCCACAGGATGATCGCGACCAACGCCGCCACCCGTGCGATGAGCGTCGCCCAACCCGCGCCCGCCAGTCCCAGCGCGGGCGAGCCCGCGTGTCCGTAGATCAAAATCCAGTTGAGCCCCGCGTTGAGTGCGACGCTGCCGAGCAGGATCAGCATGGGCACGCCCGGCCGGCCGAGCGCCTCGGCGAACTGCCGGAACGCCTGGAAAACCAGCACCGGCAGCATCGAGAACGTGATGAGCGCGTAGAACGGCTGCACCTCGGCCAGCACCTCGGGCGGCTGGCCCATGTGCGCAAAGCCCGCGGCCAGCGCGCCCATGACCGCCATCGCGACGAAGCCCGCCAGCGCCGCGAGCACCACGCCGTGTTGCAGCCAGCGCGCGCCCGCATGGTCGTTGCCCCCGCCGTGTTCGCGCGAGACAAACACCGCGACCGGCATGAGCAGGCCGATGCCGACCACATAGCACACGGAAAACAACCCGCCCGCGAACGCCGAGGCCGCCAGCGGCACCGCGCCGACGCGCCCGATCATGACGCTGTCGGTCACGCCCATGAGCATCTGGCTGACCTGCCCGACGATGATGGGCACCGCCAGGGCGAGGGTAAGGCGTGCTTCCTTGAAAAAAACACTCATGGGGCGGGGACAACGTTGCCCCCGCCCTCCGACGTTGTCACGCGCTCAGCGCTCAATCGCGCAGGTCGCTGCGCACCACGACCACGTCGCCGGGCTGGGCGGCGGTGCTGCCGGCTTCGGGCGCGGGCACGCTGATCGTGAAGGTCTGCGTGCGGTTTTGCAGGAGACGACCATCGGCCGCGTAAAACGCGAGCGTGGCGGCGTGGTCGCCGGGCGGGAGGCGCAGCGCGCCGAAGCTGAGGTAGCGCGGCAGGTTGTTCCAGGCGCGCACGTCGGCCTGGGTCTGGGTGGCGGCGCTGGCGAGTTTGCTGATGAGACCGACCGCGGCGAGGCCGAGGGCCACGTTGCCGCTGTCGCGGCTGGTGCCGAGGCCGGCGACCCCGACCGCGCCTACGAGGGCCGCGTCGCCGATGGTATCGGTGCTTTTCTTGAACACGGCCTTGTTGCCGAGAATGTGGTCCATCACGCGGCCGCCACGGGTGGTGGCCTGCCAGGAGACGTCGTCGTAGGGCGGAAGCTCCAGCTCGCGGCCGTCGACCATGAGACGCGCGGTGGCGACCTTGGAATCGTCGACCGTGAACTTGAGCAGCTCACCGTATTCGCCGGAGGCATACTTGATCGGACCGGGACCGTATTCGCAGAAGACGAGGACGTTGGCCTGCGGATCGTAGTCGGGCGGCGTGGCGCGGCCCTGGGCGCGGGCGCTGGCGCGGGCGCGGGCGAGCGCGTCGGAGCCGTCGCCGGCGAGTTTGCGGGTGACGAGTCCGTCGAGGTAGTCGAGGAGCACCCAGTCGCCGGCGTAGGTCTTGTTCTCAGTGTCGCTGTCGACGAATTCGCCGCTGCGGAAGAGGGCGCGGGCGTTGTCGGGCTCGCCGGCGTGCCAGTAAACGAGGCCCCGGTAGTAGTCGCCCATGATGCGCTCGTAGGGTTCGCCGGCGAAGGGCTTGGTCTCCTCGCGGCCGAACATCGTGCGCGACTTGGCGGCCTCGGCACCGGGGGCCAGGGCGGCGGCGGTGCGGCCGAGCGCGTCGTCGAGCTTGGCGGAGGCCTCGTCAAACTGGCCGCGCCGCAGGGCGGCGGCGGCGACGCGGTATTCCCAGAGGGCCTTGTCGCGCTCAGGGGCGACGGCGAGCTGGGCGTTGCCGTCCACGACCGGATCGCCGGTGTAGGGCACCACGGGGCGCGGCGCGACGGTGGCGCAACCGGAGAAGGCGGCGGCCAGCGCGGAGGCGCAGAGGACGGAGGACAGGGGACGGAGGGCGGACGGGCGGCGCGAAAACACGGTGATGATTAAATGACAGCGCCGCGCGTGGACAACACGGCGGCGCTGGGGTGGGCGCAAAAACTCGGGCGGTGGATCAGTCGGTCGTAAGCGTGATGTCTTCCATCAGCGCGAGGGCGGTGGCCTCGGCGATGTCGCTCACCTCGAACTTGCGGGCGAGGCGGCCGGCGGTCTTGTCCTTGCCGAGCACGTCGGTGGCGCTGGCCTGCCCGAGGATGGCGGAGTCGCTCAGGCGGATCGCGGTGGCCTGGATGTCGGGCACCGTCTGCATCGTGTCGCCGGAAAGGCCCGTGACCTTGACCGTGCGGCTCGACACGAGGATCTCGACGACCACGTCGGCGACCTTGGCGAGGGCCTCGCGGTCCTTGCGGGCGGACTCGTTGGTGGCGGTCGTGAAGTGGTCGAGGGGCTTGTCGGCGATGAGCGCGGCGGCGGTGCGCTGGTCGGCGAGCTTGGCGCCGCCGGCGCGCAGCGGACGTCCGAAGAGGCGCTCGATGTCGCGCACGGTCTGTTTGTCGACGAGCGTGCCGTTGGTCTTGGGCGTGTAGGTGTAGGTGTTCTCGGCGATCACCTTGGTGCCCTTGCCCTCGGCGCTGCCCTTGCCGGGAGCGACGGTATCGTTGCCGGTGGTGGTGGTGCCGCCGACGGAAACATTGACCTGGGTCTGCGCGGTGCCGGCGGCGGGCGCGGCGGGCTTGGGCGCGTTGGGGTCGGCCTCGAAGGCGGACTTGGTTTCGCCTTGGACGCTCTCGGTGCGCTCCTTGCGGCCGGTGACGCGCAGGCCGGAGAGTTCGTCCACCAGCTCGCGGTTCACGTAGATGAGGTAGCGGGGCTTGTTCTTGGCGGCGGCGGCGCGGAAGGCGTCGACCACCTGCTTGGCCTTTTCAGGCGCGACCAGCGTGGTGGCGGGGGCGTAGAGTTTCTGGCCGGAGTCGGCGGCGGGCACGCCGGCGTCGACCGGCGCGGGCTCGGGACGCGGACCGGCCTCGACCACGGGCACGCCGGGCTCGGGCGGCGGAGGCGTGGCGGGGGTCGTGTCATACTTCTTTTGGGCAAAGAGCGCGGCGGGCGCGGCGGCCAGCGCGAGGATCAAAAGGGTGCGGGTTTTCATGGCTGAAAGGAGGGACGAAAAAGGGAGCGCCGCCGGAGGGTTAAAGCGGCCGGCGGCGCAAGGGGCTCAGCGGGCCTGGCGGACGCGAACGGTGAAGTTGCGCGCCTGGGTGTTCATGGACTTGAAGTTGACGGCCTCGGTGGTGTTTTCGCCGAGGATCAGCGTCTGCCACGGAGTCTCGTCGCCGGTGGAGAAGTTCTGCTCGTCCTTGAAGACGCAGGAGACCTGGACCTGGATGCGGCGGTTCTCGCGGTTCTTGATGTTGGCGGTGACCTCGAGGCGACCGTCGGAGTTGATGCGCTGCTGGATACCGGTGCTGGTGACGGAATACTGCACCTGCTTGTCCATGAGCACGAACTTGTCGGTGTTCTCGAGGGTATACTTGGTGGTGTCCTTCGGCGCGAACGGACCGGGCGTGGAGCAGCCGGCGAAGAGCGCGAGGGCGGCGAGGCCGCCGAGGGAGAGAAGGGTCTTTTTCATGGGAAGTGAATCGAGTTGGATGGCCGAACGCGGCGGAGCCTTAGCGGTAGGCGGCGTCCTCGAGGCCCTGCTTCTTGATCTCGGCGGAGCTCTCCCAGACGATCTCGCTGGTGGAGGCGTCGATGAGCTGGAAGCTGTAGAGAATGTAGTCGCTCAGGCCCGCGCTGGTGCGGGAGGACATGCCCTGGAGTTTGCCGGTAAGGAAGTAGTCGGCGCCCTTGAAACGGACGACGTTCGGGTCCTGCGAGGCGGTGACGAGTCCGTCCTGCTTGAGCTGCTGTTCGCGCTCGAGGGCGCGCATGTTTTCGCGGGCGAGGAAGCGCACGCGGCCGGCGGCCTTTTCGTTGAGCTGGGTGCGGATGCGGGTGAGGAAGATGTCCTTGTTGATGGGGAAACGCGTCTCGTTGACGACCGGCTCGAGCACCACGCGGGGGGTGGTCTTGGCCTGGGTGATCTCGGGGATGCCGAGAATGCTGCGGGCCATCTTGTCGGTCACGGTAACGAGGTCCTGGGATTCGATGCCGGTGCCGGCGACGAAGCCGCGTTCGTCGGCTTTCATCTCGGTGACGGGAACACCCGAGGGGTTCTTGACGCCCTGATTGGCGCAACCGGCCAGGAAAGCCGTCGCGACGGCGCCAGCCACAAGGGCGAAATTACGAGCAGTGGATCTTTTCATGATGGGAGGAAATTCGAGGAAAGGCGGGCTCCGGCCAAACAAAGGCCGCGCCCCCGACGGGACGCGGCAAAACGGGCGGAGGTTTCAATCATCACCGGCCAAACATCGCGTTGGCCGAACTCATCGGCGTCGCGGCGGTGCCATAGTAATTGTTGATGATCGTGATCTGCTGAGGCTGAGCGGCCGGCTGCGCCTGCACGACCACCGGCTGGCGGTAATACGGATACGGGGCGTAAACCGTCGTCACCCGGCGCGGCTCGGACAAACGACCCAGCAGGTAACCCGCGCCGGCGCCGATCGCCGCGCCCTGCCAGGTGCGGCCCCCGCTGTTGTGGCCGATGATGGCACCCGCCACTCCGCCGAGGAGGGTCGTGGTCGCCGTGCGGCTGGGCGTCGCATACGAAGGCGTGTCATAATACGCGGTCGGTGCATACGACGGGCCCGAACTGTAGTAATAGGTCGGGCCGCTGTTGTAAGAATCGTAATAGGTGCCCTCGCGCTGCGACTGCACGCTCACGCTGCCGATCAAACCGCCCGCGAGGGCACCGATCACCGCGCCGCGCGCGCCGTTGTGCGAGCCGCTGTTGTTGCCAATCACGCCGCCGGCGATCGCGCCCAACGCCGCGCCACTGACCGTGGAGGGCGTGAACAATTGCGCATGGACGGGCACCGCCGCCAACCCGAGCGCCAGCAGGGAAATCGTGGTTTTCATGGTATGAATACGTTCCTACCTCATGACACGCGTCGCAACCCAGGGTTGCAACAATGTTGTTTTACAGGGAATTTGCGCAATCGGGCCTCAGCCGGACAAATGCCGCTTTGCAAAGCCCTTGGCGCTCGCCATGCTGCGCGCACACTTACGCCCAGGCATGAAAAATCCTCGCTCCTTCCGCCTCGCCCTCTCCCGCGGTCTGCTCGGCTCCGCGCTGCTCGCCTCCCCCGTCTTCGCCCTCTCCTCCGCCGAGTTCGAATCCCTCCACACCAAAGCCGACCGGGGCAACGCCATCGCGCAATACAACCTCGGCCTCGCCTACGCCGACCGCCGCGAACCCACCTACGACCCCGCGCAGGCCTATGCCTGGCTCAGCCTCGCCGCCCGCAACGGCACCAACGGCAAGGCGCTCTCCTCCCTCGTCAGCATGCTCACGCCGGCCCAGCTCGCCGAGGGCAAGCAACGCCTCGCCTTGCTCACCGCCAGCCCGGTCAGCCCGGTGACCCCCGCCGCCTCCCCCATCATCTCCGCCGATGCGCCGGCACCCGCCGCGCCCGCCGCACCCGCTCCGGCCGCAGTCACCGAGGCCGAGCCCGACCAGAAAAAACTCAGCGCCGAACTCGCCGCCGCCTGGAAGGAAAACGAACTCCTCAAGGCCGGCCTCACCGCCCAGCTCGCCGACGCCAACAAACGTGTCGCCATCGCCGAAGCCGCCCTCGCCTCCAAGGACAAGGAAATCGCCGCCCTTCAATCCCGTCTCACCGACGCCTCCGCCGCGAACAGCGCGCCCGTCGGCCTGAGCGCCGAGCTCGCCTCCCTGCGCGCCGAACGCGATCAGTTGCAGACCGCCGCCAACGCGTCCGCCGCCGAACAGACCGCCCTTCGAGAAAAACTCGACCACGCCACGGCCGAGCTCACCGCCGCCCGCCGAGCCCAGACCCTCGCCGAAACCGAGGCCGCCAGCCTCAAGGCCGCAGCCGACCGCGCCAGCGCCGAACGCCTCGCTGTCGCCGCCCAGCTCGAAACCGCCACCACGGAACTCGCCGCCGCCAAGGCCGCGGCCAAACCCGCCGACGCCCTCTCCGAAACCGGCGTCGCCGTGCTGAAGGCGGACCGCGACCGTCTCGCCGAATCGGCCAAGGCGCTCGAAGCCGACCGCGACACCCTCGCCGCCCAGCTCGCCGCCGCCACCCAAAACCTGGCCGACGCCCGCAAGGCGCTCGAAGCCGCCACCACAGCCCCGGCCGCAGCCCCGGTCATCTCCGCCGCTCCCGCCGTCGACGTCACCGCCGCCCCGGCCGCGCCCGTGGTCGACACCGAGTCCGCCGCGAAACTCGCCGAGCTGACCAAGGCCAAAGCCGAAACCGACACCAAGCTCGAAGCCTCCCTCCGCTCCTTCACGCTCCAGCAGGCCGAGATCGATCGCCTGCAAAAAACCGTCGCCAGCCTCGACGAGGAACGCGCCGGTATCGCCACCAAACTCGAAGCCGCCAACACCGAGCTGGCCTCCCTTCGCCCCCAGGCCGCCGCCTCCGCCAGCGTCTCCGCCTCGGCCGAAACCCTCCGCACCCAGCTCACCGCCGCCAACCAGACGCTCGCCGACCAGTCCGCCTCCCTCGCGACCGCCAACCAAAGCCTGGCCGACGCCCGCAAGACCATCGATACCGCCACCGCGGAACTCGTCGCCACCCGCGACCAGCTCCGCCAGACGCAGGCCCAGGCCGCCGCCTCCGCCATGGAGGCCCAGCAGTTGAAGACCCGCCTCGCCCTGACCGGCAACCTGCCCTCGTCCGGCACCGCCCCGTCGCGCCCCACCGCGATTCAGTCCGTTTCCATCAACCTGCCCGTGCCCGCCGCCACCCCGGCGACGCCCCCGCCCGCCAAGGTCGAGACGCCCGCCGCCCCCCGCTTCCACACGGTCGCCGCTGGCGATTCCCTCTCGAAGATCTCCAAGCAATACTACGGCACCTCCGCCCGCTGGAATGACATCCTACAGGCCAACAAGGGCGTCATCGCCAACCCCGACGCTCTCACCCTCGGCACCAAGCTGCGCATTCCCTGAGCCCGACCTCCGCGGCCGGCGCGGACCGGATCGAGGTTGTCATCCATTGTCCTTCGTATGGTCGCCGCCGATACGCCGCAGATTCTTGACGAGGCCGTCTGGCGCACGCGCAAGCACGCCCACGAGGAACGCGTGCGCGCCTGGGCCGATCCGCATGTCGAACGCGCGAGTCGCGGCGAAAAACATCCGGTCTACGACTTTCTCTTCAGCTACTACGCGTTCCGGCCCTCGTGGCTGCGCCAGTGGCACCCCGGGCCCGACGTCGTCCTCTCCGGCGAAGGCGCCCGCGAATTTCTGCGCTGGCCCGACTACCGCGAGACCTCCGGCGGCGTTCTGATCGAACCCGCGACGATCCCGGAAAAACGCCGCGCCTCCATCGCCTGGATACGCGACCTGCTCGCCGCCATGACCGTGCGCCCGCCGGCCTTCGGCTGCTTCGGCCTGCACGAATGGGCCATGGTTTACCGGCAGACGCCCGACGAAGTCCGCCACAACGCCTGGCCGCTGCGCTTTCCGCCCGACGAGCTCGCCCGCGTCGTCGAAAGCCAGCCGGTGCGCTGCACCCATTTCGACGCGTTCCGGTTTTTCACCGCGCCCGCCCGGCCGCTCAACAAGTTCCAGCCCGAGCGCGCCACCGTGACCGAGCACGAGCAACGCGGCTGCCTGCACGCCAACATGGATCTCTACAAATGGGCCTTCAAACTCGCGCCGTTCACGCCCAGCGAGCTGATCGCTGACTGCTTCGCGCTCGCCCGCGATGTGCGCGAGATCGACATGCGCGCCAGTCCCTACGACCTGCGTTCTCTTGGCTTCGAACCCATCCGGATCGAAACGCCGGAAGGCCGCTTGGAGTATGAACGCCACCAACGCGCCTTCACCGCCCGCGGCGAACCCCTCCGTGCTCGTCTGCTGACACTTTGCGAAAGGCTGCTGGCGCTTTGACGGCCAAGCACCCAGGTTACGCATCCCCCACTCCATGAGCGTGCGCTCCTCTTTCCTAAAAACCCTGCTCGTCATCGGCACGCTCGCCGCCCTTTGGTTGGGAGCGCCGCGCATCAGCCGGCATTTCGCCGCCGCCCAGCCACCGGCTCCGGGCGCACAAGCCGCGGACGATCCCCGTCGGCCGCTGCCGCGCATTGATCCCGCATCCCTGCCGCCCGGAACCGCCTGGACCTTCAAGGACGGCGCGGCAACCCACACCTACGCCGTCGCCCTGAACGAACTCTACCTGCCAGCCAGACCCGCCGCGGAGCGCCTGCGCACCGTGACGCCGCAACCTAACTTGGATGCGTTGCTCGCCACGGCGGCCACCCTCGCCGCCCAAACCGGTTCGCAACCCCGTCTCGTCCTTTATCCCCTGGGGGGCCCGCGCAACGAATACAGCCGTCGCATCGTCACACCCCAGGTTCATATCGAGACCGACGACCTCGACGCCGTGCGCGCCACCGCAACCTCGCTCGGTCTCGCCCACTGGAGCACGCCCGACTACGCGCCCGGCCATGCGGTCGCCCAGGTCGAGGGTGACCCCGCCCAGCCGCTTCGCGTCGCCGCGACGCTCGCCGGGCGACCCCATGTCGCTTCCGCCACCCCGTTACTCGCCGCCCAGCACCAGAAACTCGGCCTCTCCAACGACCCTCTGTTCGCGCAGCAATGGCATCTGCTCAACACCGGCCAGCAAAGCGGCACCGCCGACGTGGACATCAACGTCACCCCGGTCTG